>Ga0070741_10002414_pt1 | contig 50477 bp, 45 predicted proteins | sample Coa_R1_4_FD_66440 | JGI IMG/M metagenome (GOLD analysis project Ga0070741, IMG submission 66440) | Surface soil microbial communities from Centralia Pennsylvania, which are recovering from an underground coalmine fire - Coalmine... | ecosystem: Environmental > Terrestrial > Soil > Unclassified ... | reverse complement strand
CTTTGAGCGCCTTGCCCCCCGCCCCCCGCTTGCCGGCGCGTCGACGAACGGCCCCCGTGCGCCAGCGTCCCGAGAACGCTCACATCGGAGGTTGGGCAAACGTTGGGATGCGGTTGCGGGCCAGGTGACCTGTCCCATCGACACTGGCGTGGACAGGGTCGAGGGAGGTCCGTCGGATGCCCAAGTACAAGTTCACCGCCCTGGCGCCAGACGGGACCACGGTCAGTGGCACAGAAGAAGCGCTCACTGCGACCTTGGCCCGGGCGAGCCTGGCCGGTCGCCAGCTCGAACCGGTCGAGCTCCAGGAGCGCAAGAGCGTCCTGCAGTTCGAGATCACCAAGAAGCGGGTCTCCCGCAAGGACCTCATGCACTTCAGCCGCCAGCTCGCCGTCTTCCTGCGCGCCGGCATCCCCATCCTCGACGCTTTGGAGGTCATCGCCGAGGAGAGCGCCGACAAGCTCTTCAAGCAGTCGCTGCGCGACATGGCCGACGCCCTGCGGGCCGGCGACACGTTCGCCGGGGCAGCCATGGCCCACCCCGAGGCCTTTCCCGAGTCGTACCTCGGCATCCTGCGGTCGGCCGAGCTGACCGGCAACCTGGACACGGTTCTCGACCAGCTGGCCGAGTACATCGACCGCGACCTCGAGGCCCGGCGCCGGATCACCTCCGCCCTCGTGTACCCCGGCGTGGTCCTCGCCATGTCGATCGTGACGGTGCTCATCCTCACGGTGTTCGTGCTGCCTCGCTTCAAGACGTTCTTCCGCAACCTCGACGCCCAGTTGCCCCTCGCCACCCGCATCCTCCTGAACATCACCGACTTCCTCAGCACCTGGTGGTTCGTGTTCGCCGGGCTGGCCGGCGCACTGGTCGTGTTCCTGGCTGTCGGACTGCGCACGGCGCGCGGCAAGCGGGTGCGGGACGTGGTCGTGCTGCACCTGCCCGTGCTGGGGGACCTGGTGCGCCACGCCGTCCTCGAACGCTTCTGCCGGATCCTCAGCTCCATGGTGCAGGCCGGCGTCCCCCTCCCCGAGGCCTTGGCCGTGACCGGGGACGGCACCAACAACGCCGTGTTCAAGAAGGGTCTGGCCGACGCCCGCGAGCGCATGCTGCGGGGCGAGGGCCTGGCCGTGCCGCTGTCCGACACCGGCCTGTTCCCGGCCGCCGCCCGCCAGATGTTCCGGGTGGGGGAGGACACGGGCACCCTCGACCAGCAGCTCCACACTGCGGCCGTCTACTTCGACCGTGAGCTGGACTACAAGATCAAGCGCTTCACCAACCTGTTCGAACCCGCCGTGATCCTGATCATGGGCCTGGTCGTGGGGTTCGTGGCCATCGCCCTGGTGTCGGCCATGTACGGCATCTTCCGCCAGGTGAAGACGTGACCGCGCCGAGCGCGCCGAGCGACGAGGGCTTCACGCTCATCGAGGTGCTCGTGGCCGTGGCCCTCATGGGCATCACCGTCACCGCCATCCTCGGCGGGATGGGCATCGGGCTGGTGGTGTCCAGCGTGCACCGCAGCCAGGCCAACGCCAACACCGTGGTGGTCAGCGCCGTCGAGAAGGTCAAGTCGTCGGGTACCGCCTACCAGCCGTGCGCCACCAGCACCAACGCGGTCTACCTGGCCGCGGCCCGCAGTGCACCCCTGCCCAGCGGGTGGGTGGCCAACAGCGCCATCACCATCCCGGCCGGCGGGGTCCAGTACTGGGACGGTGCATCGTTCAGCCCCTCGCACGTGTGCAACGACGCGCTGGCCGGGTTCTTCAAGATCCAACTCGTCACCGTGCAGGTCACCAGCCCCGACGGCAAGGCGGTCGAGTCCCTGTCGTTCGTCAAGCGGGGCTAGCAGCGTGGATCGCCGTTCCGACGCCGGCTTCACCCTCATCGAGCTGTTGATCGCGGGCGCCATCAGCGTCGTGATCGTCGGCGTGATCGGCACCGCCTTCCTCGTCGGCCTCACCACCGCGGACAGCACGACCAGCCGGCTGGCCGAGTCGCACGACGCCCAGCTGCTCGCGTCCTACCTCCCCAGCGACCTGCTCAGCGTGGGCCCGTCGGGCGTGGACACGGCGAGCGGCACGATCACCGGCTGCAACGACACCGCCCACCTCGCCGAAGCCAACGTGCTCCGCCTCCAGTGGCTGCAGACGATCGCCGGCACCACCACCAACTCCTCGGCGTCCTATCGCACGGCGTACGACGGGTCGGAGTGGCGGCTGGTCCGCTACTTCTGCACTGGCACCGTGCTCGCCTCGGTGGCCCCGTCGGTCGTCACCGTGGCCCACAACCTGCAAGCCCCCCTGGCCGGCCCGACACCTGCCTGCCCCGTGCACTTCGCCCTGGCCGGTTGCGCCACCGTGGCCGGCTCGTCGCCGGACACCACCGCGTTGACCCTGACCGACGTGTCGGGCTTCTCGTACACGGTGTCGGGCAGCCGCCGGACACCGGTGACGTCGTCCACCACCAGCTCCAGCACGCCGTCCAGCACGACCACGTCGACGTCCTCGACCACCACGACCACGGCACCGCCGCCCGTCACCTTGACCACGCTCGCCATGACGGATACCAACGCCAACGGCAAGGTCGACCACGTCAACGCCGTCTTCTCCGCCGCCCTGGGCGCCTCGTGCAACACGGGCTGGTCGGTGACGGGCGGCCCCTCGGGGGCCACGCTGTCCTCCGCCGCCGTGTCCGGCACCAGCGCCACGCTCACGTTGACCGAGGGCGGGGGCGCGGCCAGCACGGCTGTGGGTTCGTTCAGGGTCTCGTTTGCGCCAGCGGGAGGGTGCACGGCCACCGGGTTCGCCAGTACGGCTCCGGCCGACGCCGCCCCGCCCGTGGTGATGGCTGTCAGCGCCACCGACGAGGACGGGAAGCTGGAGCAGGGCGACACGCTGGTGATCACCTTCAGCGAACCGGTGACGGGGGTGCCTTCCTCGGTGACGATCACCGAGACCGACCCGCCCAGCGGCAACGACACGCTCGCCATTCCCGGTATCACCAGCGCGGCCCTGGACATGGGCACCGGCGGCTACGTCACCAAGAACAAGGACAGCTTCACCTTCCCGGGCGTGGCCGGCGTGTCCGGCTCCCAGGTCACGGTCACCGTGGGCGGGCCCTGTACGGGCGACTGCGCCAGCGCGGGCGCGGGCGGTCCCGCCCTGTTCGTCCTCGATCCGGCGGCCACCCTCGTGGACGGCGCGGGCAATGCCGCGGTCAAGCTCAACACCAACCCGGCCCCCGGCGCCGGCTTCAGGATCTTCTGATGCGGGTCGTGGACCGGGCCAAGCGTGACGAAGAGGGCGCTGTCCTCGTCATCGTCCTCGTCGTCGTGCTGGTGATCGGGCTGCTGGTGTCGGCCACCCTCACCATGGGCAACGCCAGCATCTCCAACACGTTGGTGGTGCGGGCCCAGCAGGCCAAGGTCTACGCGGCCGACGCGGGCGTCGAGTACGCCATGTCCGCCCTCAAGCGCGACAACACCATCTGCCCCGAGGCGGGCAGCTCGGCCGACCTGCCCACCCAGGTCTTCAACGGCCAGGCCGTTACCGTCCACTGCACCACGCTGAGCGGTTCGGCCAACGGCGTGGCCGGCTACGCGGTCATCGTCCTCGACCCCACGGACCAGAGCCTCACGACCCAGGGCGGCGGAACCAAATCCATCGAAGGCCCCCTGTGGGCGGCCCGGCTGCCCGGCAGCGTGGACGTGACCATGAAGAGCGGCGACGTGTACGAACACAGCGGCCGCTGCACGCTCCCGCAAAGCGATGCCCAGCAGCCCAACTCGCTGGTCTTCAACCCGGCGGTGGGCTTCGACTGGCACTGCGTGGGCACGCCCGCACCGGTTGTGGCCCACACCCTGCCCGCAGCCGTTCCCCCGGCTGCGCCCGCTCCGACCACCGTGGGCTCGTGCAAGGTCTTCTACCCCGGCACCTACACCACGCCCATCGCCTTGGCCGGCGAGACCTACTTCGTGAGTGGCGTCTACTACCTGGTGAACACGTCGCTCTCAGCCGGGAGCGAGAACGTGGTGGGCGGCATGCCCGGGCCGGACATGCCCATCAACCCGGCGGCCTGTACCAACGACGCGGCTGCCGGGGCGGGCAGTGGTACCGGGGTCAAGTTCATCCTGGGCGGGACGTCCACCATCTCCGCCGGCAACCCCCACGGCGCCATCGAGTTGTTCTCCCGCCGGGGCGGTGACCCTGCGGTCGAGGGGACCCAGCGCATCAGCGTGATGACGGTGCCGGCCGGGTCACCCGCTCCCTGGGTGGCCAGCACGCTGGGCGTGACCGACGCCGCCCTCCAGGTGGGGAACGGCAACAACCCGGCCCTGGTCGTGCACGGCATGGTCCACGTGCCCAACGCCTTCATCGACTTCAGCGCCACCAACTCCTCCGAGGCCCAGCTGCGGGGCGGCCTGGTGGCCGCTCGCCTCAAGCTCCAGAACAGCGCCAGCGCCAGCGGCCTCGTGGTGTCGGTCGACACCGGCGCCAACCAGCGCCAGATCGTCGTCACGTCCACGGCCCACGGGACCGGCAGCGGCGAGCGGGACATCGTCGCCACGGCGGTGATCGACATCGCCAGCAACCCCAGCCGGGACGTTGCCGTCGAGAGCTGGAACACCACCTGATCGCCTCAGCATCACCAACCCAACAACAAAGGAAGACCAACCATGAACCGGAAGCTCCGCAGGGAACGGACCGACGAGGGGTTCACCCTCATCGAGCTCCTGATCGTCGTCATCATCCTCGGCATTCTCGCCTCGATCGTCGTCTTCGCCGTGGGTGCCACGCGCAAAGACTCAGTGGCCAGTTCGTGCAAGACGGACGCCAAGTCCATCGAGCTGTCCATCGAAGCCGTCCATACCAAGACCGGTGCCTACCCGGCCGCCCAGGCGGGGGTCATCGCGCCCAGCAGCGGCGCCTTGCTCAAGACGTGGCCCAGCAGCACTGACTACACGTTCGCCTACGCCAGCACGGGCGCGAGCAACTACACGGTCACCATCGCCGGGCCCAACGTGGTGGGTGGGTCGTTCACCGAGACCAGCAACACTGGGATCGCCGCGGCCTGCGCCGGGACCTGACCGGCCACCGCATCTCTGGGCGGGCCGGCCTCACTCCCTCGAGGCCGGTCCGCCCAGCAGCGCGCCAGTGGCCGTGCCGGCTTGGCCCACGACCGCAGCCCGGCGCGAGGGCCCCGGCCGGGCACGCAAGAGTGGGCGGCGCCTGGCGCCGGACGATGTCTCGGGCAACGCCGGTGTCAGTACAGGATCTCCATGCGCAGGCCCTCGTCGTCCCACTCGGGGTCATCGGGCAGGCGCACCACGGCCCGGGCCGCGATCCGCCGGGCCGTCCACAGGTCCGCGGCAGCGTCGATCAGCTGGCGGGGCCGTGTGCCCCGGGGCACGTCGTCGAGCACGGGCCCGATGCCCTCGACCTTCTCCTCGAGCAACTGGCGCCGCTGCTTCAGGCCCTGGGCCGTGCGCTTGGAGTCCGGCAGGGCCACATCGTCGTTGAGGCGCAGGAAGGCCAGCTCGGGGTGGACCTCGAACACCGTTCGTTGCCAGTAGGGCTGCAGCTCCTGGGCCGCCTCCCGGACGTGGGGCATCGTCAGCCACGTGGCCGCGCTCAGCGTGCCCCCGTTGGCTGTTCGTGCCCGCTCGTAGTTGGTCTCGGCCAGTGCCGCCCGTGTGGGCGCGGGCACGATGGCGCCGCCCCGGGGCCAGCCCATCAGGGAGCGGGCGACCACGTCACACCCCCGCGGCCGGCCCGGCGAGGACAGCAGGCCCACGGGCACGTGCAGGGCGATGACGCTGAACGCGGGCTTGTAGTCGAGCACGTCGATGAAGCGCGCGAGCACCTCGGCATGCTGGGGGAACAGGTTGACCCCGTGGAGCTTGCCGGGGACCACCAGCCACCCGCCCGAGCACGGTTCCACGCCGGCCAGCAGGGAGTAGGGCAGGGGCGCCCCCCGGGGCGGGCCTGGAGCCATGGAGCGCTATCGCCCGGGCGAAGCGGGCGAGGCGGGCGGGGCAGGCCGCTTGATCTCTTTGGGATAGAGGCTGGCGCCGCACGCAACGTCGTAGTCGACGACGCCCTGGGCCACCAACGTGTTGAGCGATGCCTCCAGCGTCCGCATGCCCTCGAGCTGGTGGGTCGAGACCACGTTGCGCAACTGCCTGCTCTTTCCTTCACGCACGAGGTTGCGCACGGCGCTGTTGGCGATCATCAGTTCAAAGGCCGCCACCAGGCCGCCACCGATACGGGGCAGCAGGCGCTGGTAGATCACGCCGGCCAGGCAGGCGGCGAGCTGGACCTGGATCTGGGGGCGGCGGTCGCCGGGGAAGACGTCGACGATGCGGTCGATGGCCTGGGCCGTGTCGTTGGTGTGGAGCGTGGCCAGCACCAGATGGCCGGTCTCGGCGATGGTGAGCGTGGTCTGGATGCTCTCCAGGTCGCGCATCTCGCCTACCAGCAGCACGTCCGGGTCCTCCCGCAGGGCTGACCGCAGGGCCCGCTCGAACGACTCCGTGTCGTCGCCCACCTCGCGCTGGTTGACCGCCGAGCGCTTGTGGTGGTGGAGGTACTCGATGGGGTCCTCGATGGTGAGGATGTGGCAGGCCGCCCGCTCGTTGATGTAGTCGATCATGCTGGCCTGGGTGGTCGACTTGCCCGCGCCCGTCGGACCGGTCACGAGGATGAGGCCGCTCGGTTGGGTGACGAGGCGTTCGACGCCGGCGGGAAGGCCCAGCTCCTCGAACGACGGGATGGCGAACGGGATCAGGCGGAGGGCGAGAGCCACCGACGTGCGCTGGTGGAAGGCGTTGCCGCGGAAGCGGGCCTTCTCCTGCCAGTTGAACGAGAAGTCGACCTCGCGCCGGGCCTTGAGCTCGGCCGCCGCGGCCTTGCTGAGGGTGCCGGTGACCAGGCGCTCGACGTCCGCTGGGCGCAGGACTGGTGCACCCTCGATGGCACGGATCTCTTCGTCCACGCGCAACAGTGGTGGTGACCCGGCGGTGAGGAGAAGGTCGGTCCCCTTGGCGTCCCACAGCTCGTTCAGGTACTCGTCGATCGCAAGCACGGTGACCACGGTTCGAGGGTAAACCCGGACGGCCTTTCGCGGCCCGGGCCGGAGCCAGAGTTGTGCGAACGTTGATCGCGCCCGCCCCCGCGGGCGCGGCCCGCCCGAACCCATGATCGTCTGAACTACACTTCAGATGTGCCCGTGACTCGAAGGCGGCGAAAGGCCGTGGCCGACACAGTGGCCGTGGCCGAGACAGTGGCCGTGGCCGAGCGAGGGGCAGTTGCCACCGCCATCGACGAGAGACTCGGCCCGGTCGATCCCCAGCGGGTAGCGGCGGTGAAGTCCCGCACGCCCGCCCCCGAGGACGTCCAGGAGCTGGCCGACATCTTCTCGCTGCTGGCCGACGCCAGCCGGGTCCGGTTGCTCGTGTGCCTGCTCGAGGGCGGCGAGCTGTGCGTGTCCGACCTGGCGGCCGCCGCAGGGATGGGCGAGTCTGCCGCCTCGCACGCCCTACGCCTCCTGCGGGCGCACCGGGTGGTTCGCGTCCGCCGGACCGGGCGCATGGCCTACTACTCCCTGCGGGACGGGCACGTGCGCACGCTGCTCGACGTGGCCCTCGCTCACGTCGGCCACGAGGACGGTTGATGGCGCGGCCATGACCGAGTCCATCAGCCGGATGGCGCAACGCCGGGCCCTGTGGCTGGCCCTGGCCGCCAACGGCGGGTTCCTCGTGGTCGAGGCGGCCGGCGGCGTGGCCTTCCACTCCCTCGCGCTGCTGGCCGACGCCGCCCACATGCTCACCGACGTGGCCGGTCTCGTCGTCGCCCTCGTGGCCCAGCGCCTGGTGGACCGCCCGGCCACGAGCCGCCACACCTTCGGGCTCCAGCGGGCCGAGGTGCTCGGCGCCCAGGCCAATGGCCTCGCCCTCATCGCCGCGGCCGGGCTGATCATCTTCGAAGCCGCCCGCCGCGTCGGCTCGCCCGGCCACGTCAACGGCGGCGGGCTGCTGCTGGTGGCCGCCGCCGGCCTGGTCGTCAACGTCGCCAGCGCCGCGGTCCTGGCCCGAGCGGCCGGGCGCAGCCTCAACATGCGGGGTGCCTTCCTCCACATGGCGCTCGACGCGGCCGGGTCGGTCGGCGCCATGGCTGCCGGTGTCGCCGTCGTCGGGTGGAACGCGGCGTGGTTCGACCCCGCCGTGTCCGTGCTCATCGGCCTCCTCGTCGTGTGGTCGGCGTGGGGCCTGCTGCGCGACACCGCCCACGTGCTGCTGGAGGGGACGCCCAAGGGCATCCGGCCCGAGCAGGTGGAAGCGTCGCTGGCGGCCGACCCGGCCGTCGAGGCCGTCCATCACCTGCACATGTGGAACCTGGCCAGCGACGTGCCCGCCCTGTCCGCCCACGTCATCCTCAATGGCGAGCGAACGTTGCACGACGCCCAGGCCACCGGTGAGCGGCTGAAGGCCACGCTCGCCGAGAGCTTCGGCATCACCCACGCCACCCTGGAACTGGAGTGCCACCCGTGTGACGGGGACCACCCCAGCGCGGTCACGTTGTAGCCGGCGGTTCTGTGTGCAGCTGTCGAGAACGACTCGCCACTCCTGCACGACGACGAACGCAGGAGCAACCCGCCCGTCACAGGGCGGCGGCGATGGCCAGCCCGATGGCGGCCGCCACCGTGCCGGCGGCCACGCTGCCGGCCACGTTGCGGGAGGCGTCGGTCACGGCACCCTCTTCGAGCAGCCGGATGGTCTCGTACGTGAAGGTCGAGAAGGTGGTGTAGGCCCCGCAGAAGCCGGTGCCCAGCCAGATCTTCGGTGTCTTGGCGAAGCCGTGGTACAGCGCTGCGCCGGTGACGAGCCCGAGCAGGAACGAGCCGCTCACGTTGATGGCGAAGGTGCCCCAGGGGAAGGCGCCTTCCGTGCGGTCCTCGATGATCCCGTCGAGCAGGTACCGGGCGGGTGCCCCGATGGCTCCGGCCACAGCCAGGCCCAGCACGATCGAGAGCGTCACGAAGGTGCCCGGCCCACGTACTTCACGACCTCGACGTCGTCGAGGATCACCAGGCCTTCGGTGATCAGTTCGTCCAGCGTGGGCAAGAACGCCTCGATGGCTGCCGGTGAGTCGACGATGATCACCGCCATGGGCAGATCGTCCGACAGCGACAGGATGCGTGTCGTATGGATGTGGTTCGACGCGCCGTAACCCTCCACACCGCGAAACACGCTCACGCCCGCCAAGCCGGCGGCGTGGGCCCGCTGCACGATCTCGGTGGCAAGTGGCGTGTGGCCGACACGGTCGGACTCCCCGACGAACACGGTGAGCCGCTTCTGCGACCCTTCGAGCTTCATGGCGCTCCCTTCCGCATGCGAGCCAACAGGATGCCCGCCCACGCCGCGACCAGGCCGGCGACCACGCTGGTCAGCGCGTACACCACACCGGCCACGGCGTGGCCATCCTTGACCAGCAGGTCGACCTCCACCGTGAACGTCGAGAACGTGGTGAACGCCCCCAGGAACCCGGTGGCGAAGAACGGGCGCACATACCGCGTGGGCGGGAACCGCTCGATCACCAGGACGAGCAGGAAGCCGAGGGCGAAGCTCCCCGACACGTTGGTCCAGAACGTGGCCCACGGGAAGCCGCCCTTGGCCACGTGCACGACCTGGGCGACTGCGTAGCGGGCCGGCGCACCCAACGCCCCGCCGGCGGCAACGGCGGCCAGCACGTCGAGCTGGGCCCGGCTCGTTCTCCGGCGCGCGCGGGCCGATCGGCTCGACGTCATGGCGAGGTTTCGCCGCCGTCGATCCCTCGCGCCCCCGACCACACGGACGCGACCAGGGCCCGGGCCGCCGGGTTCACGGGTCCGGCCTCCGTCGTGAGGAGTGACACCTCCCAGACCGGCGCCTCGCCCTCGATGGGGATGAAGTGCAGCTTCCGGTGGTCGGGGAGCATGGGGCGGGGCACGACGGCGATGCCGAGCCCGTGGGCGACGAGGTCCAACAGCGTCGAGGTGTCGTTCACCTCGCACACGATGTGTCGCTGGAGGTCGTGGGCGGCGAATACCCGGTCGACGGTGGTGCGGCTCGTCCATTCGGGGGCGCCTTCGATGAAGTCCTCCTCGGCGAGCCGGTGGAGCGGCACCTGCTCGAGAGCGGCGACCGGGTGATCGGCCCGGCACACCACCATGAACGGTTCCCGCAGCAGGGGCGACCGGACCAGTCCCGGGGGGAGGCGGCCCACGAGCGACACGAAGGCGAGGTCGAGCGAGCCGGCGTGGACGAGATCGGCGAGGACATCCGACGTGGCCTGGCGGAGGTGGAGCTCGATGGCCGGGTGCTCGCTGTGGAACCGGCCGAGGATCGCGGGCAGGTCGAGGGCGCCGTGCGACTGCATGATGCCGACCGACAGCCGGCCCCTTTCGAGGCCCTCCACGGCCGCGACCGCTTCGCGCACCTCGGTCAGCGTGGACAGGGCCCGGCGCACCTGGGCGAGGACGGCGCGCCCGGCCTCCGTCAGCTCGACCCGGCGCGTCGTGCGGTCGAACAGGGTCGTGCCCAGTTCCGTCTCGAGCGCTCGGATCGAGGCCGACAGCCCTGACTGCACGATGTGCACGCGCTTGGCCGCTCGGGTGAAGTGCCGCTCCTCGGCCAACGCAACGAAGTGCTCGAGTTGGCGGAGCTCCATGGCCACTTATCTATCACAGCGCTGGATTCCATCCCCATCGTCTGTTGGACAGCAGAAAAGCCCGAGCGCACACTCGGAACGGGGACCGGGGGGTGTCGATCGTCCGGCCGCCGAGTGCAGCCCGTGTCTCCGAGGGGGCAGGACCGCGCGTCGCCGAGACGCCGGCACCTGCGTGCCCTCCGACTGGTGCGAAAGGTTGGCCATGACAGTTGTCGAGCGAACAGGCGGTCTTCGACTCGATCCGTTGACCTTCGAGATCATCCGGCATCGGCTCTGGTACATCAACGACGAGGGGGCGTTGACGATCAGCCGTGTGTCCGGCTCGCCGGTAGCGACCGAGGTGTTCGACATGAACGCCGGGCTGATGACGAGCACCGGTGAGCTCGTGTACATCGACAACTTCATCTGCGCCCAGGCGACCGTGCTCTCCCCCCTCGTGCGCTACCTCCTCGAGGAGTACGCGGAGAACCCCGGCTTCGGCCCCGACGACATCTTCCTGTGCAACGACCCGTACGTCTCCGTGTGCCACCAGAACTGCGTGCAGGTCGCCGGCCCGATCTTCTGGGAGGGCGAGTTGGTGGCATGGGCAGGTGCGTCGTTGCACGCCATCGACGTGGGCGGTCCGATGGCCGGGCAGGTGCAGGTCGATGCGGCCGACATCTTCGGCGAGCAGCCCACGATCGGCCCGATCAAGATCGTGGAGTCGGGTCGCGTGCGCAAGGACATCGAGGCGACGTACCTCCGCAACTCGCGACTGCCCGAGATGCTCGGGCTCGACCTCCGGGCCAAGATCGCCGCCGTCAACGTCATCCGGGCCCGCCTCCTCGACACCATCCGGGAGTTCGGCGTCAAGACCGTTACCTCGGCCATGGAGGACGTCATCGACTACACCGAACGGCGCATGCGGGCGCGGTTGCGCGAGCTGCCCGACGGGCGGTGGGAGCACCGGGGCTTCATCGAGTTCCGGGATGACATCTACGACTGCCACGTGGTGATGACGAAGGAGGACGACCACCTCACGTTCGACTTCACCGACACCGCTGACCAGGCGCCCGCGGTCATCAACTGCACGGTGCACGGCCTGGTGGGCAGCGTCCTGGCGTCGGTGATGGTCTACCTGTGCTGGGACATCCCGTGGTCGCCCGGTGGCGTGTCGCGGGTGCTCACCATCGACTCCCGCCCGGGCACGGTGGTGCACGCGGCTCCGCCCGCAGGTGTCTCCAAGGCCACGACGACCGCGATCTGGGAGGTGAGGAACATCGCGAGCATCGCCATCGGCAAGATGCTCGCGGCCAGCGATGCCCACCGCGATCACGCCATGGCCGGCTGGCAGGGCGTGAAGGCGGTGGAGGAGATCTTCGGGCGCGATGGCAACGGCGACCCCTTCGGCGGGCCGTTGCTCGACGGCATGGCCGGCGGCGGGGGAGCGCTGCCCCTGCAGGACGGCATCGACACAGGCGGCCACACCAGCTCGCTGCGCTCGACCATCGCCGACGTGGAGAGCTACGAGTTGCGCTACCCGTTGCTGTACCTCGAACGGCGCCAGACCCCCGACTCCGGTGGTCCCGGGAAGTTCCGCGGCGGCGCGGGCGTGAGCATCACCTACACGGTCCATGGGGTGGACGAGATCCCCACCAAGATCATGCACACCTTCGGGGTCGAGCAGCCGGAGTCTCCGGGGCTCTCCGGCGGCTACCCGTCGACCACCAACCAGTTCGCCATCCTGCGTGACTCGGACGTGCGCGCCCGCTTCGCGTCGGGCGTGATGCCGTCGTCGCTCGCCTCCATCGACGGCGACCTCCAGGTGTACGGCGCCTACGAGGTCACGTCCATGCAGGCGGGCGACGTCTACCGGGCCGTGTCGATGGGCGGCGGCGGGTACGGCGATCCGATCGACCGGGATCCGGAGGCCGTCCGGCGCGATGTCCGGGAGTCGTTGGTGAGCAGCCAGTGGGCCGACCTCGTCTACGGCGTGGTCCTGGGAGACGGCGGTCGCGAGGTGGACGTCGCCGCCACCGCCGCCCGCCGCGATGCCATCCGCGCCGAGCGCCGCCACGCGGCAGAGGCGGCGGGGACGATCAGGCCGGCCGGCGCAGATGCCCACGACCAGGCATGGGTTCCGGACCGAGACGGGATCAGGCACTCGGAAGCGTTGTTCTACGACCTCCGGGGGGCGGCGGCGTTTCGCTGCCGGTGCGGGCACGCCCTGGGCCCGGCCGACGCCCCCTTCAAGGAACTGGCCGCGTCGGCTCGCTTCCCCGTGCAGCGCGTAGGCCCGGACGTCAACCCGCATCACATCGGAGGGGCCCGGTTCGAGCTGCGCGAGTTCTACTGCCCGGCGTGCTTCACGCTCCTCGCCGTCGACGTGTGTCGCCCGAGCGACCCGATCCTCGACGACGCCCGGGTGTCGATCGATTGGCTGCGGGCGAACGCCGCGGACAGAGGGACGGTGGCCAAGTGAGCTACATCATCGGTGTCGACAGCGGGGGTACGTTCACCGACTGCGTGGTTCTCGACGGCAACGGCGATGTGACGCGGGCCAAGGCACCTTCCACACCGCCGCGGTTCGAAGAGGGCGTGGTCAACTCGGTGACCGAGGCGGCCCGGCGCCTGGGAATCTCGCTGAGCGACCTGTTGAGCGCCACGACCATGCTCGTTCACGGGACGACGGTGGCCACGAACATCGTCATCACCCGCACCGGTGCCAAGGTCGCCCTGCTCACCACGCGCGGCCACGAGGACGCCGTCATCATCGGGCGTTCCGTGCAGAAGGTGGCGGGCCTCACCGAGTCCGAGATCATCAACGTGGCCAAGCTCTCCAAGGCCGACCACCTCGTGCCCCGGTCGAACATCTACGGCGTCGACGAGCGGGTCGATCGCAACGGCCAGGTCGTCGTGCCCCTGGACCTGGACAGCCTGGACGGGCTGCCGGACGTGCTCCGGGAAGAGGGCATCGAAGCCATCGCCGTGTCGTTCCTCTGGTCGTTCCTCAATCCCGAGCACGAGCGCCGGGTCGGGAAGTGGCTCGCGGAGACGGCCGCCCCCAACGGCCACGGCTGGTCGGTGGCGACCTCCAGCGACCTCGCCCCGGTGATCCGGGAGTACGAGCGCACGTCGACCACCGTCCTCAACGCCTACGTGACACCCGGCGTGAGTGGCTACCTCACCCGCATGCGGGACCGGCTCCAGGAAGAGGGCCACGAGGGCGGCCTGGCCGTGATGCATTCGGCGGGCGGCGTGTCCTCCATCGACGAAGCGCGCGAGCGGGGCGTCACGCTCCTCTCCTCGGGCCCCGCCGGCGGCATGCTCGGCGCCCGCGCTCTGGCTGAACGGCTGGAGCTCGACCCGGTGATCGCCACCGATGTGGGGGGCACCAGCTTCGACATCGGTGTCGTCGTGGACGGTGAGCCGGTCTACGCCGAGGCGCCCGTGTTCTCCAAGTACCCCGTGGCCCTCCCGGTGATCGACGTGGCGTCGATCGGCGCCGGTGGAGGCAGCATTGCGTGGATCGAAGCCGAGACCGGTGTGCTGAAGGTCGGGCCCCAGAGCGCGGGCGCGTCACCGGGACCGGCCTGTTACGACACGGGCGGGACCCGCCCCACGGTCACCGACGCCAACGTCGTTCTCGGCCGCATCAACCCGGGGTACTTCCTCGGCGGCAAGGTACGGCTGAACTACGACCGGGCCGTCGAGGTCGTGCGCGACCAGATCGCCGAGCCGCTCGGGATGACGACCGAGGCCGCCGCCGCCGCCATCATCGAGATCGTCGATTCGCAGATGGCCGACCTGATCCGCAAGGTCACGGTCGAGCGGGGCCTGGATCCGGCCCGCTTCGCCATCTTCGGGTACGGGGGCGCGGCCGGGCTGCACGTCGGGGCCTACGCCAAGAAGCTGGGGTGCGGTCACGTGGTGATCCCCCAGGTGGCATCGGTGTTCTCGGCCTTCGGCATCGCCCTCAGCGATGTCAAGCGTGTCGAGATGGTGTCCAGTCCCATGTCGGCGCCGTTCGACCTGGCCCGGTGGCAGTCGCACTTCGAGACCCTCGAAGCGTCGCTGCGCGAAGACCTCCAGCGCGAGAAGCTCCCGACCGCCGACCTGGTGTTCACCCGCGCCGTCGACCTGCAGTTCAAGCGGCAGGTGCACACCGTGCGGGTCACGGTGGACGACGACGACCTGGCGGCCGGCGACGGCGGTGAGCGCGTCATCCAGCGATTCACCACGATGTACGAAGCCCGCAACGGCCCCGGTACGGCCTACAGCCGGGCCGGAGTGGAGGCCATGACGTTCGTCGTCGAGTGCGTCGCCCGCCTGCCCGTTCCCAGCGCCACGCCGCTCCCGCTGGTGACCGATGGCGGGGCTCCCGAGCCGAAGGAGGTCCGGCCGATCTACTTCCAGGCGTCGGAGACCTTCGAGGAGGTCCCCGTCTTCGAGGCCGACGCGCTGCGCCCAGGCGAGCAACTGGTCGGCCCCGCTCTCATCGAGGCCCTGGACACCACCGTCCTCGTCCACCACGGGCAGCCGCTCTGGGTCGACGGGTACCTGAACCTGCGCATGGACCTCCGGGGCTGAACGGTGACCACCGACCGGGGCGCGGCCGCGTGAGCAAGGTCGATCTTGTTCTGGCGGACGCCGCCGTCCACCTTCCGGGTGGGGAGGTGACGGAGGGCTGGCTGTCGGTCATCGACGGGGTGGTCGACGCCGTCGGCAGCGGGTCGGTACCGCAAGCCGGCGCCGTCGTCGACTGCCAGGGCAAGTGGGTCCTGCCCGGCGCCGTCGACATCCACGTCCACTTCCGCGATCCCGGGTTCGTGGAGAAGGAGGACTTCAGCACGGGATCGGCGGCCGCGGCTGCGGGCGGCGTCACCACGGTCATCGACATGCCGAACACCGAGGGTTCGGTCGTGACGGGCGAGGACCTCGTGCGCAAGCTGCGCGTCCTCGACGGCCGCAGCCACGTCGACTACGGGCTGTACGCCCTCCTCACCGACTCGGCCGCCCACGTGGACGACCTGCGCGCCCTCGGCGTCGCCGGCCTGAAGTGGATGTTCGGGCACGAGGCGCCGGCCCGCCCGTCGGCGCGCCCCGTGACGCGCACGAGCATCCGCGACGCCTTGTCCAAGGCGGCCGCCGCCGGCTTGCTGGTCGGTGTCCATGCCGAGGATCCCGTCTGGCACGCGGATCTGGAGGGGTGCCTCCGCGCCCAGGGCCGCACCGACGTGCGGGCCCACGGCGAGGCCCGCCCCCCCTTCATCGAAGCCTTGGCCATCGCCCAGGCCGCCATCGTCGGCCAGGAGACGGGCGCCCGCCTGCACATCCACCACCTCAGCTCGGCCAAGGGCCTCGAGATGGTGACGGCCATGCGGGCCGCCCTCGACGTGTCCCTCACCGTCGAGGTGTGCCCCCACCACTTGTTCCTGACCCAGGACGACCTGGACCGGCTGGGCACGCGCGGCAAGGTCAACCCGCCGCTGCGCGACCAGTGCGATGTCGACGCGCTCTGGGGCGGCATCGCCGCCGGCACCATCGACTGCGTGGCCTCCGACCACGCCCCCCACACGCCGGCGGAGAAGGTGACCGACAGCGTGTGGAAGACCCAGTCCGGCCTGCTCGGCGTCGAGACGCTCTTCCCGCTCCTCTTCGACGAGGTACGTGGCGGCCGGCTCTCCACCGGGCAGTTCACCCGCCTGACGGCGGAGACGCCGGCCCGGCTGGTGGGCCTCGATCACCGCAAGGGGGCGCTGTCGCCCGGCCACGACGCCGATATCGTCGTCGTCGACCCCGACGCGTCCACCGTCGTCTCGGCCGCCGCGCTGCACAGCAAGCACCCCGACACCCCGTTCGAGGGTCGCCAGTGGCGGGGGGCCATCGACGCTGTGTACGTGCGCGGCCGGCCCGTGGTGCAAACAGGACAAGTGCAATCCCCACCGCTCGGCGTGTACGTCCCGTCGCAGCACCGTGGCGATTCCGAGCCGCGCCGGAGGACAGCGTGACCACATTTGGCATGTACGTCGAGAACCTGCACCCCGGTGAGGACGACCTCACCGTGCGCGTGGCCGAGCATCGCGAGCAGATCGAGCTGGCGCGCGACGTCGGCCTCACATCGCTCGTGTTCGGTCACCACTTGCTCACCGACCCGATCCAGATGATCGCTCCGCTCTCGCACATCGCCAGCGTGATCGACATCTCCGGGGACATGCTGCTGTGCACCGGCGTGCTCCTCCTCCCGCTGCTCAACCCGGTGCTGCTGGCCGAGGAGCTGGCCAGCATCGACTGGCTCTCCGGCGGCCGGCTCGTCGTCGGTGTCGGTCTCGGCTACCGCCCCGAGGAGTTCGAAGCGGCGGGCGTCGAGGTGAACCAACGCGTCGGGCGCTTCAACGAGGCGCTCGACGTGATGATGGCCATGTGGTCTTCGGACGGGCGGTGGAGCACCGACGGGAAGTGGTTCAGCTACCACGACCTGCCCGGCGGTCTGCGACCCAAGCAGCGCCCGCATCCGCTGCTGTGGGTCGCGGCCGACGTCGACAACGCAGTGCGGCGCGCGGCTCGATGGGACGGGGCCTGGTACATCAACCCGCGCGCCGCCCTGTCGACGCTCCAGCGCCAACTGCCGATCTACGAAGAGGCGCTGGCCGAGCACGGGCACCAGCGGCCGGCCATCTTCCCGATCCGGCGGGAGGCGTTCCTGGCCAAGACGGACCAGGAAGCCAAGTCCATGGCCGTCCGCTACCTCACCAAGCAGCTCGAGCTGTACAAGGGGTGGGGCCAGTACGAGGTCACGCCGGGCTCGGACGGGCCCTCGAAGCTCACCGAGGAGAACGTGCCGGACACGTACCTCGTGGGGAGCCCCGAGCGGGTGGCCGACCTCGTCGCCACGTACGTCGAAGAGCTGGGCGTCAATCACTTCGTGCTCCGCATGCAATGGCCGGGCACGCCGCACGCCGAGGTGATGAAGTCCATCGAGATGGTGGGCGAGCGGCTGGTGGGTGCCTTCGGTGGCTGATCTCGCCGACATCGCCGCCAGCGCGAAGGTGGGCGCGCTCGCGGTGCGGGACGACCTCGACGAGCTGGCCAGGTTCTCGGCGCCGGGGCCCGGCATCACCCGGTTGGCGTTCGGCGATGAGGACGCTCGGGCTCGGCACTGGTTCAAGGAGCAGTGCGAACGCATCGGCCTCGACTTCCGCGTCGACCGGGTGGGGAACTGCTTCGGGTTCACGCCGGGCGCCGAGGGTCACAAGCCCCTCCTCATCGGATCGCACCTGGACTCGGTGCCGGGCGGCGGGCGGTACGACGGCGTCCTCGGCGTGGTCGCCGGGCTGCGCGTCCTGGAACGGTTCGTGGAGAGCGGCTCGGACCTCCCGCTCGCGGTGGCGAACTTCTCGTGCGAGGAGTCCACCCGGTTCGGGTTCGGCTCGATCGGGAGCCGGTTCCTTGCCGGCGACCTGGACGAGAGCGGCTTCGAGCACATCGTGGACACGGAAGGCCGCACCTTGGCCGAGGTCCTGGCGTCGGCCCATCTCGAAGCGTTCGGTGCCCCTACGAGGTACACGCCGTCGGACTTCCGTGGCTACCTGGAAGTGCACATCGACCAGGGCACCATCCTCACCTCGATGGCCGTGACCGTCGGCGTGGTCACCCGGATCGCCGGCGTCAACCGGACGCAGGTGGTGTGGACAGGCGAGGAAGCGCACTCGGGCGGTCAGGTGAGAAGTGAACGTCGCGACGCGCTGGTGGCGGCCGCCACCTTCATCGGGCGAGCCAACGACGAGTGGGTGCTCGCCCATCCCGACGAGTACAGCCTCTCGTTCACGGTGGGGCGGCTCTCGGTCGAGCCCAACAGCCCCAACACCGTGCCCGGGCGGGTGGAGATGATCCTCGACGTCCGGTCCGCCGATGCCGAGGCCACGCAATCGATGCTCGGGCGCCTGGCGACGTTGATGGATACGGTGGCCGAGCTGCACCGGGTCGAGGTCCGGTCGACGCAACTCGGCCAGGTCGATCCGGTGGGCATGCACGACGACGTCATCGCCGGATTCGAGCGGGCGGCGGAGGCGGTGCAGGTGCCGGCGCCGCCGTGCATCTCCCTCGCCGGCCACGACGCGCTGGTGATCGGCCGGGTGCTCCCGACCGGGATGCTGCTCCTGGCCAACCCGTCGGGGATCAGCCACGCACCTCGCGAGAGCGTCGACGACCAGGCGGTGGTCGACGGTTTGGCCGTGCTCTTCGAAGCGATCCCCGATCTCGTCGCCGGGTTCGAGGCCCGATGACGAGCGAAGCCCTTGCCGGTCCGGCCGGCTCGCCCATCCGCGCCGACTTCCCGTTCCTCGAGGACCGCATCTACCTCAACAGCGCGTCCTGCTCGCCGTCGCCCGAGCCGGTGCTCGCGGCCATGCTCGATTTCTACCGGCACAACCCCATCAACTACCGGTCCGGCACCACGCCGTCCGAGGCGATCGTCACCGAGCAGGTCGATGCCGTGCGGGAGCACCTGGGTCGCTTCGTCGGTGCCGGGTCGCCCGACGAGTTGGTGTTCACCAAGAACACCACCGAGGCGCTCAACATGGTGGCGAGCGGGTTGGACTGGCAGCCGGGGGACGAGATCCTGCTGTCGCCGCTCGAACACCAGTCGAACCTCGTGCCCTGGATCAGGGTGGCCCAGGAGACGGGCGCCGTGGTGCGCTTGGTACCGCCGGGGCCGGACGGTGTGATCGACCCCCAGTCGGTGGCCCGGCTGCTCTCCGACCGGACGCGCTTGCTCTCGGTCCACCACGTGTCGAACGTGCTCGGCGTGGAGCAGGACATCCGGGCCATCGCCGACGTGGCCCACGAGCGCGGCGTGCTCGTGGTGGCCGACGCCGCCCAGTCGGAGGGACGGACCACGGTCGACGTGCAAGCCCTCGGGTGCGACTTCCTCACGTCATGCGCCCGCAAGGGGCTGATGGGTCCCCAGGGCATCGGCTTCCTGTGGGCCAGGGAACCGCTCCTGCATGAGTTGCGGCCCCTCATCCTCGGGAGCCAGGCAGCGGTGGCCACGGGCCCGTCGACGTTCGACCTCGCGGGCGTCCCCGAGCGGCACGAAGCGGGCATTCTCAACACGGCCGGCCTGATCGGCCTGGGAGCGGCGTTGCGCTACGTCGAGGAGATCGGGTCGGCGGTGATCAGCCGTTCCCTGGCCGAGCTCACCGACCACCTCCGCTCGGTGCTCGCCGCCACCGGCCGGGTCGATGTCTACGGGCCGCCTGGTGGCGCGCTCGGCGTCGTGTCGTGGAACGTCCGGGGCTGTGATGCCCACGATGTCGCCCGCGGCTTGTGGGAGGGTGGGCAGATCATGGTTTCGGCGGGCTCGTGCGGATCGCCATTGGCGCTCGAGTTCCTCGGTGTCCCCGGCGTGGTGCGCACCTCGTTGCACCACTTCAACTCGCATGACGACGTGGAAGGGCTCGGACGCGCGCTGCGCGACGTGATCAAGGAGGCAGGTCCAGCATGAGCACGACGGAAACGGCGGGCTACGCGGAGCTACTGCTCCAAGGGCTCAAACAGGCCAATGTGGAGATCGTCGCCGCGCTCCCCGAGTCGCTGATGATCGACGCATACCGCCTGATCGCTGCCGACCCGGACATCCGGTACATCCAGGTGGCGAGCGAACTCGACCTGCCCGGGATCATGGCCGGCGCGTTCTTCGGCGGGAAGCGGGCGGTGATGATGATGGAGAATTCGGGCCTGCGCCAGGGGTGCGAGCCCCTCGCCCGGCTGATCTTCGGTCATCGCATCCCGATCGTGATGATCATGCCGCACCGCGGCGACCTCGGTGAGTACAACTGGTGGGGCCACGGCCACTCGTTGACCATGGCGCCGATCCTGCAGGCGCTGCGCATCCCCTCGTGGGAGGTCTACCGGCTGGAGGACATCCAGTCGTCCGTCAAGAAGGCCCTGATCCACGCGGACTCGGGGCAATCGGCCGTCGCACTGATCTTCGGCGGCGAGTGCGTGGGGGTGCCTCACTATGCAAAGGATTGACGTGGTGCGGGCGCTGGCCCCGCTGGTGGCGGCCGAGGACCTCTTCATCAGCTCCCTCGGTGGCCTCCGCAACGACTGGTGGAATCACCGGCCCGGCGGCGTGGACAACACCTTCTTCCTGAGCGGCATGGGCACGGTGTCGCCCGCGGCATTGGGCTTGGCCGTCGCCCTGCCCCACCGCCGCGTGGTCGCGCTGGAGACCGACGGCTCGGTGCTGATGAACACCAGCGCGCTGTGCACGCTCGGCAACGAACTGCCGCCCAACCTCACCGTGTTCGTGTTCGACAACGGGGTGTACGAGTCGATCGGTGGCTTGGCCACACACACGTCGTGGCGGACGGACCTGGCCCGCATGGCCGAGGGTGCCGGCTGCATCAACTGCCTCACCGTCCACGACGTCGACGCGTTCACGGTTGAAGCGGAGCGGATGTTGACCGACGACGAGTTCGGCTTCCTGGTGGCCAAGATCGAACCCGGGATCAACCGGTGGCCGGTGGAGAAGCAGAAGATCACCGACGGCATCGAGGACAAGTACCGCTTCGTGCGTCACATCGAGCAACTCGAAGGGATCAGAACGCTTCACCCGGCGCCCGGGCCTTTCGCCTGAGCCATGGACGCCTTCTTCCCGGTCGATCTCGCAGAGGCGCTGGCGGTGAAGGCGGCGCGGCCCGACGCCGTGCCGGTGGCGGGCGGCACGGACCTGATGGTCGACCTCAACTTCGGCCGCCGTCACCCGCCGGCGGTGGTCGACGTATCGCGGTTGCCGGAGTTGCTGGCGTGGCACGCCGACGGCTCCCACCTGTTTGTCGGCGCGGGCGTGACGTACTCGCGCATCCTCTCCGGTGAGCTGCCGTCCACGCCCCCGCTGGCGGCGGCGAGCCGCACCATCGGCTCCCGCCAGATCCGTAACCGGGGAACCGTGGGCGGCAATCTGGGCACCGCGTCCCCGGCCGGAGACGCCCTGCCCGTACTCGCGGCGTTGGACGCCGAGGTCGTGCTGGCTGGTGCCGAGGGCGGCCCGCGCGCCGAGCGGCGGGTGCCGCTGGACGCGTTCCTCGTCGGTCCCAAGCAGACCTCGCTGCAACCACACGAGCTGATCCTCGGTACCCGCGTGAAGCTCGTTCGCGGCCCCGGGGTGTTCTCCAAGATCGGCGCCCGCAACGCCATGGTCATCGCCGTGGCCAGCGTGTGCCTCGTGCTGGACGAGGACGCCCGGCGCGTTCGCCTGGCCGCCGGGTCCGTCGGGCCGACCGTCACCCGCCTTCGTCGGGTGGAGGCCGTGCTCGAGGAGGTCCTGGCGTCGGCCGGTGCCTGGGACGATCCGAGCGCGGTGGTGGACCCGGCGGGCGTGCACGACGCGGCCCGGCTGATGGAGGTCTCGGTCCGCCCCATCGACGACGCCCGGGGCACGGCCGCCTACCGGCGCCACGCGTGCGGCGTGCTCGTGCGGCGAGCACTGCGTTGGGCGCTCGACGAGCGGATGGGCGCCATGCAGGTGCCGGCATGATCCGCATGACGGTGAACGGGGAGCGGCGAGAGGCGGATCCGTGGCCCGGCGCCAGCCTGTTGCAGCTCCTGCGCGACGACCTGGGCCTGCCGGGCTCGAAGAACGCGTGCGAGCAGGGTGAGTGCGGCTCGTGCTCGGTGTGGCTGGACGACGTGCTCGTCTGCGCCTGCCTCGTGTTGGCCGGCCAGGCCGACGGGCGCCGGGTCGTCACCATCGAGGGTCTCGGCGACAACCTCGTGTCGCGCGCCTTCGTGGAGGCGGGCGCCGTGCAGTGTGGGTTCTGCACGCCCGGCTTCGTGGTCGCCGTGGCCGACCTGCTGCGCGCCGACCCGTCGCCCCCTGAAGCGGCCGTCCGGGAGGCGCTGGCCGGGAACCTGTGCCGGTGCACCGGCTACCAGAAGATCCTCGACGCCGTCAGGTTGGCGTCGTCCGAGGCGGGCTCATGAGCCCGGCCGCCCGTCCCGATGCGGCGGCCAAGGCCACGGGCCGGTTCGCCTACTCGTCGGACCTCTCGATGGACGGCATGCTCTGGGGCGCCACGCTCAGGTGCACCCATCCGCGGGCGCGCATCCGCTCGATCGACACGTCGGCGGCCGCGCAGCTCCCGGGAGTGCGTGCGGTCCTCACCCACGAGGACGTGCCCGGGTGCAAGACGTTCGGCTTGAACGTGGTCGACCAGCCGGTGCTGGCGTGGGACGAGGTCCGTTGCGTGGGCGAGGCGGTGGCCATCGTGGCCGCCGACGACTTGCACGTGGCGCGCCAGGCACTCGGTCTCATCGTGGTGGCGTACGAGGAGCTCGAGCCGAGCACCGATCCGTGGGCCGCCATGGACGACGACGGCGCGCGCCAGGTCCACGAGGGCGGGAACGTGGTCCGGCGGCTCCGGGTGCGCAAGGGGGACCCCGATCCCGACGCCGACGTGGTGGTGCGGGGGACGTATGAGGTCGGCATGCAGGACCAGGCCCCGCTGGGCCCCGAGTCGGCCCTCGCCGTCGGCACCGACGGGGGTGGCGTCGAGATCCACGTGTCCACCCAGTGCCTGTTCGAGGACCGGCGCCAGATCGCGGCCAGCCTCGGCCTGCGGGAGGACGAGGTGCGCCCGGTCCAGTCGGGAATCGGCGGTGCCTTCGGGGGGAAGGAGGACATTTCCGTCCAGATCCACGTGGGCATGCTCGCTCTGGCCACCGGCCGCCCGGTGAAGATGGTGTACTCCCGTGACGAGTCGTTCTTCGGCCACCCGCACCGGCACCCGGCCCGCATGGAGTACGAGCACCGGGCCACGCGCGACGGTCGGCTCGTGTTCGTCAGGGCGCGCATCGTCCTGGACGGCGGCCCGTACGCATCGACGTCGATGATGGTCGCCAAGAACGCCGGGGCCTTTGCCGTGGGGCCCTACGACGTGCCCAACGTCGACGTCGACTGCGCTGCCGTCTACACGAACAACCCCACGGCCGGGTCGATGCGCGGCATGGGATCGACGCAGGTGTGCTTCGGGCACGAGGCGCAGATGAACCGGCTGGCTGACGAACTGGGCATGGACCCGGTGGAGCTGCGGCTCCGGAACGCGCTGCAGGACGACACCCCACTGCCCACCGGGCAACGGTTGCGGGGCGCTTCACCGGTGCCCGAGATCCTCTGCCGGCTGGCGGCGATGCCGCTGCCGGCGGCTGCCGATGGCGCCGCGTTGCCCGGGGGCATCGCCAACGTCACCCACGGCGAGGGTGTCCGCCGGGGCGTGGGCTACGCCATCGGCATCAAGGGCTTCTGCTTCTCGGAGGGCCGGGACGACTACTCGACCGCCTCGGTGCGGCTGTCGGTGCGTGCCGGCGAACCGCTGGTGCAGGTGCAGTCGGCCGCGGCCGAGTTGGGGCAGGGCGTCGACGTGGTGCAACTCCAGGTCGCCCGCCTCGAGCTTCCCATCGCTCGCGTCGAGCTCCTGCCGCCGGACATGGCCGTGGGGCCGGCGGGCTCGTCGTCGGCATCGCGGCAGACGTACATGACGGGCGGGGCCGTCCAGATGGCCTGCCGGGCCGTGCGCGACGAGGTCTTCGCCTTGGTGCGGGCGCGCGACGGGTACGGCGGCGAGCTGGCGTTGACGGCCGAGGGCGTGGCGTCGGCGGCCGGGTTGCTGGCCACGTACGCGGAGATCCTCGACGGCGCCGAGGTGGCGAAGACCGTCGAGTTCCACCATCCGCAGACCTACCCGCTCGACCCTGTCACCGGGCAGGGCGATGCCTTCGTGTCCTTCATGTTCGCCGGGCACCGTGCGGTCGTCGACGTCGATTGCGAGCTGGGCATCGTGCGGGTGGTCGAGCTGGCGTCGGTCGAGGACGTGGGTCGGGCCATCAGCGTGCCTGCCGTCGAGGGCCAGATCGAGGGCGGGAGCGCCCAGGGGCTCGGGCTCGCGATCATGGAAGAGCTGCGGGTCGAGGGCGGGCGGGTGCGCAACCCGTCGTTCACGGACTACCTGATCCCCACGATCATGGACATGCCACCGGTGCGCTCCGAGATCCTGGAGTACCCGGACCCGGAGGCACCGTTCGGCGTCAAGGGCGCCGGCGAGGCGTCCGCCGTCTCGTCGGGTGCGGCCGTGGTCGCCGCCATCGAGCAGGCCATCGCCGGGCGCCTGGCCCGGGTGCCCGTGCGCCCCGACGACATCGTGTGGACGGCGCGATGAGCGCGCCGCCGTGGGAGGGCCTGGCCATCAACGGTGAGCGCCTGCTGCGCCGCCTGCGAGAGCTCGGGCAGATCGGCGCCATCGACAACGGTGGGTGCGCGCGGGTCGCCCTCACCGACGCCGACCGGGCCGGTCGCGACCTGGTGCTGCTGTGGATGCGCGACCTCGGACTCGACATCACCATCGACACCATCGGCAACGTGGTGGCCACCCGACCAGGCCATCGCGGTGGCGCTCCCGTGCTCTGCGGGTCGCACATCGACACGGTGGCCACCGGCGGCATCTACGACGGGAACTACGGCGTCCTGGCTGGTCTCGAGGTGATCGAGACGCTGATCGACGCGGGCGTGTCGACGGCCCGCCCCCTCGCCGTCGCCTTCTTCACCAACGAGGAGGGCGTCCGGTTCGCGCCGGACATGATGGGCAGCCTGGTCTACGCCGGCGGGCTCACGGCCGAGGTCGCCCACGACGTCGTCGGCGCCGATGGCGCCCGGCTGGGCGACGAGCTGGCCCGCATCGGGTACCTCGGGCCCACCCCGTGCCCGGGCGTGGTGCCCCACGCCTATGTCGAGCTTCACATCGAGCAGGGCCCGATCCTGGAGCGCACCACCACGGCCATCGGCGCCGTCACCGGCGTGCAGGGGATCTCGTGGCAGGAGCTGACCATCACCGGACAGTCCAACCACGCGGGCACGACGCCGATGGCGTTCAGGCACGACGCCGCCTACGCGGCCGCGGCGGTGACGACCTTCGTCCGCCAGTTGGCCCAGGACATCGGTGGCCACCAGGTCGCGACCGTCGGCCAGATCGACCTGCACCCCAACCTCGTCAACGTCGTGGCCGCCCGGGCCACGATGACGGTGGACCTGCGCAACACCGACGAGGGCATCCTGCAGTCGGCCGAGGCGCGGCTGTTCTCCTTCCTCGATGAGCTGGCATCGGAGGAGGGGGTCACCATCGACCGGCGCACGCTCGTCCGGTTCGAGCCGGTGGACTTCGATCCGCGCGTCATCGACCTGGTGGAGCGCGTCGCCACCGATCTCGGTCACACCGTGGCGCGCATGCCGTCGGGCGCCGGCCACGATGCGCAGATGCTGGCGCGGGTCTGCCCGGCCGGCATGGTGTTCGTCCCCAGCGTCAAGGGCATCAGTCACAACCCGGCGGAGTTCAGCCATCCCACCGATCTGGTGGCCGGTGCCGACGTCCTCTTCCGGGTCTTGCTCACCCTGGCCGAGGAGGCCTGATGGCGCTGGACGTGCGCGTGGCGGAGAACCCGCTCGCGGGCCCGGCACCCGTGTGGTCGCCGTACACCCGCGACGTGCTGGCGTTCCACCGGCGACTGGCCGGGTACCGACCGACGCCGCTCGTCGACGCCCCATCGCTGGCCGCGCGCCTCGGCGTCGGTCGCGTCCTGGTGAAGTGCGAGTCGGAGCGGTTCGGCCTGCCGGCGTTCAAGATGCTCGGTGCGTCGTGGGCCACCTACCGCGCTGTGGTCGAGTGGCTGGGCGACGAGCCGGGCCCGTGGACCACGCTCGACGAGCTGGCCCTGCTCCTGCGGCCCATGCATCCGTTCGCACTGGCCGCCGCCACCGATGGCAACCACGGCCGGGCGGTGGCCCGGATGGCCCGCCTCCTCGGGTTCGGCGCCCGCATCTTCGTGCCCACGGGAACCACGCCGGCGCGCATCGCGGCCATCGAGTCGGAAGGAGCCACTGTGCAGTTGGTCGCCGGTGACTACGACACCGCGGTGGCCCGGTCGGCCCAGGAGGCGGGACGGCGCTGCCTGGTGATCTCGGACACCAGCTGGCCGGGCTACGAGCGGGTTCCCCGTTGGGTGATCGAGGGCTACTCGACGCTCTATTGGGAGGTCGACGACAGCCTTGCCGCCGCGGGCCTGCCCCCACCGGACGGGGTCGTCGTCCCCATCGGGGTGGGTGCCTTCGCCGCGGCCACGGTCAACCACTGGGCTCGGGACGAGCACGGTCGCCCCGCGGTCCTCGGTGTCGAGCCGGCCGACGCGAACTGTGTCATGGCGTCGGTGCTGGCCGGCCGCATGACCACGGTTCCCGGTCCTCACCACTCGATCATGGTCGGACTCAACTGCGGCACGCCGTCCCCGGTGGCCTGGCCCCTCGTCTCCGCGGGAGTCGACGCGTTCGTCGCCATCGGTGACGACTGGGCCCGCCAGGCCATGCGTGATCTGGCCGCCCTCGGCGTCGAAGCGGGCGAGACGGGCGCCGCCGCGCTGGCCGGTCTAGCGGCCGCGCACCATGCCGGCCTCCCCCCGTCGTTCGCCGAGCGGGTCGGGCGCGGGACGGTGCTGCTCGTCTGCACGGAGGGGGCGACAGACGCCGACATGTACCGCCGCGTCGTGGGCGACGGCTTGCAGAGCGAGCTGGCGGGCGTGGTGGGCGGGGGCCCGCGCCCGTCCACGAAGTCGAGCGTGTGAATTGCACGTTTCCGTCGTTCGCACCCTGCTGCCGTCCGGCCTGCGTGGCCTGCGTGGCCCCACACTTATCAGTCTCAGCGCTGAATCTCATCCGCATCGTCTGTTGGACAGCAGGGAATGGCCGGGCGCACAGTCGAACGTGTCGAGGGGGAGCGGTGTTGCGTCGATCGATCGTTAACGCTTCTGCGATAGTCGCCACCACCTGGCGGCCACCATCGAGCGGACCTGTGCGGCGACGCGAGCAGCACGCGTCGTTTGGGCCGTCGGGAGCCGCACGCGAGGACGTTGCGTGACCGCTGCCATCGGGACCCGAGGCGTGAGCCGGCGATTCCCCGGAGTCATCGCCAACGACTGCATCACCTTCGACGTCGTGCCCGGTGAGGTCCACGCCGTGTTGGGTGAGAACGGGTCGGGCAAGACCACGCTCTGCAAGATCCTCGCCGGGCTGTACCGCCCCGACGAAGGAGACGTCGTCATCGACGACGAGGTCGTGCGGTTCAACTCGCCACGCGACGCGTACGAGAGCGGCGTGTTCATGGTTCAGCAGCACTTCAGCCTGGTCGAGCGCCTCACGGTCGCCGACAACGTCGTGCTCGGTTGGTCGAAGCGGCGAGGGTTCCGCCACCGGCGCAAGGAGGTCGAGGCCGAGGTGGCGGCCACGGCCGAGCAGTTCCACCTCGAGGTCGACCCGTCCGCGTACGTGTGGCAACTGTCCGTCGGCGAGCGCCAGCGCGTGGAGATCCTGAAGGCGCTCTACCGCGGCGCGCGCATCCTCATCCTCGACGAGCCCACCACGGTGCTCACGCCGCAGGAGTGCGAGCACCTCTTCGACAGCTTGCGGGAGATGACGGCCAACGGCGCGTCGGTGATCTTCGTCTCGCACAAGCTCCGCGAGGTGATGGCCGTGTGCGACCGGGTCACCGTGCTGCGGAAGGGACGGGTGGTCGGGTCGGTCGACATCGACGAGGACGGCGCCGACCCGCGCATGCTGGCCCGCTTGATGGTCGGCCGGGAGATCTCCCTCATGACCAAGCCGCCGGCCAACGTCCCCGACGATGCCCCGGTGGCCCTCGACGTGGCGGGCCTGCGGGTGGCGAACGACTTCGGTCGGCTGCGCCTCAAGGACGTGTCGTTGCAGGTGCGGCGAGGCGAGATCGTCGGCCTGGCCGGCGTGGCCGGGAACGGCCAGCGGGAGTTGGCCGAGGCCATCTCCGGGCTGCGTGAGCGCCAGGCCGGAACGGTGACCGTGGGCGATCAGCCGTTGCGCAGCAGCAGCCCCCGGCATGCCATCGAGTCCAGGCTGGCGTACGTGCCCGAGGACCGCCTGGGCACGGGTCTGGTGGCCACTCTCAAGGTCACCGACAACGTGGTGCTCAAGGACTTCCGGTCGCCCGAGCTGTCGTGGGGGCCGGTGATCCGGAGTGACAAGGTCCACGCCCGCACCCGGCGGCTCATGGAGCAGTTCGACGTGCGGGGGACGCCGGACAACACCGTGCGCCAGCTGTCCGGTGGCAACGCCCAGAAGGTGCTCCTCGCCCGGGAGATGTCGTCCGACCCCGTGGTCCTCGTCGTGGCCGCACCCACACAGGGTCTCGACATCTCGGCGACGGAGAGCGTGCGCAGCCTGCTGCTCGAGGCCGCCGCCAGCGGCGTCGGGGTGCTGCTGATCAGCGAGGACCTCGACGAGGTGCTGGACCTGGCGGACAGGGTCGCGGTGATCTACGACGGCCGGATCATGGGCGTCGTCGACGCCGAGGGGGCGGACCGCGACGAGATCGGCTTGATGATGGCGGGCATGGAGGTCGGGGCGTGATCCGGCTCGAGCGGCGCCTCGACACACCTTCGTGGCTCTCGATCGCCGTCGTGCTGTTCGCGTTCGGGATGGGGCTGCTCCTCGCCGCCGTGGTGCTGCTGGTCACCGACCACAACCCCCTGTCGACATACCACTCCATGCTCCGGGCCGGCTTCACCAATCCGGGCGCGCTGTCCTCGACGTTGGTCAACGCCACGCCCATCCTGCTCACCGCGCTCTGCGCGCTGGTGGCCATCCGTATGCGCATCTACAACATCGGCGGGGAGGGCCAGCTGTACATGGGGGCGATGGGCGCGGCCGGGATGGGCATCGCCCTGGGAGGCGCGCCCCGGCCCATGGTCATGGTGGGGATGATCGCGGGTGGCTGCCTGGCCGGCGCGCTGTGGGCGGCCATACCCGGCTTCCTGCGCTCCCGCCTGAGCACGAACGAGATCCTCACCACGCTGATGCTGAACTACGTGGCCGGCCTCTTCGTCTACTACTTGATCTTCAACTCCCACTCGTACTGGCGCGACCTGACGAGCGGGAACGCCAAGTTCTACCCGCAGGGCAAGACCCTTGACCGGGCGGACTGGTGGCCGGCGTTGCACTTCGGGCATCTCGTGATCCCCACCGGGTTCATCATCGGGCTGGTCCTGGCCGCGGTGGTGTGGTGGACGCTCCGGTCCACCCGAGCGGGCTTCCAGCTCCGGGTGATCGCCGGTTCGCAGAGCGCGGCCCGGTACGCGGGGATCCGTACCAAGCGGGCCGTGCTGAGCGTGATGGTCGTGTCCGGCGGTCTGGCCGGCGTGGCCGGGGCGAGCATGGTCGGGGACTTCACGCACATGCTGGACCCGAACGGGCTCCAGCAGGCGCAGTTCGGCTACGCCGGGATCGTGGCCGCCGCGCTGGTCGGGTTCAATCCGTTGGCTGCCGTCATCGGCGCGATCTTCATCGGCTCGCTGACCAACGCCGGGTTCCAGCTCCAGGGCGCCACGTTCCCGCAGGGACTGGTCGGGGTGATCGAAGGGATCATCCTGCTCTGCGTGCTCGGCGCGCAGTTCCTCACCACGTACCGAATACGGCGAGCGCCGCGGCGTGACCCTGCGGCGCCCGCGGCGGCCGCATCTGGACCAGCACTGGCGGACCAAACCCCGGTGCTCGACGCCTCGCCCACCTTCGCCGGCCGTGACCTCGAACCCGTGACCGAACCATGAACGACTCCCTCCTCGTCACGTTGCTCGTCTCCGGGATGGTCTACGGCACGCCCCTCCTGATCGCCGGGTTGGGTGAGCTGCTCACGGAACGCTCGGGCGTCCTCAACCTGGCCGTCGACGGCATGATGCTCGTGGGCGCGGTGGCCGGCTTCTGGGTCTCGCAGCGCATGGGCGGTCCGGCGTGGTTGGTGCTCACCGCCGCCGCCGCCACCGCCATGGCCGCGGGAGCGCTCATGGCCCTCGTGCACGCCGTCGTCACGGTGACGTTCGGCGGCAACCAGGTGGTGTCGGGCATCGCCTTGACCATCTTCGGCGGGGCGGCCGGGCTGTCGTCCTATCTCGCGGTGATCGGCAAGCTCTCCGGCGAGCGCGGACATCACCAGTTCACCAAGCTCGACGTCCTCGGCTTGAAGGGCGTCCCCATCCTCGGACCCCTCGTGTTCAACCACGACGCCCTCGTCTACGTGTCCTGGATCCTGGTCGTCGCCATCGCGCTCTACCTCAATCACACCCGGCTGGGCCTCCACGTCCGGTCGGTGGGCGAGGCCCCGCAGACGGCCGACGCCATGGGTATCAACGTCACCGCCTACCGCTACGCCCACATCGTGGTGGGCGGCGCCTTTGCCGGCCTGGCCGGCGCGTACTACTCGTTGGCCATCACCCGTACCTGGTCCAACGGCCTCACTGCGGGGGCCGGGTGGATTGCCATCGGGCTCGTGATCTTCGCCTTCTGGCGGCCCGGGATCGTGCTCGTCGGCGCCTACCTCTTCGGGGTGCTGACCAGCCTCGGCTTCACCCTCCAGGCCCGCGGGGTCACCCTCCCGCCAGAGCTGTTCTCGGTGTTGCCGTACGTCATGACCATCGTTGTGCTCGTTCTCGTCTCGACGGTATGGGCGAAGCGGCGGGTCGGTGCGCCCGCCGCGCTCGGCGCCGTCTTCCGGCGTGAGGAGCACTAGCGGCGGCTGACGCTTTTCCAAACAACAGAGCCACCACCAGGGGGAGAGACCCATGAGAGCGTTCCGATTCCGTACGTTGTTGTTAGGCATTGTCGTGGTGGCCGCAGCCTGCGGCTCCTCGAAGTCGTCCAGTTCGGACAACTCGTCGAAGTCGTCGCCGAGCACGACGGGCCAGGCGGCATCGAGCCTCTACAGCGCCAGCAAGCCGTTGAAGGTCGCGTTCATCATGAACGGACCGGTCACCGACCAAGGGTTCAACACCGCCGTCTACAAGGGCATCAAGGCGGTGCAGGAGAAGTACGGCTCGACCGTGGCGGTGACGTACAAGGAGTCCGTGCCCGAGAGCCCGCAGTCCTCGCAGGTGATCGACAGCCTCGTGCAGGACGGGATGGAAGCCATCTTCGCCAACTCGTTCGGTTACCACACCTACATGGCGGCCGCGGCAGCGAAGTACCCGAACGTGAAGTTCCTGCAGTGGCAGTCCTCGGAGGTCGGCCCCAACCTGAGCGAGTTCTACTTCACGGTCGACGAGTCGTGGTACCTGGCCGGCATGGCCGGCGGGGCGGCGAGCAAGTCCGGGAAGATCGGCATGGTCGCGTCGTTCCCGATCTCGTCACTCCTCGCCCAGGTCAACTCGTTCCAGCTCGGGGCGCAGGCGGTGAACCCGGGTGCCACCACCCGGGTGGTGTGGCTCAACTCGTGGTACGACCCGGGCAAGGCCACCCAGGCGGCACAGAGCCTCGTGTCGAGCGGCGTCGACACGCTGGTCAACGCCCTCAACGAGAGCTCGGTCGTGCAGGTCGCCGCGTCTCATGACCTGCCCGTCGTCGGTCAGGCCGTCAACCAGCAGACGTTCGGGCCGAACTCGTGGTTGACCGGAGCCGAGTTCATCTTCGGCCCGTACTTCATCAAGCAGATCGGCGACATGCTCGCCGGCAAGTGGCAGGGCAACCAGAACTACATCGGCGGGACGAGCGACGGCGTCACGGCCATCTCCGCCTTCGGACCGCGGTACGACAAGGCCGTTCCCGCTGATATCCAGCAGAAGATCAAGGATCGTCAGACCCAGATGAAGAGTGGTTCGTTCAACCCCTGGCAGGGGCCGATCGCCGACCAGAGCGGCACGGTGCAGGTGCCGGCGGGCAAGGACCTCAGCGCCGCCGACCGGCGTAGCATCAAGTACCTGGTCAAGGGCGTGCTCGGGACGGCAGGCTCGTAGCAGGCAGCAGGTCCGGCGAGTGGCAGCGCGGGCAGGCGCTGCCACTCCCGTCCCTTCGGGTCATCGGCTGATGGTTGCCGGCGTCGCCCTGCTGTGCACAGGACCGCCCCGGTCGCGTGCGGAGCCGACCGCACCGTCGCCCCACGGAGGCGAACCCGGACAGTGTGCCGGCGCGATGGTGGTCCCCCTTCCGCCACCGAGGCACCGCGTGCTCTCGTCCGGCCCAGCCCGCCCGCCGTGCCCCCGGTGGTGGTCCGGCGGGCGGGCCTGCCGTCAGGCGTACCGCAGTGCCTCGGCCGGATAGAGGCGCGATGCCCGCATGGCAGGAAGCCAGGTCGTGGCCAGCGCAGCCAGGAAGACGATGCCGAACACGATCCCGAGGGTGGCCCATGGCACCGTCACCACGAGGTCGTGCCAGCCCGGCTGCTTGGCCATGTTGCCGATGACGTTGTAGGACATGGCCAGTCCCAAGGCCGTGCCGATCACCGTGGCGGTCACGGCGACGAACGACGACTCCAGCAGCAGCGTGCGCCGGATCATCGCCGGTTGGAACCCGATGGCCCGCAGCACCCCGAGCTGCTGGCGGCGCTCGACCACCGACCGGGCGCTGATGACACCCAGGGCGGCCACGCCGACCAGCAGGCCCAGGCCCATGAACCCCTGGATGAGCCGGAGGAACGTGCGGGACCCGCCGACACTCCGGCTGAGGATCTTCTCGATCGTCTCGGCCTGCATGCCGTTGGCGAGGAACACTCGCTCGAGCCGGGTGGCGGCCGCCCCGGCGTTCACACCGGGCGCGACCGCGAAGTAGTGGATCGTGGGGACGGCCCGGGGGCCGAACGGGGCCAGCGCCCGCTGTGACATCCAGAGGCCGGCCGTGAGCTCGTAGGGCGTGGCGTCCGAGAGGACACCGATCACCTTCACCTGCAGGGCGGTGCCGGTCGCCGGGTCCTGCACGGTCACGGGCACGGCATCGAACACGCCGTTCTCCACGTAGAAGCCGTGGAGGGCGAAGTCGGGCGGTACGAACCCGACGCCGAACTGGTCGCGACGGGGTGCCACAGCGGCGTCCACCACGGCCAGGCTCGGATCCTTGGCCAGAGCCGCCCACACGTCACTGCCCGTCCGATAGCCCTTGGCCACGGCGCCGAAGCCGTACGTCGTGTGCGAGAGGAAGGCGTCGTCCACGCCTCGCACCGCGTAGTCCGCCAGCGTGCCCGCCGTCCCGGTGCTGCTGTTCTGGGCCATCTTGGCGGGCACGACCGACTGGCTGGCCACCGCGGTGTAGTCCCGAGGGTTGACGCCCGGTGTGTTGGCCATCGCCGCGCCCATGTCGCCGATCGACCCGGCCGCCGACGTGGTGGCCCGGATGTCGAACCCGCCACCGAACGACGCCTTGTCGTCGATGGCCGCCATGATCGACCCGGGCATGACCGACCCCGTCACCATGGTGAACACCACGAGCATGAACATCGACATGGTGACGGCGGTGCGGAACCGGCTCCTCAGCGGGTACGCCATGGCCATCTTCAGCACCGGCGCCAGCGACCGGATCCGGCCGAACACGCGCATGGTCGCGCCGAGCAGGAGGTCGGCGTTGTACATCACTGCCCAGGTGGCGCCGATGACGATGGCCAGGCCACCGACGATCCAGATGGACATGTCCATGGACAGGTCCCTCACGTACGGGATCAGCTCGGGCGGCTGGAGCCACCACGCCACCATGGTCAGCCCGGCGACGGTGTAGGCGGCGCGGGGGGTGGCCCCCAGCGCCGTCGCCACCAGCACCAGGCTGGCGATGACGATCGACACGCCCAGGTTGAATGGCATCGCCTGGCCGGCCGAAGCGCCGCCCGCGGCGATGGCCGCGCCCACCACGACGCCCGCCCCGGCCCGCAGCCAACGCCGCCGGGGGCGGGAGCCGAGCTGCTCTTCGGGGATGTCGCGGATGGCGCTGACGATGTTGAGGCGGCTCACCTTCCAGGCCGACGCCGTCACCACGCCAAGGGTCAGCAGCACGCCGATCCCATAGGCCACCACGACGCTGCGCGGCTGTACGCCGAAGGTGAAGGTGAAGTCCTGCCCGGCAAAGGCCCGGGCCATGACCGCCACCATCCCGTAGGCCACTCCCACCCCGAGCAGCGCGCCCACGGCCGCGGCGGCCACGTCGTAGACGGCCCCTTCGAACAGGAACGTCTCGATCAGGTGCCGGCGCTGCGTCCCCACGGCCCGGGCCATGCCCATCTCACCCCGGCGCTCGGCGGCCAGCATGACGAACACGAGGAAGATCAGCAGGATCCCGGCGGCCATGGAGAAGCTGCCGAAGGTGGTGAACATGGTGACGAAGGCGTTGCCCTGGGCGTCGGCCAGGTCGAGCCCGTCCCGCTTCACCGGGCTGACCTCGAGGCCGAGGGGCCCGGCCACGGGGGCCAGCGCCGCCTCCACCCGGTCGGTGAGGCGCACGCCCGACTCGGAGCCGCCCGTGTTCGACACCAGCAGGTCGGTCACCTGGCCCGGCCTGCCCAGCGCGGCCTGGGCCTGGGCCAGCGGCATCACCACGGCCGCGCCCGTCGTCCCGGCGCCGTCGACCTTGACCACCTGCTTCACGGTGACGGGGATGGCTCGGTCGCCCGCCAGCAATACCAGCCGGTGGCCGGCGGTGGCGTGCAACGCCGACGCACCGTCGACGTTCAGGAACACCTCGCCCGGCGCGAGCTGCGCCAGTGAGATCGCCGCGCCTGACGTGGTCTTCATGGGCGCCAGGCCGGCGGCGACCGACGGCTCGGGGGCGAAGATGGTGACGCGCGGTTCGTTCTGCTGGCTGGTCTGGTCCTGGGCCGCCAGCGTCTCCACGATGGCGGCGCCGACCCCGTCGACCGAGCCGGAGGCGCGCGCCGCGCCGGCGACGGCGATGGCCGCGTCCTCTGAGAACCAGCGCACGCCGGTCCCACCGGCGCTGCTGGCGGTGCCGGCGTTGGCCGCCTGCCCGGTCGACACTGCGCCCTTGACCGTCACCCGTTCATCGGTGCCGCCGAGCGTCTCGATCACCGACCGGCGAACCGTGCGGCTCATGGTGTCGCCCGTGGTGAGGGCCGAGCAGATGATGGCCGTGCCGAGCATGAGCCCGGCGACGATCAGGCTGCTGCGGGCCGGGCGGCGCCGGATGTTGCGGACGCCCATCCGGAAGAACACGCGGTGGCGCACGGCGAGGAGGCCGATCACCGCTGTAGCCGCCGCCATGGTGGCGGCGAGCGCGACGGTCAGCCCGCCGATGGGGAGCCCGAAGACGCGTTCCACGGCCGGGCGATCACGTCACCGCGGCCGGTGTCTCGGCCACGAGGACTTCGTAGTAGCTCCGCCCCGGCGGCGATCGGAACAACGTGCCGAAGTCGCCCAGCACCGTCGAGTACCAACCGCCACTGTTCATCTCGGCCGCCGCGTCCTTGGTCGCCCACAGGCTGACGAGCACGGCTTGCCCCTCGGGCGTGCTCATGACGTAGACGCCGCAGTAGCCCGGTTGCTCCCGGAGGGAGGGGAGGACGTTCGCCCGGAAGAGCTCGAGCGCCTCGTCCACGCTCGTGCGCAAGGTGTCGATCTCAAGCTGCGTGACTCGTGCGTACATGCGGCACCTCCGGCACCAATTCGTCGACCACCCGTCCGTCGAGCATCCGCACGATGCGGTCGGCTCGGCGCCCCACGGCGATGTCATGCGTGACGACCAGGAACGTCAACCCCCGCTCCTCGTTGAGCCGGCGCATCAGATCCACGATCTCCTGGGCGTGCTCGCTGTCGAGGTCGCCGGTGGGCTCGTCGGCCCAGACGATGGCGGGATCGTTGACCAACGACCGGGCGATCGTCACCCGCTGGCGCTCGCCGCCCGACAGCTCTTCGGGCCGGTGGGCAGCACGGGCACGCAGGCCGATCATCTCCAGGGCGTCCAGCGCCCGCTCCCGGGCATCGGCCATGCCCACTCCTGCCACCAGCAGAGGCAACTCGACGTTCTCGACCGCGGTCAACACCGGCATCAGGTTGTAGAACTGGAACACGAAGCCCATCCGCCGGGCCCGGTACGCGGTCCGCTCCCGGTCGGACATGCTCTGGAGGGCCGTGCCCTCGATCAGGATCTCGCCCTCGTCGAAGCGGTCCAGCCCCGACAGGCAGTTCAGCAGCGTGGTCTTTCCGCACCCGCTGGGCCCCATGATGGCGAGAAGCTCGCCCTGCTCCACGGTGAGATCGACGCCGTTCAGTGCGTTCACTCGCACCGCACCGATGTCGTAGACCTTGCGGACGTTCCTCGCCTCGACGATGGCCGCCATGCGCGCTCCCAGGATTGGCTCAGGGTCATGATCCGCCGGGGAGTGGCGCCGGACTAGAGCCCAACGTCCCGACCGCGCGTGTGCCGCGCGCCACCACCACCACCGCCGTTCTGGGCGCGGCGGTCAGTGAGCGATGCGGCGGTCGGTGGCGGTCCTGGCGCTTCCGAGCGGCTTGCCCTTGAGGTCATGGCGGGCCGCGTCGCGGAAGCTCTCGACGAGGCTTCGGTACGCTTCCGACTGCGTTCCCCACGTCTCGAGGTCCATCTCGACAAGGAGGTCATCGGCGAGGTCGATCGCCGCGAAGTTCCAGAGGCGGTGTGCGCAGCGAGCGACGTCACCGTCTCCGAAGACGTCGATGGCGGCGGACGCGCGGGTCATCTCCAGGATGCACGTGTGGAGCGCAGCCTTGTCGAAGTCCTCGGGCACTTGCGCCATCTCGAGGTAGGTCGTTTCGGCTGCCGCGATGAAGCGCGAATACGCATCGGCCCGTTGTTGACGCTTCCACCGCACGGAGTCGGCGAAGATGTCCCAAAGCTTGCCGAGGGCTACGCCTCCGAGCGCAGCCCCTGCGGGCACGATGAGTTGCGCGATGGAAGCGTCGGCCATGCCTGAGGGTATCGGCGGTACGTGGTCGGATGTCGACGCCTTCGGGCGTTTCGCGTGCACCTCCTGCTGCTCGGCGAGCGCTTCGCGGGCCGCCCGCCCTCGGTCCTGATTCGCCCGTGCTGCCGCCGTCCCAGGGCACCGGGTGAACGGCGCCGTAGCGCTCAGTCCCGCGTGTGCCGCCGAGACGTGGCGCCCGGCAGATCCGGGGCCCCGAGGCTCCCGGTCCGCCGGGCGTCGATCGCGGCACGTCGAAGGACCCGCACCTGCTCGTTCACCGACGCCGTCTTGGCCAGACTGACGGCGCCCTCGGGGAGAAGGCTCGTGTCACCGTCGGCAACCTCTACCACCACGGACGTGTCCGGATGCCGGGCGGTCAGCGCGGCGACGATGCGCTGGGTCGAGGGCAGCGAGATGTCCAGCTCCACGAGCACGGCGTCGGCCTGCTCGGCGAAGGGGCAGGGCTCACCCCGTACGAGTGGGCACTCGTCGGCGTCACCGCCGGGACCGCTGCACACGGCCACGTCCATGCGGCCCAACCGGAAGGCCCAGTAGTCGGCCACGGCGGCCACCGGCGACTGGCTCTCGACGAGCACACGAAGGGGTCGGTCCATGCCGTTGTCGGCCTGCAGCCAACGACGGCTCAGCACGCGTTGCCACATAGAGACAGTTGACGCCTGCGGGCCGTTCCGGAACAGGGTCCAAGGGCCCTGCCCCACAGACCTTCGACCCTGGCACCAGGCGGGCCGCCGCGCCGAAGGTGAGGTCGTGAAGCAGTACGCATGCGTGGACGGAAACGAGGCCGCGGCGCGCGTCGCCCACGCGCTGAGCGAGGTCATCGCCATCTACCCGATCACCCCGGCGTCAGCCATGGGCGAGCACGCCGACGGGTGGAGCGCGGCGGGCCGGCGCAACCTGTGGGGCTCCGTCCCCCAGGTGGTGGAGATGCAGAGCGAGGCGGGCGCGGCGGGCACGTTGCACGGCGCCCTGCTCGAAGGGGCGCTGGGGACGACGTTCACGTCGTCGCAAGGGCTCCTGCTCATGCTGCCCAACATGTTCAAGATGGCGGGTGAGCTGCTGCCCGCCGTGATCCACGTGGCCGCCCGGGCCGTGGCCACCCACGCCCTGTCCATCTTCGGCGACCACAGCGACGTCATGGCCGCCCGCACCACCGGCTTCGCCATGCTCTGCGCGTCGTCCGTGCAGGAAGCGCACGACTTCGCCCTGGTGGCCCACGCCGCCGCCCTCGACACACGCGTGCCGTTCCTCCACTTCTTCGACGGCTTCCGCACCAGCCACGAGATCGACAAGATCGAGCTGTTGGAAGCGGCTGATCTGGCATCGGTGGTGGACGACGGCGCCGTGCTGGCCCATCGCCGCCGCGGCCTGAACCCCGAGCACCCGGTGCTGCGGGGGTCGGCCCAGAACCCCGACGTGTTCTTCCAGGCCCGGGAGGCGGCCAACCGGTGGTACGACGCCACCCCTGCTGCGGTCCAGGCGGTGATGGACCGCCTGGCGGCGCGGACCGGGCGCCGGTACGGGCTGGTCGACTACGTCGGTGCGCCCGATGCCACCCGCGTCATCGTGCTCATGGGGTCGGCTGCGGGCGCGGCCGAGGAGACCGTCGATGCCCTCACGGCTCGGGGTGAGAAGGTCGGGCTGCTGAAGATGCGGCTGTACCGACCCTTCCCGGCGGCCGCCTTCCTCGACGCCCTGCCGGCCACGGCCCGGGCCGTCGCCGTGCTGGACCGGACCAAAGAGCCGGGCTCGGCGGGTGAGCCGCTGTACCTCGACGTGGTTGCTGCCCTGGCCGAGTCGGGCATGGCCGAGCGGCCGCTCGTCATCGGCGGCCGCTACGGCTTGGCGTCAAAGGAGGTCACTCCTCCGATGCTGGCCGGCGTGTTCGACCAGCTCGACCGGCCCGACCCCCGCCGGCACTTCACCGTCGGCATCGTCGACGACGTCACGTTCACGAGCATCGAGCCGCGGACCGGGTTCTCCATTCGCCACGAAGGCGTCGGCGCCGTGTTCTACGGGTTGGGGAGCGACGGCACCGTCGGAGCCACCAGGTCGTCCGTGCAGATCATCGGCGAGAACACCGACCTGTTCGCGCAGGGGTACTTCGTCTACGACTCGAAGAAGTCGGGCGCCCTCACCGTGTCGCACCTGCGCTTCGGCCCGAAGCCCATCCGCTCGACGTACCTCATCAGTGATGCCGACTTCGTGTCGTGCCACCACGCCGGGTTCCTGGACAGGATCGACGTGCTGGAGGTGGCCCGGGACCGGGGCACGTTCCTCCTCAACACCCACCATCCGGCGGACGAGGTGTGGGACACGTTCGACGTCGGCGTGCAGGCCGCCATCGTCGGCAAGCAACTCGAGGTCTGGGTCATCGACGCCGACCGCGTCGCTCGGGAGATGGGCCTGGGCCGGCACATCAACACGGTCATGCAGGCGTGTTTCTTCGCCCTCTCCAATGTGTTGCCGCAGGACGAAGCCGTGCGCCAGCTCGAAGCGGCCATGGAACGGGCCTACGCCAAGCGGGGGCAAGAGGTCGTGGGCCGCAACCAGGAGGCGGTGCGGCGAGCGGTGTCCGAGCTGCGACGGCTCGTGCACCCTGCCGCCGTGACAGCGACGCGCCACCGCCAGGCGCCCACGGGGGCTGACGCTCCTGGCTTCGTCCAGCGGGTGACGTCACGCCTGCTGGCCGGCGAAGGCGACCTCCTGCCCGTGAGCGCCCTGCCCGTGGATGGCGCCTTCCCCACGGCCACGTCGGTGTTCGAGAAGCGCTCCATCGCTCTCGACATCCCGGTGTGGGACCCGTCGATCTGCATCGACTGCGGCAAGTGCGCCATCGTCTGCCCCCACGCGGCCATCCGCATGAAGGTGTACACGCCGGGCGCGACGCCTGGATCTTCGGGGTCGGCGGCGGTGCTGCCCTCCAAGCCGTTCCGGTCGCGTGACCTCCCCGGCCACCTGCTCACCGTGCAGGTCGCTCCCGACGACTGCACCGGATGCGGCGTGTGCGTACAGGTCTGCCCGGCCGCGGCCAAGGACGGGAGCGGCCACAAGTCGATCGACATGCTGCCGGCGGCCGAGCATCGCGACCGGGAGCGGGCGAACTGGGAGGCCTTCGCCTCGATCCCGCCCCTCGACCGCTCCCTCCTGCCCCACGACTCGGTGAAGGCGTCCCAGCTCCTGGAGCCGCTGTTCGAGTTCTCGGGCGCCTGCGCCGGGTGCGGCGAGACGCCGTACCTGAAATTGCTCACCCAGCTCTTCGGCGACCGGGCCATGATCGCCAACGCCACCGGATGCTCGTCGATCTTCGGCGGCAACCTGCCCACCACGCCGTGGTCGACCAACAGCGCCGGACGGGGCCCGGCGTGGGCGAACTCGCTGTTCGAGGACAACGCCGAGTTCGGCCTGGGCATGCGGGTGGCTCTCGACGCACACGCCGACGCCGCCCGCACCCTGCTGCGCCGCCTCGCGCCCGTCGTGGGGGCGGACCTGGTGGCGTCGATCCTCGATGCCGACCAGTCCGACGAAGGGGGGATCGACGAGCAGCGCCGGCGCGTGGCCGAGCTGCGGCAGCGCCTGGCCGAGCGCGCCGGCGACGCGGGCGCCGAGGGCGGCCACCTCGACACCATCGCCGACGAACTGCTGCGGCGCAGCCTCTGGATCGTGGGCGGCGACGGGTGGGCGTACGACATCGGGTCGGGAGGGTTGGACCACGTGCTCGCCTCGGGGCGCAACGTGAACATCCTCGTGCTCGACACCGAGGTGTACTCCAACACGGGTGGGCAGGCGTCGAAGGCCACCCCCCGGGGCGCGTCGGCCAAGTTCGCGGCCTCGGGCAAACGGGCCGCCAAGAAGGACCTCGGCCTGGTCGCCATGAGCTACGGCGACGTGTACGTGGCCCAGATCGCCCTGGGTGGGAACGAGGTGCAGACGGTGAAGGCGCTGCTCGAGGCCGACGCCTGGCCGGGCCCGTCCCTCGTCATCGCCTACTGCAGCTGCGTGCCCGCCCACGGCTTCGAGGAGTCGCAGTCGATGGCTCATCAGAAGAGCGCGGTGCGTTCCGGGCACTGGCCGCTGTACCGCTTCCATCCCGGCCGCCAGGCCCACGAGCACCCGTTCTCCCTGGACTCGCACGACCCGGCCATGCCCCTGCGGGAGTTCGCCATGGCCGAGAACCGCTACGCCGCCCTCGCCCGCCAGGACCCTCACCGGTCCGAGGAGCTTCTGGCCACCGCCCAGGAGGACGTCGACGAGCGCTGGCGCCTCTACCAGCAGCTGGCCGGCGTGGAGCGGACGATGCACCAGCCCGCCACCGGCGAGCCGGACGAATAGGTCAGGTCGCCTCGACCACCATCGTGCGGTGCATCCCGCCCTCGTAGTGGCCGGGCTCGAAGCACCCCAGCTCCCACGTGCCCGGCTTCAGCACGACGTCCAGCACGACCTGCTGGCCGGCGGCGATGCTGCGCCGGGCCACGAACGCTCCGCTCGGGTCCTTCAGGGCCAGCTCGTGGTACACGGTGCCGTCGTTGCGGAACTCGACCAGGTAGTGCCCGGCGGGCACCCGGTCGGGTGCGGTGAACGCCATCTCCGTGCCCACGACGGTGAACGACTTGGGCGCCGAGGTGGACGAACCCGTCCCCGACGCCCCGGCGCCACAGGCGCCGAGGGCGAGCGAGGCCGCCACCACGAGCACGGTCAGTTGCCGAAGTCCCACGTCTCTCCGTTCTCGTACTGGTGGATCACGTTCTTGGCGACGAGGATCTTGTGCACCTCGTCGGGCCCGTCGGCCAGCCGCAGCGTACGGGCACCCTGGTACATGGCCGCGAGGGGCAGGTCGTTGGAGATCCCCGCCGCCCCCCAGACCTGGATGGCCCGGTCCACGACCCGGTGGTAGGCGGCGGGGACGAACACCTTGATGGCCGAGATGTCGGTGCGGGCGGCGGCGTCGCCCCGGTCGACCTTTTCGGCCGCGTGGATGGTCATGAGGCGGGCGGCCTGGATGTCGATGTAGCTGTCGGCGATGAACCCCTGCACGAACTGCTTGTCCTTGAGCAGGCCGCCGTGCACCTGCCGGGCGTTGGCCCGCGCCACCATGAGGTCGAACGCTCGCCACATCTGGCCCACGGCGTTCATGCAGTGGTAGATGCGCCCCGCGCCCAACCTGTCCTGGGCGGCCTGGTGGCCCTGCCCGACGTCGCCGAGCGTGTTCTCGAGCGGCACGCGCACGTTCTCGTATTTCACCTCGCAGTGGTCCGACTCGGATCGTTCCCAGACGCCGATGCCGCGCACGATGTTCACGCCCTCGGTCGCGGTGGGCACGATGATCTGCGCCATCTCGCCGGTGGGGTACTCGCCGGTGTCGTCCCGGACCCGGCACATCACGATGAAGAAGTCGGCGTCGATGCCGTTGGACGTGAACCACTTGTGGCCGTTGATGACCCAGTGGTCACCGTCGCGCACCGCGGCTGTGTCGAGCGATCTCGGGTCGGACCCGGCGTTGTGGGGTTCCGTCATGGAGAACGCGGATTCCATGCGCCCCTCCACCAGGGGCACCAACCACTGCTGCTTCTGCTTCTCGGTGCCGTACTTGACCAGGATGTGCTGGTTGCCCGAGTTGGGCGCCACCACGCCGAACAGGGCGGCGGCGCCGACCGCGTACGCGAGCACCTCGTTCATGTAGGCGTGGGTGAGGAAGTCGAGCCCCATCCCGCCGTACTCCCGGGGCAGGTGCGGCGCCCACAGGCCCGCTTCCCACACCTTGGCCTTGATCTGTTCCCGGAGCTCGTGGGCCATCCGGCGCTCGTGGTCGGAACCCTCGCCGCAGCCCATGCGGGGCCAGAGCCGGTCCTCGTTCGGGAGGATGTCCTCGTTGACGATCGCCGCCGTCCGCATGCGGATGTCGTTGGTGCGCTCGTCGAGCGTCGGCACCGGTTGCACGTTCATGGCCATTCGCCGTTCTCCTTGGTGGCGCGCTTGTGTTCCGAGTACCGCACGCGACGCCCCTGCGGGACCAGGGTCGAAAGTCACACGCCGCCCGCCAACACGGCCCCAGCCGTCGCCCAGCCGTTCTGCAACAGAACGATCACGCCGGCACCGACGTGCGGCCGTAGCGTTCCTGCACTTTCACGAAGACCCCTCGCCCGGTCCGTCTGACCCCACGCGGGCCGGGACGCGAACGTGGGCACCGCGTCCGGCGCGCGGTGCCCACGAGCGAGACGGGGGGGGCTCAGGTGTGGGCGGGACCGTCGTCGTGGCCGCCCCGGCCGGAACCGGAGTGGTTGCCGCCCGACGAGCCGGAACCACCGCGGCCGGACCCGGAGTGGTCGTCGCCCGACGAGGTGCTGCTCTGGGAACCGGGGCCGGAGTTGGCCGACTCCGTCTGGGGGCGCACCCGCTCACGGACCTGGCCATCCTCGAACTCGATGTTGACCTTGACCCGCTCGGTCGCGTTCCGGAAGTCGACCTCGATCTCCCGGCCGGCGGCCTGCTCGATGTCGGCCGTCCAACCAGAGGCAGGGTCGGCGCTGACCAGCCTCAGGGTGGTGCCGTCCACCGTGTAGGTCACCGTGCCGGCGTCGGCGGCGCTCAGCGTGCGGGTCGTGGGGCTGGCCGGGGCCGCCGTCACGACCCTGCCGTCCCGGCGGTCCTCGTTCGCATCTCGCACCGTCGTGGTGGTCGTGGCCATGGTCGTGTCGGTCGTCGAGGTCGTGGTCGTGGTGGACTCGTCCAGGCTGACGAGGCGATGGTCGGAGCCGGCCACCTTGACCTCGGCCGCGTCACGGGGCGAGTCGTTCGACGCCAGGTGCAGGGCGGTGGGAACCGGTGCCACGCCGGTGGCCAGAGCGAGCGCTCCGCCACTGCCCAGCAGGCCGGCGACCACGCCGATGCTCATTGCAGAGCGAGGAAGTTTCATGGGGTGTCCCTTTCGTCGAATGCGTCGGCTGGGTTCACCTTCACCCCCGGCGCACTAACGCGTCCTCCGCTCCCGGTTAAGCGCGGGCAAAGCCCGCGGCCCGGTTCAGCGGTTCTCTTCGCGGACCCGGTCCTGCGGCCCGCCGTCCCACCATCCGTCGATCCGGCTGCGGTGCGAGGAGCTCTCGAACGTGACCTTGACGCCGTTTTCGTTCTCGCTCTCGACATGCACGTCGTAGCCCGGGTTGGGGTTGGCCCACAGCACGGTCACACCCGATGGCGAGAACCGCAACGACGCCGACCCACCGGTCACGCTGTAGGTGCGGGTCTCTGCGGGAGCCGGGGGTCGGGTCGTTGTGGTGGTCCGGGGGGCGGTCGTGGTGGTCGCTCGGGGCGGCGCGGGCTGCTGGGTCGAGACCGTGGGCGACGTCGCTGCGGTCGTCACCGTGGGCGCTGGGCCTGACGCCGATGTCGTCGTCGTGGTGGCGTCCGCCGGTGTGGCCGTCGCGGGCGCGCTGGCGCGCTCCTGGATCTCCCGTGAGGTGAGGGGCGCGGGGCGGGATTCCGTGACGTGCTCGTCCACGATCCGCACGCCTCGCCAAGCCACACCCAGGGCCACGGCCGCGACCACGACCCAGGCGACGGCGAGGAGGGCGACCTTGGCGGTCTTGGGCACGAGTCCATTGTCGGCGAGCGATCCCTAGACGGCGGACAAGCTGGCCCTAAGCCTGGGTTAAGGCCCGCCCGGAGTTCCCCGGTCGCTCGGCGGGCGTCTTAACGTGAGGCCGTGGCGACCGTGCTCGTGGTCGAGGACGACCAGCACATCCGGGAGGCGCTGGCCCGCGGGCTGGCCGAGGCCGGCCACGCCGTGCGCACCATCTCGACCGGGGCGCAGGCCCTCACCGCGGCGATGGAGTGGCAGCCGGACGTCGTCGTGCTCGACCTGGGCCTGCCCGACCTCGACGGCCGCGACGTGCTGGCCATGCTGCGGAGCGTGTCGCAGGTCCCGATCATCGTGGCCACGGCCCGCGACGACGAGGCCGAGATCGTGCGGCTCCTCGACGCCGGCGCCGACGACTACGTGGTCAAGCCCTACCGGGCCAGCCAGATCGAGGCCCGCATCCGCGCCGTGCTCCGGCGGGGCACCGAGGCGGCAGCCAGCAAGCCGATGCAGGTGGGCGGGCTCCTGGTCGACGAGGCCCTGCGCACGGCCCAACTCGACGGCGCCGCCCTCGACCTCAGCCGCCTGGAGTTCGACCTCCTGGCCTACCTGGTCCGCCGCAGCCCCGAGGTCCTCAGCCGGCGGGAGCTGCTGGCCGAGGTGTGGCGCCAGCCCTACGGCGGCGGGGACAAGACGGTCGACGTCCACCTGTCGTGGCTCCGGCGCAAGATGGGGGAGACAGCCGCCCAGCCGCGCTACCTGCACACCATCCGGGGGGTGGGGGTGAAGCTCCAGGCTCCGCCCGACTCGTGAGGCGCCGGCTGCTGCTGGTCGTGGTAGCCACCACCACGCTGGTGGTGATCGCCTTCGCCATCCCCCTCGGCGCCCTCGTCCGTTCCGTGGCGCGGGACCGGGCCGTCACCGCGGCCGAGCGGGATGCCGCCGCCCTCGCCCCCGTGCTCGCCATCACCGGCGACGCCGACCTCATCGGGTCGGCCGTGGCCCGCACGACGACGGGCTCGGAGGGCCGGCTCACCGTCCTGCTCCCGTCGGGCGCGCAGCTGGGCGACCAGTCACCCGTCGACCCCGCGGCGCTGGCCCTGGCCCGCCGACGCCAAGCGGCGTTCAGCCAGCAGACGGGCAACGACCTCAACCTCTACTCGCCCGTGGTCACGGGCGCGGGCGAGGTGTCGGTGATCCGGGCGCGCGTGCCCGACGCCTTGCTCAACCGGGGTGTCGCATCCTCGTGGGCGGCGCTGGCCGGCGTGGCCGCCGTGCTCGGGGTGGCCGCCGTCGCCATCGCCGACCGGCTGGCCCGATCCCTCACCCAGGACGCGGTGGCGGTGGCGTCCACCGCCCACCAGCTGGCAGCCGGCGACCCGGACGTTCGGGCCACGCCCGGCTCCACGCCGGAGTTGGCCGAGGCGGCGCGAGCGCTCAACCTCCTGGCCGACCGCATCGACGAGTTACGGACGGCCGAGCGGGAGCGGGTGGCCGACCTGTCCCACCGCCTGCGCACGCCGTTGACCGCCCTGCGCCTGGAGGCAGAGACGGCGGGGAACGCCAGCGTGCTCGCCGGCGTCGACCGCCTGGAGGCGGCCGTCACCGAGCTGGTGCGCACCGCCCGCCGCCCGCTGCATGCCAGTCCGGTGGCGCAGAGCTGCGACCTGGTTGCCGTGGTGCAAGACCGGGCCCGCTTCTGGTCGGCCCTGGCCGACGACGACGGGCGGCCCTGGACGGAGGACCTGCCCGGTTCCGGTCCGGTGGTGGCGCGGGTGAGCCACGACGCCGCCGCCGCGGCCGTCGACGCGCTGGTGGGGAACGTCTTCACCCACACGCCCGAGGGGACGCCGTACGCCATCGCCCTGGCCGTCGACGGCTCTGTGGTCACGCTCACGGTGGACGACGGCGGGCCCGGCATCACCGACCCCGAGGCCGTCCTCGCCCGGGGCGCTACCGGCGGGGCGTCCAGCGGACTGGGTCTGGACATCGCCCGCCAGGCCGCCGAGACGGCCGGTGGGTCGCTGGAGATCGGGCGGGCGCCGCTGGGGGGGACCCGAGCGACGCTCCGCCTGCCCCGGGTCTAACCGCTCCGGGTCATGCCGGTGCCAGCGCCAACCGCCAGGCGTCGGTGTCGTGGCAGTTGTGGTTGGCACCGCGCTGGCTCGGCGCGCCGGCGTCACCCGCCAGGCCGCGAGCCAGCAGGTCGCCGCCCTGGAACGGGCCGGCTATGTCGAGCGGCGCTCGTCCGAGGCCGTCGGGACGCTCGGTCGGGACTGAAGCGGCAGACTGGCCCTGCCGACATGAGAGGAGTTTCGGTGGTTGACGACATCCTGGATCCCCGCCGGCACGAGCCGCCGTCCGTCCTGCCCGAACGGGAGATGCTCGAGGAGTGGCTCGAGTTCCACCGCACGACCCTGCTGTTGAAGTGCGAAGGCCTCGATGACGCCGCTCGCAAGGCCCGGCCGGTGACGACGTCCAAGCTCTCGTTGCACGGCCTGCTGCGCCACATGGCCGAGGTGGAGCGCAACTGGTTCCACCGCACCCTCCTCAGTGAGCCCGAGGTGCCGCCCATCTGGTACGACCCGGCCATCGAGGACAGCGAACTGGTCCCGCTCGACGACGCCGATTGGGAGGCCGACCTGGCCGCGTGGCAGGCGGAGTGCGAGCACAGCCGGCAAGCGGCCGCCGGCCGTGACCTCGACGACACCGGCCTGCGCCGGGGCGAGCCGTACTCGCTGCGGTGGATCTACGTGCACATGATCGAGGAGTACGCCCGGCACAACGGGCACGCCGACCTGATCCGCGAGCTGGTCGACGGCAGCGTGGGGTGGTGACTCAGGCCTGATCGGCCACGCGCTGCAACTCGGCGCAATCGAGCTTGGTCATGCCCAGCACGGCCTTCATCACCCGCTGCACCTTCTCGGTGTCCGGATCGCGGAGCATCTCGTCCATGAGGATTCGGGGCACGATCTGCCAGGACACGCCGAACCGGTCCTTCAACCAGCCGCACGGGCCCTCCTGCCCGCCCTCGGAGAGCTTGAACCAGAACCGGTCGACTTCCTCCTGCGACTCGCAGTTGACCTGGAACGAGATGGCCTCGTCGAACGTGAACTGGGGCCCGCCGTTGAGGGCGATGAACTCCTGGCCATCGAGCTCGAAGTTCACGGTCATGACCATGCCCTCCGGCCGCGGGCCGGCCGAGCCGTAGTGGGTGACGTACAGGATGCGGGAGCTCTCGAAGATGCTCGTGTAGAGGCTCGCCGCCTCCTCGGCCTCGGTGTCGAACCACAGGCAGGGGCTGATCTTGCTCAACGTCGCCATTGCATCGTCCTCTCGGTCGTGGAACCTGCAGGGCAGGTTGTCACGGTGAAGACGGGGGAGCACCCGGAACTCATCGGTGGCCCGGGCCGCTGCTCGACCCTCCCAGCTGATGGTCGTCGGTCGCCCTGGCGAGCGGCACGGCCGCCAGGCTCGATCATCGCCTGCCCCACCCCCCGGCGGTCTCGCTGACGTGCATCGACTTCAGCTCCGCCTGGCCAGGACGCCCGCGCCAGATTGCGCGGCTCGTCGCCAGGCATGGCGGCGTCGTCCTCATCATCGTCGATCGGGCAGGCCCGTCTCCACGCGCCCATACGCTTCGGAGGACCCAACAGCACAGGGGAGGGAACGGCGATGAGGAAGGTTGTCCTGTTGCTATCGGTTTCCCTCGATGGCTTCATCGAGGGACCGAACCGCGAGATCGACTGGCACCTGGTGGACGAAGAGCTGCACGACCACTTCAACGAGCAGCTCAGCACCATGGGCGCCTTCCTGGACGGGCGGGTCATGTATGAGCTGATGGCCGAGTTCTGGCCCACGGCCGACCAGGACCCCTCCAGCACTCCGGCCATGGTCGAGTTCGCCCGCATCTGGCGGGACATGCCCAAGATCGTGTACTCCCGGACGTTGGAGCGGGCCGACTGGAACGCCACCGTGGTGCGAGACGTCGTGCCCGAGGAGGTCATGGCGCTCAAGGCCCAGCCCGGCGGGGACCTGGCGCTCGGCGGGGCCGACATCGCCGCGGCCTTCATGCGCCACGATCTGATCGACGAGTACCGGATCTACGTCCACCCGGTCGTCATCGGAGGCGGCAAGCCGCTGTTCCCGCCCTCGCACACCATGACCGCCCTCGAGCTGGTCGAGACCCGCACCTTCGGCAACGGCGTCGTCCTTCTCCGCTACCAGCGGCCTTCGTGAGCGCGGCCGAAGCGCATCACCGGTCTGGGAGAGCACACGGTCAGGCGTCCGGGTGTCGTTGCTCAGTGGCTTGGTGGTACTTGCTTTGCACAAGAACGCGGGGCGGCTGACCGAACGCCGAGCGCCATCGCTTCTTGTGCGGTATGCGCACTCTTCGCGAGTTACTGCACACGAAGAACGCGCCGTCAGGCGATGCGTGCGGGCGACGCCGTCGGAAAACTAATGTCACTAACTATGCGAAAAGGCTGGGGACGGGGGGCGGCGCTAGCCGTCGCGATGACAACGGCGCTGACGATGGTGGCCGCGTCAGGTTGGCCGGCACAGGCCGACGGGCCGGAGACGGTGCACCTGGTCGTGGCGCCGGGGGGGACGGGACGGCAGTGCACCTGGGCGCGGCCGTGCTCGCTGGCGACGGCGCGGTCGACGGTTCGTACCGTCAACCGTTTCGCCGATGTCGCCGTCGTCTTGACCGGTGGCGTCTACCAACTCAGCGAGCCGCTCCACGTCTCCGCCGAAGACGGCGGCCGGTCCGGCCATCACGTCGTCTATCGCAACGCCGAGGGAGCCCGGCCCGTGCTGTCCGGTGGGCTGCCGCTGACGGGCTGGACGTTCGACCCGTCCGCGGGCGTGTGGTCGGCGCCCGTGCCGCCCGGGGTGACGAGCCGGGAGCTGTACGTCAACGGCCAGCGGGCGCCTCGCACCACCGAGTCATCGCAGGGGGCGTGGGTCCAGACCGCCACCGGCTACCTGACCACGGACATGGCCGCGCTGGCGTGGCGTGATCCGGGCACGGTCGAGCTGGTGTTCACCCAGGGCAACGGCTTCTGGAACGAGCCCCGCTGCGACGTGGCGTCGGTCGCACCTGCGGGCGCCGGCCAGGTGGCGGTCACCGTCCGCCAGCCCTGCTGGTCGAACCTGCACATTCCCGATGCACCGTCGACATCGGCCGGTCCGACCCACAGCAACGGCGACAATGCCATGGGCGGCTTCGAGGGCCTCTCGGCGGCCAACCCGCCCAGCGCGGTGGAGAACATCGGCAATCCCCTGGCGCCGGGACAGTGGTATCTCGACCGGGCGTCGTCCCGCATCCTCTACGCCGCCCCCACCGGCGTCGATCCCAACCAGGCCAGCGTGGTCCTGCCCGTTCTCGAGCAGCTGGTGGTGGGCCGGGGCACCCTCGACGACCCTATCGAG
>Ga0070741_10002413_pt1 | contig 50487 bp, 40 predicted proteins | sample Coa_R1_4_FD_66440 | JGI IMG/M metagenome (GOLD analysis project Ga0070741, IMG submission 66440) | Surface soil microbial communities from Centralia Pennsylvania, which are recovering from an underground coalmine fire - Coalmine... | ecosystem: Environmental > Terrestrial > Soil > Unclassified ... | reverse complement strand
CGCGATCCGCGACTTCCAGGACACCTTCGCCGCCGTCCGCGCCGAGATCGGCCGGGCGGTCGTCGGCCACGAGCACGCGATCGACGAGATCCTGACCGCGTTCTTCGCGGGCGGGCACGCGCTGGTCGAGGGCGTCCCCGGCATCGGGAAGACGCTCATCGCCCGGTCGCTCGCCGAGGCGCTCGCGCTCCGGCTCGGCCGCATTCAGTTCACGGTCGACCTCATGCCGGCCGACGTGACCGGGACGCGCGTGCTGAACGAGACGCCCGAGGGCCGGCGCGAGCTCGCCTTCGTTCCCGGGCCCGTCTTCACGCACGTCCTCCTCGCCGACGAGATCAACCGCGCGACGCCGAAGACGCAGTCGGCGCTGCTGGAGGCGATGGCCGAGCGGCAGGTGACGGTCGCGGGCGAGACACACGCCCTCCCCGCCCCCTTCTTCGTCCTCGCGACCCTGAACCCGGTCGAGATGGAGGGCACGTACGCGCTGCCCGAGGCCCAGCTCGACCGGTTCCTCTTCAAGATCGCGCTCGACTATCCCTCGGCCTCCGCGCTCGAGCGGATCATCGGGACGACGACCGCCGCCGCGCCGCCCGCGGTCCGCCCCGTCTTCGCCGCCGAGGACGCCGCGGCGCGCGTCCTCGCGCTCCAGCGCCTCGTGCGCGAGGTGCTCGTCGCTCCGCACGTCGAGCGCTATGCCGCGGCGCTCGTCCTGCTGACCGTCCCGACGCGCGAGGGCGCCGTGCCCGACGTGGCGCGGTACGTGAGCTACGGCGCGAGCCCCCGCGGGGGGCAGGCGCTCGTCCTCGGCGCGAAGGTGTGCGCGCTCCTCGACGGGCGGCCGCACGCGACGCCGGCCGACATCGACCGCGTCGCCGTCCCGGCGCTCCGTCACCGGCTCGTCCCGAGCTTTGCCGCCGACACCGAGGGCGTGCGCACCGAGCGCGTCGTCGCCGCGGTGCTCGACGCCGCGCGCCGCCTCCGCCCGTGAACCGGCTCTACGCGACGCTCGCGCTCCGAATCCGCCGCGGCATGGGGCTCCGCATCGGCGACCGGCGCGTGCCCGGGCACCCGCAGGCGACCGGCACGGAGTTCGAGGCGTACGCGGCGTACGCGCCCGGCGACGATCTCCGCCACCTCGACTGGAACGCGCTCGCGCGGCTCGACCTCCTCGTCACGCGGCGCTTCGCCGCCGAGCGCGAGGTCTGCGTGCACTTCCTCGTCGACCGGAGCGCGTCCATGGCGTGCCCGGCGCTGGATCGGAAGGTCACGGTCGCCGACGAGCTCGTGCTGGCGCTCGCCTGGATCGCGCTCGCAGGGAACGACGCCGTCCGCGTGACGCTCCTCCCCGGCGACCGTGCGCCCGAGCCCTCGCGGGTGTGGCGCCAGCGGGCGAGCGCGCGGGCGGTCGCGGCGTGGCTCGCGCGAGCGCCGGCGGGCGGCGCCCTCGACCTCGGCGCCGCGATCGCCGCCCACGCCCGCTGCGAGCGGCGGCCGGCCGCCACCGTCGTCGTCTCCGACTTCATGGTCGAGCCGGCGGCGCTCGCACCGGGCCTCGCGGCGCTGCGCGCGGGCCGCCACGCGGTCGCGCTTCTCCAGGTGCTCGGTGCGCGCGAGCGCGATCCCGGCGCGGTCGGACGCTGCGAGCTGCGCGACGTCGAGACCGGGGCGACGCACCCAGTCGCTGTGACGCCCGCTGTCCGCGCCCGGTATCGCACGCTCGTCGCCGCGCACGAGGCCGCGCTCCGCGCGCTCGCGACGGCGCACGAGGCGGTCTTCGCCCGCCTGGCCACGAACCGGCCCGTGCCGGCCTTCGTCGCCGGCGACCTGGCCGCCGCGGGGTTCGTCAGCCGTCGATGACCGTCCTCCGGCCGGCCGGCGCCGTCCTCTTCCTCGCCGTCCCGGCGCTCGTCGCGTTCTGGGTGTGGGACCGCCGGCGCCGCGCCGTGCTCGTCCCGACGCTCCTCCTCTGGCGCCGGATCGCGCCCGCGCCCGCCGCCGCGCGCCGCCTGCCGGCCGACCCGCTCTTCGTACTCGAGCTGCTCCTCGTCGTCGCGCTCGCCACGGCGCACCTCGGGCCCGCCGTCCCTGGCGCGCCGCCCGCGAGCGCGCTCGCCGTCGTCGTCGACGTGTCGGCGAGCATGGGCACCCGCGAGGCGGGCGGCACCCGGCTCGCGCTCGTCCGGCGGCGGGCGCGCGCCATGGTCGCCGAGGGCACGCGCGAGGTCATGCTGATCGCCGCGGCGGAGCGGCCGCGCGTCGTCGCGCGCTGGACGACCGACGCAGCGCTCGTCCTCGCCCGCCTGGAGGCGCTCGAGCCGCTCGACGTGGCCGGCGACCTCGGACCCGCGCTCGCCTTCGCGCTCGCCGAGGCGCGCGCCCGGCCGGCCGCCCGCGTCGCCGTGCTCACCGACCTGCCGCGCGACGCCGTCGGCCTCCCGCCCGCGGACGTGGCGGCCGTCGACTGGGTGCAGGTCGGCCGGACCGACGACAACGTCGCGATCGCGCGCCTCGCCGTCAACGCGCCGCCGTTCCACGACCGGGCGGACGCGACCGCCACCGTCGTCGTGCGCAACCACGCGGCGCGCGCGCGCGAGGTCGTTCTCGCCGCGTCGGTTAGCGGCGTGCCGTGGGCGCGCCGCACGCTCGGGCTCGGCGCCCACGCCACGGCGACGCTCGTCCTCGACCGCCCGCCGGCGGCCGGCGAGCTGACCGTCGTCCTCGAGGGCGGCGACGCGCTCGCGGCCGACGACGTCGCGCGCGCGTGGCTTCCTGCGCGTGGCCCGGTCCGCCTCGTCGTCGTGTCCGAGTCCGACGCCGTCGCGCGCGCCCTCCGCACGGCTCCCGGGACGCGCCTCGAGGCGGTCTCGCCGGCGGCGTGGACCGCCGCGAGGGGCGCGGACGCAGACGCCGTCGTCTTCGACCGCGTGGCGCCGCCGGCCGACGTTCGGCGCGCGCTCTGGGTCGCGCCGCCCCCGGGCGCACCCTGCCCGGCCGCGGGCGACGCGGGTCCCGCCACGATCGTCGACTGGGAGGACGGCCATCCCGCGCTCGCCGCGCTCGATGATCCCGGCGGCGCAACCGTCGCCCGCGCGGTGCGCCTCGATCCGCCGCCGTGGGCCGCTCCAGTCGTGCTCGCCGCGGCCGCAGGCCGGGCCTTTCCGCTGCTCGTCGTCGGCGAGCGCGATGGCCGGCGGTTCGCGTGCCTCGGCGCGCCGCTCGACGACGCGCTCGCCTCGTCCGATCGCCTGCCCCTCTACCTCCTCGCCCTCGGGACGCTCGGCTGGCTCCTCGACGCGGACGCGCCGCGCGTCGTCGAGACGGGGACGTCCGTCCGGGTAGGTGTCCCCGCCAGCCCGACGCGGGGGCTCCGCGTCGCGGGCGACGCCGTCGTCGCCGAGCGCGCGGGCGCGTATCGGGTCGGCGGACGGCTGCTCCTCGCGAACTTCGTCGACGACCGCGAGTCGGAGGTCGGACGCGACGGGGGCGGCGAGTGGCGCGCGACGGTCGACCTCGCCGTCGCGTCCGGCGCGCGCGGCGCGCGCGATCTCGGGCCCGCGGTCGCCGCGGCCGCGGCGGCGCTGCTCGTCGCCGAGTGGCTCGCGTGGCTGCTGAGGCGGGCGTGACCTTCCACGCCCAAGCGCCGGCGGCGCTGGCCGCGCTCGCCCTCATGCCGGTCTTCGTCGCGACCGCGCGTGGCGCGCGCCTCGCGGGCGTCTGCCGTGCGCTCGCTGCCGCAGCGCTCGTCCTCGTGCTCGCCCGCGTCGCGGTCGAGCGGCGCCGACCCGCGCGCGGCGCGTGCGTCGTGGCGGCGATCGACGTGTCGGCGAGCGTCGGGGACGCCGGCGTCGCGCGGGCGCGCTCCCTCCTCCGCGCGCTCCTCCCCGCGCTCGGGACGGACGACCTCGTCGGCACGGTCGCCTTCGCCGCGCACGCCCGCGTGATCGCCGCCCCGGTCCCCCCGCCGCGCGCGGTGGACCGCCTCCTCCCGGCGGCGGCGCCGTCCGAGGCGGAGGCATCAGACACGGACCTCGCCGCGGGCGTCGCAACCGCCTCCGCCCTCTGCCCAGCGGACAAGCAGCCCGCCGTCCTCCTCGTGACGGACGGCAACGAGACGGTCGGGAACGTCCTCGCCGACGCCGCGCTCGCCGATCCGCCCGTCCCCGTCTTCCCCGCGCCCGTCACCGCGCTGCCCGAGGTGGCGGTCCGGCGCGTCCTCGCGCCGGCGCTCGTGCCCGCGGGAACGCTCGTCCCGGTCGCCGCGGTCGTCGAGGCGCGCGCGCCGGCGAGCGTCGCCCTCGCGCTCGACGTCGACGGCCGCTCCGCGCCGCCGCGTCCCATCGTCCTCGACCCGGGGATCGCCGTCGTCCCGCTGCCGTACCGCGCCGCCGATCCGGGCGAGCACCGGATCGACGCCCGCGCACTCGTGCCGCCGGGCCGCTCCGCGCCGCCCCGCGCCGCGGCGCGGATGCTCGCCGTGACCGCCCGCGTCCGCGTGCTCGTCGTGAGCGAGTGGCCGGCGCCCGTCGTGGCGGCGGCGCTCGCGCGCGCGGGGATCGAGACCGCGGTCGTACGCCCCGCGGACTTCGCCGCGCGGAGCGCGCGGCTCGACGAGTGGCACGCCGTCGTCCTCGACAACGTGGCGCGCGGGGAGATCCCCACGGCGGCGCTCGAGGCGCTCGGCGGATGGGTCGCGCGCGGGGGGGCGCTCGTCGTCACCGGCGGTCCCCACCTCTTCGGCGACGCGGGCTTCGCCGCGAGCCCGCTCGCCCGCGTCCTCCCCGTGACCCTGATGTCGCAGGCGTCGGAGCCGGAGGAGCGGGAGCCGATCGCCCTCTACCTCCTCGTCGACCGCTCGAACAGCATGGCGGACGCCGGCCCCGACGGGACGTCCAAGCTCGACTATGCGCGCCGGGCCGCGCTCGCCGTCATCGAGCAGCTCGCGCCCGCCGACCAGGTCGGCGTCATCGCCTTCGACTCGGAGTCCCGAGAGCTCGCCGCCCTCGCGCCGGTCGCGGACGTGCGCGCCGACCTGGTCACGAAGCTCCGGCGGCTGCGGAGCGGCGGCGGGACCGACTTCCTCGACGGGCTCGAGCGCGCAGGCCGAGCGCTCGCCGCGAGCGGCGCGGGAGCCCGCCACGTGATCCTGCTGACGGACGGCGACACGAACCGCCACGCCGCGGACCACGAGGCTGCCCTCGCCGCGCTTCGTGCGGCGCACGTGAGCGTCACGACGATCCGGATCGGCACCGACACCGTGAACCTCGACCTGCTGCACGCGATCGCCGACACGACCGGCGGCGAGTTCCACCACGTGACGGACCTGGCGACGCTGCCGCAGCTCGTGCTACGCGACGTGCAGCGCGCTGCGGACGCGGCCGCCGGCCGTCGCGACGCGCAGGCGCGCCTCGTCGACCCCGGGCCGGTCCTCGCGGGCCTCGTCGAGCGCGATCTCCCGCCCGTCGCGCGCTGGGCCGCCGTGCGCGCGAAGCCGTCGGCCGAGGTGCGGCTCGTCGTCGACGGGCCGCGCCGGGAAGATCCGCTCGTGGTGACGTGGCAGTACGAGCTCGGCCGCGTCGCCGTTCTGCCGCTCGACTTCCAGGCGGCCGCGGCGGGCTGGGCCGCGTGGCCCGGCTTCGCGGCGTTCCTCGACCGCATCCTCCTCTGGGCCGCGCCGCGGGCACGCCCCGGCGACCGCGTCGAGGTTCGGCCGCAGCTCGCGGGACCCACCGGACGGGAGGCGCGCGGGCTCGGCGTCGCGACGGCGCGTCTCGCCGCGCTCGCCCGCGCGACCGGTGGCGCGATGGACCCGACCTCGGACGTGCTGCTCGCCGCCCGTGCCGGCGTCGCGCGCGCGTCGCGCCCGCTCGCCGCGATTCTCGTTCCGTTCGCGCTCGCCTGCGTCTTCGCCGACGTCGCGCTCCGCCGCCCGGGCCGCCGCGCCTGAGCGCGCGCCGGCCGCCGATCGCGGGCGGCAGCGTGAGCTGCGCCAGCTCGGCCCAAGTCTCCAGCACGAGCGGCATGCGCCAGCGGCTTTCGCTCCGCTCCAGACGCCGGGCGAGGTCACGCTGGGCGACTGCCGCGTCTCGCCGCACCCTCGACCCTCTGCCCGTCGCGCGGCGCGAACGGGCGGTCTCGAAGCGCAGCGTGTCGCGCCGCTTCGTCGCGCTCACGAGCGCCCCGCTCGCCACCTGGCTCGCCCGCGCGCTGGACGTCCGCGTCCTCATCATCGACGGCCGCCACTTCCCCGACCGCCGCGTCGCGCGCGCTGGGCGTGGATTTGCGGGGCTACGAGTATGTCAACATCAGCCGCTTCCCTGGCGGATTGTGCGACAACGGCACGGCAAGTCGCCGCGCCGATGCCCCCTTCCGGCACACCCCCGCCGAAACGCATCCGTGCGCACACGCAGCGCTGGCGTGCGCGGCCGGCGCATCCGCGTCTCGGTTCCTCGCCTTGCTTCGCCGATCGTGCTTTAACGACCGGCCGTGCGAGCCGTCGTCCAGCGCGTCTCCGAGGCCCGCGTCGCCGTGGGCGAGGAGGTGATCGGCGCCATCGGGCGCGGCCTCTGCGTGCTCCTCGGCGTCGGGACCGCGGACACGGCGTCCGACGCGGACGCGCTCTGCCGGAAGATCGTCGGCCTCCGCGTCTTCGAGGACGACGGGGGACGGTTCGCGCGGTCGCTTGCCGACGTGGGCGGGTCGCTCCTCGTCGTCTCGCAGTTCACGCTCTACGCGGACACGACGAAGGGGCGCCGGCCGTCGTTCACCGCCGCGGCGCCGCCCGAGCGCGCGGAGGCGCTCTACGACCGCTTCGTCGCGTGCGCGCGCGAGGAGCGCGTCCCGGTCGCGACCGGCCGCTTCCGGGCCCGCATGGCGCTCGCCCTCGTGAACGACGGGCCCGTGACGCTCGTCCTCGACACCGACCGCGGCGAAGGGAGCGCCTGATGGCGCGCGCCGGCTTCACCGCGATCAGCTCCGGGAAGATCAAGTTCGGGAAGGACGGCCTCTGGTACAGCGACGACGAGCCGATCCCGAACCACGCCATCCGCCGCCTCTTCTCGCGCGCGCTCAAGATCCTCCCCGACGGGCGCGCGCGGCTCGAGCTCGGCGAGGACAAGGCCGACGTCATCATCGAGGACACGCCGTGGGTCGTGACCGCGGTCGACGGCGACCCCGCGCGCGGCTTCACGCTCGTCCTGAACGACGAGACGCGCGAGCCGCTCGACCCGCGGACGCTTCGTGTCGGCCCGGGGGCCGTCCTCTACGCGCACGTGAAGGGCGGACGGCACGACGCCCGGTTCCTGCGGCCCGCGTACTACGAGCTCGCCCGCCACGTCGAGCCCGGGCCCCCGGGCGAGTTCGTGCTCCCCGTCGGCGGCGCGCGCGTCCCGATCCCCGCCCGTTGATGCACGTCGTCCTCGTCGCGCCCGAGATCCCGCAGAACACCGGCTCGATCGGCCGGCTCTGCGTCGCGACCGACACGACGCTCCACCTGATCGACCCGCTCGGCTTCACGATCGACGACCGCCACCTCCGCCGCGCCGGGCTCGACTACTGGCCGCACGTCCGCGTCGTCCGGCACCCGGACTGGGAGACGTTCACGGCCCGGCGGCCGCCGGGCCGCCTCCTCTGCCTCACAACGCGCGCGACGCGCTCCTACACGACCGTCCGCTACCGCGAGGACGACCTCCTGGTTTTCGGCTGCGAGAGCCGCGGCCTTCCGCCCGCGATCCGCGCCGCGCACGCGGACACGCTCTTCCGGATCCCGATCGCGAGCGAGCACGTGCGGAGTCTCAACCTCGCGAACGCGGTCGCGATCGTCCTCTACGAAGCGCTCCGCCAGCAGGGGAAGGTGTGACCGCGACCCGCCGCGCCCGCGGCCTCCTCCTCGCCCTCGCCCTCCTCCTCGTCGCCGGCTGCGGCACGTCGCCTGCGCCGCGCGCCTCGCCCTACCACGACTCGGACGCGGACCTGACGGTGACGCGGATCGTCCACGGCTCGGTCATCCTCGACCTTCGCGGCACGCGCTTCCTCGTCGACCCGTGGTTCCACCCGGGCTACGTGGTTCGCCAGGCGGAGCCGCTCGGCCTCAAGCCCGACGCGCTCCCCGACGCCGCCGCCGTCCTCCTGACGCACCGGCACAGCGACCACTTCGACCCGAAGGTACTCCGCACCCTCGCGCCGCGCATCCCGCGCGTGATCGCGCCCCGCGACCTCCACGGCCGGCTCGAGAAGCTCGGCTTCGAGACGATCACGGACCTCGAGTGGTGGGAGAAGACGGACGTCGGGGACGTCGTCGTGACCGCGGTCCCCGCGCGCCACTCCGTCCCCGAGAACGGCTACGTCCTCGAGCGCGAGGGCACGAGCGTCTACCTCGCGGGCGACACGACGTACTTCCCGGAGCTGGTCGACGTCGCGACCCGCTTCCCGCACCTGGACGCCGCGCTCCTCCCCGTCGGCGGCCGCCGCCTCGTCGGCTTGCGCCGGGAGATGGGCCCGGACGACGCGGCAAAGGCGGCCGCGCTCCTCGACGCGCGGCGCGTGATCCCGATCGCGTACGGCGAGACGGGCGGCTTTCCGATCCGCTGGTTCGCGCGCCGCCCGGCGCAGCGCTTCGTCGAGCAGTGCAAGAAGCGCGGCATCTCGGGCGACCGGGTCGTCGTCCTCGAGGCCGGCGAGAGCTGGCACTACTACCGTCAGGCGGGCGCGGGTACGTAGGATTCAGCACGCTTGGAGGACGACGATGCGGACGGTCGGCGCGGTCCTCTTCCCTGGCTTCGAGCTGCTCGACGTGTTCGGGCCCCTCGAGGCGTTCGGCGTGCTGCGGGCGGAGTTCGCGCTCCTGACGCTCGCCGAGCGCGCCGGCCCGGTCGCGAGCGCGCAGGGGCCCGAAGCGGTCGCCGCCCGGAGCTTCGCGGACGCCCCGCCGCTCGACCTCCTCCTCGTCCCGGGCGGCATCGGGACGCGCACCCAGGTCGAGAACGGCGCCCTGACCGGCTTCCTCGCCGCGCGCGCCAGGGCGGCCGAGGTGACGCTCTCCGTCTGCACCGGCGCCGCGCTCCTCGCGCGCGCCGGCGTGCTCGACGGCCGCCGCGCGACAACGAACAAGCGCGCGTTCGCCTGGGTCGTCGCGCAGGGCCCGCGGGTCACGTGGGTGCCCGTCGCGCGGTGGGTCGACGCGGGCGCCGTCGTCACCTCCTCGGGCGTCTCGGCCGGGATCGACATGACGCTCGCCGTGATCGCCCGGCTCGTCGGCCGCGGGGCCGCCGAGAAGGCCGCGCGGCGGATGGAGTACCGCTGGGCGTCCGACGCGGACGACGATCCGTTCGCCACGCTCTACGGGCTCGGCTGAGCGCGCGTCAGCCGTCCGCGTCGACGGCGACCGCCGCCCGCGCCGGCGGGCTCGCCGCGGCGTCGAACGGGCCGACGTCGTCCTGCGCGAGCCCGAGCTCGAGCTCGTAGCGGCCCGGGCGCGCGGGCGCGCGGAGCGCCACGGGCTGCGTGAGCGTCTCGCCCGGAGGGACATCGCGCACGAGGCGCAGCTCCTCCGGCGGCGGCACGTCGGCGCCGGCGCCGTCGGCGGCGCGCCACGTCGCGCGCACGGCGACGGTCGCGTGCCGCCGCGCCTCGATCCCCCACCCGAGGTTGATCTGGAGCGCCTCGGTCGGGGGCGCGGCGACCGGCCACGTCGCGCTTCCGGCGTTCGTCACCCCGACGACGAGCGGGAGCCAGCCGCCGGCACGCGCCGTCGGCGGCCCGGCGACGATCCGCACGACGCCCACGGCGTCACGCGGCGCGAGCGGCGCGAGCGGCGTGCCGAGGACGGTCCGGTCGCCGGCCGTTCCGGCCGCGACCGCCGCGAACCAGCCGGGGTGGGCGGGCGCGCGCTCGAGGCGGAGGAGGCGCCACCCGCCGGGCAGGTCGGCGACGGCGGTCGCGCGATCCGCCGGGACGCGCGCGAGGAAGGCGGCCCGGGTCGGGGGCGCGTCCCAGTCCTCGACGGGCCGGAGGAGGATCCAGCGGACGTGGGTCACGTCCACCAGGTCGTCGAGCGCGCGCGCGTCTGGGAGCCCGTTCACGAGCTGGAGGAAGAGGAGGCGGTGCGGCGGGTGATAGCCCGTGTAGCCGTTCACGAGCCGGAGCCAGTGATAGGTGCTGCCGATCATCGCGTCCGCCTCGTGGCAGTTCTGGAGCCCGGCGAGGCCGGGCTCGGGACGGCCGAAGAGCGGCAGCTCGAGGAGCGCGCCGCCGCCGCCGGCGCGCACGACGCGCCCCACCTCGACGTAGATCGCGCGCCGCGCGACCGCGCGCACGGGGTCGGCCGCCGCGGGAGCGAGCGCGCGGCCCGAGCCGACGAGGACGAGGACCGCGAGCGCCGCGGCGCTCGCGACGGCGAGGGCGCGCGGGAGCCGGCGCGCGAGCGCGTCGAGCCCCGCGGCGACGAGGAGCGCCGCGCCGAAGCCCCCGAGCACGTCGAGCCGCCACACGGCACGGAGGAAGCGGAAGGGCGTCGCGTCGAGCGCCGCGGCGAGGACGCGCGGAACGCCGTGCGACAGGACGCTCGCGCCGACGAGGAGCACGACGGCGGGGAGGACGACGCGACGCGCCGGCGGCACCCCGAGGAGGCCTGCGACGACGCCGAGGAGCCCGAGCGCCCCGAGGACCTGATCGCGGCGCACGAGCCAGAGGCGCACGCCCACCAGCCAGAGCTGCTCGCGGAGCGGCAGGAACCGCGGGAAGGGCTCGACGGCGGCCGCGCCCGTGCCCCGGACGAAGTACGGATCGAGGCAGACGCGCACGACGAGGGCGACGCCGGCCGCCGCGCCGAGCGCGAGCGCCGCGTAGCGGAGCCGCCGCGGCGCGCGCCGGAAGAGCTCGGCCGCGCCCCACACCGCGGCGACGGCGCCGACCATCGCCGCGAGGTAGTACGAGCCGAGCGCCCCGAGCCCGACCGCGAGCGCGAGCCCGCCCGCCGTCCAGAGGCTCGGCGCGGCGCGCAGCCGGACGAGGGCGAGGGCGACGAGCGGGAAGAACAGGTTCGGGTACTGGACGGCGTGGACGTCGAACGGCACCCGCCGCGGCCCGAGCGCGAAGAGGAGCGCGCCCGCGACGGCGACCGGGCCCGCCATCCCGACCGCGCGGAGCAGGCGCTGCATCGCGAGCGCGGCGAGCGGGTAGGAGAGCGCGACGGTCAGGTTCGTCGCGAGGACGGCGCTGCCGGTCGTCCAGAAGAGCGGCGCGAACAGGAGCTGGGCCGAGAAGAGGTGCTCGGAGCCCGTGAGCTGCGCCGGCGCCGGGTGCTCGATGTTCGCCTGGAAGACGGCCGCCGGCGCCGCGGCGAGCGCGTGCGCGACCCAGGCGAGGATCCAGACGACGAGGCGCGCGTCGCACCGATTGCCGACGTCCGGCAGCGCCGTCGCCGCGTGCGGGAGCCACGGCGCCAGCAGGACGGCGAAGAGGAGCGTCCAGGCGGCGAGCGCGCGGAGCACGGCGCGCGCCTCCGCTCAGGCGTGCGGTGTCTCGAAGAGCCCCTTGCCCGGCACGTGGTTCATCTCGAGCCGGATCCCGTCCGGGTCCTCGAAGAGGACGGAGTAGTAGCCCGGCGCCCACGGGCCGTCCTCGGGCGGGTGGACGATCTTCGCACCGATCGAGACCAGGAACTCGCCGAGCCGGTCGACGTCCGCGCGCTCCCGCGCCCGAAAGCAGACGTGGTGGAGCCCGACGCGGAGCTGCGCGAAGCGCGCCTCGCGCCAGCGGTCCTCCGCGCGCACGATCCCGACCGCGGTCCGCCCGCCGACGCAGTAGAGCATGCCGTCCGTGTCGATGACGGGCCTGAGCCCGAGGAACGCGAGCAGCTTCTGGTAGAACGGCCGGCAGGCGTCGAAGTCGCTCACCGTGAGCATGACGTGCGCGATGCCGTTGATCTCCATGCCACGCGGCTCAGAACTCGACGACCGTGTCCGCGCCGCCCTCGAGCCGCACCGTGTCCGCGAACCGGATCTGCCGCTCGCGGAGCGACATGATGACGGAGCTCGTCCGGCACCCGCCCCCGAAGAAGCGGACGCCGCGCATGAAGGAGCCGTCCGTCACGCCCGTCGCGACGAACAGGATGTCCGGGCCGGGGGCGAGGTCGCGCTCGGTGTAGACGCGCTTCAGATCGGTGATGCCCATCTTCCGCATCCGCTCCTCCTGCCCGGGCTTCGTCGGCACGAGGCGCGCCTGCATGCCGCCGTTGAGACAGCGGAGCGCCGCGGCGGCGAGCACGCCCTCGGGCGCGCCGCCGATTCCCATGACGGCGTGCACGTTCGTCCGCCGGACGGCCGCGGAGATGCCGGCCGAGAGGTCGCCGTCGCCGATCAGCTTGATGCGCGCGCCCGCCTTCCGGATGTCGGCGATCAGCTTCTCGTGCCGCGGCCGGTCGAGCACGATGACGACCAGGTCCTTCACGGACCGGCCGAGGGACCGGGCGATGCCCTTCAGGTTGTCCTCGACCGGCGCGTCGATGTCGATCGAGTTCTTCGCCGACGGCCCGACGATGATCTTCTCCATGTAGCAGTCGGGCGCGTGGAGGAGGCCCCCCTTGTTCGACGCCGCGAGCACCGTGATCGCGTTGTTCGCGCCGGTCGCGCAGAGGTTCGTGCCCTCGAGCGGGTCGACGGCGATGTCCACCTCGACGTCGTCCGCCTGGCCCCGCCCGACCTTCTCGCCGATGAAGAGCATCGGCGCCTCGTCGCGCTCGCCCTCCCCGATCACGACCGTGCCCCGCATCGGGATCGAGTCCATCTCCTTCCGCATCGCCTCCGTGGCGACGTGGTCGGAGTGTCGGCGGTCGCCTTGCCCCATCGTGCGGGCGCACGCGACGGCGGCGATCTCGCAGACGCGGAGGAAGTCGCGCGAGAGCCCCTCGATCCGGCCGCCTTCGGACCCGTCCGGCCGCGTCATTTGGACTTCCCCGCGTAGATGTCCATCACCTGCTGGAGGAACTCGACCGCCTCGCGGAGCGGCCGCTGGAACGAGTTCCGGCCGATGATCGACCCGAAGCCGCCCCCGTCGCGGATGGCGCGGATCTCCTCGAGGATGGCGGCGGTGTCCTTCGCCTCGCCGCCGGAGAAGATGACGATCCGGCGCCCGTCGAACGCCGACTGGACGACGTGCCGGACGCGCTCGGCGAGCGTCCCGATCGGCACCCGCTGCTTCTCGTACACCTTCTTCGCCGCCTCCTGCTCGATGTGCGCCGTCGGCGGCTTCACCTTGACGATGTGCGCGCCGAGCTGGCAGGCGATCTGCGCTGCGTACGCGACGACGTCGATCGCGGTCTCGCCCTCCTTCGAGATGCCGGAGCCGCGCGGATAGGACCAGACGACGACGGCGAGGCCCTTGCGCTTCGCCTCCTCGGCGAGCCCGCGGAGCTGCGCGTACATCTCGTTCCGGAGCGACGAGCCCGGGTAGATCGTGAACCCGATCGCCGCGCAGCCGAGGCGGAGCGCCTCGTCGACGCTCCCGGTGATCGCGGGCGCGGGCTCGCCCTTCGCGAGCGTGTCCGAGTTGTTGAGCTTCAGGATGAGCGGGATCTCGCCCGCGAACTCCGCGGCGCCCGCCTCGAGGAAGCCGAGCGGGGCGGCGTAGGCGTTGCAGCCGGCCTGGATCGCGAGCTGGAAGTGGTAGCGCGGATCGTAGGCGGCGGCGTTCGGCGCGAACGAACGCGCCGGCCCGTGCTCGAATCCCTGGTCGACCGGGAGGATGACGAGCTTGCCCGTTCCGCCGAGCCGCCCGTGATTCAGGAGCCGGGCGAGGTTCGCCTTCGTTCCGGGGTTGTCGCTGCCGTACCAGCCGAGAATCTCGCGCACTCGCTCGTTCATTGCCTCCTGCCTCCTTTGGATCGTCGGAACGTTCTCGCGCTCACGCCGGCCGACTCCCGCAGCGGCCCTGCCCGCAGCCGGGGCGCCCGCAGCCCCCGCCCGGCTCGCCGAGGACGGCGTAGCCCGCCCGGTCGAGCGCCGCGGCGTCGACCCAGCGGATCTCCGCCGGGTCGAGCGCCGCGTCGCAATGCACGCACGCGCGGCCCTCGCGCCCCTCGCCGTCGAGGCGGACGTGCGTCAAGACGTCGCGCGCGCAGCGCGCGCAGTGGGCGAGGGGAAAATCCGCCTCGTGCGCGAGCGCCACCTCAGCCACGGGCGTCCTCCGGGGCGAGCCCGAGGGCGGCGAGCTCGCGGACCATGTGCGCGTGGTGCGTCGCCGGCCAGTAGAGCCGCCCGCAGCCGCCGCAGCGGTGGAAGCGCGCCGCCGTCGCCCAGACGTACGGCGGGACGCGATCGCGGACCGCGTCGCGCGCGACCTCGTCGAGGACGCGGTTGCACTCGAGGCAGCGCCGGAACGCCTCGCCCGGCGCCGCGAGCGGCACGGCGGCGGCCAGCTCGCGGAGCTGGTCGCGGAACCGATCGGCGGTGATGAAGACGTGCGGCGGGAGGTTCGGGTCGCGGACGAGCCGCGTGTCGCGCGTGACGATCGTCCGCCCCTCGCGCCGCGCGCACTCGACGAGTGTCCGGCGCCGGAGATGCGGTCCCCAGGCGACGTCGTGCCCGAGCACGCGGAGCCAGCGGGCGAGGCGACCGAGCATCCAGTCGACGGCGAAGCGCTGACCGGGCATGGGGGGCCTTCTAGCGTGCTTCGGCGCGGCTGGCGAGAGCTTCGACCGCTCTGAAGGGCTCCGACGCACCCCGCACGGCATCCACCAGGGCGACGACCGCCGGCCCCACGTCGCCGTCCGTGGGCGCGAGCCGCTCGAAGGCGTCGAGCCGGGTCACGTACACGAGGTCGCCCAGGAGGCGCGCGTTGTTCGGGGGCAGGAGGTCGGAGGGCCGCCCCGCCTGCCGCCGGACCAGCTCGGCCGCGGCGGCCTCGGCGAGCCAGGTGCGCGCGCGCTCCCGCGTGGCCGGCGCCGGCTTCGCCGCGTAGAGCCGCCGGAGCCGCGTCGCCAGGCGCCCGAGGACGTGCCCGCGCTCTCGGGTTGCATCCCACCGCCGCCGGGCTTCGGCGCAGCGGGTCGGCTCCGCCGCGGGGCCCGCGCAGAAGAAGGCGATCGCCCCGCGATGGCCGACGAAGGTGGCTGCCGACTCGTCGAAGGCGGTCTCGCCGGGGCGGTAGAGTGTGGCGTGGAAGAGCTCGTGCAGCACGGTCTCGACGACGGAGACGGGCGGCTCCTCGACGGTGCTCGAGAGGAGCGGGTCGGCGAACCAGCCGAGCGTGCTGAACGCCGCCGCGGTGCGGACCTCGACGTCGAGGTCGCGCCGCGCGAGCTTCGCCCCGGCGGCCCGCGCGCTCGCGGCGTCGAAGAAGCCGCGGTACGGGACGCGCCCGACGATCGGGTACCACCACGTGTACGGCTCGAGCCGGTCGCGCCGGGCGGCCGAGAGCACCCAGACCTGCCCGTCGCCGTCGACCGTCGCGAAGCTCGCGTAGCTGTCGCCCACGGCGAGGCCGAGGGTGTCGCGGGCGAAGTCGCGGGCGGCGAGCACGAGCCCGAGTCGCGTGCGCAGCCCCGGGTCGAGCGACGGACGGGCGAGGAGCTCGGGAATCGGCTCGCGGCGGAGGAGCACCTTCGCCTCGGCCCACCCCACGCGCGCCACGTACGCGGTGCTTCCGCACCCGCTCGAGAGCGCCGCGGCCAGCGCGGCCGCGACGACGACGACGGACGCCCGCATCCTCCTCCTTCACCCCTACCGGCGCGGCCGCGCCCGCGCAACCAAAACGTCGCTCGGCGTCAGGGCCGCCCGGCGGCCCGCGCCGCGGGCGCCGCCTCGCTCGCGTACTGCATCCGGTAGAGACGCGCGTAGAGGCCGTCGCGCGCGAGGAGATCCGCGTGCGCGCCCGCCTCCCTGAGCTCGCCGTGGTGGAAGACGAGGATGCGGTCCGCGTGCTCGATCGTCGACAGCCGGTGCGCGATCACGAGCGCGGTGCGCGTCTCGAGGAGCTTCGCGAGCGCGTCCTGCACGAGCCACTCGGTCTCGGGGTCGACGTTCGACGTCGCCTCGTCGAGGACGAGGATCGCGGGGTCGTGGGCGAGGGCGCGCGCGAAGGCGAGGAGCTGGCGCTGGCCGCCGGAGAGGTTCGACCCGCGCTCCCGGACGGTCGCGTCGTACCCGCCCATGCGGCGGATGAACCCGTCCGCGTTCACGTGCGCGGCCGCCGCCTCGACCGCGGCCCGCGAGATGTCGGGGCGGCCGAGCGTCACGTTCTCCGCCACCGTGCCGCTGAAGAGGAACACGTCCTGGAGGACGACCGCGATCCGGCGCCGGAGCGCCGTGCGGTCCCAGTCGCGCACGTCGATGCCGTCGACGAGGATCCGCCCGCGCTGCACGTCGTAGAGGCGGTCGAGGAGCTTGATGACGGTCGTCTTCCCGGCCCCCGTCGCGCCGACGAGCGCCACCTGCTCGCCGGGCGCCACGCGGAAGGAGACGTCGCGGAGCACCCAGTCCGCGTCGCGGTAGGCGAACCAGACGTGGTCGAAGACGATCTCGCCCTGGACGCGCGCCGGGACGCGCGGCGCCGCGGGCGCGCTCTCCGGCGCGAGGTCGATCAGGGCGAAGATCCGCTCCGCCGCGGTCATCGAGGACTGGAGCACCGCGTACTTCGCGCTGAAGTCGCGGATCGGGATGAAGAACTGCTGGAGGTACTGGATGAACGCGACGACCGTGCCGAGCTGGACGAGATGCGCCGCGTGGAGCCGCCCGCCCTCGAGCAGCATGAGCGCGATCGAGACCGTGCTCACGGCCTCGACGATGGAGAACAGCGCGGCCTCGAGCTTGTTCGAGAGGTGATTCGCGTCGCGGTGGGCCGAGTTCAAGCGGTCGAACTCGGCGAAGGCGCCCGCCTCGCGCGCGGCGAGCTGGATCGCGCGCATGCCGGAGATCGCCTCCTGGAGGTAGCCGTTCAGGCGGCCGATCCGCTCCCGGATCTGCCGGTACGTCTTCCGCGCCATGCGACGGAAGAAGTCGACGGCGAGCATCATGAACGGCAGCAGCGCGAGGCTCGTGAGCGCCAGCCAGAAGTTGATCCAGAGCATGAACGCGACGATGCCGACGAGCCCGAGCACGTCGAGCACGATGGTCATCGCGCCCGCGGCGAACATCTCCTGGAGCACGTCGACGTCGGTCGTGAGCCGCGAGACGACCCGCCCGACCGGGTTCTGGTCGAAGAAGCGCATCGGGAAGCGCTGGAGCTTCGCGAAGAGCGCCACGCGGAGGTCCGCGAGGCTCCGCTGCGCGACCATCGTCGTCAGGTACTGCTGGCCGTACTGCGACAGGAACTCGGCGACGATGACCCCGACGTAGACGAGGCTGAGCGTCGCGAGGCCGGAGAGGTTCCGCGGGACGATGTAGTCGTCGATCCCGCGCTTCAGGAGGTACGGCTCGAGCGCGGAGAAGAACCGGTTCACGGGCGAGAGGAGGACGGCCGCCCAGAAGATCGGCCGATACGGGCGGACGTACGTCCAGAGGCGGCCGATCAGGCGGGCGTCGTACGCCTTCCCGAGCTCCTCCTCGCCGAAGATGTCCGGCATCAGATCGCCTCGAGCTCGCCCTCGAGGGCCTGCTGGCGGAAGAGCTCGGCGTACGCACGGCCGCGGGCGAGGAGCGTCTCGTGGTCGCCCACCTCGACGACCCGGCCCTCGTCGAGGACGACGATCAGGTCGGCGTCCTTCACCGTGCTCACCCGGTGCGCGACGATGACCGTCGTCCGCTCGCGGAAGAACCCGCGGAGCGCGTCGAGCATCTCGCGCTCGGTCGCCGCGTCGACCGCGGAGAGCGCGTCGTCGAGGACGAGGACGCGCGGCGACGCGGCGAGCACGCGCGCGAGCGCGACGCGCTGCTTCTGGCCGCCGGAGAGCGTGATCCCGCGCTCCCCGACGAGGGTCTCGAGGCCCGCCGGCATCTCCGCGAGGTCGCGCCCGAGGCCCGCCATGCGCACGGCCCACCCGACGCGTCCGTCGGCGTCGTCGAGCGCGAAGGCGACGTTCTCGCGGAGCGTCCGGGAGAAGAGGAACGGGTCCTGGGGGACGAGGCCGATCTGCCGGCGGAGCCAGCCGAGCGGCAGCGTGCGGACGTCGCGACCGTCGAGGAGGACCGTGCCGGCGTCGACGTCGAAGAGGCGCGGGAGGAGCTGGACGAGGGCGCTCTTCCCGGCGCCCGTCCGGCCGACGATCGCGACCGTCTTCCCGGCGGGGATCGTGAGCGTCACCCCGTCGAGCACGGGGGGCGCGTCCTTCCGCCCCGGGAAGCGGAAGGTCACGTCGCGGAGCGCGATCTCGCCGCGGAAGGGCGCGAGCGGCTCGGCGGCGGGCGGGCTCGCGATCGCCGGCTCGACGGCGAAGAGCGCGTTCAGGCGCTGCATGGCGGCGCGGCCGCGCTGGAGGATGGTGAGCATCCAGCCCATCGCCATCGTCGGCCAGGCGAGGTTGTAGAGGTAGCCCATGAAGGCGACCATGTCGCCGACGGAGAGCGTGCCGGCGACGACGCGCTGTCCGCCCCACCAGAGGACCACGAGCGAGCTCACGCTGTGCACGATGCCCATGACGGGCACGATGAAGCCGCGGACGCGCGCGAGCCGGAGGCTCTGGTCCTGGAAGCGGGCGTTGAGCGCCGTGAAGGCGCCGATCGCGTGGTCCTCGGCCGCGTACGCCTTCACGACCTGGATGCCGGAAAGGTTCTCCTGGACGCGGCTCGAGAGGTCCGCGAGCCCCTCCTGCACGCGGAGCGTCCGCTCGATCAGGAGCCGGCTCGTCCGCTTCACGACGAGGAGGGCGACCGGATAGACGGCGATCGCCGCGAGCGTGAGCGCGGGGTCGATCGAGAGCATGATGCCGAGGCCGACGACGTAGGCGATCGGCGTGTTGATGAAGTTGAGGACGCCGGGACCGAGGAGCATCCGCACGGCCGTCACGTCGTTCACGAGCCGCGACATCAGGTCGCCCGTCTGCCGCTCGTGGTAGAAGGCGAGCGGCTGGCGCTCGAGGTGCGCGAAGAGGTCGTTCCGCAGGTCGTACTCGATGTCCCGTCCGACGTTGAAGATGAGGAAGCGCGAGTACGTGCGGACGACGGCCTGGACGGCGGCGATCCCGATGATCAGCGCGACGAAGCGGCCGAAGGGGGCGTCGACGGTGATCGCGTCGACGATGCGCTTCGAGAGGTACGGGATCGCGTTCGAGAGCAGCTGCGCCGCGACGAGGCAGAGGATGCCCCCGGCGTACCGGACGCGATAGCGCGCGAGATAGCGCCAGAGGCGGGACATCCGGGCGACTGTAGCGACGCGCGACCACTTGAAGCAAGGAAGGTCCGCTCCGCTATACTGCGCGCGCCATGCGGATCGCGGTGCTCGGCGCGGCGGGACAGCTCGGACGCGAGCTGCTCCGCGTCCTGCCGCGCGCGACGACGATCCCGCTCACGCGCGCCGACGTCGACCTCGCGGCGGAGCCCGCCCGCGTGCGCGACCGCCTCGCCGCGGCGGCGCCCGCCGTCGTCGTGAACGCCGCCGCCGACAACCGCGTCGACGCCGCGGAAGCCGACCCGCGCCCCGCCGTCGCCGTCAACGCGCTCGCCCCCGGCGTGCTCGCCCGTGCCTGCGCCGACCTCGGCGCCTGGTGCGTTCAGGTGAGCACCGACTACGTCTTCGACGGGCGCGCCCGGCGTCCCTACGCCGAGGACGACGCGCCGAACCCGCTCGGGGCCTACGCCCGCTCGAAGCTCGCCGGCGAGCTGCTCGTGCGCACGCTCGCCCCCCGCCACGCCGTCGTCCGGGTCGCGGGTCTCTACGCCGCAGGCGGCTCGCGCGGCAAGGGCGGGAGCTTCGTCGACCGCGTCCTCGAGCGCGCTCGCCGGGGCGAGCCGCTCCGCATCGTCGACGATCAGGTGACGGCACCGACCTGGGCGCGCGACGTCGCCGGGACGCTCGCCCGCCTCCTCCCCCGCCTCGTCCGCGGCGAGCTCCCGGGCGGCATCTTCCACGTCACGAACGCCGGCGAGTGCTCGTGGTACGACTTCGCGCGCGCCGCGCTCGCGCTCGCCGGCCTCACCGCGCCGATCGAGCCCGTCGCGACGGCGACGTTCGGGGCACCCGCGCCGCGCCCGGCCTACTCCGTGCTCGCCAACACGCGCCTCGCCGCCGCGGGCGAGCCGCCCCTCCGCGACTGGCGCGCGGCGCTCGCCGCGTACCTCGCGGAGCCTTCCCCGCCCGCCGCCTGACGCCGGGGTCGTCGGGCACCCGACGCCGACGCCCGCGCCCGAATTCCCACCGCCAGCACGACCCCGACGCCCGCGAGCACGAGAGCGCCGTATCGCCCGACGGCGAGCCCGAGATACCCGACGTCGGCGCCCGGCAGGTCGCTCTGCCGCAGGAAGTCCGCCCGCCCCCCCCGCACGCCCGCCCGCGCCGCGCGCCGTCAGCACGCCGTCGCGCGCCGAGGCGACGTCGTCACACCGCGACCGCCGACGGCGCGCCCGGCGCCTCGGGCGTCCGCGCGACGACGAGGAGCGACATGCCGAACGGCGGGTGCACGTGCCGCTCGAGGCGCAGGAGGGGCACGAGCCAGTCGTTCACGCGCGCCTGGAAGCCCGGGACCGTCCGACGCCGCAGCACGCGCGCGTTCAGGAACCAGCCGGCGACGCCGAGCGTGTTGAAGTACCGCGCCTCCTCCACCACGAAGCCCTCGCGCTCGAGCTTCGCGCGGAGCTCCGACCGCGTGTAGCGCCGATGGTGGCCGATCGCCCGGTCGATCTCGCCGTAGAGCTGGCGGAGCGCGGGCACGACGAGGATCGCGCGTCCGCCGGGCTCGAGCACCCGGCGCATGGCGCGGAGCGCGGCGGTGTCGTCGGCGACGTGCTCGAGGACGTTCGCGCAGACGATGGTGTCGAAGCTCTGCGGCTGGAAGCCGTCGCTCCCGAGCGCCGCCAGGTCGAGCGCGCGGACCTCGACGTTCGGCTTCCCGGCGAACGTGCGGCGGAGGAGGTCCACGTACTCCGCGTCGACGTCCGTCGCGACCACGCGCTCCCGGGTCGCGAGGTAGAGCGTGATGCTCCCCGTCCCCGAGCCCACCTCGAGCACGTGCCGGCCGACGAAGGGCCGCATGAGCTCCCACATGAAGGTGTTGTAGCGCTTGAGCGGCTCCATGCGCCGGAGCGTCGTGAAGCCCTCGTCCTCGCGCCCCACGTCGGCGCGGATCCGGAAGCGGAGGATCGTCCAGAGGGCGGAGATCGCGTCCTTCCAGCCGATCTTCTTCCCTTCGGAGTACTGCCGGCCGTAATAGGAGATCGGCACCTCGTAGATCCGGCAGCGCAGGCGCGCGACCTTCGCCGTGAGCTCCGGCTCGAGCCCGAAGCGGTTCGAGCGGATCGGGATCCGCTCGAGCAGGTCGGCGCGGAAGACCTTGTAGCAGGTCTCCATGTCCGTGAGGTTCAGGTTCGTGCACATGTTCGAGACGAGCGTGAGGAAGCGGTTTCCAACGGTGTGCCAGAACATGAGGACGCGGCGCGGCGAGCCGGTGAAGCGCGAGCCGAAGACGACGTCGGCGTCGCCGTCGAGGATCGGCTGGATGAGCTTCGGATACTCGGCGGGGTCGTACTCGAGGTCCGCGTCCTGGATGAGGGCGATCTCCCCGCGGATCTCCGCGACGCCGCGCCGGACCGCCGCCCCCTTCCCCTGGTTGCGCTCCTGGAAGAGGATCACGAGCCGGTTCTCCGGCGTGTCGGGGATCGTGGCGCGGACCTCCTCCAGCACCTCCCGCGTGCCGTCCGTCGAGCAGTCGTCGACGACGATGATCTCCTTCGGGATGGCGACCGCCATCACCCGCTCGAGGAGGCGCCGGACGGTTGCGACCTCGTTGTAGCAGGGGACGATGACGGAGAGCAGAGGCGTCCGTGCCGGCATCCGCGCGATTCTCGCAAACGGATCGGGGCGCCTCAAGCCGGCTCGGCGGTGCTCGGCAGCGGAAGCGCGGGCGTGGTACGGTCCGCGCGTGCACGACGAGCGAGGGGCGACGGACGGCGGCACGCCCGCGGGATGTCTCGTCTGCGCCGGGACCCGGCGGCGCCCGCGCTTCCGGAAGGGCGGGCGGGCGTTCGTCGCGTGCGCCGGCTGCGGCTTCACCCGGGTCGAGCCGCTCCCGTCGCCGGAGGAGCTCGAGCGGCACTACGCGTGGACCTACGAGCAGGGCCCGTACGCCGTCTTCGCCGCCGCGGACCACGTCCGGACGCTCGTCGCGCGCGCGCGGCTCGCCGCCCTCCGTCCCCTCCTCGGCACCGGTCCCATCCTCGACGTCGGGGCCTCGACGGGAAGCTTCGTCGCGGCCGCGCGCGCGGCCGGCGTCGCGGCGGAGGGAATCGAGCGCTCGGAGCGCGCCGTGGCGCTCGCGCGCCTCCACGACCTGCCGGTCCGCCTCGCCCGCCTCGAGGACTTCGCTCCCGCGGCGCCGTACGCCGCGGTCACGGCCTTCGACGTGATCGAGCACCTCCTCGACCCGGGCGTGCTCCTCGCCCGCGCGCGGGCCTGGCTCGCGCCCGGCGGGACGCTCGCGCTCACGCTCCCCGACGGCCGGAGCGCCGCCGCCCGCCTCCTCGGCCGCGCCTGGTGGTTCTACGCGCCGGACGACCACTTCCACTACTTCGACCGGCGCACGATCGTCGTCTTCCTCGCCCGCCACGGCTTCCGCGTCGCGCACGCGACGAGCTGGCGAAAGCCGCTCCCGCTCGCCTACGTGCTGGCGGCCGGCGCGGCGTTCTACCCGCGGCTCGCACGCGCCGTCGCGCCGGTCGCCGGACTCGCGCGACGGCTCGGCGACCCCGCGCTCCGGCTGCCCGTCGGCGAGATGCTCGTCGTCGCGCATCCCGCCTGACGCGCGACGCCGTCGGCCGGCGGGATGCGGTCCACGGCGGGCCGGCGCCGCGCCGGCGGACCGCCTCCGTTTTGACCGGCGGCGTGCCCCGGCGTAGCGTTGCGCCGCGCCGGATGCCGCGCTCCTGCCTTCGGGTCGCCCTCCTCGTCGCCGCCGGCCTCGCCGGGCAGCTCGCGCTCCATTTCCTCGCGCCCCACCTCGCCCGCACGTGGAGCTACGCCCACCTCGGGCGCCGCCCCGTCCTGCCCCTCGCGGCCGCCGCGCTCGTGCTCGCGCTGCCCGCCGGCGGTGCGCTGCTGGCTGCCCGCGCGCCGCTCGCCGCGCGTGCCCCGGCCCCATCGTGGCCGCACGTGCTGGCTCTCGCCCTCGCGCTCGCGGTCCTCCTCGTCCCGGCGGGTTTCGTCTGGGCGCCGCGCGCCATCTGCATCGACCCCTGGGTCTTCGTGCAGGCGGTCGGCGAGGGGACGGCGCGGAACGCGCGCTGGCACCTGACGCTCTGGACCTACGCGCACGCCCGCGCCCTCTTCGCGCCGCACGTCGGCGTCGTCGCCTTCGTCCGCGCGACGAACACCGCCGTCGCGGCGCTCGCGCTCGCAGCGCTCGCCGCGGCGGCCGCGCGGCTCGGCGGGACCCGGGGCGAGGTGGCGCTGATCACGCTCCTCGCCTGGACGGCGTTCGGCGTGGCGCAGCTCGTCCCCGGCTACCTCGACGTCTACCCCGTCGCGCTCGCGCTCGCGGCCCTCTACCTCTGGACCGCGCTCGACGCGCTCGCGGGCGCGCGGCACCCCGCCTGGCCGATCGCGATCGCGGCCGTCGGCCCGTTCTGGTACGAGGGCCTCGTCCTGCTCGCGCCCTCGACCCTCGTCGTCGCCCTCGACGCGCTCCGCCGCCCGCGCGGCGCCGCGCGCCTGGCGGCGGCGGCCGGCGCGGCGCTCCTCGTCGCCGGGCTCGCGACCGTCCCCGGATTCGGCGCGCCGTTCGCGTTCGGGGCATTCGTCCGCCAGCTCGGCGCCGACACGCCATGGCCGGCGGGCCTGTCGCCCACGTCGAGCCTCCTGCCCGCGACGTACGTCGCGACGCGGGCGCACGCCGCCGAGGTCCTGCACGGGCTCCTGCTCGTCGACGGCGTCGGGGTCTGGCTCGCCGTCGTCCTCGTGCCGTGGGCGGCGGCGCGCGGCGCGCTCGACGCCCGCGCCGCGCTCCTCGGCCTCGTCGTCGTGCCGTGGCTCGCGTTCGTCGTCGCGATGGACCCCCTGTTCGGGCCCTACCAGGACTGGGACCTCTTCGCGTGGGGCGCGGCGGCGACGAGCCTCCTCGGCGCCCTCGGGCTCGTCGCGTGGGGGCGCGCCTGTCCGCGCCTCGCGGGCGCGGTCGCCGGCCTCGCCCTCGCGACCGCCGGCGTCCATCTCCTCGCCCGCCTGAACGCGCTCGACGTCGAGCGCGGGCGGCACGCCGCCGAGTCGCCGCCCCACGTCCGCGTCCCGTGAGGGCGCCGCGCGCTCCCGCGGGCGGGCGCGCGCGTCTCCTGCGCCGCGGCGTGCGGGCGAGCGCAGTGCGCCGCTCGACCGGCGTGCCGCCCTGCTTGCGCCGGTCGTCGCCCCGTGGCTCACGTGGGTCGGCACGATGGATCCGCCTTTCGGTCCCCACCTCCTCGCGCACCCGAACGCGCACGCGCCGTGAGGCGGCCCGCGGCCACCGCGGCGCTCTTCGCTGCCGCGCTCCTCGTCGCGTTGGGCATCGTCGAAGGCCTCCTCCGCGTACTGCCGCCCCGCGCCGGCGAGCTTCGTGGGCTGCACGAGCCCCGCCCCGACAAGCCCTGGCTCTACGGCGCGCGGCCGAACGCGCAGGCGCGCCTCGCCGGCGCGCTCGACGTCCGCTACGCGATCAACGCCGACGGCTTCCGCGGCCCTCGCGTCGCCCGCCCGAAGCCGCCCGGCACCTTCCGGATCGTCGTCCTCGGCGACTCCGTCGCATTCGGGTACGGGGTCGCGGAGCCCGACGCCTTCCCGCGCGTCCTCGAGCGCGCGCTCGCGCCGCGCGCGACCCGTCCCATCGAGGTCGCGAACCTGAGCGTCAGCGGGTACAACCCCTACACCGAGGCCGCGCTCTTCGCCGACGTCGGGGCGAGCTACGAGCCGGACCTCGTGCTCGTCCAGTTCTGCGTGAACGATCTCGCCGATCCGACGCTCCACTTCGACGCCTCGACGCTCCTCGGCGTCGGCGCGATCCCGGACGCCGCGTTCCCAGACCCGCCCGCGCGCCGGGCGCCGCCTCACGCGCCGTCGCGCCTCGCGCTCGCCTGCCGACGGCTCCGGACGTGCGCGCTCCTCGCCGACGCCCTCGCGGCCGCGATGGAGCGCCGGCCGGGGAGCGGCGAGCTCGCGGCCGCCCTGCGATCGAGCGACCCCGCCTCGCCCACGCAGCTCGCATGGCTCCGCGCCCGCTACGCGGAGATCCTCGCGGCGGCGTGGCCCGTCCCGCTCGTCGTCGCCGCCTTCCCGTACGCGACCGAGCTCGCGCCCGGGGCGCCGGCCCGACTCCAGGCGCAGCTCGTCGCGCTCGGAGACGACGCGGGCTGGACGACCGTCGACCTGCTTCCGGCGTTCCGCCGCGCCGCGGAGGCCGGCGGCGCGCCCCTCTTCCTCGACGTCTGGCACCCGTCCCGGGCGGGCCACCGGGTCGCCGGCGAGGCCCTCGCGGCTCAGCTCTCGTGCCGCGGCCTCGTCCCGGTGCCGGCCGACGGGCCCGACTGCGGCCCGTGAGCGGCCGCCGCGAGACGCGCGCGGACCGTCTCCGGGTCGAGGCCCGTCGCGTCGACGTGCACGAGGTGCGGAAAGACCGGCCGCTCGAAGGTCGCCATTCGCCCGATCTTCCGGAGGAAGACCGCGAGGCCCACGTCGACGCGGCTGTCCGGCATCATGAGGTCCGTGAGCCACCCGTTCGTGGTGGCGTTTGCGAAGCCGAAGAACGAATCGAGCGAGCGCGGCACGGTGAAGTCGAGGCGCGTGCGATCGTCGGTGACCACCGGCCCCGGGCCGGCGAATTCCCGCACCTCGTCGCCGCCGCGGACGAAGTGCACGAGGAACGCGAACGGGTCGCCGACGCCGATCGACGCGAGGTCCGCGGCGATCCGCGGGTCGGCGAACTTCCGTATGAGGAGCGCGAGGTCGGGCGGCGCGGGGTCGAGGCTGCCGTTCACGACCCAGGAGTACCGGAACGGCCCGTGCCAGATCGTCACGTGGGGAAACACCTCCGCGACCGTGCGGACGAGGAGCCGGAGATCGTCTTCCGGCGTCATGACGACGTTCACCCAGATGCTGAAGATGCCGCCCGGGCGCAGGTGGTCGCGCGCGAGCGCGTAGAACTCGCGCGTGTACAGGTTGACGACCCCCGCCGTGTGCAGCTCGGGCGGATCGAGGCGGATCACGTCCCACCGGTCGGCGCTCGTCAGGAGGAAGTTCCGGCCGTCGGTGATCGTCAGATGGACGCGCGGGTCGGCGAGCGGGTCCCGGTTCGTCGAGGCGAAGAACGGCGCCGCGGCGACCACCCCGGGCGACAGCTCGACGGCGTCGACGCGCGTCACCGGATGCTGGAGGATCGACGAGAGGCTGTTGCCCACCCCGAAGCAGATGCTGAGCACGCGCTCGGGGTGAGGATGAAGGAGGAGCGGGATCTCCGCATACATCCGGTCCTCGCGCACCGAGAACGTTCCGGCGGTGCCACGGCCGTCGCCGTAGCGGATCATCCGCTCGCCGCGCGCGTCCTGGGTGACCATGACGGTGTCGGTCACCTCCTCGCGATAGAAGAGGACGCGGCCGAACCGCCGGACGAACGTCGCGCGGAACACGTCGGCCGGCAGCCCGGCGGCCATGACGACCGCGGCGGCGCCCGCGGCGGCGGCGACGGCGCGGCCGGCCGGGCGGCGGGTCGCGAGCGCGAGGCCGGCGCCGAGCGCGAGGTTCGTCCCCGCGAGGGCGAGGAAGCTGCCGCGCATGCCGAGCGCCGGCAGGAGCCCGAAGCCGACGACGACGGCGCCGGCGATCGCGCCCAACGTGTTCGCCGTGTACGCGGCGCCGACGCGAGCGCCGAGGGCCTCGAAGCGGTCCACGACGGCGCGGGCCACGAGCGGGAACGTCGCCCCGAAGAGGACCGTGGTGACGAGGAGCGTCGCCGCCGCCTCGGCGAAGATCACGGCGACGACGCGCGCCCACGAGCCGAGCCCGCCGAGCGCCGCCGCGGCGGCCGGCACGAGTCGATCGAAGTGCGCGTAGAGCGGCAGGGCCGCGGCGACGCTCGCGCCGATCGCCGCCTCGACGAGGCCGAGCGAGAGGACGGGATCCCCCACGCGCCCGGCGACGCGCGCGGCGACCGCGCTGCCGGCGGCGAGGCCGAAGAGGAACACGGCCAGCATCGCGGTGTACGCGTACGTCGAGTTGTGGGTGAACGGCACGAGCGCCCGCGTCCAGAGCACCTCGTACCCGAGCGCGGTGAAACCGGAGAGTGCGAAGGCCGCGCAGAGGAGCGCGACGCCTCTCCCCGGGCGCGCGGGGCGGGTCGTCGGCCGCGCCGCCACCGGCGCCTCCCGCCGCCCGAGAAGGAGGGCCGCGACGCCGACGGCGAGGCCGAGCGCCGCCGCGGCGGCGTTCGTCGCGTGCAGACCGAGCGCCGGGACGAGGACGAATCCCGCCAGGAGGCACCCCGCGACCGCGCCGAACGTGTTCGCCGCATAGAGCGCGCCCGTCCCGCGCGCCACGGCCGCCTGCTCGGCGATCGCCGCACGCGCGAGGAGCGGCAGCGTCGCACCCATGAGCGTGCACGGGAGGAGGAGGACGGTCGCAGCGAGCGCGAAGCGTGCCACGGTGAAGGTCGCGCCGGCCCCGCCGAGCTGCTCGTGGAGCCAGACGTACGCCGGCGCGATCCGATCGAGGGCGGCGATCGTGCCGAGGGCGGTGAGCCCGAGCGCGAGCTCGACGGCGCCGTAGGCGGCGAGCGGCCGGCGGACGCGGTCGGCGATCCGCCCCGCGAGCGCCGCGCCGAGCGCGAGGCCCGTCATGAACGCGCAGAGGACGATCGTCACCGCGTAGACGGTCACCGAGAAGGTGAGCGACAGCAGGCGCATCCACACGACCTCGTACACGAGGCCTGCGGCCCCCGACGCGACGAAGAGCGCCAGCAGGAGCGAGGCGGGCGTCAGGCGGCGTCGGCCGTGTGCACGGCGGGTGCGGGCAGCGTGCGCGGCGTCCCGCGCCCGCGCAGCGCCTTCCACGCCATGCGCAGCGTCACCCTGATCCCCTCGACGCCGAGAAACGGGAAGGTGAGCGGGATCAGGCAGACGTAGAGGAAGAGGGCGAGGCGCTTCATCCGACGCTCGATGATCCAGCGCAGCAGCGGCTTCACGGCCTCGGGCGCGCGCGCGTAGACGGGCGTCACCTTCGCGAGCGTCTCGGCGAGCTCCTTGTGCGGGTGCTTCAGGATCGACTCGTGATGGTACCCCGAGATGCCGCGGCGGACCTTCTCCTCGCCCTCCGCGTCGAGGTAGCCCATCTCGACGGCCCGCTGGTAGAGCTTCGTCTTGGGGAACGGGTAGAAGATGTACGCCGAGCACTGCGTCGGCCGGATCTGGTCGACCATGCGGAGGGTCTTCAGCATCTGCGCGGGCGTCTCGCCCGGGTTCCCGTAGATGCAGGACACCTGGAGCCCGATCCCCGCGTCCTTGATGAGCTGGGCCGAGCGGAAGATCAGCTCGTCGGACATCGGCCGCTCCATGTAGTAGCGACGGATGTCGGGGTCGCCCGAGTCGACGCCCATGAAGATCGTGGCGCAGTTCGCCGCCTTCATCGCCTTCACGAGGCGCGGCTTGATCGTCGTCGGGTAGCCGAAGCAGTACCAGGGGAGGTTCACCTCCTTCCGGTACACCTCGCAGAACTCCTCCACCCAGTGGGGATTGGTCGTGAAGTTGTCGTCGTGGATGGAGACGAACTTGACGTCGTAGCGCGCGAGGTTCTGCTTGAACTCGGCGATGACGTTCGGGATCGAGCGCTTGCGGAGGAAGTCGCCCTTCCCCGCGAAGATCTCCCGCTGATAGTGGATGTTGCAGAACGTGCACTTGAAGGGGCAGCCCCGGCCCGTGAAGATCTCGAGGTTGTCACGGAAGCAGCCGTACTCCCACCAGAGCTGCTTCTCGGGGAACGGGAACCGGTCGAGGTCGTTCTCGAGCTCCCCCATGTCGTTCCGGTGGACGACGCCGTCCTTCTTCACCCAGATGCCGGGGATGTCGGTGTAGTCCGCGCCGCGCTCCATCCGCGTGACCAGCTCGAGGAGGGCGATCTCCCCTTCCCCGATGCACGCCATGTCGACGTGCGGGTTCTCGAGGATGTAGTCGGCCAGCGCCTGCGCGTGGTGTCCGCCGACGATGATCGGCTTCCCGAGCCGCTGCTTCAGCTTCTCGGCCATCTTCGAGGCGAACGGCCAGAGGTTCGTGAGCGAGCCCATCGCGATCAGGTCGGGGTTGAAGGCGACGGCGCGCTCGAGGAGCGCCTCGTGGCGGTTGAGCCACGCGAGGTGCGGCGCCTTCAGGAAGAGGTTGTCGTCGAGGCCCGGGTCGAAGATGAGGTCGATCTCGTGGCCGTGGTGCTTGAGCATCGACATGAGGTAGCCGATGCCGAGGTTCTCGATGCCCCGGTAGTAGAAGAGAACCCGCACGCGCCCGAGGATCGTCGGGCGCTCCTCCGCTGTCAAGCCGGCGGGCGCGACGCCGTCATTCGCTACTGCATGGGCCGTGTGGGCGCGGGGGCGGCGCGCCAGCGCGCCCGGTCGAGGGCGAGGAGGGCCGCGAGCTGCTCGCCGAGGAAGACGAAGCCGACGCCGCCCGCGAGGAGGATCGCCGTGTAGAGCCAGAGATCGAGCCGCTGGTAGAGCCCCGGGAGCCCGAAGGCGTAGACGAACGCGTTGTGGGTGATCAGCTGCCCGATGTAGACCCCGTAGGAGCTCTGGCCGAGCCATTCGAGCGCGCCGCCGAGGAGCGGGACGCGGGCGAGCGGGAGCGCCGCGACCAGGAGGAGCGTCGTGAGCGGGAGGTCCTCGAGCCGCTCGGCGTACGCCGCGAGCCCCCCGATCGGGACGCCCCGCTGGAGCGCGACGAGCACGACCACGAGGACGGCCGACGCGACGGCCGTCCGTACGCCGAGCCGCCCGACGACCGGCGCGAGCATCATCCCGAACACGACGTGGACGAAGAACCGCGGCGCGAGCACGATGTAGCCGAAGTAGCCGAGCGGCCCCATGAGCCGGAGCGCGAGCCCGGTGAGCACGAGCGTCGAGGCGAGCCCCGCCGCGAGGAGCGGCGCGCGGCCGACCCGCGCCGCCGCCACGTGCAGGAGCGGGAACGCGACGACGAGCTGGATGACGAGCGTGATGAACCACCCCGTGCCGATCGAGCGCATCCACCCGAGCGCGTGCAGCACGAGAAGGCGCGCCGAGAGCGTGACGTCCGGCGGCCGGAACCACAGGACGAGCGCCCACCACACGGGGATCATCGCCCACATGGGGACGAGGATCCGGCGCGCCCGGCCGCGGAACCACGCGCCGAGGGCCTCGGGGAAGGCGCGCCGGCGCCACCAGAGCTCCGAGTTGAGGCCGAAGAGGACGAGGAAGACCGGGACGGCGTGGTTCACGAGGTAGACGAAGACGGGCGTCTCCATCCCGAGCGCGGCCGAGTGGATGAAGAGGACCCACACGATCGCGATCCCCTTCACCACGTCGATCGCGACGTAGCGCGGCTGCGCGGCGGACGGCACGGCTCGCGCCCGCGTACCCCACGGCCCGCGGGCCCGCAACCGTCCGGGCGTGTGGGTAGTGGGTCAGTTTGCGGGTCGTAGCGCATCGCGGGGGAGCGCGGGGGCGACAAGGCGCCCGGCGCCCTCCGCCTATGGCTCCGTACGGCGCCGGGCTCTCGCCCCCGCGAGGGCTCCCCCGCGGCCGGGTCGGTGCCGCGCGCGCACGCCGGCCCACACGCCCGCGCGGCGTCGCGTTCGTGGGGGGCGCGTGGTAGCGTCGCGCGTCGGTCCATGAATCTGCACCTCGCGCGCTACGTCGACCGGTGGCTCGGGCTGCCGCTGTGCCTCGGGCTCCACGGGCTCGCGCGGCTGCGGGGGGACCGCGTCCCGCCGCTCCGGGCGACGACGCCGCCCCGCACGCCGCCGCCCGCGGCGCCGCGGCGCCTCCTCGGCATCAAGTTCTACGGGCTCGGGAACATCGTCATGATCCTCCCCGCGCTCCGCGCGCTCCGCCGCGCGTTCCCGGAGATCGAGATCGACTTCCTCACGCTGCCCGGAAACGCGGGGCTCCTCGAGCAGAGCGGGCTCGTGCGGCGCGTGCTCACGACCGACGTGTCGACGCTCCCGCGCTTCGCGCGCTCCCTCCTCGCGCTCGCCGGCACGCTCGGACGCGGCGGGTACGACACCGTGCTCGACTTCGAGCAGTTCCTCAAGGTGTCGGGCGTGTTCGCGTTCCTCACGCGCGCCCCCGAGCGCATCGGCCTCGACACCGAGGGGCAGCAGCGCGCCTGGCTCTACACGACGCGCGTCGCCTACACGGACAGCGACCACACGGTCGACATCTTCCTCCGCCTCGTCGCGCCGCTCGGCGTGCGCGCCGACCCGGATCCGTGGCACCTCCCGATCGCGGCCGACGAGCGCGCGCGCGCCCGGGCGCTCGCCGGCCTGCCGGCGACGGCCGGGGCACCGCTGGTCGTCGTCCACCTCGGCACCGGCCCGAACCGCTACAAGATCGCGCTCAAGCGCTGGGACGCCGACCGCTTCGCCGCGGTCGCCGACGCGCTCGTCGAGCGCCACGGCGTGACCGTCGTCTTCACGGGCCAGGGCGACGAGGAGCGGGCGCTGGTCGCCGAGGCGCGGCGGGCGATGCGGCGCCCGGCCGTCGACGCGTGCGACCGTCTGGACGTCCCTGCGCTCGGCGCGCTCCTCGCCGAGGCGCGCTTCGTCCTGAGCAACGACACGTCGGTGATGCACCTCGCCGGCGCCGTCGGGACGCCCGTCGTCGCGCTCTTCGGGCCGACGTCGCCGCGCCTCTACGGCCCGCGCGGCGCCCGCGACCTCGTCTTCTACAAGCAGCTCTTCTGCAGCCCGTGCATCAGCAACTACAACCTGAAGCTCAGCCGGTGCACCGACCCCGTCTGCATGCGCTCGATCACCGTCGACGAGGTGGTGGACGCGATCGAGCGCGCGCACTTCGCGAGCGCGCGCGGCGCGGCGCGCGGCGGCTGACCGCCGGCGTTCAGCGCCGGGCGGGCTCGAGCACCATGAGCTGCGAGATCGCGACCACCGGCACCCGGAACGGGAGCCGCACGAGGAGCCGCGCGAGCGGCAGCGGCGTGACGTTCGGGAAGAGGAGCCCGCAGCGGACGTGGCGGACGACGCGCGCGCCCGCGGCGCGCGCGAGGCGCCGGAGATGGCCCGGCGAGAAGCGGAGCGACTGCCGCTCCTCCGCGCGCGTGAGCCCGAGGTAGAGGTGGCCGGGGTTCACCCGGTTCGGCTCGAAGAGGACGACGCGACGGCGGGCGACGCGGCCCATCTCGCGAAGCGCGGCCACGGGGTCGTCGAGATGGTGCAGGAGCTCCCAGCAGCCGACCGCGTCGAACGCGGCGGACCCGAACGGAAGCGCGTACGCCGAGCAGCGGACGCGCTCGCGCACGGGGTTCCGCTCGAGCATGCCTCCGGCGTAGTCGCACGCGACGACGCGCACGCCGGGCGGGTAGTACGCGCTCGAGAAGCCCGTCCCGGCGCCGACGTCGAGCACGGAGCGGACGCCGTCGAGCACGCCCGCGTCGGCGAGGAAGCGGACGCGCTGGCGCGCGAAGAGCTCGACGACGGGGTGATCGCTCGGCCGGTAGATGCCGCCCGTTTCCCAGAACGCGCGCTGCTGCATGCGCGTCAGGCGCGCCGGTCGCCGTCCCGCGCGCGCGCGAGCTCCTCGCGCAGGAGCGACACCTCCTGCACGAGCACCTTCACCTGGCCGCTCAGCGCCGAGAGCCGCACCGCGTAGTTGAGGCAGAGGACGAGGAGGAACAGCTCGCCGAAGAAGAAGAGCGTCGAGCTGGGCGTCCAGGCGCCGACCGCGCGGGTGATGAGGCGGAGCCCGTCGAACCAGACGCTGAGCGCGATGATGCCGAGCGACACCACGAGCCAGATGGGGGTGTACTCCTCGCGGAGGCGCCCGCGCCGGACGAGGTTCAGCACGGCGAGGCAGAAGACGGCGCTCACGACGATCGCAATCACGCGGGTCACGCCCGGCTCGGGCTGCTCGATCGCGAGCTGGCGGAGCCGCTCCAGGTCGTCAAGCGGAGGGGTCACGTCGCATCTCCTTGCTGGCGCCGCGGGACGCCGGGAAGGGGTCCGGCGGCGGGTTCATGGCCGGGCCGAGCCGGCTCCGAAAGGTCGAGAGGAGCATCTTGTAGATGTAGTAGACGTCCCGGAGGCCGCCGTGCATCGCGTTCCGCCCCGCGGCGCTCGGCCGCATCCGGACCGGCACCTCGACGATGCGGAGCGCGTGCCGGTGGAGGAGGAGGAGCACGTCGATGTCCGGGAAGTCGACGGGGTAGAAGTCGGCGCAGCAGAGCCGGAACGCCGGGCGGGCGAGCGCCTGGAAGCCCGAGGTCGGGTCGGCGATGCGCGGGCCGCCGCAGGCGGCGAGGACCCGGCGGAAGAAGACGCGCCCCGCCGTGCGCGCCGGGCCCATGCGGTAGTCCGTCGCCTCGACGAAGCGGGAGCCGATGACGACGTCCGCCGCCGCCGTCGCGAGCGGCCGGACGAGGCGGGGCACGTCCGCGGGGTCGTGCTGGCCGTCGGCGTCGAGCTGCACGACGAAGTCGTAGCCGTCGCGCTCGGCGCGCTTGTAGCCGGTCTGGAGCGCGGCGCCGTAGCCCAGGTTCACCACGTGCGACACGACGCGCGCCCCCGCCGCCCGCGCGACGGCGGCGGTGTCGTCGCGCGAGCCGTCGTCGACGACGAGCACGTCGAGGTCGGGCGCCGCGGCGCGGACGCCCGCGACCACGCGGGCGACCGTCGGCGCCTCGTTGTACGCGGGCACGACGGCGAGCCCCCTCACGGACGGCCCCCGACCCGCGGCGCGACGACCACCCGGCGCCGCGCGAGCACGACGTCCGGCGCCGCGCGCGACACGAGCGCCGCCTCGTAGGGCCCGGGCGCGGCCGGCACGGGGATCGCGAGCCGGCGGACCGCACGGTCGCCCGGGGCGAGCGCGAGGGGGAGGAGCGCGCGGACCTCGTTCGTCGCGACGACGGCGCCCGTCGCGTCCGTCCAGCGGACGGCGAGCGGCTCGGGCTCGATCGGCGCGGGATGGCGGAAGACGGCGGCCCCGTGATTCGCGAACGTGAACTCGACCGGGCTCGCGGGCGGCGCGGCCGCGGCGGCCGCCGCCGGCTCGGCCACGTCCGCGGCGAGCGCGGCCCGGTCCTCCGTCACCGTGCGCTCGCTCTCGAGCGCGTACGCCGCGTGCTCGCCCGCCGTGGCGAGCGGCACGAGGCGCGTGGGTCCCGCGCGCAGCGGCTCGACGATCGCGGCGGCGGCGCGCGGGGGCAGGAACTCCCCGTGCACCACGACGGCACGAAAGCCGAGCGCCCAGAGCGCGTCGGCCGCCCGGACGTCCGGCAGCCGCGCGGCGAGCGCGCCGACGTCGTCGAAGATCGGCACCGTGAACGAATTGTAGCACGCGGCGACGGGACGGCGGTGGTACGCCGCGAGGAGCACGTAGTGCGCCATGTCGCGCAGCCGCCCGACGTCGTCGACCGCGAACGGCAGGTCGAGCACGGGGCCGTCGGGGAGCGCCGCGCCGAGCCCGTGCACGTCGGCCGGCGGGCGGAGCCGGCGGACGCCCATCGGTACGGGGGTCACGCCGAGCGTCGGCGTCGCCACGGCGGGCACGAAGACCTCGACGAACGCGGCGGCGACGAGCGCGGCCGCGAGCGCCGCGCGCGCGCGCGGCCCGAGCCGTTCGCCGAGCGCGCGCACGCCGTAGCCCGCGAGCACGGCGAGCGCGAGGTACGCGCCGATCCGGATCGCCGGCACCGCGCGGACGGCCGAGAGCCCCGGCACGAGCGGGAAGAGGAGCGTGTACGGCGACGGCACGAACCCGATCCCGGGGAGCGTGAAGCCCCAGACGACGGTCCAGAAGACGAGGAGCCCGCCCGCGAGGAGCGCGAGCCGGGGATCGTCGCCGCCGACGGGCCGCGCGCCGCGGACGCGGTCCGCGAGCCCCGCCGCCGCGAGGACGAGCATCACCGTGCCCGGGTAGTAGAACGCCCCGAACGCGAAGAGCGAGGGCGTGAAGAGGAGCGAGCCCCGCCCCTCGAGCACGCCCCACGCCGCCCGCGTGTGGAGGTACGGGCCGAGCACGGGCAGGAGGACGCCCCCGACCACGGCCGCCATCGCGACGAGCTTCGGGAGGAGCGCGGGCAGCCGGCGGCGGAAGCGGACGACGAGCGCGAGCCCGTAGACGCCGCCCACGATCGCGAGCGCGAAGAGCGGATAGAAGCTCTCGAGCCCGGCGAGCGCGAGGAAGAGCGCGAGCCCCGCCGCGTCGGCCCACGTGCCGCGCGTGAACAGGCGATGGGCGAAGAGGAGCGCCGCCGGCGCCCACAGGTCGCCGTGCACGAACGGATGCGTCGGGTCGCCGATGCGGTTCGGCTGGAACGCGAAGAGGAAGCCGGCGACGAGCGCCGCGGCGCGGCTTTCCGTGAGCGCCCGCACGAGCGCCCACATCGCGAGCGCCGGGATCCAGAGGTGCAGCACGAGCACCGTGTTGTAGATGCAGATCGGGTCGTCGGTCGCGACGGCCGCCGGCGCCCCGAGGAGCCCTTCGCCGATCATGTGCTCGCCGAGCGTCACGGGGTTCGCCATCGGCCAGCACTGCCCGTCGTCCAGCATCGCCGCCGGCCGCCGCGCGAGCGCGCGCGCCCCGTGCGCGATCGTCGCGACGACGAACTGCTGATCCGTCGCGTCGACGGCGAGGTTCGCGCCCTCGAGATGCGCCGAGAACGGCACCCACGCGCACGGCGCCGGCGACACGACCCGATACGCGAACAGCGCGACGGCGAGGTAGAGCGCGGCGGCGAGAAGCGGGTCGCGCCACCGCGAACGAAGCCCGGGCGGATCGGACGTCACGGAGCCCGGCGGATGCCACGGCGACCCGCGTCGTCGCAAGCGCGAGCGCCGTCTCGGCGGCTGGTCGGCCTGCGCGCGCAGCACCGGCCCGGCCGCCGGGGAGCCCTCGCGGGGGCGCGCACTCCATGCGCCCCGCAAACCGACCGACGACCGCACCGACACACGCGCTTTGCCGCAGGAGCGTCGCGTGCTAGCAGCCTCGGCCCGATGGCGGGCCTCGGCGTCGTCACGGGATCGTCCGGTCTCCTCGGGCAGTGCCTCGTCGCGCGGCTCCGGGAGGCCGGCCGCCCCGTCCGGCTCTTCGACGTCGTGCCGCCGCCGCCGGCGCAGGCGGGGCTCCCGGCCGTCGTCGCCGACATGCGCGACGCGGCGCGGGTGCGCGACGCCGTCCGGGGCGCGGACGTCGTGTACCACCTGGCGGCGGCGCAGCGCATGAAGCCGCAGTTCGCGGGGCTCTCCGAGGAGGAGATCCGCACGATGAACGTCGCCGGGGTCGCGAACGTCCTCGCGGCCGCGCGCGCGGAAGGGGTGCGCAAGGCCGTCTTCGTGTCGAGCTCGGCCGTCTACGGCATCCCGACGACCGTCCCCGTGCGCGAGGACCATCCGCAGCGCCCGCTCGGCGCGTACGGTTGGTCGAAGATCGAGGCGGAGATGCTCTGCGAGGCGCACCTCGCGGCGGGCGGCGACGTCACCGTGCTCCGGCCGATGAGCCTCTTCGGGCCCGGGATGACGGGCGTGTTCGTCCTCCTGTTCGACTGGGTCCAGCGCGGGAAAACGGTCTGGCTCCTCGGCCGCGGCACGAACCGCGTGCAGATGGTGAGCGCGTGGGACGTCGCCGACGCGTGCATCCTCGCCGCCGACACGCCCGCCAGCCGCGGCGCGGTGCTGAACCTCGGCGCGGAGGACCCGCCGACGGTCCGCGCGCAGGTGGAGGCGCTCATCGCGCACGCGGCCTCGCCCTCGCGCGTCGCCCCGCTCCCCGCCCGCCTCCTCCGCACCGCGGCGCGGACCCTCGACCTCGTCGGGCTCTCGCCCATCGTCCCCGAGCACTACCTCCTCGCCGACGCGACCTTCGTCCTCGACGTCACACGCGCGAAGGCGGTCCTCGGCTGGCGCCCGCGCCACGGCAACGTCCGGATGACCTGCGACGCGTACGACTGGTACGTGGCGAACCTCGGGACCGCCCGTCCCCGCCGCGGCCTCGTCCTCCGCCTCCTCGACGCGCTCCCGTAGCCGGCACGGCCGGGTGTCGGCGGCCGCGGCGCGGTGCTATCGTCCGGGCGGTGAAGGTCCGGCCCTACTGGGCGCTCGCGCGCCGCGCCGCCGAGGCGAACGTCCGCCGGCTCGACTTCCCGTTCAAGCTGACGTTCTGCATCACGTTCTGGTGCAACTACCGCTGCGAGACCTGCAACATCTGGAAGATGCAGCCGCGCGACGAGCTCCGGCTCGACGAGATCCGGCGCTTCTTCGCACGCGCGCCGCGGCTCCTCTGGGTCGACCTGACGGGCGGCGAGGTGACGCTCCGCAAGGACTTCGCCGAGGTGTGCGCCGCCGTCCTCGAGGGCTGCCCCGACCTGATCCTCCTCCACTTCCCGACCAACGGGTACCTGACCGACAAGGTGGTCGCCGCCGCGCGCGCCGTCACGACCCATCCGCGCCGCCCCGAGAAGCTGATCGTCACGGTGTCGACGGACGGGGACGAGGCCACGAACGACCGCATCCGGGGCGTGGAAGGCGGATGGCGCCGGCAGCTCGAGACCTTCAAGCAGCTCCGCGCCATGCCCGGCGTCGACGTGGTCCTCGGCATGACGCTCTCCGGCGCGAACGTCGACCACTTCCCCACGGCGTTCGCGGCCGCTCGCCGCGAGGTCCCCGACCTCCGGCCCGACGAGTTCCACGTGAACGTCGTGCACGAGTCGCCGCACTACCTCGGCAACACGGACCTGGGCCTCCGCGCACACGTCGACCGCGCGCGGCTCGCCGACGCGGTCGACTCGTACGCGCGCTTCCGCGGCCTCCCGCGGGGGCCCGTCGGCTACCTCGAGCACGCGTACCTCGCGCGCGTCCGCCGCTACCTCGAGAGCGGGCGGACGCCGATGCGCTGCCACGCGCTCAGCGCCTCGTGCTTCGTCGACTCGTGGGGGAACGTCTTCCCGTGCACCATCTACGATCGCCGGATCGGCAGCCTGCGCGACGTCGACTACGACCTGGCGCGGCTCTGGAACACGCCGGAGGCGGTGCAGCTCGAGCGGGAGATCTGGGACTACCGCTGCCCGCAGTGCTGGACGCCGTGCGAGGCGTACCAGTCGATCATGGGGAACTTCCTGACGCGCGGGCGCCGCCCGTCCCCGCGCGCCGCCGCGCGGCGCTAGCCGGTGCGCCCGCCGGGACGTCCCGCCGTCGCGGCGCTCGGTGCCGCGCTCGTCTTCGCGGCCGCGACGCCGTGGGTGCTCCGGCCCTGGTTCCTCGCCCACGACGCCCTGCCCCACTGGGAGGGTCCGGCGTCGGCCATGGTCGACGCGGACCTCCATCTGAACGTCTGGATCCTCGCGTGGATCGCGCACGCCGCCGTCCACGCCCCCGCGCACCTCCTCGACGGGAACATCCACTACCCCGCGCCCCACACGATCCTCGGCTCCGAGAACATGCTCGCGCACCTGCCGGTGAGCGCGCCCGTCCTCGCCGCGACGGGCAACGCGGTCCACGTGCTGAAGGCGGTCGCGCTCGAGAGCTTCGTCGCGGTCGGCCTCGCGATGTGGCTCCTCGTCCGCTTCCACACGCGGGACGCCGCCGCCGCGCTCGTCGCGGGCGCGGCCGCGACGTTCACGACCTTCCGCGTCGAGTCGATCCCGCAGCCGCAGTACCTCGGCACGCAGTACCTCGTGCTCGCTCTCCTCGCGGTCGACGCGTGGTGCGCGCGCGGGCGGCGGCGGGCGCTCGCGGGGCTCGCCGCCGCCTTGGCGCTCCAGGCGCTCGCGTGCGTCTACGTCGGCTACTTCGCGTTCCTCCTGGTACCCGTCTACGCCGCGGTCCGCCTCGCCGGTGGTCCGCCCGGCGCGCTCCGGCGCGCGCTGCCGGTCGCGCTCGCGATCGCGGCGGGGGCGGCCCTCGTGCTGCCGGCCGCGGTCCCGTACGCGCGCGCGCTCGCCGCGGGCACCGTCCCGCGGCAGAGCCTCGAGGTCGTCTCGCGCTTCGTGTGGCCGCCGTGGTGGTACCTCTCCCCCGCGGTCCTGCCGAAGGTCGGCGTGGTCGCGGCCGCGCTCGTCGCGGCGGACCTCCTCCTCCGGCTCTCGCGCCGGGCGCGCGCGGCCGCACCCCGGCCGATCGGACCAGAGCGTGCGACCTGGGCCGTCGTGGGCGCCGCGGTGCTCCTCTCCGCGGGGCCCTACCTCTACCTCCACGTCCCGGGGCAGCGCTGGCCCTCCCCCTACCTCCTCCTCTACCGCTGGCTCCCCGGCTTCTCGACCATCCGCGCGCCCGCCCGCTTCTTCGTCGTCGTCGCGCTCGGCCTGGCGGCGCTCGCGGGCTACGCCTTCGCGCGCTGGACGGCCGGCTGGCCGCGGCTCGCGCGCGGCGCCGCCGCCGGCGCGCTCGCCCTGCTCGCCGCCGTCGCCGCCGCGCCGCGGCCCGCCCCCGTCATGCGCGCGCACCTCGGCGCCGACGCCCCGGCGGTCTACCGCTGGCTCGCGGCCGAGCCCGGGCCGGGCGCCGTCGTCGAGGTGCCGGGCGCGCTCGTCGAGGGCGACGTGATCGGCAACCTCCGCAACGCCCGCTACGAGGTCGCGAGCACGATCCACTGGCACCCGCTCGTGAACGGCTACACCGCGTACGCGCCGCCGACGGCGGGCTTCTTCGCCGCCCTCACGCGCCGGCTCCCCGACCCCGCGGCGCTCGCCGCGCTCGTCGACGCGGTCGACGTCCGCTGGATCGTCCTCCACCGCGGCGACCTCACGCCGAGCGAGGCGGTTCCGTGGCGCACCGTCGCGACGCCGGGACTCGCGCTCGCCGCGCGGTTCGGCGACGACGAGGTGTGGGCCGTGACGGCGCGCCCCACGCACGACCGGCGCAGCGAGATCGTCGCGCGCGGGGCCGCGCCGCAGCCGCGGACGCTCGCGGGCACGCCGATCGCTCCGCTCGCGCCGTCCTGCCGCGCCGCCCGCGTCCTCGCCGTCGTCCCGCCGCCCGCCATGGTGCCCGCCCCCCTTCCCGTCGCCGTGCCGGTCCGCTTCGCGAACGACGGCGACTGCACGTGGCCCGCGTTCGACGTGCGGCCCGAGGGGCTCGTCGGGCTCACGTACCGCTGGGTGTCGCCGTCGGGCGAGCGGTTTCCCGACGGGCCCTTCACGCGCCTCGCGGCCGACGTGCCGCCGCGGACGGTCGTCGACGACACGATGCTGCTCGCACCGCCGAGCGGCGAGCTCGGCCGCTGGACGGCCGAGGTCGCGCTCGTGCAGCGCGGGATGGGTGCGCCGCTCGCGCGCGCGCGCGCGACGGTCGAGCTTCAGCCCTGGCCCGCCTTCACCGCGGAGAGGACGATGTAGGCCCAGCGCGCGCGCGGGAGGAGCCGCCCGAGCGCCGCCTCGACGCGTCCGAGCGCGCGCCCGACGCGCGCCGCCCGCCCGAGGGCCGGGAGCCCGAAGCGGTGGTGGAGCACGAGCCGCCGGAGCGGGAGCGGCTGGCGCATCTCGACGCGCACGTCGGCGAGCGGCGCCGCCCGGACGATCGCCTCGAGCGCGGCCCGCCGCGACGCGCGGAGCCCCTGCTCCGCGCGCATGACGCGCGCCTGCGCCGCGACGAGCGGGTTCGCCCCGTTCGGCTCGACGACGAAGAGCCGCCCGCCCGGCGCGAGCACGCGGACCGCCTCGGCGACCGCCCGCCCGGGCTCGGGCAGGTGGTGGAGCACGTCGCGCACGAGGACGAGGCGCACGGAGGCGTCCCGGAGCGGCAGCGCCGTCGCGTCGGCGCCGGCGAACGCGACGCCGGGGACGTGCCGGCGCGCGAACGCGAGCTTCGCCGGGAACGCGTCGAGCCCGACGCGCAGACCCGCGCCGCCCACGTGCACGAAGTTCGCGCCCTCCCCGCAGCCGATCTCGACGTACGGCGTCGCGAAGGCCGCCCGCACGGGGGCGAGGAGCTCGGCCTCGAGCGGCGCGAAGCCCGGCCCCCCGACCTGCCAGGCGAAGTGGGCCGGATCCGCGGCGGCGAACCGGCGCGCCTGCGCGGCACGGAAGTCGGCGTCGCGCGTCACCGTCCCTCGAAGGCGAAGATGCGGATGTGCGGCCCGGGGCGCGCGACCGCACCGAAGCGCCCGATCGGCACGTAGTACGCGTCGTCGAGCTCGAAGACCGCGCCGCCACGGCCCGGCACGAACGGGTCGAAGTCGGCGAGCGGCCGGAGGTGCGGCGCGAGCGCCGCCATGACGGCGGGGTCGAGCCGGGAGGCGAAGACCGCGTGGTCGTGGGTCAGCACGTGGTCGACGTGCGCGGCCGCGAGCCCCGCGGGCGACGGATCGTCCGGCGTCACGCCCGCGATCCCGGGCGGGAACTGCGGCACGCCCCAGATCCAGTAGCGGGTGCCGAGGACGGCGACGCGCGAGCCGGGCGGGAGGTGCGCGGCCATCCAGCGCGTCGCGAGGACCCGCGTGTCCGTCCGCGCGGCGATCCGGTCGTGGGCGACGCTCGCCGCGAGCGGCTGCGCGACGAGCGCGGCCGTGGCGAGGGTCGCGACGAGCGCCGCGCGCCGCGGCGCGAGGCGCGCCGCGGCCGCCGCCACCGCCGCGCCTTCGACGAGCGCCAGCGCTGGGACGAGCGGCGTCACGTAGCGGGAGAGCCGCTGCGTCGCCATCCCCATCACGGCGAACCAGACGAGCACGAACACCGCCGCCACGACGAGGAGCGGCCGGCGGTCGACGAACGCCCACCCGATCGCGACCGGGGCGAGGACGGTCGCGAGGAGGCCGATCCCCCACGGGAGCGAGACGGTCGCGTGGTAGAGGAGCGCGGGCGGCGGGGACGGCGTGGCCGGCGCCGCGGGCGGCGCACCGATCGCGAGGTGGACGAGGTAGCCGAGGAACGCGCGCGTCCCGGCGTTCACGAGCAGGAAGGGCGAGGTGGCCACGAACACCGCGGCCGCGGCCGCGAGCCCCGCGGCGAGCGGCCCGACGCGAAGGCGCGGGCGTCCCCGCGCCGCGCCGCCGACGCCGGCGGCGAGGGCGAGCGGCGCGAGGAGGAGGACGCCCGGGTACTTCATCGCCGTCGCGAGGCCGACCGCCGCGCCCGCGCCCGCCGCGGCGCGCGCCGTCGCGCGCCGCCAGAGCGGCGCCATCGCGCCGAGGGCCACGACGGCGAGGAACGCGAGCGCGACGTCGGGCTTGAGCGAGTGGCTGTCGCGGACGTGGAGAAACGCGGTCGCGAGGAGCGCCGCCGCCGCGAGCGCCGCCGGCTCGCCGAGGGCCGGCCGCGCCACCGCGGCGACCACCGCGACGGTCGCCGTCCCGAGCGTCGCGGAGAGGACGCGGTCCAGGAGCAGGAGCCGGTCGGGGTGGGCGTAGAGGAGCTCGAGGTAGCTCCCGGCCGGGACGGCGCCCACGGCCTGCCCGACGCGCGCCCCGGCGGCGCCCCAGAGCCAGCAGAGATAGACGTACGCGCTCGGGTACACGGCCCACCCGACGTCCCACTGCCCGCGCGCCGGCTTCTCGGTCATGACGAGGACGGCCTCGTCGTCGGGCCGCGCCATCAGGTGCGGGAGGCCCACGTCGAGCGCCCAGAAGCGGAGCACGGCCGCCACGAGCACGAGGGCGGCGGCGGCCGCCCGGAAGCGGCTACGCGACACGCCGGCTCCGCCGCACGTGGCCGACGCCGAGGGCGACGAGCGCAACCGCCACGACGCCCGCCCCCGCGGCGAACGCGGCGAGCGCCGCCCCGAAGCCGCGCGGGACGTAGCGCAGCTCGACGTCGTGCGCGCCGCGCGGCACGTGCACGGCGAGGAGCGCGTAGTCCGCGCGCTCGACGGGGGCCGGACGGCCGTCGATGCGCGCGCGCCAGCCGGGATACCAGCCCGCGGAGACGACGAGCCAGCCGCCGCCGGCGCCTTCCGCGGTGACGCGCCAGCGCTCGCGGCCGGGCGCGTGCGGCTCGACGCGCTCGACCCGTCCGCCCGCCGTCGCGGCCGCCCGTCCCTCGAGCACGACGCGCCGGGCGGTGAACGCGGGCGACGTCACCGCGGCGAACGCCGCCCGCTCGTCCGCCACCGCCTCCGCCGCCTCGGCGACGAACGCCGCCGCGCCCTCGCGGACGAGCGCCATCCGGCCGTCGCGGAGCCGCCCGCGGAGCGCGTACCCGAGCGCGGCGACGGCCCGCGCCTCGCCCGGCGGCACGACGACGCAGCGGACGTCGAGGAGCCGGAGGATCTCGCTCGCGCGGGCGAGCCGGTCCCAATCGAGGGGGAAGACGGTGTGCGGGGCGAGCCCCGCCGCGTCGAGTAGCCGGCTCGTGCGCGCGGGCGCGAGCGACTCGGGGTAGCCCTGCACGGCGGCGACGCGCGCGAGGAGTGGGACGCCCTCCCACGTCTCGACGGGCGCGAGGACGCGGCCGCCGCTCTCGCCGCACGCCCGTACGAGGTCCGCGCCGCGGCGCTCCGCCTCCGCCACCGTCGCGTAGGGCGGGACGCCGCCCGCGTAGCGATGCGGCAGGCCGGCGGGCAGCGACGCCGGCACCCAGGTCCAGAGCCAGCCGAGCGCCGTCGCGACGGCGACCGCGGCCGCCGCCCGCGCCGCGGCCGGGACGAGCCGCACCGCGGCGAGCGCCGCCCCGCCGGCGGCGAGCCACGCGAGCGACCGGAGGCCGACGAGCGGGACGCACGCGAGGGCGGCCGCCGCCGCGGCGCCGAGCGGTGCCCGGGACGCGCCCGGGCGCGCGAGGGTCGCGAGCAGCGCGTCGAGGCCGAAGCCCGCGAGCGCGGCGAGCGGCAGCTCGAGGATCGAGACCCAGCAGAGCGGACCGCGGAACATCGCGAACGGCGGCACGTCGCGGAGGAGCGGCGACGTCGCGGTCGCCGCGAGCGCGGCGAGGAGGACGAGCGCCGGCCGGTACGGCCGGCCGCGGACGGCGAGCCCGGCCGCGAGCGCCGCCCAGGCGAGCGGGGGGAGCGCGACGAGGAGGCCGAGCGCCGTCACCCAGGCGCGCGGATCGGCGCCGAGCGCCGCCAGGTCGAACTGCATGCCGAACATGAATTGGAACTCGCCCGCGGCCCGGACGCTCGTGCGGACCGTCTCGAGGAGCGCCGCCCAGTGCGGCGCCGTCACGAGGGCCGCCGTCGCGGCGGCGCCGGCGGCGAGCGCCGTCCCCCGCACGGCGCGCGCGGCGCCGCCGGCGCGCGCCGCCCGCGCGGCCGTGAACGGCCAGAGGAGCGCCACGACGAGGGCCGTGTCGAAGGCGTACTCGGGGTAGCCCGCGAGCACGAGCAGCGCCGCCGAGACTGCGAGCGCGAGCGCGGGAAGGAGCCCCGGCCTCTCCATCGTGCGGACGAACGCCGCCAGCACGAACGGCACCCAGCAGAAGTTCGAGATCCAGTGCGGCGCGTAGTGTCCCTGGAGCATGAACGGCTGGAACGTGACCGCGAGCGCGCCGAGCGCGGCGCCGGGCGGGCGGCACCCGAGCGTCCGCAGGAGGGCGAACGCCCCGACCCCGAGCCAGAGGTAGTGGGCGAGCATGAACGCGTGCAGCGCCGCGAGGGGGCGAAGGAGGCCGAAGAGGACGACGCGCGGCGGATAGAGCACGGCCGGCTGCCCCGCGCCGAGGAAGGGGACGCCCGCGAGCTCCCACGGGTTCCAGAGCGGCAGCCGCCCGTGCCCGAGCTCCGCCGCGGCGTACACGTACTTCGGGAGGAAGTAGCCACGGAGGTCGATGGCGATTCCCGCCGGCGCGTCGGGTCGCATCGACGCGACGAAGAGCCCGAACCAGAAGAGCGGCACGAGCGCGGCCCACGCGACGGCGAGAGCGGCGAGCGCGGCGCGATCGTCGCGTCGATCGTCCGCGGGCGGGCGCGCCGGTACGATCGGCGGCTCCGCCGGCCCTGGCCGCCCCGCGTCGCTCACCGTGCCGCTACCACCGATAGAGCCCCAGGCGGAGCTTCCAGGCGGTCACGAGCGAAAGGAGGATCTCCTTGCGCGTCATCTTCGTGCGGCCGTGGCGGCGCTGCGTGAACACGATCGGCACCTCGACGATCGAGAAGCCGCGCCGCTGGACGCGGTACTTGAGCTCGACGAGGAAGGAGTAGCCGTTCGTCCGGATGTGCTCGCAGCCGATCGCCTGGAGCGCGGGCCGCGTGATGCACTGGAAGCCGCTCGTGCAGTCGCGGAGCCGGAGGCCGGTCACCGTCCGGACGTACGCGTTCCCGGCCGTGCTGAGGACGAGGCGTGCGAGCGACCAGTTGATGACGCTGATGCCCGTGAGATAGCGCGACCCGACGACGAGCGCGTCGCGCCGGGCGGCGTCGACGAGCGCCGGCAGGTACGACGGGTCGTGCGACCAGTCCGCGTCCATCGTCACCACCGCGTCGTACCCGCGCGCGAGCGCCCAACCGAAGCCCGCGACGTACGCGCTCCCGATCCCGAGGCGGCGCGGGCGGTGGAGCACGTGGACGCGGGGGTCGGCGGCGGCCATCTCGTCGGCGACGGCGCCGGTGCCGTCGGGCGAGTTGTCGTCGACGACCAGCAGCTCGGCGCCGACCGGCTGCGCGAACACGGCCGCGGCGAGCGAGGGGAGGTTCTCCCGCTCGTTCAGGGTCGGCACGACGACGAGGACGCGGGACGACACGGCCGGCCCCCTCCTAGCAGATCCCCCTCCGCTCAGCGGTACGCGCCGAGCCAGCGCGCCCACCACGCCGCCGCCTCGGCCCGGGCCTCGGGACCGAGGTTGTGCCCGTAGTCGGGATAGACGACGGCGCGGTAGCGCTCGGGCACGCCGGCGCGCCGGTACGCGGCGCGGAGGACGACGTCGGTCCGCTTCGCGCACGCGAGCGGCACCGCGGGATCGCGGGCGCCGTTCAGCAGGAGGAGCGCGGCGTGCGTGAGGCGCGTCGGATGGGCGATCGGCTGCTCCCCCCGCAGCCGGCGCGCGTAGGCGGGGTCCAGGTCGAGCGGCTTCCCGGCCATCGCGAGGTTCGAGCGGTGGAGGAAGCCGAAGTAGTCGCCGCAGGCGCTCGCGACGACCGCCGCGGCGAGGCGGGGGTCGTGCGCGACCGCCTCGAGCGCGATGAAGCCGGTCGTCGAGGCGCCTTCGATGCCGATCCGGCTCGGGTCGACTTCCGGAAGCGTCGTGAGATAGTCGAGCACCGCGGGGATGGCCGACGTCGCGTCGTGGTTGATCAAGCCGAAGTACGACTGGCCGACGGTCTTCGCGGTCGGCGCCGCGAGGAGCCAGGCCCCGACGCTCGGGCCCGGGGGCTCGGCGGCGACCGCGGGCGGCGGCGGGACGAGCGGTGCCAGCACCTCCCAGTTCACGCGATGCCAGACGACGATGATCCCGGCCTCGAGGAGCTCCCGGCGATGATCCGCGATCGGCGAGAGGACGACCGGCTTCCGCGCGTCGCCGCCGGACGGGACGTCGAGGCGCAGGGAGATGAAGCCGTTCGCGATGGTCGTCTCCCGCGTCTCCGCCGCGGGCGCGGGCGGCACGAGCGCGAGCGGGTGGGGGGAGCGGCGGGGCGCGCAGGCGGCGAGGAGGAGCGCGGCGGCGCACCAGAGCCCGGACGGACGACGCACGCCCCGACCATACGTGAAGGGGGACGGCCGTGCGACCGCGCCGCCGTGGCGCTCGCGCTCCTCGCCGTCGCCGCGTGCGCGCCGAAGCCGCTCCTCGCGCGCGCGATCGCCGCGCGCGGCGGGCCGCTCCCCGGCTTCGTCCGCGAATCCGAGGCCCGCGTCGCGCGCGGCTTCCCGGGCACGTGGCGATGGCGGCAGGTCTACCTCGTCCCCGACCGCTACGCGTGGACGATCTACACCGCGGGCGAGCCCGACCACTACCTCTTCGACGGCACGACCGCCCGCGCCTTCGTCGGCGGCGCGCCGGTCTCCGCGACGCCGGGCGCGACGAGTCCGCTCCGCACGCACGCGCGCTTCGTCGCGGTCGTGAACCTCGACGCGCTCGCGCTGCCGGGCGTCGCGCTGGCACCCCTCGCCCCGGGCGATCTCTCCCCCGGCGCCGCGCGCGGGCTCGACATCGTCTTCGCCGACGACGGCGCGCGCTATCGCCTGGCGTTCGACGCCCGCGATCTCCTCGTCGCCGCGACGGGGCCGCTCGCGCTCCCGCCCTTCGGGAGCGGCACGGTCACCGCGCGCTTCGCGGACTTCGTCCCGCGCGGCCGCTTCCGCCTCCCCGCGCGGACGACGTGGACGCTCGGCGACACCCTCCTCGCCGAGGAGCGCGTGCTGGCGGCGTGCCCCGATCCCGCCGGCCTCGACCCCGGCGCCTTCGCCGCGCCGACGGCGCTGCCCGACTGCCCGCCGGGCGGCGCGGCGCGATGAGGCGGGGTCCCGCGTCGCGCCCGCTCGACGGCCGGCTCGCCCTCGCGGTCGGCGCGGTCGCCTTCGGGCTCCAGCTCCCGATCATGCACCGCACGCTCGCGCTGCTCGACGAGGGCTATCTCCTGGCGCTCGCCGACGAGATCAACCACGGGAAGGTCCTCTACCGCGACGTCTACGTCGACGCGCCGTTCCCGGGGGCGTTCTACCTCCTCGCCGGCTGGTTTCGCCTGGCCGGCACGTCCATCGCGGCGTCGCGCTGGCTCGTCGCCATCGCGTTCGCCGCCTTCGCCGGGCTCGTCTGGGCGATCGCCCGGCGCGTCCTGCCGCGCGCCTGGGCGCTCGGCGTGGCGGTCGTCGTCCTCGCGTACCGCGTCTGGGCCTTCCCCCACTGGCACATCGTGAACTACTCGCCGCTCGCCGCGACGGCGCTCGCCGGCGCCGTCGCCCTCCTCCTCGCCGCGCGCGACGGCGCGCGCCCCGCGACGCTCGCCGCGGCGGGCGCGCTCGTCGGGGCGGGAATCCTCTGCAAGCAGGACTACGGGCTCGGCGTCGGCGCCGCCCTCGGCGCGGCGCTCGTCGGCGCGGCCGTCCTCGAGCGCCGCCCCCGCGCGGCCCACCCGCTCCGCCCCGCGCTCGTCTTCGCCGCCGGCACGGCGCTCGTCGTCCTGCCCGTGCTCGGGTGGTTCGCCGCCGAGGGCGCGCTCCCCGCGCTCGTCCGCCAGACGGTCCTCTTGCCGCTCTCCGGGGCGATGCACTTCGACTACGTCGGGCTCCCGCCGCTCCGGCCGCTCCTCCACCAGGACGCCCGGCTCCGCGCCGAGGTCGGGCAGTGGTTCCCGGCGATCCTCCTGACGCTCCGCTGGGACGCCATCGCCGCGAGCCGGCTCTGGCGCGAGACCGCCGTGTGGGACGTCGCCTTGAAGGCCGTCTACTGGGCGCCGCTCGCCGTCTGGCCGCTCGCGGCCGTCGCGTGGGCCGCCCGCGTCGCCCGCGGCGGGCTCGCGGCCGAGGACGGCCGGGGGCTCTTCGTCCTCGCCTGGGCGGGCGGGTTCCTCCTCGCCTTCGACCGGCCGCGCGACTGGGTGCACCTGATGATGGTCTACCCGCCGACGCTCGTGCTCGCGGCGACGCTCGTCGAGCGGGCGACGCGCGCCGCGCCGCGCGCGCTCCGGCGGACGGCCGCCTTGCTCCTCGCCGGCGCCGTCGCGGCGCTCGCCGTCGTCTCGCTCGGGCTCGGGGTCGAGCTGCGCCGCGCCTTCACCTGGCCGGTCGGCGGGCCGCGGGGCGGCGTCTTCACCGACGCGCATCACGGCCCGATCATCGACGACGTCCTCGCCTGGATCGCCGCCCACGCGCCGCCCGGGGCGCCGGTCCCCGCCTACCCCACGCAGCCGATGTACGAGTTCCTCGCGGGCCGGCCGAGCGTCGGGGGCTTCCACGTCGTCTGGCCGGTCCAGGCCGCGGACCGCGACGCGCGCATCATCGACGCCCTCGAGCGCGAGCGCGTCGGCACCATCATCTACAGCATCTCGCAGTACCGCCACCTCGGGTCGTTCCGGGAGAACGCGCCGCGCCTTTACGACTACCTCGTCGACCACTACGCGATCGCGGCCGTCTTCTCGCACGAGCGCTTCGGGCCGCTCGTCTCCGCGCTCGCGCGGCGCCCGGACGGCGCCGCCGGGCGCTCGCTCCTCCCGGCCGCACCGGAGGCGGCGCGCGTCCGCTGGCCGTTCACGCCCGCGCTCGCGCCGCCGCTCGGCCGGCCCCTCGCGCTCCGGGTCGACGTGCCGGCCGGACGGCCGCGGCTCGTCCTCGGCTACGGCGTCGACCCGGAGCGCTGGCTCGGGCTCCGTACCGGGCCGTTCCGCTTCGCGGTCGCGGCCGACGGCGCCCCGCTCTGGACCGCGACCCTCGACCCCGCCGCGCGGGTGGAGGACCGGCGCTGGGTCCCGGCGACGATCGACCTCGCCGCGCTCGCCGGGCGCACGGTGACGCTCGAGCTCGCGATCGACGCCGCCGGACCGCCGCCCGACGCGCCGGCGGTCGCGGGCTTCGCCGATCCGCGCCTGGTCGCGGACTGATCAGCGCCGCGCGGGGCGGGCGAAGAAGGCGTTCACCCAGCCGGCGCGCACGGCGGCCGCCCACGCCTCGCCCTCGCTCGCGGGCACGGGCGTCCCGTCGCGCGCGAGCAGATGCGGCGCGAGCCCGGCCGCGCGGAGCGGCGCGAAGACGTCGTCGGCGCCGGCGCCGCCCGCGGCGAGGAGCGCCGGGCAGAGCTCGCAGAGGACGGCGATCGCGGGGTTCGCCGCGAGCGTCCGCGCGAGGCCGCGCAGCACCGCCGCCTCCGCCCCCTGGACGTCGATCTTGACGAAGTCGACGCGCGGCTCGCTGGCGAGGAGCGCGTCGAGGACGACGCCCGGGACGGTCGCCGTCGCGCGCGGCCGAGCGGCCGGCGCGAGGCGGTGGTCGCCGCGGTTGGTCGGCGAGAGGTGGAGCGTCACCGGACCGGGCGCGTCCGTCGCCGCCGCCCGGTGGAGCCGGACGCACGCGAGGCGGCCGGCGGCGACGGCGCGCTCGAGGAGGCGGAAGTTCGCCGGCGCCGGCTCGAGGGCGTGGACGCGGCCCGCCGGGCCGACGCGCGTCGCGAGCAGGACGGTGTGGAAGCCGATGTTCGCGCCGACGTCGACCGCGACCATGCCGGGCCCCACGACGCGCCCGACGAGCGCCCGCTCGCGGCGCTCGAGCCAGCCGAAGCGCCACGCGAGCGCCGCGGCGAGGCGGTCGAGGCTCGCGACGAAGAGCCGCACGTCCCCGACGACGCGCACGCCGCGCTCGCCGATCGGCACCCGGCTGAGCACCGCCGCGATCCGGCCGCCGTCGCGCATCGG
>Ga0070741_10002412_pt1 | contig 50499 bp, 40 predicted proteins | sample Coa_R1_4_FD_66440 | JGI IMG/M metagenome (GOLD analysis project Ga0070741, IMG submission 66440) | Surface soil microbial communities from Centralia Pennsylvania, which are recovering from an underground coalmine fire - Coalmine... | ecosystem: Environmental > Terrestrial > Soil > Unclassified ... | reverse complement strand
GCATGCTCGACTGCGCTTGCGTGCGATCCCCCGGATCGATGGTGGCGAAAGCCGAGCACAACGCGCGGTCGCCGCCGTTTGCCGCCGGGGCCAACGCAGTCGGCGTCAGAGCGAGCGTGATCACGCCCGCAGCGTTCGCAGCGCCGGATGGTGACGCTCCGACCCCGGGATTGGCCACACCGGGGAGCGTGAGCGCCGGTGCAACTTCGAACAGGTTCGAGGGCGGATTGGACTGCACCGGGCAGCTGCCGGCCACGCTTCCGGTCGCTTCGGGGTTGTCCGCGCACCTCACGCGTACGGCCGAAACGCGATGCCCGCCTTGATTGCACGCCGACAGGTTCGCGTTGCCGACGCATTTGCCATTGAAGCAAGCGAACACCACGGGCTTGCCGTCGCAACGGGTGCACGAGGTCATGTTCTCGGTGCGCAAGATGTGGTCGCTTCGGGACACGAAGATACGATTGCCGATGGCATCGACGTTGCCCGAGGCGCATACGCTGGCGTCTTCGCGCTCGACATCGACGGTGCAGTTGCACCCGGCTGCCTGCGAGCAACTGAAGCCGTACCCGTAGATCGGGATATCCCAAATGCCTTCGTCCATCCAACCTTCGAAGGTCGTGAGCACCGGCCCGGTGTCGTTGAGCATCCACACCCCGCGACCATGGGTAGCCGCGAACACTCGCTTAGTGTGCTGGTCGATCTCAATGTCGAATACCGGGACAATGGGCAGGTTGGCCTTGCGCGGCTCCCAATGCAGACCGCTGTTGGTGGTCACGTAGACACCGGCATCAGTACCGAGCCAAAGCTTCGCCGGCTCGTTGGCGACGATCTTGATCACCTTGCCCGGCTCGCCGGCCGGAAGTCCGTTGCTGCGCGCTTCCCAGCTTGCACCCTCGTTGGTCGAAAACCATACCGTCTGCGCCACGAAGTCGGAGATGGTTACCCAGACTTGCTTCTCATCGTTGGGGTGTACGGCAATGGAGCTGATCGGCCCGTGCGGCAACTGGCCGTTGTCGATGCGCACCCAGCTGGAAGCGTTCGGCTTTTGGTTCTGCGCGCCGGTGCTGCGCCACACTTGGCCGCTGTAGAGGCCAACATACACCCGCCAGGGGTGCGAAGGCGCGACCGCAACCGCCGTGATGAGATCACGATCGGTCTCGACGGCAGGAAAATCGTTGCCATCGCTACCGAATACCGGGCTGATGGTCTCGGCGACCGGCGCGCTCGAACTCCAGCCCGCCGGTGCTCCCTCTCGCACCGAAATCACATCGGTGCCGACGAATATGCGCTTGGTCTGTTCGTGCTGAGTGTAAGGCGAGTAAAACGCGAGGTCTTCCTGGTTGTTGATCTTGTTGCCGCCGATCGCCGCGCTAAACGTGTTAACGCCGGGGATGCGGCGAATGGCGTTGTCCTGAATCGAATCGTAGGTGATGGTCGGGGTCTGAATCAGCGCAACGCCCCCGTCGCCTACCGGGCCCCACAGCATCCATTTCGGCGAGCCGTTGAACGCAGCATTGGAGTTGTCTTGCAGACCGCCCAGTATCGCCGTAGTGCGGGCAATGCCATCGCCGGGCTCGTCCTCGTAATCGATGCCGATGTCCACGAAGGCGGTGGTGATGAGGCTGTCGTTGCCGGCCAGCCAAGCCGCGCCAGGCGCCCCACTCGCCCTGAAATAGAAGCCACCATCGGTAGCTGCGTAGAAGACATCTCCTCCTTGATCCCAGCCCGCATATCCGACAAGCGCGTGCACATCCCAATGCAGCGAATCGTGGCCGAGCGCGACTTTGCCTCCGCTGCCGGTATTGAGCAAGTACGGATGCAAGCCACCCCAGAGCAGCTGCTCGCTGCCGGCCGCGACCAAGGCATGGGTGTAGCGGCTGTAGTGCTCCTGCGGCATTTGCAGCGGCTGCGACCAGGTCTTTCCACCATCGCTGCTCCTGTAAAGTAAGGGCGCCCGGTCGTTTTGATCGACGCTGTCCCCGCACAAGCTCGTCGCGCGTTGCGTAACATTGGTGTAGCCGGAGGGGCAGTTACCGAACAGCACGTACAGCCGCGAGGCTGATTCGAACGCAATCTCGACGTGATCGAAAGTGCCGGCGGCCGGCAGGCCGGTGCCGGCGCTGCAGTCAGTGATCTGGGTCGCAATTTGGTGGTTGAGAGAAGCCTGCAGCAAGCGCGAACCGGGGTTCATGGCGCACCAGGTCTTGCCGCGATCGGCAGTGCGGAAGACCCCGTCGTTCATGACGCCGAGCAGAAACGCGTCCGGGCCGCTGGGATCCTTCTCGAGATCGGTCGGTAGCAGCAGATCGCCCCAATGCTCCTTGCCATGGGAAGTCGTCGCGAACACGCGTGTCCAGTTGCCGCCGCTGTCCAGACGATGCACGCCATATCCCGCGGCAGGCTCGGGCGCACGCACGTTGGCATAGACGGAGGTAGTAGTATTCCCGGCGCTCAGTGCGACGAATACTTCGTTTTGGTCGAGCACGAGTGCTTCGGTGTTGCCATAGCGAAACTGCCGCTGATCGTCCAACCGCGTCCAACGCCAGCCCGGAAACTCGCCGGCGCTATCGTAATGAACCTTGTAGACACCGTCGCCATAGTAGGTATCGCGGCGCAAGCTGTTCTCTCCGGTGCCTACGTAAGCCGTGCGGCAACCATTGGGCGTGCAGCTCGCCTTATCGAGGACGACCGCGCCGATCGACAGCGATGCGAAGCCATCATTATGGGAAAACCAGCGCGGTTGCCAGTCGCGATCGAACTTTGCGTTGGCGGGATCGGGCTTGATGCCGTTCGTCGCCAGCCCGCCGACCAGCTCGTTGTTGGTCACCCACAAGCCCCCGCCGGCCGTACCCAACCAGACGTTGTAGCGATTCTTTGGATTCACCGCGAAGGTGGTCGCGCGCCCTGACATGGGCGGGGCCAGCACGCTCTGTGAAGAAATAGTGCCGGCGGCAACGACCGGCGCAGGCCCAAGCGAGACCCAGTTCGGCCCGGTGTCAAAGTCAAAGGGCTGCGTTCGCGCGGTGCAAGCCCAAAGCAGCAAGAAGAAGAAGCTGACCGGCCGAGTGGGGACGCAACAACGAGCGAGCCACTTCAAGCTGACCCTCCTTTCACGAAGAAGATCAAGGCGTGCGCCCATCGACTCGGCTTCGAGCCATCGCGTTGCTTCGACACGCATCACTAGGCTAGGCGTGTCGGCAAGTATTGTCAACGCGCCGTCATTCCGCTTGCGCCACTCGAAGAGTCCGACGCATCGGCTTCACCGCACTCGACAATAGCGGAATCGGCGCGTCAGTACGCGGCCGAATCCGGCGAAGTGGAAGCGTACAATCGGTGCGTCCGGCGCGATGGGTAGGAGTTTACGCGTCTCCTTGCGGAATGGTCTCGACGAGCGGTGCCACCGTCCACGCCCGCGCAACCGGACAACGAACGAGAGCCGTATCAGGCAAGAAGCTGCCAGGCTTGGTTGGGACAAATGGTTCCGTCGAGCGATGGAAAGCACGATGCAATTCTGGAATGCGGTCGAAAGCCAACTGGCCGATCAAGTCATTGCGCCATTTCTGCACTGACTGCACATCACGCAATGGACGGACGACCCCGCGCTCATCGCCCGCTTTCTGATGGTGAGCGCGTTGCAGGTAAGCGTCGTGGCGTTCGTGTTTCGCCCTCTCGAATTGCTCTTTCCGCTCGAAAAACCGGACCCCAAAGCCGTTTCGATCGATCGTTCCTACACGCTGCTCAAACTGCTGGCGCTGGTGCCGCTGTTTACCTATCTCGTGCTCGCACCGCTCTCACATCTGGTCGGCGGCACGGGCGAAAGCGACGCTCCGTTGCAACTCGAGCGCCTGCTTCCGTGGCTGGGGCAGCGCCCAGTGTTGCTCTTCTTCATCTATTTCGCCGTCTACGACCTCACGCTTTATGCGATACACCGCTTGCAGCACGCCGTGCCTGCGTGGTGGATGTTGCACAGCTTGCATCACAGTCAGCGCCACCTAAACTGCTGGACCAACGATCGCGACAGCTTCCTCGACGACGTCTTCGAGGCAGTGATTTTCGCCTTCGTCGCGATGCTGGTCGGCACGTCACCGAACGAATATGCGGGCGTCGTGCTGATCGGACAGCTTCTCGAGAACTTCTCCCATACCAACATTGCTCTGGGCTTCGGCAACGTGTTCGGAAAAGTGCTGGTCAGCCCCAGCTACCACCGATTGCACCACATGCTCGACGATCCTGCGTACCCCGATCGTCATAACTGCAACTTCGGGTTCGTTTTCCCGTTGTGGGACATCCTTTTTGGCACTGCGCTCTACCACGAGCCTGTCCGCCCCTGTGGTGTCCGTGATCCCCTCATCGATGCCGACAACAAGCTAGGCCTGTGGGCACAGCAATGGGCGGCGGTAAAGCGATTTTCGCTCGTATTGATGCGAGGCGTTCCTGTGAACGCATGACGCGAGACACGAAAGTTGGTCAGCCACCGCGCGCGGCGAGCCGTGTCCGCTTATAACTTCAAGGCCAGACCTGCTTGAGCAGCGCCGCGAGCCGGTATCCCGCCTTGGCGAGCTGGGCGTTGGCTACATCGCGGGTGTGACTGAGATAGCGCGCCGGTTTGTGCTCGACCTTCCATTCGAAGTGATCGCCGAGCGGTCATGGGCGCTGTGTCGGGGCCCAAGTCGAAGGGGCGTGTACGCGTCGCGAGCCAACGGCAGGATCTCGCTTGCCCAGGCGTTGGGCCAACTGGCGATGTCTCCGGCGGTCTGCCAGTCCGGTTCGCTGCCCTGCAAGATCTTCGCGGCGTACTTACCGGCATCGCTGGCGCGAGCGTGGGCCATCGCGCGTTTCACGGCATCCGCGTCCCAATAGGCATGCAGGTTCGTCGTGGGGAGCAGCATCAGGTAGTTTCCCCCGTGCGTTTCCTCGTATTGCGCGCCGGACTGGTTGGGGTCAATGAGCGTGTCGTCTGGCGCGAGGTAGGCGGCGCCCACATGCAGCGGCTGGTGAATGTCGCCGACAAAGTGCGCGAGCAAAATGAGCGCGATGCGCTCGGAGAAGCCGTGGGGGTTGCTCACCGGCGTGTTGTTGCCTCTGAGCACCTCGATACACTGCACCATGATGTGCACGATATCGTCGTCGCTTGCGCCCACCGAGGTGTCGGAGTAGTGATCTTCTTCGACGGGGATATCAGTGAAATGGTAGTCGTGATGCTTCGGGTTGGCCTGGACGAACTGGCGCATTTCCTCATCGAACCAGTCGCGGCAGTATCCCTTGGCGCAGTCGGCCCAAATGGCGTACCGCTGCAAGCTCTCGCCGGCGAGCAAATCTCGCACGTGCTGTTCGGCCTTGCGGCCGTGAATGAGCTGGTCGGCGATTGCCCCCACCGTGTGATGGCCGTCATTCCCCCAGGGGTAGGCTGGCAGCGCCAGCAGCAGTGTCGCCAGCGAAAGAATCTGTACGCTGCGCTTTAGCATCATGCTCTGCATCAGGTCTTGCGATAGCAGCCCGACTTGGGCGCTAAGGAAAGATTGGGGCAACGATGTTGCCAGACTCAATATGCCGAAAGGTTAGGAACGCTATCTTTACCGGCGTGAAAAATAACTGCCCGCGAGCAGTCTTTGCTGCATTGGAGTAGCGTTGCCGGTTGTGTGCAGAAGCGATCCAACACTCGTCACTTGCAACGCCCCAGCACCAGGGCTAGCACGCCATGCACCCGTAGGCATCGTCCGTTAACCACATTCTGCATCGAGTTGCGAACGGCAGCTCGCCCTCATGGAGGAGAGCGCGAAGCACAGTGCGCTGACGCACCAGAAGAACCAGCTCATGACGACGGTTGCGTTCTTCCCGCCGAAGCGCTAAGCGAGAGCGAGGCACGTCCGCCGTTGCTTTCGCGCCTCGCAGCATCCGCAGTCGCGCGGCTCACGTATCTCACCTGAGAACGGGCGCTTCCCGGCGAAGGTGGAGGAACAGCATGAAGAGCATCGGCAACTGTGCATTAGTGGCGGCGCTCTGGGCCGCGTGCGTGTTTGCGGCACCGGCTCACGCTGGTGCGGAGTGCCGGTTCGAGTCCCCACAGCACCGGGTGGCGCTTCTGGAACTCTACACCTCCGAAGGATGCAGCAGCTGCCCGCCGGCTGACCAATGGTTCAGCCGGCTGCGTGCGCAGGGCATCGACGCCGATTCCGCGGTGTTGCTGGCTTTCCACGTCGACTACTGGAACGAGCTAGGCTGGCCCGATCCGTACTCGCAGCCCGCGTTCACCGCACGCCAGCGCGGTGCGGCGCCGCGGGCGAGCCGAGGGATCGTGTATACGCCGCAGCTCCTGCTCGACGGATTGGACTATCGGCCAGGCGCGCCGCTACGGCAGCCGCTGAGTGCGATCAAGCGACAGCCGCCAGGAGCGCGTATCCGCGCGTCGGTGCAACGCGATGCGGCGGAAGTGCACGTGCGGGGCGAGGTAGACAACTTAACTGGAGGCAGCCCGGCGCAGGTCTGGATGGCGGTGTATGAGAACGGTTTGTTCACGCACGTACGAGCTGGCGAGAACGCCGGCAAGCGTCTGAACCATGACTTCGTCGTGCGCGACCTGGTCGGGCCGGTGGCGCTCACCGCCGGCTCCAGCGCCCGCCTCGATCACCGCTTGAAGGTAGGCGCCGATGCACAATCGGAGCGGTTAGGCGTGGCGATCTTCGTCGAGCGGCCTCAGACAGGCAACGTGGTGCAGGCGGCTACACTGTACCCGTTGTGCTCATGAAAGCGCCTAAGGGGTCAGGCGCCGGCCCGACGGGCGCAACAAGAGCACGCATAGCGACCGCGCTTCAAGACAAGTTAGACCTGACCAAGTGATTCAATCGGGCGCACGGGCCGGCGGAATATTCTGGTTCGACCGAAAGAAGTTGCCCGGATCGTAGGCGCGCTTGATCCTGGCAAGTCGAGCGTAGTTTTGCCCGTAGCTTGCGCGCGCGCGCCCTCCCCCCTCATCGCCTAGCCAGTTGACATAAACTCCCTCGAGCGCAAAGGGCCGCAAGGCCGCCCAGAATGCCTCCGCCCACTCGATGTGGGGCGCTTTGACCGCGCCGTCGGCCCAACGGGCAATGATTTCGAGGAAGTAATGGTCGAGTCGCTGCGCGACGGCGGTCGCATCGGGTGCTACACGCGCTGCAGCGCCGTGGATGTGTTTCAGCACAACCGCGGAAACCGGGGAGGTGCGCCGCAGGCAGTGGTCGATGACGAGATCGATCACCCCATCGGTCAACGCGGGAAGCGCGAGCGCCTTGAAGTGAACGTTGGGCACCGGCGGGCTGAACGACTCCACCAATGCGTTGCATAAGCCCACGCCGGAGAAATTCCCCGTGGGCACCGCGAGCCCATGGGCCTGCGCCGCGCGCGTGAACTCACCGCTCGTCACGCCGGCTTGCACCTGTGCGGGGCGCCTTGCGGAATCGATGGCAATCGTCTTCATGCGTGAAAGATCGATCACCAGCGCGTCATCGCAAACACTCAGCCCATCGATGCTGTGCCCGCCGCCGCGCACGGTGACGACAAGCCCAGTGCTGCGAGCGAATTCGATGGCGGCTGCGATATCAGCCTCGCTCGCGCAATAGGCGATCAACGCAGGATGCCGACCGATCGCGCGATTCCAGACTTGACGGGCGCGATCGTAGTCCGCGTCGCCGCGACGTACCACTTGGCCGCCGAAGCGCGATTGCCAATGTTCCAAAGCATTGCGCTCGGGCCGCTGTCGAGGGAGTTGGTTCATACCGCGTCGCTCCTTAAAAGGAAATGCATTCGCGGCGAGTATGGCTCTCGCGTTGTCGTCGCCACCATGCGCAGCCCCCACGCACTCACCCACGCAGTTGCAGCAGTTGGAGGGAATACGGCCCGTAAGGTGGTCGATATGAGCAGCGGTGATGTGCACCGCGCACGGGCGCGATACGAAGCCTGCCTGCCGTTGTTCCTCAAGGCCGAGCACGCCTCTGGCGAAGCGTTCTCGCTGTGCTTCCTCGCTCATGCCATCGCCGTGGCGGCGAACGATCATGCCGGCGCTCGCGTCTTGTATGCCGAGAGCCTAGCCCGCTTCGAGGGCCTGGGTGATGCGGTAGGAAGAGCGATGGTGCTCAATGGTCTTGGCGGTCTGGCTGCGGCACAAGGCCATGCCAGTTCGGCGCGGGGGTACTACGAGGAGTCCATCGCGCTCATGCGCCAGTCCGGGGTTGACTGGGGATTGGCCGCGATTTTGTTGAATCTTGCTTACGCCGCGTTGCTGGAGAATGATGCGCAACAAGCCGCAGCGCTGTTGTGCGAAAGCCTGAACTTATGGCGCAAGATCGGCAACCGATTCGCCATCGCACGGGTTGTGGCGGGCTTTGGCAGCCTCGCCGCTCTACAAGACCAAGGGCGGCAGGCAGGCCGGCTTTTCGCGGGGGCGCGCAGGATGTTCGCGGAAGGCGCTATCGTGCTCGATGCGGCGTGCCCGAGTCTTTGCGTCTTCTCGGCCGGCTCTGACAGCGCGTGGCTCGACCGGCACGAAGCCGAAACCCAGGCTCGTCTCGATGCGCAAGGATTCGAGCAAGGATGGGCGGAAGGCACTTCGACGCCGTTCGATCGTCTCGTCGACGAGCTTATCGGTGTGCGATAGCGCTGCCGCCTACATGGAGGCGCGGTGCCGCTCGCTGTCGCGAAAGCCTTGCGGCCTGAAGTCACGCTTCTGGGCGAAGGCGCGCCGCATCGCATCCACCGAGCGAAAACCGCCGCGGCTCGCGATCTTCTCCTGCCTCCACAGCGTTCGCCACAGCTGTACGTGTGCTTGGCACAGCGTCACCTTCCTCCATTGCGGGCGCACTCCGCTTTCTTATTTTGTTCCGCCAAGAACGATGCCCCGAAGCTGCGCGTGCCTCCTTTCGCTGTGTGCCGCCGCGGTAGGCGGCGCCCACCCTGCTTCCAGTCCATCGACGGCGACCGGTGTGGGCGCACGATCGTTGCTGCACTCTCGTTACCGTCCGCTTAGGGGACGCAAACTGCAGGACAGATTCGTCGATGTCAACGATCGGCCAAGGGATAGGCCCGACCATCGATCGCGCTCGCGATCGGCTACTCGTAGCGTTATGACATTTGGCATGAGCTCCGAGGGAAGGTTGGGACAGTGCGAAATCCGGTTTTCCCTGGACGGCTATTCAGACCATTCGATTGAAAGGAGAAATAGCGATGCCGAAGCAAATCTTCGTCAACCTGCCGGTGCGTGATTTGGCGAAAGCCACCGCTTTCTATACCGCTATCGGCGCGGCCAAGAATCCCCACTTCAGCGACGAGACCGCCTCATGTATGGTGATTTCGGAGAACATCTTTGTCATGTTGCTCACGCACGCAAAATGGACCACGTTCACCGCAAAACCGATTGCAGACGCTCGTCGGGAGAGCGAAGTGATGCTCGCCCTTTCCGCCGAGAACAAGAATGCCGTCGACACGATGACCGAAGCGGCTGGTGCAAACGGGGGCAAGGTCGATGTCAATCCAAAGCAGGATCACGGATTCATGTACGGCCGAAGCTTCGAGGACGTCGACGGCCATGTCTGGGAATGCATCTTTGTCGATATGTCGCAGATACCGAAACACACTTAAGTTGCGATGGGCAGCGAACTGGCGGCACGTCAAGAATTGCTGAGGTTGCTAACAACTACGCGGAAGATCACGCCGACCTCACACCCGTTACCGTACGCAACCGGCTCGCTTATTTTCGCGCCGGGGTGACCCTCGCCTATTGCATTGGCGCTCGCTGGCGTTCAGATGTGCTAACACGAAAACCCGAGGATGTCCAAGAGACGGATGGCGACAACTGAGGCGACGAGAAACCGCCGATTTCGCTGAAACCCGCGTCGCTATTGGTGCCCGGAGCCGGAATCGAACCGGCATGGCGGTTAAGCCGAGGGATTTTAAGTCCCTTGTGTCTACCAGTTTCACCATCCGGGCGACTGGTCTATCGAACCGGCAGATATATTTTAGCGTGTGGTGTCCCCGCAGGCGCTCTGTGAGCACCAACGAAAAAGGGACACTGAAACCAATGTCCCTTCCATTTCGTTGCGTGGCGATCCGCCGCGCAAGACCTACTATTTCTTGTTGACTGCCTTTTTCAACTTGGCACCAGCGGAGAACTTGGCGACTTTGGAGGCTGGGATCTTGATCTCATCACCCGTTGCCGGGTTGCGGCCTTTTCGCGCGGCGCGCTTGGAAACCGAGAAGGTCCCGAAACCGATCAATGCAACGGAGTCTCCCTTGGTGAGCGATGCGGTCACGCAATCAATGAATGCATCGAGCGATGATTCGGCCGATGCCTTCGTGCCGCCTGTTCTTTTCGCGATCGCTTCCACCAATTCCGCTTTGTTCATGTAATCTCCTTGATCTCAAACAAGTTCGTTGGGTAGGTTCGCCCAATTCACCTACGCTCGACTTCCGACGAGCGCGGCGTGCAATCCGACCTGTTTGCCGCAGCTCTAGAGGATCGAAGTCATCTGACTTGCAGCGCTCGGCGCAGTGCGTGCGGCGTCGAGCGAGGGCGCATTGTAGCAAGTTGCGGCGAGAATGCGAGCGCAGAATCTCACATGTGATCGCTCAGTCGCGATCCGCGCAACAGCAGATGACGACGGTGCGGCGCATCAGTCGCGCGAAGGCGCGCTGCGCACTTGCACTTCGTTTTGGACCTCGATGACCATCATGTCACGGGCCACTTCGACCGGGCCCCTGTAGCTGCGCCGAGTGCGCAGCATGACATCCTCGATCGACGCATCATCCGTGATGACGTTCGTGTAGACGGCAAGATACGGACGTGCTGCGCGAAACAGCTTGCCCGCTTCCTCGGGCGTTGCCTTCGACGCCTCGGTCTCGTCGGTCGAGCGGTTCTTCGCGCTCAGTTCTTGGAGGAGTACGTGCGCATGGTGTGCGTAACGTGCGACGTTCTCCGAAAAGCCGGTGCCGCCCGCAACGGCCACGGAGCGGCGATATGCGTCGATGCGATAGCCGAATACGGGCGTCTTGCCGCTGGGTTCCGCGACGAATGCCGTAACCGTGATCCCTTGTGGATGGTAGATGACGTTGTCCGTGATATCGAACGCCGCAGTTTGCGCGTCGGCCTGCATGCCGAACTCGGTGTCCAGACCTTGGACCAGGTTGCGCGTCCCGCTCGGACCCCAAACACCCAGCGTGAGCGGCGCACCGCTTTGCCGGGCTGACTCCCAGAGCTCTCGACAGCCAGCAACGTGGCGCGGTTCGAGATCGGTCAGAAAGATCGCGGTGATGTCGCTCGCCGCAAATCCGCGCCGCCCGAGCCGCTCGCCGACTCCGGCGCCGCATCCGACCAGTACCAGTTCGTCTCCGGCCTCGATCATGGCCGTCGATGCGTTCGCATCCTTGTCCGCGGTCTGCCCGCCGAGCAAGGTGAGCCGAATCCCTTCGAATGCGCAAGCAGCTGACACATGAAGGGCGCAGAGCGAAGTCAAAAGCAGCGCAAGGAGAGGCTTCATGCGATGGATTCCTCGAGAAGGTAGGATGCCCGCGCTCGGGATGCCCCTCAGCCACGGGCGTTTGGAGGCCTTCATGCTAAGATTCGGACCGACAAAAACTAAGGGAATTCCCGCCTTTCAGGGAGAGAACGAGTTTTCGATGAGGAAGGATTTGATGCAAAGCAAGCCTAAGATGTTAGCGCTGCTCGGTGGCGCGCTCGTGTTGAGCCTGAGCATGACGACAATTGCCTTCTCGCAGGAGGGCAGATCGGGAATGCGGGTCATTGTGCCGACCGACAAGCAGTGGGAGAAGAACAAGGCGATGCCTTATGGCATGAAGGTGCTCGCGCTGTACGGCGATCCCGCACAGCCCGGCCCCTACGCCTACCGGGTCCGCGTACCGACCGGCTATAAGTGGCCCCCGATGAAGTTTTCCGATGATCGCGTGACGACCATCCTGAAGGGAACGCTCTGGATGGCTGAGGGCGAACGCTACGATCCCATGAAGATGAAAGAACTCGAAGCCGGCAGCATGTTCGTGACCCACGCCAACACAGCGCACTATCAGTGGGCGCGCACCGAAGTCGTTCTGCAGATCATGGGAACTGGCCCGATCAGCAATCCGGTGACTTACATCAATCCTGACGACGACCCGCGCGGCGAATAACGCGGCAGCAATGGGCAGCGCTTTGCTGCCCAACTCCCACTCAGATTACGGAGTCTATCAAACGTGAAAGCGATCACGCCTTGGGCGTCGGCTGCGATCCTTGTGCTCGCAACGGCGTCGTTCGCAACCTGCGCCTTCGCAGAAGGCGGTGTGGAATTGATCATGAAGGGGGTCGACGGTACCGCTGCGCCGAACCTCAACTGGACGGAGCCGAAGAGCATTCCGCCCGGGACCAAGATGCTGATGATTTACGGCAGCCCCGACAAGCCGGGACCTTACGTATTCCGTGTGCGTTTTCCGGCCGGCTACAAACTGCCGCCGCACAAGCATCCGGACCAACGCCAGGTCACGGTCTTGACGGGCAGCTATTGGACCGCAGTTGGCGAGAAGTTCGAACAGGACAAGCTCAAGAAATTCGGAGCTCGCGATTTCTATGTCACCGATGCCGGCGTGCCCCATTTCTCCTGGGCCGAGACCGACGTGGTGATCCAAGAAGCCGGCGTCGGACCGGTGAGCGATCCGATCGAGTATGTCGACAAGGCGGATGATCCGAGGAAATAGGGCTGGGGACTAGGGGCGGGAACCGAGCTGCCGCGGGCAAGGGCGAAGCGTCGCGCCCCGCTTTTGGGGCTACTGGTTTCGCGCGCCCCGCTGTCCGCTGTATCCCTACCCTCGTCGGTGCAACGAGCTCAACTTCCCTTGGAGCCGGTTACGGCCGCTCGAATCTGCTCTAGCGCGGACGGATCTTCCAACGTGGTGAGATCGCCCGGATCTCGTCCTTCCGCCAGCGCCTGAATGCTCCGGCGTAGCAGCTTGCCCGAACGCGTCTTGGGCAGCATCGTCACGAAGTGAACGCGCGAGGGCCGGGCGATGGCGCCGAGCAGGCGGTCGACGGTGGCCATCACTTCTTTCTCGGCTTGCGCACGCTGCTCGGGTGTCGCGACCTTAGCCGGGTCTTTCGGCACCGCGAATGCGAGCGGCATCTGACCTTTGAGTTGATCGGAAACACCGACCACGGCGACTTCCGCAACCTCGGGGTGCGCACTCACCGCCTCTTCGATCTCGCGCGTGCCCAACCGATGGCCGGCAACATTGATGACATCGTCGGTGCGGCCCAGAATGAAATGGTAGCCGTCGGCATCGCGGATACCCCAGTCGAACGTGGAATAGACCTGTCGGCTGCTGAAGGTGCTGAAGTACGTGCGCACGAAGCGCTCGTCGTCGCCCCACACGGTGCTCATGCAGCCCGGCGGCAGGGGCGGAACGATCGCCACCACGCCTTTCTCGTTTACCGCCGCTTCGCTCGCATCGGCCTCGCGCAGCAGGCGCAAGTCGTAGCCGTAAGCGGGAAACGACGGACTGCCGTACTTGATCGGCGTGGGTTCGATCCCCGGCACCGAAGTCAGAATCGGCCAGCCCGTTTCGGTCTGCCAGTAGTGATCGATTACGGGTTTGTTCAGCGCCTCGGCGATCCAGCGATGGGTGGGCTCGTCGAGCGGCTCGCCGGCCAGGAACAGATACTTGAGTGAAGACAGATCATACTTGGTCAGATAAGCAGGATCTTGCTTCTTCAGGACGCGAATCGCGGTAGGCGCGGAGAACATGACCGAGACCCGGTGGTCCTGGACCAGCTTCCACCAGATACCGGGATCTGGCCGAATCGGCACGCCCTCGTAGAGGATGGTCGCCATGCCGGCGAGCAGCGGGCCATAGATGATGTACGAGTGGCCGACAACCCAACCGATGTCGGAGGTCGTGAACATCGTCTCGCCTGCCGCGCCACAGTAGATATGGCGCATCGATGCAGTGAGTGCAACCGCATAGCCGCCTACGTCGCGTTGCACCCCTTTGGGTTTGCCAGTGGTGCCCGACGTGTAGAGGATGTAGGACGGCTCGTTGGATTCCAGCCACACCACGGGCACCTGCGCATTCGCATGCTGGGCGCGCAGAGTGGCGTAGTCGACGTCGCGCCCCGCGGTGATCGGCATATTCGCATCGAGCCCGCGGTTCACCATCACCACCTTCTGCGGCGGATCCTGCGACAAGCGGATGGCCTCGTCGAGCAGATGCTTGTAAGGGACCGCTTTACCGGCGCGCATGCCGGCATCGGCGGACACGATCAGCTTGGGCCGAGCATCGTCGATGCGAGTGGCGAGACTTTGCGAGGCGAAACCGCCGAACACGACGGAGTGGATAGCGCCGATGCGTGCACACGCGAGGATGGTGAACACCGCCTCAGGAATCATCGGCATGTAAACGAGCACGCGATCACCGCGCTGCACGTCGAGCGCGCGCAGCATGGCGGCGCAGGCGTTCACCTCACGATGCAACTCACGAAAGCTATAGCGCTTCTGCTGATCGACTTCGGTGGAAACGTAGATCAGCGCGGCTTGATCCGCGCGGGAAGCAAGATGCCGATCTACCGCGTTATGGCAGAGATTGGTTTCCCCGCCCACGAACCACTTGGCGAAAGGCGGCCGGCTGAAGTCCAGCACCTGGTCGAAGGGACGATGCCACTCGATCAGCGCAGCTTGCTCTCGCCAGAATCCTTCGCGATCTTCGATCGAGCGCCGATGAAATTCTGCGTACTCGCCTGCCATGCTATCTCCTCCTGCCTTCGTGGTAAACGGGCCTTTCAACCGATCTTCACCACCGTGCGCCCCCGCGCCTGTCCCGCCATCAGCTTGTCGAACACGCCAGGCAGCTCGTCCAATGTCACGCTGGTCACCATCTTGTCGAGGTGCCGCGGGCGCAAATCGCTCGCGAGCCGCTCCCACACGCGCTTGCGCGTCGCCATCGGCGTGTTGACCGAATCGATGCCCAGCAGGCTTACTCCGCGCAGGATGAACGGCATGACTGTAGTGTTGAGGGCGTGGCTGGCGGCCAGTCCGACGCTCGCCAGCGTGCCAGCGACCTGCATTGTGCTCGCCAGCCAGGCGAGCATGTCGCCACCGAGATTGTCGACCGCACCCGCCCAGGTCGCCCGATCGAGCGGCTTGATTCGGGAAAGGTCGAGCGCGCCGCGCAACATCACCTCCTTGGCGCCGATGCCGCGCAGATAGTCCGACTCCGCCTCTTTGCCTGTGAGCGCCACGACCTCGTAACCCGCTCCGCTCAAGATGTCGACCGCGACGCTACCCACCCCACCGGTCGCGCCAGTGACGATCACCTTGCCGTTTTGCGGGCGCAGTCCGTCGTGTTCCATCCTCACCACCGCAAGGCCGGCCGTGTAGCCCGCGGTACCGAGCGCCATGGCATCGAGCAGGGACATACCGTTGGGCAACGGGACGACCCAGTCGGCCGGGAGGCGCATGTACTGCGCATAGCCGCCGTCGTGCGCAACACCGATGTCATAAGAGGTGGCGATCACGCCATCCCCGGCCTTGAAGCGTGCATCGCTCGACGATTCGACGACGCCGCTGCCATCGATGCCGCCATTGCAGGGAAAACGACGAATGATCTTGCCCTTGCCGGTGGCGGCCAGCGCGTCTTTGAAGTTGACGCTCGAGTACGCGGTTCGGATCAGCACTTCGCCCGGATCGAGCTCGTCGAGATCCATCTCGACGAGGCGGCTGGCGACCTTACCGTTCTCCTCGAAGATCCGGAACGCCTTGAACTTCGCCATCGTTTCCTCCTCGTTTCGCCATCATGCCCAGTGTCGGCAACCAATCCGCTCGCTGAGCCGGCGCATGCCTGTGTTGAGCTCTTTGCCTGATTCTGCCTGGCTACGAACGCCGTCCCAATCAGCCGTAGTCTTCAATCCCAGCAGACAAGCCCTGCAATCAACCCAGGTGCCCCTGGCTCAGATAGCGCTTCGTCTGCATCTCGATCAGTCGGCTTTGCGTGCGTTCGATCTCCGGGCGCGCCGCGATGCCTGCGTACAACTCTTGCACAGCGACCTCGGCCGAAAGGATCAGCTTGACCCGGCGGTCGTAGAACTCGTCGACGAGCCAGGTGAAGCGGCGAATCGTCTCAGCCATGTTCGCGCGGAACCGCGGCACACCCGACACCAGAATCGTATGGTACCGCCGCGCAAGCTCGATGTAGTCGGCCGATGCACGCGGCCCTTCGCACAGCGCTTGGAAGTCGAACCACGCGATCCCCGGCGCTACCCGGCGCACCGGCATCTCCCGACCTTCGATCTCCAACGTGTCATTCTCCTCGCCTGGCTCGTCCGCGATGCGCGCGAACGCGTCCTTCAGCATCGCTTCCGACTTCGCATCGACCGGAAAGTGATAGACCCCGGCATGTTCGAGTACACGCAGGCGGTAATCCTCTTCGCCGGTCAGCTCGACCACCTCGAGCCGCTCTTTCATCAGTGCGATAGCGGGGAGGAATTGGCCGCGCTGCAGACCGTGCAGATAGAGATCGTCGGGATGCTGGTTGGAGGTGGTGACCAGTGCGACGCCTTGTTCGAAGAGACCTTCCAGCAAGCCGCGCATCAGCATGGCGTCACCGATATCTACCACATGCATCTCATCGAGGCAGAGCAGCTTCGCATCGCGCGCGACCTCGCGTGCAACGATGCGCAACGGCTCCTCCTGCCCCTGCACAGTGCGCAGCGCCACGTGGATCTGCTGCATGAAACGGTGGAAATGCACACGGCGCTTTGCGTCGACAGCGACGGCGTGGAAAAAGGCATCCATCAGGAAGCTCTTGCCCGTGCCCACCGCTCCCCACAGGTAGATGCCCCTCGGCGCGGGCTCGCGGCGCAACCAGCCCAACAGCGAGCTGCCGTTGCGCTGCGCCGCCTGCAACTCTCGGTCGAGCCTCTCGAACGATACGAGGACGCGTCGCTGCGCACCGTCGAGCTCGAAGCCGTGTGCGCGCGCGCTCTGCGCGATGCGTGGGGACAGGTCGCTGCTCACGGCTGAAGAGGGTGTAACGGCGGTTTAGTGAGACCGCCGAGCGGAGCTCAGATGTTGATGGTGCGCCTATGGACGCCGAGCGAAGCTTCGTGCAGTGCTTCCGACAGGGTCGGATGCGCGTGAACGATGCGCGCGATATCCTCGGCGCTCGCACCGAACTCCATCGCGACCACCGCTTCCGCAATCAGCTCCGAAGCATAAGGCCCGATCATGTGTACACCGAGAATGCGGTCGGTTTCCGCATGCGCGAGCATTTTGACGAAGCCCGCGATCTCGCCGAGCGCACGCGCGCGGCCGCTGGCGATGAAGGGAAACTGACCCACCCGATACGAGATCCCTTCGGCTTTGAGCTGCTGCTCGGTTCGGCCGACCCATGCGATTTCCGGTGAGGTGTAGATAACCCAGGGGATGGTGTCGAGATTGACCTCGCTTACCTCCCCCGCGATCGTCTCCGCGACCGCAACGCCTTCTTCCGAGGACTTGTGCGCCAGCATCGGCCCCCGCACGACATCGCCGATCGCATAGACATTCGGCAGATTGGTGCGATTGTGCGCGTCGACTTCGATGTAGCCGCGCTCGTCGATATGGAGGCCGACCGCTTCGCCATTGAGGCCAGCGGTGTTGGGGAGACGTCCGATCGCGACAATCAGCTTGTCGAACTCCACGTTGTGCGTCGTGCCGTCTCGATCGGCATAGGTCACCGCAACGGCCTTCTTGCCGCTCTTCACTTCTGCGATCTTGACGCCCGTAAAGATTTTCAAGTCGAGCGTGCCGTTGAAGACGCGGAACGCCTCCTTCGCCACTTGCTCATCGACCGCGGGCAGGAACGCCGGTAATGCCTCCAGGATGGTGACATCCGATCCCAGCCGCCGCCAGACGCTGCCCATCTCGAGGCCGATCACACCGGCGCCTACGACACCGAGACGCTTCGGAATCTCGCGCAGCGCCAGCGCCCCGACGTTGTCGAGTACGCGCTCACTGTCGAACGGCGTGCCAGGGAGCGCGCGCGCGATGGATCCCGTGGCCACGATCACGTGCTTGGCCTCGATTTCCTCGGTGCGGTCGCCATCCTTGATCTGCAACCGATACAGATCGCCGCCCGATACGAACGAGCCATGACCATGCATCGAAGCCACCTTGTTCTTTTTGAACAGGAGCGAGATGCCGCCCGTGAACGTGTTGACGATCTTGTCCTTGCGCGCTTGCATCTCGTCGATGTCGACGCTCACGCCCTTGACCTTGATGCCGTGCTCGGCGAACTTCGCCACCACCCGCTCGTAGTTCTCCGACGACTCGAGTAGCGCTTTGGAGGGTATGCAACCGACATTCAGGCAGGTTCCGCCCAGGCTCGGTTTGCCTTGGCCGTTCTTCCAATCGTCGATGCATACGGTCTTGAAGCCGAGCTGCGCAGCGCGAATAGCGGCGGTGTAGCCGCCCGGACCAGCACCGATGACGGCGACGTCGAATTGTTGGGTCATTGTTTGGGGACGGGAGACTGGGGGCTAAGGGCTGAGGGAATGTGGTCTGGATGCAAGCGCTGCGATCACGCGGATTCTAACTGCTGGGCGAGCAGATGGGGACATCTGCGAGCAGGGCCATAAGTGCGAAGGGGCTGTTCCCCAGCCCCTAGCCCCCAGTCCCCGGGGTTCACCCCCAGCCCCTGCAGTTCAAATATCCAACAGCATGCGGGCTGGATCCTCCAGCGCGTCCTTCATCGCCACGAGCGAGAGCACGGCTTCGCGTCCATCGATGATCCGGTGATCATAGGACAGCGCGAGATAATTCATCGGCCGAATGACGATCTGGCCGTTTTCCACGACGGGGCGCTCCTTGGTGGCGTGGATGCCGAGGATCGCGCTCTGCGGGGGATTGATGATCGGCGTGGACAACATCGAACCGAACACGCCGCCGTTAGAAATCGAGAAGGTGCCGCCGGTCAGCTCTTCGATGCTCAGCTTGCCCTCCTGCGCGCGCTTGCCGAAATCGGCGATCTGCTTCTCGATATCAGCCAAGGACAGCTGATCGGCGTTGCGCAGGATCGGCACCACCAAACCGCGGGGACTCGCCACCGCGATACCGATATCGAAGTAGCCGTGATAGACGATGTCGTTGCCGTCGACCGAGGCGTTGACCACGGGATACTTCTTCAGTCCCTGCACTGCAGCCTTGACGAAAAACGACATGAAGCCGAGCCGCACACCGTACTCTTTCTCGAAGCGCTCCTGATACTTCTTGCGCAGGTCCATCACCGGCTGCATGTTCACTTCGTTGAACGTGGTGAGGATCGCTGCAGTCGATTGCGATTCCACCAGGCGCTGTGCCACGCGCTGGCGCAGGCGCGACATCGGTACGCGTTGCTCGGGGCGGTCCCCGAGCACGTGATCCACGTCCACGGGCGGCGCGATGGCAGGCTTCACGATCGCCGGCCGATTCAACTGCGCCACCACGTCTTCCTTGGTGATGCGCCCGCCGCGCCCGCTGCCCTCGATGGCAGTCAGCTCGACGCCTTTGTCCGCTGCGAGCTTGCGCGCGGCCGGCATCGCAATCGGCTCGACGACTTTGGCGGCGGCGGTCGCCGCGGCGGGCGCCTTCGCCACGGCTGCCGGCGCGCTCCTCTCGGCCGCCTGGGGCGCAGCCGCAGGAGCGGGCCTGGCAGGCGCGCTCGCGATGCTCGGTTTCGCCTCGGTATCGATAGTGGCAATCACTTCGTTGCTGGTGACCGTTGCGCCATCGTCTTTCATGATCTTCTGTAGCACCCCGCTTTCGGTGGCGGGTAGCTCGAGGACGACCTTGTCGGTCTCGATGTCGATCAGATTCTCGTCCCGCTGCACGTACTCACCCGGCTTCTTGTGCCAGCTGAGCAGCGTCGCCTCGGATACCGATTCCGATAGCTGCGGAACTTTGACTTCAACAAGCATCTGCCTCTCCAATTCTCGCTCGCACGGTGTCGAAGAACCACGCCACGGTGCTCATACGAAGGTGGTCCGCGAAGTTCTATCTGCCGAGCATCCTTGCGCACCGCTTACGGTCACTCGAATCCTGCGCTCCGAGCATTGCGCGACGAGCCGAGCGCACCATGCTTCTCAAGACCGCGCAGGCGCTCATCCAATCATGACGTCGACAGAGCCGCGTCGATCACCGCCTTCTGCTGTTCGTTGTGCAAGGCGAGGTAACCGACTGCGGGGGAAGCCGACGACGGACGCAAGGCATACGCCAGTTTTTGATGCGGCAGCATGTGGCGCAGCAGATAGTGCTGGATGCGATGCCAAGCACCTTGATTGCCCGGTTCTTCCTGGCACCACACGACCTCGCCGGCCTGGGCGTACTTCTCCAACTGCGCGCGGTATTCCTCGTGTGGGAAGGGATAGAGCTGCTCGATGCGCACAATCGCGATGTCTTCGATTCCGCGCTCGCGCCGCGCCGCGCGCAAGTCGTAGTACACCTTCCCGCTGCAGAACACGATACGCCGTACCTTGGCCGGATCGATCGCGTCGGTTTCTTCGATGACAGGTCGAAATCGCCCTTCCGCCAGATCCTCGAGCGAAGATACCGATTCTTTGTGTCGCAGCATGCTCTTCGGCGTAAACAGAATGAGCGGTTTGCGGTAGGGGCGCAGCATCTGACGGCGCAGCACGTGGAACATCTGCGCCGGCGCGGACGGCACGACGACTTGCATGTTGTAGTCCGCGCACAGCTGCAAGAAGCGCTCGAGCCGCGCGGAAGAGTGCTCCGGCCCCTGCCCTTCATAGCCGTGCGGCAGCATCAAGACCAAGCCGCACAAACGCCCCCACTTAACTTCGCCCGACGCGATGAACTGATCGATCACGACTTGCGCGCCGTTCACGAAGTCGCCGAACTGCGCTTCCCACACAACCAGCTCGTCGGGTTCGGCGGTCGCATAGCCGTATTCGAATCCGAGCACGGCTTCCTCGGACAGCACGGAGTCGATGACGACGAAGGCCGGCTGGTTCTCCGCGATGTGCTGCAGCGGAATGTAGTTGCCCGCATCCCAGCGCTCGCGCGCCTGGTCATGCAGTACGGCATGACGATGGAAAAACGTGCCGCGGCCGCTGTCTTGACCCGACAGGCGTACGCCATAGCCCGCCTTCACCAGCGAAGCATAGGCGAGATTCTCTGCCATACCCCAATCGAGCGGCAGCTTTCCCTGCATCATCTGCCGGCGGTCGGCGATGACTTTCTCGACGCGCGGGTGCAATTGGAAGTTCGGTGGCAACGTCGTGAGCTTCTCGCCCAGCGCCTGCAGCTCGGCCAACGGCAACCGCGTGTCGACAGGATCGGTCCACTTGCTGCCTTTGAACCGGCTCCAATCCACCGCGTAAGGCGGATGGAAGTTGGTGAGAACGTTCTTGTTGGTGTGATAGCCCTGGTCCAACGCAGCGCGATACGCCTTCACCATTTCATCGGGCTCGTCGCTGCGCACGATCCCCTGTGCGACGAGGCGGTCGGCGTACAGTTTCCGCGTTCCCGGATGCCGGCTCACCAGCTTGTACATCAGCGGCTGGGTCACCATCGGCTCGTCTTGCTCGTTGTGTCCATGACGGCGGAAGCAGACGAGATCGATGACGACGTCCTTCTGGAATTGCGTGCGGAAGTCGAGTGCCAGCTCCGTGACGAAGCACACCGCTTCGGGGTCGTCGGCGTTCACGTGGAATACCGGCGCTTCCACCATCTTGACGATATCCGTGCAGTACAGCGTGGAGCGCGCGTCGCGCACGTCCGAGGTCGTGAATCCGATCTGGTTGTTGACGATGATGTGCACCGTGCCGCCGGTGCGATAGCCGCGCGTCTGCGATAAATTGAGCGTTTCCATCACCACCCCCTGACCGGCAAAGGCGGCATCGCCGTGGATCAGGATCGGCAGCACCTGCTGACCCTCGCGGTCCTTGCGGCGATGCTGACGCGCGCGGACCGATCCTTCAACGACCGGATTGACGATCTCGAGATGGGAAGGATTGAACGCCAACGACAAATGCATTGGCCCGCCGGGCGTGTTGAGGTCGGAGGAGAACCCGAGGTGATACTTGACGTCGCCGGCCGGCAGATTGTCGGTGTGCTTGCCTTCGAACTCCAAGAACAAGTCCTTCGGCATCTTGCCCATGGTGTTGACCAGCACGTTCAGGCGTCCGCGGTGCGCCATGCCGATGACGGCCTCGGAGATACCGCTCTCGCCTGCCTTCTGCAGAAGATGGTCGAGGAGCGGAATCAGCGTGTCGCCGCCCTCCAGCGAAAAGCGCTTCTGCCCGACGTAGCGGGCGTGGAGGTATTTCTCCAGCGTCTCGGCAGCGGTCAGGCGCTCGAGGATGAAACGCTTGAGCTCGGGACCGAAGCTCGGCTGCGAGCGGCTGCTTTCGAGCCGTTGCTGAATCCAGCGACGCTGTGCGCCATCGGCGATAAACCAGAACTCCGCTCCGATCGTACCGCAGTAGGTTTCGCGCAGTGCGCGGACGATCTCTCGCAGCGGCATCTGCTCGGGTCCAAACATCGACGCGGTGTTGAAGACTAATTCCATATCGGCTTCGGTCAGGCCGTAGAAGGCCGGATCGAGTTCGGGCACGGCGGACTTCTCGAAGCGCTTGAGCGGATCGACATTGGCATGCCGTAGACCCAGCCGGCGATAGTTGTTCGCCAACTGCAACACCGACACTTGCTTCTTCTCGGCCGCCGCGACCGATGCGGTCGCCCCATGCCCCGCCGCCGTTCGCGGCGCTTGAACGAGTTTGACGAACGATTGGCGAATCGGTTCGTGTGCAACATCCGGTGCACCGGGCAGCTGCTGGAGCTGATCGAAGTAGCGTCGCCATTCGGCAGGAACGGTTTGCGGATCGCTCAGGTAGGACTCGTACAACGCTTCGATGAACGGCGCATTCCCTCCGAACAGGTACGAGCTGGCGAGGTTTTCCTTGAGCAAGGCAGCCATTACGGAGTCCCTTCAGTGATATCGGATTGAGACGCGGGCAGCAGCGAACCTCCGATCAACCGCGCATGGAGATCGGTACGACGTCGCGCTGCGCCGAGCCGATGTAGAGCTGACGCGGACGGCCGATCTTTTGCTCGGGATCGCTAATCATCTCGTTCCATTGCGCAACCCAACCCACCGTGCGCGCCAGCGCGAAGATGGCTGTGAACATGCTGGTCGGAATACCCATCGCCCGCTGCACGATGCCGGAGTAGAAATCGACGTTCGGGTAAAGCTTCTTCTCAACGAAGTAGTCGTCCTCGAGCGCAATGCGCTCCAGTTCGAGTGCCAGCTTGAACAACCGATCGTTGTGCAAGCCCAGCTCGTTCAACACCTCGTGGCAGGTCTCCCGCATCAACTTGGCGCGCGGATCGTAGTTCTTGTAGACGCGATGACCGAAGCCCATGAGCCGGAAGTTATCGTTCTTGTCCTTTGCGCGCTCGATGAAGTGGCCGATGCGTGAGACATCGCCGATCTCCTCCAACATGTTCAGGCAGGCCTCGTTCGCGCCGCCGTGAGCCGGTCCCCACAAACAAGCGATACCTGCGGCGATGCAGGCGAATGGGTTGGCACCGGAAGAGCCGGCGAGTCGAACGGTCGAAGTCGACGCGTTTTGCTCGTGATCCGCATGCAGGATGAGGATGCGATCGAGTGCGCGGGCCAGCACGGGATTGGGCTGGTATTCCTCACAGGGCGTGCCGAACATCATGTGCAGGAAGTTCTCCACGTACCCCAAGTTGTTGCGCGGGTACATGAACGGCTGCCCGATGTTGTACTTGTAGCACATCGCCGCGATGGTGGGTACCTTGGCGACCAAGCGCACCGCCGAGATATGCCGATGCTCCGGATTATTGATGTCGAGCGAATCATGATAGAAGGCGGACAAGGCACCGACCACGCCGACCATGACAGCCATCGGGTGCGCGTCGCGGCGAAAGCCGCTGAAGAATCTCACCAGCTGCTCATGCACCATGGTGTGCTTACGAATCCGCGCATCCCAGTCGCGCTTTTCGCTCTGCGTCGGCAGCTCACCCTTGAGCAGCAGATGGCAGACTTCGAGGAAGTCGCATTTCTCGGCAAGCTGCTCGATCGGATAGCCGCGATAGAGGAGAATGCCGTTGTCCCCGTCGATATAGGTGATGGCGGACTTGCACGCAGCCGTCGACATGAAGCCAGGGTCGTACGTGAACTGCCCCGTCTTCGCGTAAAGCGAGCGAATGTCAATCACGTCAGGGCCGACGGTGCCGGACAAGATCGGCAGTTCGAGCGCCGCGCTCCCGTCGTTGAATTGCATCGTTGCCTTGCGCTGCTCAGCCATCGGTTTCTCCGCGCGGTCGTTCATAATCGGTAGATGCTACAGAAGTTTACGTAGTTATTGAAGTCGATGTGCAATCGCACATCAAAGCTCACGCAGACGGGTTACGAGGCGCGATTCCACATCGCCGAGCACCTCGGCACGGCCACAGATCTGGTCCCAGAGATCGTTATCGGATTGTTCCAAAATCCGCTTGAACGCCTGCAGCTCTTCGTCATTCAGCGCCGGCAGCCAGCGCTCGAGAAATTTGGCTAGCACCAAGTCAAGCTCGAGCAATCCGCGCCGACAGTGCCAGCGGATTCGGTCGAGCTCGCCCATCGCGCTGCTCTAGACCGCCCTTCCTAAACGGCGCGGCGGACCAGCAAGTCCTTGATCTTGCCGATCGCCTTGGTCGGATTGAGGCCCTTGGGGCAGACGTCCACGCAGTTCATGATCGAATGGCAGCGGAACAATCGGTAGGGATCTTCTAGATTGTCGAGCCGCTCCGTAGTGGCCTGGTCTCGCGAGTCGGCGAGAAAACGGTAGGCTTGCAGCAGTCCGGCGGGACCGACGAACTTATCGGGGTTCCACCAGAACGACGGACAAGCCGTGCTGCAACATGCGCACAGGATGCACTCGTAGAGGCCGTTCAGCTCGTCGCGCTCCTCCGGCGACTGCAACCGCTCCTTCTCCGGCGGTGGGTCGTCGTTGATCAGGTACGGCTTAACCGAGTGGTACTGCTTGAAAAACTGCGACATATCGACGATCAAGTCGCGGATCACGGGCAATCCCGGCAACGGGCGAATTTCGACCGGCTCCTTCAAGTCCGACAAGCGTGTGATGCAAGCGAGCCCGTTCTTGCCATTGATATTCATCGCGTCCGAGCCGCACACCCCTTCGCGACAAGAGCGCCGCAGCGCGAGCGAATCGTCCATCGCCTTGATGCGCACCAGCGCGTCGAGCAGCATGCGGTCGCTCGCCTCCAGCGCGACCTGGTAGTCCTGCATCGAGGGCTGAGCGTCTTTGTCGGGATCGTAGCGGTAGATTCGGAAATGCATCGTTTCTCCTGTCGGAGGGACTAGGGACTGGGGACTATTGAGGTTCTCATAAATGGATCACATCGCCGTTGGTGCAAGGCAAAGAGCTGTTGTTCCCCCTTCTTGTCATGAGGGGTCGGCCGCAGGCCGGGGGTGGTGGGGCTTTGCCAGGCATTTAGCGAATCCTCAATAGGGGCTAGGGAAAGGCGCCGCGCAGCGGCTCAGCGCCCCTAGTCCCTAATCCCTCAATACGTTCTGACCTTTGGTTCAAAACTCGCCGCGGTTAGCGGCTTCAAGTGAACCGGCTTGTACGCCAGCCGATCGCGGTCCTTGAACCACAGCGTGTGCTTGAGCCAATTCACGTCATCGCGCTGGTGGAAATCCTCGCGATCGTGCGCGCCGCGGCTCTCCTGGCGGGCGAGCGCGGAGACGATCGAGGCGCGCGCCACTTCGATTAGATTGTCCAGCTCGAGTGCTTCGACTCGGGCTGTGTTGAACACCTTGCTGTGATCCTTGATCTCGGTACGCGCGGCGCGTTGGGCGATCTCGCGCATCTTCACCACGCCTTCGGCGAGCAGATCGGGGAAGCGGAACACGCCGCAGTGCGCTTGCATCGTGCGTCGCATGTCCGCCGCGACCTGATATACATTCTCTCCGCCGCGCTGAGTTTCAAGGCGATCGAGCCGGCTCGTGGTGAAGTCGCCGGCGTCTTTCGGCAAGTCCTTGTGCACAGGGTTCTCGCGCAGGAACTGCGTCATTCGCTGCCCACTCGCCTTGCCGAACACGAGCAGGTCGGTGAGCGAGTTGGTGCCGAGTCGGTTCGCGCCGTGAATCGATGCGCAAGCACATTCGCCCGCTGCGTAAAAGCCCGGTACCACGGTCTCGGGATCACCACCTTGCGGAGCCACCACTTCGCCGTGGTAGTTGGTCGGGATACCGCCCATCTGGTAATGCACGGTGGGAACGACGGGAATCGGCTCGCTCACCGGATCGACGTTGGCGAACTTCTTCGCGATCTCGCGAATACCGGGCAGCCGCTTCTCGATCACCTCGAGCCCGAGATGATCCAGCTTGAGCAAAAGGTAATCGCGCTCGGGTCCGCAGCCGCGCCCTTCCTTGATCTCGGTGGCCATCGCGCGTGAGACGACGTCGCGGCTCGCCAAGTCTTTCATGGTCGGGGCGTAGCGCTCCATGAAGCGCTCGCCGTCCTTGTTGAGCAGATAACCGCCCTCGCCGCGCACGCCCTCGGTGATGAGCACACCGGCCCCCGCTACGCCGGTCGGGTGGAACTGCCAGAACTCCATGTCCTCGAGCGGAAGACCGGCACGCGCTGCCATGCCCAGGCCGTCTCCGGTGTTGATGAAAGCGTTGGTGCTGGCGGCGAAGATGCGCCCGGCACCACCGGTGGCGAACAAGGTGGCGCGTGCGTGCAGCAGATAGACCTCGCCGGTTTCCATCTCCAGCGCGGTGACGCCGAGCACCTGGCCGCTTGCGTCGCGCACCAGATCGAGCGCCATCCATTCGACGAAGAAATGCGTGCGTGCGCGCACGTTGCGCTGATACAACGTGTGCAACATGGCGTGACCGGTACGGTCGGCGGCGCAGCAGCTGCGCTGCACCGGGCGCTCACCGAAGTTCTGCGAGTGCCCGCCAAATGGGCGCTGATACACCGTGCCATCCGCGTTGCGATCGAACGGCATGCCGAAATGCTCGAGCTCCAGCACCACTTCGGGCGCCATCCGACACATGAACTCGATGGCATCCTGGTCGCCCAGGTAATCGGAGCCCTTGATGGTGTCGTACATGTGCCAAAGCCAACTGTCTTCGCCCATGTTGCCCAGTGCCGCGCCGATGCCGCCCTGTGCGGCCACGGTGTGCGAGCGCGTCGGGAAGACCTTGGACAGCACGGCGACCTTGAAGCCAGCTTCGGCAAGCTGCAGCGCCGCGCGCAGGCCCGCGCCGCCGGCACCCACGATGACTGCATCGAACTTTCGAATCGGGATGGCCACTTACGCGCTCCACAAAATTTGCAGGGTCCATCCGGTGTAGGCGATGAGTGCCAGCAGCACGACCGCCTCGAGACCCAAACGCCAGCCGGTTGGCTTGACGTAATCCATTAGGATGTCGCGCATCCCCACCCAAGCATGCGCGAACATGCTGACCAAAAACAAGAATGTGGCGAGCTTCATGCCCTGATTCGAGAACAAGGCTTTCCAAGCGCCAAAGTGGCGCGGCGGGGCGATGATCAGAATCGCGACCAGCAGCACCGTATAGAGCGCCATGACCACCGCCGTGAGCCGTTGAATCAGCCAGCTGCTCAGCCCGTAGTGCGCACCGACGACGACGCGTTTCACCATAGGAATGCCCCCAAGATCAAAGTGAGCACGAGGCTTACCGTGAGCACCATTCGGCTGGTGTTGCGCGCTTGAGGCAGGTCGATTCCGTAATGCAGATCGAGCGCGAGGAAGCGGATACCAGCGAGGAAGTGATGCACATACGCCCACAGCAGACCGATCAAGATCACCTTGACGAAGGGCTGCTCGATCGTCCCCCGGTACCGGATATAGCTGTCGGGTGACGCCAGACTCGACTGCAGCAAGTAGAGCAGGAAAGGCAGAAACAGGAACAGCCCGAAGCCGCTGATGCGGTGAAGGATGGACACCAACCCCGGCAAAGGCAATCGGATCTTGGCGAGATCCAAGTACTTGGGTCTTGTTTTCGTCATGAGCGCTCCTTATGGTGCTTCGGGTGGGTGGCCCTGCGCACCGCGTCTAGCTGGTGATGGCATTGCGGTAATGATGCTGCACCGTCTCACAATAGCAGCGCCGCAGCTCCGAGGGTTCGCGCCCGTAGGTAAAGGCGATGCGCTCGATCAGCAACATCGGCGAGCCTGCCGGTCTGTTCAGCGCGGAGGCGACTTTAGCAGGTGCGGCGACCGCTTTGATACGTTCCTCGGCCTGCAGCACCCGCACGCCGAAGCGCGTCTCGTACATGCTGTAGAGCATGCACTCGTGCGCCTCCACGACGCTTGCAGTGAGGCCTTTGAAGCGCGGCGCGGGCAGCCGAATCTCCTCGTAGCAAGCATCCCGGTCGTTGACCTTGAGCACACGCACGAGCAAGTAGACCGAGGCGGACGCGTTGAGGCCGAGCAGTTTGGCCGATGCCGAGTCGCGCACGCGCTCCAAAGACAGCAATTGTGCACTCAACGCCTTGAGCGGCTCGTCGTCCGGAGTGATGCGCAGGAAGGGAAACTGACTGCTCTCGCCCGCATGCGAGGCGACGAAGGTGCCCTTGCCTTGCTGGCGCACCAGGACGCGCTCCTCGGCGAGCTCGCTCACCGCCTTGCGCACCGTGCCTTGGCTCACGCTGTAGCGGCTGGCCAACTCCAATTCGCTGGGGATCGGCTCACCGGGACGCCATTCACCGGAAACGAGACTCTGCGTGATGAGCGCCTTGATCTGCCGGTAGAGCGGCTGAAAGGCTGGCGATTCCCCGCCCGGTTTTGTACCACGGTTGGTGTAATGCATCGCTTTCGATTTTTATCACAAACGCTCGAGCCGCGTCTAGTTAAGGTAACTTATATAAGACATAAGACTGGTTTGACACCCCTCGGAGCGGCTCGTATGATTTGCGGCTGAACGTTGGCCGTCTCCAATTGCGGCTGCGGTACGGCTCGCTAGCATCGTCCGAGCGCCGCGCCCGTTGATCTTTTCGACCCGTACTGCGGAGCCCTTAACGATGAAAACACCCCTGCGCGTTGCGGTGACCGGCGCCGCCGGTCAAATCGGCTACAGCCTGTTGTTCCGTATCGCCGCTGGCGAGATGCTCGGGGCTGACCAGCCGGTCATCCTGCAGCTGCTCGAGATCCCCAACGAGAAGGCGCAGAAGGCGCTTAAGGGGGTGATGATGGAGCTCGACGACTGCGCCTTTCCCCTGCTGGCCGGGATGGTCGCCACCGACGACCCGAAGACCGCGTTCCGTGACGTCGACATCGCTATGCTGGTCGGTGCCCGCCCCCGTGGACCGGGTATGGAGCGCAAAGATCTGCTGACCGAAAACGCCAAGATCTTCGTCGAGCAAGGCCGGGCGCTGGATGCCGCGGCGAAGCGCGACGTCAAAGTGCTGGTAGTGGGCAATCCGGCCAATACCAACGCTTACATCGCGATGAAGATGGCGCCGGGGCTGAACCCGCGCAACTTCACGGCGATGATGCGACTCGATCACAACCGCGCGGTTTCCCTGGTGGCGGCGAAATTACGCAAACCGGTCGCCGCGATCCGCAAGGTCACTGTGTGGGGCAATCACTCCGCGACCCAATACCCCGACCTGTTCCAAGCCGAGGTAGACGGCCAGAAATTGTGGCCCCAGATCAACGATCAAGCGTGGCTGGAGAACGAGTTCATCCCGACTGTGCAGAAGCGCGGTGCGGCGATCATCGAAGCGCGTGGGGCGTCCTCGGCGGCAAGCGCGGCCAACGCGGCAATGGATCACGTGCGCGACTGGGTGAAGGGGACGGCCAGCGGCAATTGGGTGAGCATGGGCGTCCCTTCGGATGGGAGCTACGGCATTCCCGAGGGCGTGATCTACGGCTACCCTGCTAGCTGCAGCAACGGGCGCTATCAGATCGTGCAAGGCATCGAGCTCAGCCCATTCAGTCGAGCCCGGATGGACGCGACCTACAAGGAGCTGCTCGAGGAGCGCGACGCAGTGAGCGGGCTGCTCGCATAGAAACATCGGAGCGCACATCGATCGTGACCGCAGCCGCGCATCCCAACGAGGCCCTGTTCAGCGGCGAAGCGCCCTTCCCCGTGCTCGCCGCCTGTGAGCACTACGCAGGCACCGAGCGCCAGATGCGAAAGGCCTTGGCTCTGCAGAACGAGCTCAGTGCCATTTTCGATCTGACCTGCGACTGCGAGGACGGTGCACCGGTCGGTCAGGAACGGGAGCACGCGCGCATGATCGTCGAGGTGCTCAACTCGGCGGACAATCAGTTCGATCGCGTGGGTGTGCGCATCCACGACGTGAAGCATCCGGCCTGGCGGGAAGATCTCGAAATCATCCTCGGTGGCGCCGGCAATCGCGTCGCGTACGTCACGTTGCCGAAGCTCCTCTCTTTCGGGCAGGCTCGGACCTGTGTCGAGACCATGCAAACCATCGCCAGCGGTCTCGGTCTGGCTCGAACCCCTCCCCTGCACGCTTTGATCGAAACCCAAGGGGCGCTGCACGATGTCTGGCAGATCGCGCAGCTGCCCGGTATGGAAACACTCGACTTCGGCCTGCTCGATTTCATCAGTGGCCATCACGGCGCGATCTCGTCGCAAGCGATGCGATCTCCCGGCCAGTTCGAGCACAAGCTGATCGTGCGAGCCAAGAGCGAAGTGGCCGCTGCGGCGTTGGCCAACGGTCTCGTCCCCTGCCACAACGTCTCGCTCGAAACCAGCAACACCCACAACACCTATCAGGATGCATGGCGCGCGCGCAACGAGTTCGGTTTCCTGCGCATGTACAGCATCCATCCGGACCAAATCCGATCCATCGTCGACGCGATGAAGCCGCGGATGGCGGAGGTCAAGCGTGCGGCCGAAATCCTGCTCGCCGCACGAGAGGTCGAGTGGGGCCCGATCATGCACGAGGGGGATATGTACGACCGGGCTGCATATCGCTACTACTGGGACGTGCTGCGCAAAGCCAAAGCGTGCGGGCAGACGCTGCCGCCCGCCGCCGAGGCGGCCTTCTTCGGATAGCGCGGTACGCCGACGGGTTTGCCGGTGAGACGCCGCCCCGAAGACGATCGTGCGGAGGCGTGACCGGGTAGCCGAGGGCGCTGGTAAAGCGGACTAACTTTTTCGGAAGAGCGAAAGCATGAGGACAGCATCGGCAGGAGCGAAGTTTCGGGCAGCGGTTCAAGCGGAACAGCCGCTTCAGGTCATCGGCACGATAAACGCCTATCATGCGCGACTCGCCGAGCGCACCGGATACAAGGCGATTTATCTCTCCGGCGGCGGTGTCGCGGCGGGTTCCCTCGGACTCCCCGACCTCGGCATCAGCACCTTGGACGACGTGCTGACCGACGTGCGCCGGATCACTGACGTGTGTGCGCTGCCGCTGCTGGTCGATGTCGACACCGGTTTCGGCGGCGCCTTCAACATCGCGCGTACGGTCAAGTCGTTGATCAAGTTCGGCGCCGGCGCGATGCACATCGAAGATCAAGTGCAAGCCAAACGCTGTGGTCATCGACCCGGCAAAGAGATCGTCTCGCGCGAGGAAATGGTCGATCGCATCAAAGCAGCTGCCGACGCGCGCACCGATGAGCAGTTCGTCATCATGGCCCGCACTGATGCGCTTGCGGTGGAGGGACTGCCAGCCGCCATCGATCGCGCGTGCGCCTGCGTGGAGGCCGGCGCCGACATGATCTTTCCCGAAGCAATGACCGAGCTTTCGATGTACAAGCGCTTTGCCGATGCCGTGAAAGTGCCGGTGCTCGCCAACATCACCGAGTTCGGCAAGACCCCGCTGTTCACCGTCGATGGGCTGCGCAGCGCGAACGTGAGCATCGTGCTCTATCCGTTGTCGGCGTTCCGCGCGATGAACAAGGCAGCACTGCGCGTGTACGAAACGGTACGGCGCGAGGGCACACAGAAGAACGTGGTGGACCTCATGCAGACGCGCGACGAGCTGTACGACTATCTCGACTACCACGCCTACGAGGCGAAGCTCGACACCCTGTTCGCGCGGGAGAAAGGCAAGGGTTAAGCATGGTCGCCGCGTACTCGGCACGCGCCTGGTTCTCGCCCGGCGCGCAACCTGGATGTACTGCGCTGGGTCTGCGCTTTCCCGGAGACGCAACGAATAGATCATTGCCGCCCGCGCGAGAATCCAGCGGCGCGCAGGCAGTCGTCGGAAACGTATGAACAGAACTAATGGACGAACGGAAACAACGATGAGCATCGAAACCTCCGCAGCACCCAAACCGAAGAAGTCCGTCGCGCTGTCTGGTGTGCCGGCCGGCAACACCGCGCTTTGCACCGTTGGCCGTGCGGGTAACGACCTGCACTATCGCGGCTACGACATCCTCCACTTCGCCGACACCGCCGAGTTCGAGGAGATTGCCTATCTGCTGCTGTATGGCAAGTTGCCGACCCTGGCGGAGCTTTCCGCATACAAGCACAAGCTCAAAGCCTTGCGTGGGCTGCCTGCCGGCGTTCAGGACATTCTCGAATGCATCCCAGCCAACGCGCATCCCATGGACGTGCTGCGCACGGGCTGCTCGGCGCTCGGCGCGATGCTGCCCGAGCCGATCGAGCACAAGGTGTCGGAGGCGCGCAACGCTGCCGATCGACTGATTGCCTCGTTCGGCTCGATGCTGATGTATTGGTATCACTTCTCGCACTCGGGCCGACGCATCGACGTCGAGACCGACGACGACACCGTGGGCGGCCACTTCCTGCATCTGCTGCACGGGAAGAAGCCTTCGGAGCTTTGGGTGCGCGCCATGCACACCTCGCTCATTCTTTACGCCGAGCACGAGTTCAACGCCTCCACATTCACTGCCCGCGTGATCGCCGGCACCGGCTCGGACATGTACTCGGCGATCACCGGCGCGATCGGGGCGCTGAAGGGCCCCAAGCACGGCGGTGCGAATGAATTCGCCTTCGACGTCATCGGCCGTTACGACACGCCCGATCAGGCCGAGGCCGACATCGTCAAGCGCATCGCCGACAAGCAGATCATCATCGGTTTCGGTCACCCCGTTTACACCATCGCCGATCCGCGCAACCAAGTCATCAAGGAGGTAGCGCGCCGCTTGAGCCAAGCGGCCGGCGACATGAAGCTGTTCAACATCTCGGCGCGTGTCGAAGAAGTCATGTGGCGCGAGAAGAAGATGTTCCCCAATCTCGATTGGTACAGCGCCACCAGCTACCACATGATGGGCATCCCCACCGCGATGTTCACCCCGATCTTCGTGATCGCGCGCACCACCGGTTGGTCGGCGCACGTTATCGAGCAACGCGTCGACGGCAAGATCATCCGCCCCAGCGCGAACTACGTCGGGCCGGAAGATCAGAAGTGGGTGCCGATTGAAAAGAGATAAGGGCTAGGGGCTGGGGGCTGGGGCTAGGGAGCATCGCGAAGTGTTGGCGGCTCCGGTCCCTGCATGCTCCAGCGCCCTCCCTCTACACAGTTTCCCTTGGCACCCACCGTTACCGATCGCAATCATCCCTAGCCCCCCAGCCCCTGGTCCCTAACCCCTATGTCCGCACACATCTCCAACGTTCGTCCCGATCCCGATCAACCACTAGTCGACATCGCCAACTACGTCCTTGACTACGACATCAAGAGCAGCGAGGCGTACAACACTGCGCGGCTGTGTCTGATGGACACGCTCGGCTGCGGTTTCGAAGCGCTCTCGTATCCGGCCTGTACCAAACTGCTCGGCCCGATCGTGCCCGGGACCATCGTGCCGAACGGCGCCAGGGTGCTTGGAACGCAATTCCAGCTCGATCCCGTCCAAGCCGCGTTCAACATCGGCGCCATGATTCGGTGGCTCGATTTCAACGACACCTGGCTCGCGGCGGAATGGGGTCACCCCTCCGATAATCTCGGCGGCATCCTCGCCACCGCCGACTGGCTCTCGCGTAACGCAGTCGCTAACGGCAAGCAGCCGCTTGTCGTGCGCGACGTGCTGACCGCGATGATCAAGGCGCACGAGATTCAAGGCGTGATGGCGCTGGAGAACAGCTTCAACCGCGTCGGCCTCGATCACGTCGTGCTGGTCAAGCTTGCGAGCACCGCGGTCGTGGCCAAGATGCTGGGCGGCACGCGCGAGGAGATCATCAACGCCGTGTCGCAGGTGTGGGTCGATGGCCAGAGCTTGCGCACTTATCGTCATGCGCCGAACACCGGTTCGCGCAAGAGCTGGGCAGCGGGCGATGCAACCAGCCGGGCGGTGCGCCTCGCCCTCATCACGATGAAGGGCGAGATGGGCTATCCCTCCGCCCTTACCGCCAAGACTTGGGGCTTCTACGATGTTCTGTTCAAGGGCAATGCATTCAAGTTCCAGCGCCCTTACGGCAGCTACGTGATGGAGCACGTGCTGTTCAAGATTTCGTTCCCGGCGGAGTTCCATTCACAGACTGCGGTGGAGTGCGCAATGCAATTGCACGGACAGCTCGCCAAGATGGGCAAGAGCGCGGCCGACATCAAATCGGTCAAGATCCGCACCCACGAGGCTTGCATCCGCATCATCGACAAGAAGGGCCCGCTCAACAATCCGGCCGATCGCGACCACTGCATTCAGTACATGGTGGCCGTGCCCCTCATCTTCGGGCGCTTGACCGCCGCGGATTACGAGGACGACGTCGCTGCCGATCCGCGCATCGACGCGCTGCGCGAGAAAATCGTCTGCGTCGAAGATCCGCAATTCACCAAGGACTACCACGATCCGGACAAACGCTCGATCGCCAACGCCCTCACGGTGACACTGAACGACGGCACCGTGCTACCCAAGGTCGTGTGCGAGTACCCGATCGGCCACCGCCGGCGCCGCCAGGAAGGCATTCCGGTCCTGGAAGCAAAGTTCCGCACCAACCTGCTGCGTCGCTTCCCGGCCAAGCAGACCGCCGCCATCCTCGCGCTGTGCAAGGATCAGCAGCGCTTGGAGGATACGCCGGTGAACGAGTTCGTCGACCTATTCGTCATATGATGACTCATCACGAAGGCACGAAGACACGAAGCATGACCGGCTGCGCGCGTGACGTTAGAGAAGGCAAGCTCCCGCTGAAAATCCGCAGCCCTTTTCCATCGCGTGCTCGGCATCTAAAAAGGTTTGCTTCGTGCCTTCGCGGTATGTCCTCCTGTTCTGTAGCGCCTGCCCCCTCCTCACGATTTAGAGCCTCCAGATGAACCACAACCTGTACAACACGCTGCAAGAGTTCGAGATCGGCGCCGGCAAGACCGGCAAGTTCTATTCGCTGCCCGCGCTGGAGAAGACGGGCGTGGGCAAGATCGCGCGGCTGCCGGTGTCGATTCGTATCGTCTTGGAATCGGTTCTGCGCAACTGCGACGAGAAGAAAGTCACGCGCGAGCATGTCGATCAGTTGGCCGCCTGGAAGCCCAATGCGGCGCGCGTGGACGAGATTCCATTCGTGGTCGCGCGTATCGTGTTGCAGGACTTCACCGGCGTGCCGCTGCTCGCCGATCTGGCTGCCATGCGCGGTGTCGCGAACAAAGTCGGCAAGAATCCCAAGGTGATCGAACCGCTCGTGCCGGTCGATCTGGTCGTCGACCATTCCGTGCAGGTCGACTATTACGGCAGCAAGGACGCGCTCGACCTCAACATGCGGCTCGAGTTCAAGCGCAACGCCGAGCGCTATCAATTCATGAAGTGGGGCATGCAGGCGTTCGACACCTTCAAAGTCGTGCCGCCCGGCATCGGCATCGTGCATCAGGTCAACCTCGAGTACCTCGCCCGCGGTGTCCATCACAAAGACGACCTCTACTACCCCGACACGCTAGTCGGCACCGACAGTCACACGACGATGATCAACGGCATCGGCGTGGTCGGTTGGGGTGTGGGCGGCATCGAAGCCGAAGCCGGCATGCTCGGTCAGCCGGTCTATTTCCTGACGCCCGATGTCGTCGGCGTCAACCTGAAAGGCAAGTTGCGCGGCGGTGTGACGGCGACCGATCTCGTGCTCACGGTCACCGAGATGCTGCGCAAGGCCAAGGTCGTGGGCAAGTTCGTGGAGTTCTTCGGCGAGGGCGTGGAAAACCTCGCGGTGCCCGATCGCGCCACGATCGCCAACATGGCGCCCGAATACGGCGCGACGATGGGATTCTTCCCGGTCGACGATGCCACGGTCGAATACTTCAAGGGCACCGGGCGGACGCAGGACGAAGTCGACGCGTTCCGTGCCTACTTCAAAGCGCAGGGCTTGTACGGAATTCCGAAGGCCGGACAGATCGACTACAGCCAAGTCCTCGAGCTCGACCTGTCCGCGGTGTCGCCGTCGCTCGCCGGGCCGAAGCGCCCGCAGGATCGCATCGAGATCGGTAAAGTCAAATCGACTTTCCAAGATCTCTTTTCCAAGCCCGTCGCAGAAAGCGGTTTCGCGAAAAAGGCGGAGGATCTGGGCAAGCGCTTCAAGACCGCCGACGGCATCGACATCGGTTCGGGCGACGTGCTGATCGCCGCCATTACCTCGTGCACCAACACGTCGAATCCGAGCGTGCTGCTTGCAGCGGGGCTGCTCGCGAAAAAGGCCGTCGAGAAAGGCCTCACGGTCAAGCCGCACATCAAGACCTCGCTCGCGCCCGGATCGCGCGTCGTGACGGACTATCTGAAGAAGGCACGACTGTTACCGTATCTGGAGAAGCTCGGTTTCTACCTCGCTGGCTACGGCTGCACCACTTGCATCGGCAACGCCGGACCGCTGGCCGAATCGATCGACGAAGCGATCACACAAAACGACCTGGTCTGCGCGGCGGTGTTGTCCGGCAACCGCAATTTCGAGGCGCGAATCCATCCGAACTTGCGGGCGAACTTCCTTGCCTCACCGCCCTTGGTCGTCGCCTACGCTATCGCTGGCACGGTTCTGAAGGACCTGATGACCGAACCGGTCGGCCAAGGCGAAGGCGGCAAGGATGTCTGGATCGGCGACATCTGGCCGAGCAGTCAGGAGATCTACGACTGCTTGAAGTACGCGATGGACCCGAAGACGTTCCGCCGGCTCTACAGCAATCTAGGCCAGGACAACGAGCTGTGGAAGCAGGTGCCTTCGGCCTCGGGTCAGGTGTACGATTGGCCGAAGTCGACCTACATCGCGGAGCCGCCTTTCTTCCACGACTTCGGCATGCAGCCGCGGCCGGTCGCGGGCATCTCCGGTGCCCGCATCCTCGGTATCTTCGGCGACTCGGTCACGACGGATCACATCAGCCCAGCCGGTTCGATCAAGGACACTTCGCCTGCCGGGAGATATCTGATCGAACACGCCGTGACCAAGGCCGACTTCAACAGTTACGGCGCACGGCGCGGTAACCACGAGGTCATGATGCGCGGCACCTTCGCCAACGTGCGGATCAAGAACCTGATGCTGCCGCCCAAGCCCGACGGCTCGCGCATCGAAGGCGGCTTCACGCTGTTCCAGCCTTCCGGCGAGCAGATGACGATCTACGACGCGGCAATGAAATACATCGAGCAAGGCACACCGACTGTCGTCTTCGCTGGCGAGGAGTATGGAACGGGCTCGTCACGCGATTGGGCGGCGAAAGGCACGCAGTTACTCGGTGTGCGTGCCGTCGTCGCCCGCAGCTTCGAGCGTATTCACCGCTCCAATCTCGTTGGGATGGGGGTGCTTCCGCTGCAGTTCCTTGGCAGCGACAGCGCGGAGTCCCTCGACCTCAAGGGCGACGAGGAGATCGACATTCTCGGCCTCGACGACATCCAGCCGCAGCAGGAACTCACGCTCGCCATCGAGCGCAACGACGGTTCACGGCAAGAGGTCAAAGTGAAGTCGCGCATCGACACGGCCATCGAAGTCGACTACTACAGGCACGGCGGCATCCTGCCTTATGTGTTGCGAGATATTTTGAAGGCGGCGTAGGTTATCGATTCTTCTCGCAACAAAACCGCGGAGGCATGTGGTCATGCACGCCTCTACCCCACACCGCCCCCCGGCTTCGCCGTACCCCGCCTCTTGAGAGGCGGGGAAAGACTTGTGTGGATGCACACCCGTCTCTTCCCCAAGCGATCATGGTCGAGCAAGACCTCTTCCCCTCCTCCTCGAGGAGGGGTCCGCCCGAAGGGCGGGGGGTGGTCGGCCGCGCGGCAAAGCCTGACGCATTTTGAGCCCGTCTCTTCCCCTCCTCCCCGAGGAGGGGTCCGCCCGAAGGGCGGGGGGTGGTCGGCCGCGCGGCAAAGCCTGACGCATTTTGAGCCCGTCTCTTCCCCTCCTCCCCGAGGAGGGGTCCGCCCGAAGGGCGGAGGGTGGTCGGCCGCGCGGCAAAGCCTGACGCATTTTGAGCCCGTCTCTTCCCCTCCTCCCCGAGGAGGGGTCCGCCCGAAGGGCGGGGGGTGGTCGGCCGCGCCCTAAAAGCCTGACGCAATTTGAGCTTGTCTCTTCCCCTCCTCATCCTCGAGAAGAGGTCCGCGCTCCTTACGTGCTCGTCTTGCTCGCGCCGGCGATCAACTCCTCCCACAGCCTGGTCACTTCGTGCTTGAAGATCAGATCGGTCTGCGGCGGCATCACGAACCAGAATCCCTTGTCGAGCTCGGTTTGCAGTTCCCCAGGCTGCCACGCGACGAAGCCCGCGTAGTAGCGCGCCTCATTCGGAGATTGCTCGATGATCCTGTCGATCGTCTTGGCGTCCGCCACGATGAACGTTCCGGAAACGAAGGGGAAGTTGGCCCCGCCGGGACTGTGACCGGCTTTGAGCACGGCGAAGATCGAGGTCACCATCTCCGGACCGCCCAGAAATACCGGGTCGCTTACCTTGCGCGAAGGGTTGTGCTCGGGAAACAGGCTCGACATCGACTTCTCGGTGGGGCGGTTGATGATGAATCCGATGTGCCGCCCGCCGGCAACCGGCACGGCGATCAGTACCGTGTGCCGATAGAAGCCGCCCATCTGCGGCGTGGCCACCAGCATGAGCGGCTGACTGAGATCTTGCGCCCGGGCGCTCGCGTAGCCGAAGGCTGCGAGTACTAGACCAAGGGTTAGCAACAGCACCTCGCACGCGCGGCGCAACTCGGCGACTTTCCACATGACAGCCTCCTGGATCGAACTCGGCTGGCGCCGCCCTCGCTGATGACGCGCGTCCACGCCGGGGCTCATGCCACCACTTCAGCAGGCGATGTTCCCGACATGGTTCACGCGGCACGCAGTGATTTCCCGCGCACCACTCAAGTATCGACGTAGCGCACGACCTGGTCGATCGGCGCTCGCTCGGTCCGATAGCCGTGAATACGGTCGGCTTGCTCGGCGTAACCGAAGGATATGCCGCACACGATCTTGCGCGCGGGCTCGACCGCAAAGTATTCGCGAATGAAGCTCGCATAGGATGCGAGCGCAGCTTGCGCAATACTGTCGACGCCGCTGTCGCGCGCCGCGAGCAGAAAAGTTTGGATATACAAGCCGCAATCGAGTAGGCCGTAAAGGCCGAGCTTCTCGTCGGTGGTAACGATTGCAACGTGCGGCGCGCCGAACAATCTGAAGTTCTCGAGCGCCTGCTCGGCCGCCGCCGCACGGTCGTCCTTGCCGATACCGAGCACCTGGTAGAGCTGCACGCCGCACACCTTGCGCCGGTCGCGGTAGACACCTTCGTACGCACTGGGAAAGGGATAATCGGGCGCCGCCGGGGCACCCGAGCGCGCATGGGCAAATAGGGCTTCGCGGAAACGATCGGTACCCTTGCCGCGCGTGATGATGAGCTGCCAGGGCTGCGTGTTGCACCAGGACGGAGTGTGCTGCGCCGTCTCCAAGATGCGCTCGAGCGTCGCATGGGGCACGGGATCAGGGCGAAACTTGCGCGCACTGTAGCGATGACGCACGACTGATTGAAAATCCATAACCTATTGCTTCCTTGCGCGCACACGACTCCACCAGCCACAGACACGATGGAACGGCGCGCTGTATCGAGGGCGCTCGCCGATCAATCGAACTTCGGCTTGAACCGCTCGTCGACTTCGACTTGCAGCCCGGAGGTCAGCCGATTGCCCGCATTGGCCAGCGCGACGATCTCGACCAGCTCCGCCAGCATCTCGTCGTCCATTCCTTTCTTCCGGGCAGCCGCGATGTGGGAGTGGATGCAGTAGTGGCAGTCGTTGGTGATGCTCACCGCGAGGTAGATGAACTCTTTGGTGAGCGGATCGAGCCGGCTCTCCTTGACCATCACCTCCTTCATGTAAGTCCAGAAGCGCTTCAGCATCGGGGGATGAACGGCGAGCGCGCGCCAAATGTTGTTCACATAATCGGTGTTGCGGGTCTTGCGGATGTCGTCGAACACCTCGCGCGCTTCCTTCGCAGCGCTTTCATCGTTCTGCAGTTTGACCAAAGCCATGAGTTTCCTCCATCGTTGACGAGGAGACGGCGCGACGTGCAGCGCGATAGACGGCTCGTCTCCATTGGGCGCGAAGGATCTTATCAGCCCTCCTCTGTCCTCGCGTGCAAGTTGGCAGATAGTGCGACAAGCCTCATAATCCGCCGCTGCCGGCGGTCCCCGCCTTCAACGCAGTCCCTTGCTGCCTACAAGCGGGGCTGGACGACTCGATGAAGCTTCTGTTCGACCTTTTCCCGGTCATCCTCTTCTTTCTGGCCTACGCCGGAGCCAAGCGCGCCCCCGAAACGGCCGGCCATTGGCTCTCGGCGCTGCTCGCGATTGTTGGAGCCGACAGTCGGGTCGCTACCGAGCAGGCGCCGATCCTCCTTGCCACGGTCGTGGCAATCGTGGCCACGTTTGCCCAAGTCGGCTGGCTGATGCTGCGAGGTAAGAAGGTCGACAAGATGCTGTGGCTGAGCTTCGCGATCATCGTCGTGATGGGCGGAGCCACGGTGCTGTTGCGCGATCCGACCTTCATCAAGTGGAAACCTACGGTACTATATTGGGCTTTCGGCCTGGTTCTACTCGGGTCCCAGACCATTCTGGGCAAGAACCTGATCCGCAGCATGATGGAACATCAGATCAAGCTGCCCGACCCGATCTGGCCACGTGTGAACATGAGCTGGGTAGGTTTCTTCCTGCTGATGGGCGCACTAAACCTTTACGTTGCCTATAACTTTTCAGAAAGCACCTGGGTGAACTTCAAGCTGTTCGGCAGCATGGGGCTCATGCTGGTATTCGTATTGGTACAGGGTCTATACCTTGCGCGCTTCGCCGAGGAAGAAAGGAAATAGCATGCTCTACATGATCTACGGCGAGGACCTGCCGAACAGCCTCGAAAAGCGCACGAAAGTGCGGCCGGTGCATATGGAGCGAATTCAAGGCTTGATCGAGGCGGGGCGCTTGATCTTGGCTGGGCCTCTGCCCGCCGTCGACAGCGCAGAGCCGGGACCGGCGGGAATGGCCGGTAGCCTGATCGTCGCGGAGTTCGATTCACTCGAAGAGGCTCGCGAGTGGATCGACGGCGATCCCTACGTGACCCAGGGCGTATTCGCGCACGTCACCGTTCGTCCGTTCAAGCAGATCTTTCCGGCTTGAGTGTGGTCAACGATACTTCGGCGAGAATGCGTGAGCGCTTGGCCAGTCTGCAACCCCAGGTCGTCGAGATCTACGACGAAAGCGGGGAGCACGTCGGACACGAAGGCGCCAAAGACGGCGGAGGCCACTATCAGCTGCTGATCGTGTCCGAGCGCTTCCGCGGGCACTCTCGCCTGGCGCGACATCGCATGGTGTACGGCGCGCTCGTGGATATGCTCGGCACGAGCGTGCACGCACTTGCCATCACGGCCTACACGCCCGAGGAGTTGAACGAAGCCTTTCCCGGCGAGTAGTCGGACAGGCTGTCGCGGCATTTGTCACTTCAGTCAACCTCAGAGGAAACACGATGCACTTCATGAAGAACGCGACCGCGACAGCTGTCGCTCTGGCCGGCCTCCTGGTGTTCAGCACCAGCAATGCCGAGGAGAAAAACGTAGCGGTCGTCAACGGGATGCCGATTCCCGAAGCCCGCATGGACTACGTGGTGAAATCACAAGTCCAGCAAGGGCAGAAGGACGACGAAAACTTGCGCAAGAGCGTGAAGGACGCCCTCATCATGCGCGAGCTTCTATCCCAGGAAGCGATCAAGAAGGGCTTGGACAAAGATCCGCAGTTCCAGACACAACTTGAGATGGCCAAACAGGAGTTCTTGATTCGCGCCTACTTCGACGACTTCATCAAGAACAACCCAATCAAGGACGAAGAGCTGAAAGCGGAATACGACCGTATCAAGAAGGAGCAGAGCGCAAACGGCCAGCGCAAGGAGTACAAGGCACGCCACATCCTGATCAAGAACGAGAAGAAGGCCAAGGCGACGCTCGCCGAAGTCATCAAGGCCAAGGGCAAGAACTTCGCCGCCTTGGCCAAGGCGCGCTCCGAAGATAGCGGCTCCAAGGCAGAAGGCGGCGCGCTCGACTGGAGCGACGGCAGCAACTTCGTCAAGGAATTCGGCGACGCGTTGACCAAGCTCAAGAAGGGGGAATACACCAACAAGCTGATCAAGACGCAGTACGGCTACCACATCATCATGGTCGATGATGTGCGCGACATGCAGTTCCCCGAGTTCGATCAGGTCAAGGACAAGATCTATCAGCAGATGCTCGGCCAGAAGCGCGACAAGACGATCGCCGATCTACGCGCGGCGGCAAAAGTGGAATAACTCTGCGCCGGGAACGACATGCGGTGAGCAGTTCCCCTACCCGACCCACCTGCGCGCGTTGCGGAACATCCGCATCCAAGGGCTGTCTTCGCCCCATTCAGGTGGCCGCCACGAGCATTGGATCGAGCGGAACACGCGTTCGGGGTGCGGCATCAGGATCGTGAAGCGGCCGTCCGCAGTGGTCAAACCCGTAATGCCCTGCGGCGAACCGTTCGGGTTGTACGGATACGCTTCGGTGGCGGCTCCGCGGTTGTCCACGTAGCGCATCGTCACCAGTCCGCGCAGGCGATCCAACGACTGCCCGCGCCGCAACTCGGCGAAACCTTCGCCGTGCGCAACGGCGATCGGCATGCGACTGCCTCGCATGCCTGTGAAGAACAACGACGGGCTGGGAACGATCTCGACCATTGCGAAGCGGGCCTCGAACTGCTCGGATCGGTTGCGCACGAAATGCGGCCAACCGTCGGCGCCGGGAATGAGCTCGCGCAGATTGCTCATCATCTGGCAGCCGTTGCACACGCCCAGCGCGAACGAATCGTCGCGATGGAAGAAATCCTCGAACTGATCACGCGCGCGTGCGTTGAACAGAATCGACTTGGCCCAGCCTTCACCAGCACCCAGCACGTCGCCATACGAAAACCCGCCGCACGCTGCGAAGCCGTGGAAGGCTTCCAGCGTCACGCGCCCGCTGATGATGTCGCTCATGTGGACGTCGACCGCGTCGAAACCGGCACGGTCGAATGCCGCCGCCATTTCGATCTGCCCGTTGACACCTTGCTCGCGCAAAATCGCCACCTTCGGACGCGTGCGTTGCGTGATGAACGTGTTGGTGGTGTCTTCGGCCGGATCGAAGCTCAGCACCACATGCAAGCCCGGGTCATCCACGTCCAACAGCCGGTCGAACTCCTGCTGCGCGCCAGCCGGGTTGTCGCGCAGGCGCTGGATCTCGAAGCTCGTCTGCGACCAGGCGCGCAGCAGCGTGGTGCCGACCTCCGAATAGATCGTTTCCCTGCCTTGCGTGACGCGCAAGCAGCCTTCGCGATTGATCACCCCGATCGGCTTGCAGCACGTGCCCAGCCCGGCGCCTTTCATCGCCTTCAACACACGCTCGAGGTCGACCCGGCGCACTTGCAGCACCGCGCCCAGCTCTTCGGTGAACAATGCCGCGACCGGATCCACCTTCTTATCCAGCTGCACCGTAATCCCCACGTGGCTCGCGAACATCATCTCGCACAGCGTCGCGAACAGGCCGCCGTCGGAGCGGTCGTGATAGGCCAGCAGCATACCCGCCTCGTTGAGCTGCTGGACGACCTCGAAGAACGCCTTGAGGCGCGCAGGATCATCGAGATCTGGCGCTTCGTTGCCGAGCTGACCATAGACCTGTGCCAGCGTGGACCCGCCGAGGCGATCGCGCCCGTTGCCCAGATCGACCAGCAGCAAGACAGGGTCATCATCAAGTGCCTGCAGCTGCGGGGTGAGCACGCGGCGCGCATCGATGACGGGCGCGAAGGCCGATACGATCAGCGACAGCGGTGCTATAACCTCTTTGGTCTGTCCCGCCTGCCGCCAAGTCGTCTTCATCGACATCGAGTCTTTGCCGACCGGGATGCTGATGCCCAGTTCGGGACACAGGTCGAGCGCGACCGCCTTCACGGTGTCGAACAGCGCGGCGTCCTCGTTGCCGTGGCCCGCCGGCGCCATCCAGTTGGCCGATAATTTGATGTCGCCGATGCGCGCGATCGGCGCAGCAGCGATGTTGGTGATCGCTTCGCCGACTGCCATGCGGCCCGAGGCGGGGCCGTCGATCAATGCGAGCGGCGTGCGCTCGCCCATCGCCATCGCCTCGCCGCGATAGGTGCGAAACCCGGCGAGCGTCACCGCGACGTCGGCCACGGGCACCTGCCACGGCCCGACGCATTGGTCGCGGCTGCATAACCCGCCGACGGTGCGATCGCCGATGTGGATCAGAAAGCTCTTGCTCGCTACGGCGGGAAAACGCAGCACCCGCAGCGCCGCGTCGTCGAGTGAGATCGTATCGCGCCGAAACGCCGGCAGACGTCTTGCGGCGTGTGTCGCGTGTCGCGTCATCTTGGGCGGCTTGCCGAGCAACACGGACAGGTCCATGTCCACCGGCCGATTGTCGAACAGCCGATCCTCGACGACCAGTGTGCGGGCCCGGGTCGCAGTGCCCACCACCGCCACCGGGCATCGCTCACGCGCGCACAGCTCCCGGAAGCGATCGAGCCCATCGGCGCGCACCGCGAGAACATAGCGCTCCTGTGCCTCGTTGCACCAAACCTGCATGGGCGACATGCCCGGCTCCTCGCTCGGGATGTCGCGCAGCTGGAAGCGCCCGCCCACACCGCCGCCATGCACCAGCTCCGGCAGTGCATTGGATAACCCGCCCGCGCCGACGTCGTGAATCGACAGGATCGGATTGTCGTCACCCATCGCCCAGCAGCGGTCGATCACCTCCTGCGCGCGACGTTGAATTTCTGCGTTGGCACGCTGGACCGAATCGAAATCGAGGTCCTCGGTGTTTTGACCGGTCCCCATGCTCGAGGCCGATCCGCCGCCCAGACCGATCAGCATGCCGGGCCCACCGAGCTGCACGAGCGCCGCGCCGGGGACGAGCGGCTGCTTCGCGATCTGCGCGGCCGCGATGTTGCCCAGTCCCCCGGCGATCATGATCGGCTTGTGGTAGCCGCGCCGCTCGCCGCCCACCGTTTGCTCGAAGGTCCGGAAGTAACCACACAGATTCGGGCGACCGAATTCGTTGTTGAAGGCAGCGCCCCCGATCGGACCTTCGATCATGATGTCGAGCGCCGAGGCAATGCGGTTTGGCTTGCCATAGTCGTCGCGCTCCCAGGGCTGTTCGTCGCCGGGAATGCGCAGATGAGACACGGTAAACCCGGTCAGACCCGCCTTTGGCTTCGCCCCGCGTCCGGTGGCGCCTTCGTCGCGGATCTCTCCGCCTGCACCGGTGGCCGCGCCCGGATAGGGCGAGATCGCAGTGGGGTGGTTGTGCGTCTCCACCTTCATCAGAATGTGTCCGGCCTCCTCGGCGAAGCGGTAAACGCCGTCCTTGCGGGGATAGAAGCGCGGGACCACCGCGCCTTCGATCACCGCGGCGTTGTCGGCATATGCCACCAGCGTACCGTCCGGATGCGCGCCGTGGGTCTGACGGATCATGCCGAACAAGGAGTCCGGCATCGCTCGTCCGTCGATGACCCAATCGGCATTGAAGATCTTGTGCCGGCAGTGCTCGGAGTTCGCCTGCGCGAACATCATCAGCTCGACATCGGTCGGATCACGGGCAATGCGGCGGAAGTAATCGAGCAGATAAGCAATCTCGTCCGCCGATAACGCGAGCCCCATCTCGACGTTGGCGCGCTCCAGCGCTTCGAGTCCCTGAGCCATGACCGCGATTCGCCGCAGCGGCGCAGGCTCGAGGTGGGAGAAGATCGCATCGGCGGCTTCGAGGCTGGGCAGCACGGTTTCGGTCATGCGATCGTGCAGCAGCGGCATCAGCGTCTTCCTGTCTTGCTCGCTCAGCTTGTACTCGTCTTCCACGCCCGCCCGGAACAGCGTTCCGCGCTCGATGCGCGTGATCATGTCCAAGCCGCATCGCTGCGCGATGTCGATCGCCTTCGACGACCACGGTGAAATCGTTCCCGGACGCGGCACCACGACCAAACTCTCACCGGGGCCATCGGGCTCGTCAGCGGTCGGGCCATAAGTGAGCAGCGCGTTCAGGATCTGCCGCTCCTCCTTGCTGAGCGGCCGCGCGAGCTTGACGAAGTGCCAGAAGCGCGCCTGAATCGACTGCAGCGCGGGGATCGAACGCGCTGCCTGGCGAAGAAGTTTTTCGAGACGAAAGTCGGAAAGGGCGCGGCGGCCGGGAAGCCGAAGAATGGTGGCCATCGGGGGTACGCTGAAGTGAACGCGGATTATACCGACTGGGGCTGCTTGCGCAGCAAGCGAAAAGGCCATTGGCCTCGGCGCCCTATAATGGGTTCATGAACATTACCGGCGCCCAACCCGTTTGCCGGGTCGACGCGATACGCGCGATCGAAGCAGCCGTATCGTCCGGCCCCGATGCTCCCAATTTGATGGAGCGCGCGGGCCTGGCGGCGGCGCAGCTCGCGCGCGAGCGCCTGCTCGAGGGCAAGCGCGAGGTGCTCGTGATCGCCGGACCGGGTAACAACGGCGGCGATGGATTCGTCGTGGCTCGCCATCTACAGCAATGGTGGTATCGGGTCCGCGTGCTGTTTACGGGTGACGCCTCGCACCTCTCTGCCGATGCCAAGGCCGCCTACGCTGCTTGGGTCAGTCCCGGCAATCGGGTCCTGATGGAGCCGCCCGGTACCCCAGTCGATTTGATCGTCGACGCCTTGTTCGGAATCGGCTTGACTCGCGCCGTCGAAGGGCGCGCTGGTCAGCTGGTCGATTGGATGAACGCGCAGACGGCGCCGATCCTGGCACTGGACGTTCCGAGCGGCCTCGACGCCGACACCGGCCGCACCCTCGGTCGGACTGTGCGTGCGGGGCACACCGCGACCTTCATCGCATTGAAACCTGGTCTGATCACCCTGGACGGCCCTGACTATTGCGGGGAGGTCCATGTGTGCGACTTGGGTCTCGACGCTCGGTCGATGCACGCGCAGTGCGGATGGGTGATCGGGCATGACGAAATCGCCCGACTGCTGCCTCGACGTGCGCGCAATACTCACAAGGGCACTTATGGCAGCCTGGGCATTATCGGTGGCGCTGCGGGGATGACGGGCGCGGCTTTGCTCGCTGGCCGGGCTGCTCTGCACCTCGGCACCGGGCGCACCTACCTCGGTTTGCTGGACGCTCACGAGCTCCGCATCGACCCCGTGCAGCCCGAGCTCATGCTGCGTGAGTGTGACGATGTCGTCGAGCTGGCCCATCTCAATACGCTCGTGGTCGGGCCTGGACTCGGGCAGTCGCCGCCCGCACGCGCGGCCGTGGCGCGCGCATTGGAGCGCAACCTGCCGTTGGTGCTCGATGCCGACGCGCTCAACCTGATCGGCGCGCACGACGCACTGCAGGACGTTTGCCGGGCGCGCACCGCCCCCACGTTGATGACGCCGCATCCTGCGGAAGCCGCCCGCCTGTTGCGAACCGCGGTGAGCGACGTGCAGCAGGATCGCGTGGAGTCTGCGCGCGAGATTGCGCGGCATTACCGTGCTGCCGTCGCCCTCAAAGGTGTGGGAACCGTCGTCGCGTTTCCGGATTCGCGCTGGCATATCAACACCAGCGGCAACCCCGGGTTAGCCAGCGCAGGAATGGGCGATGTTCTATCCGGCATCCTTGGCGCGTTTCTCGCCCAGGGCGCGGACCTGCGTAGCGCCCTTCTAGCGGCCGTGCATCTCCATGGGTTGGCTGCGGACGCGACCGCCGAGCATCTCGGAGGTGAGATCGGGCTGACCGCGAGCGAAGTCACGCTTCAAGCGCGGCGCTTGCTCAATCGCGCGATCTACGTCGACGAGAGCTGAAGCGCCGCCTCGCAAGGGACGTCGGAGCCGACACTGAAAAGTCTTTGGTGAATTGTTGATCGCCTGCTCAGTTGTAGAGCAGTCGTACCGTCTGCAGTCCCAGCACTGTCATCAGCAGCGATCCCACCAGATGCAGGACGATGTGGCCCAGCGCCCACATGTATTCCCCCCGCGTCAGCAGGCCGATTGACTCAGCGGAGAAGGTGGAAAAGGTCGTCAAGCTGCCGAGAAATCCAGTGATGGCGAATAGCCGCAGCTCCGGGGGCAGCGCGGGATGCTGTCCGAGATACTCGATGAGCGCCCCGATGACATAACCACCCGCCAGATTCGCGGCCAACGTTCCCAGCGGCAAGGTGGGAAACAGGGGGTTGAGCAGCAAGCTCAACCCCCAACGCGACCAAGCACCCAACATCGCGCCAAAAGCGATCGCCACGAGGCCCGCGGTGGTCATGGCAAATTTTCCATGCCGGAATTATAGCGGTGGCTTCGGCCGCCCTAGCTTCTGCATCGGGTACTTGCATTGCAGCCAGGCCCTAAAGAATTAGGGAGGAAGTACCTAGCTAGACAGTCAACGGAGGTCACCAATGAGTACGTCGTTATTGAAGGGCGTGGCGCTTGCGCTCGTGGCTGCGCTTTCTCTCCCTGGAGCGGCGAGCGCCGCCGAGTTGCAGCCCTATGCCAAGAAAGGACAAGTGATCCAGCGCTTGCGGGCATTCGACAATCCCGAAGGCACGATTTTCAGCGCGGACGGCAAGCACGTATTTGTGTCCAACTCGGCCGAGCTCGGCATGCCGGACAAGGGATTCCACTTTACCCAGGACGCCGGCTATATCAGCAAGCTCGAAGTCCAGCCGGACGGTACGCTGAAGATGGTCAACGAGAAGCTCGTCACCGGACTCACCGCTCCGCTCGGCATGGCCGTGCTGCCGGTGGCGACATCGAAGTTTCCACGCGGCACGATCTTCTTGGCGGCTGCCGGCGCGCCGCTGGCAAAGGCCGACGGCACGCAGGTCAAGGATCCGAAACAGTCCGACGCGAAGATCGTCGCGTTCAACGAAGACGGTAAGGTGCTGGGGACGATCAAGCTCGGCATGGGATCGGCGGTCGCACGCACGACCAAGGCCGTAGCGACCTTGCCTAACGCGATGGGATTCGACAAGGAAGGCAATCTCTATCTGGCCGAAACAGGGATCGGTGGTGCGCAATTCGATCCTCCCATTCCAACCAACGGCGGCGGTGTATACATGTTTCCGCATGGCAGCCTCGATGCGCTTGCAGACGGCAAAGAGGCGAAGGTCGGTTACATCGCGGTGCCCGAGGGCGGCCCCGACGGCTGTGAGGTCGCGCCGGACGGCAGCATCCACTTCAACACGGTCGGCTTAGCGGCTGGGCTGAAAGATCCCGCCGAGGGTGGGATGTACCGCCTCAGCAAGGATGCCTTCAGCAGCGGGAAGCTGCCCGAGCCCTTCATGAAGGGGCTGGGTGCATTGGACGGCCTCGACTTCGCCGGCACGACTCGGCTCGACACCGAGATCAAGAATACCAACAGCGTGGTGGTGACCCCCGCGTCGGGCAAGACGACCTACATGCTGACCTACGACCAGGACATCAAGATGGCCGGGCCAGCGGATATCGCTGTGCGCAAGATGAGCGACGGCAGCTATCTGCTGGTCATTCCGGAGTTGAGTGCGACATCGCCGAACAACAAGGACAACCCGGTGACGGTGGTGAAACTTCCGCCCGATTTCTAATTCGCCGACGCGGCGGTTCGGTGACGCCGAACTGCCGCTACGCGACGACCGGCGGAGAATAAAGATCGGCGAGCGCACGGGTGAGTCGAACGTGGCGCTCGCTGTCCTCTTTTGCATGGTCACCGCTGCCGAGATCGAGGATCCGGGCCACCCGACCGTGATCGAATACGACGACATTCTCGGCGAACGCTTCGACGTCGGCCGGGTCATGAGTGATGATGATCATCGGGACATTGAAGCGGCGCTGGGTGGCGACCAGCTCTTCGCGCACGCGTGTGCGCAGCAAGGGATCGAGCGCCGATAGCGGCTCGTCGAGCAAGAGCAGCTGCGGTCGCCGAATGAGCGCGCGTGCCAATGCCACCCGCTGCCGCTGTCCCCCGGACAGATTGCGCGGCAGCGCATTGGCGACCACCTTCAGCTCGAACAGCTCGAGGAAATCGACCACGGTGGATGCTTCGGATCGCTCGCTTAAGCCGAACGCGATGTTCTGCGCCACGCTCATGTGCGGAAACAGGGCGTAGTCCTGGAACACGTATCCGACGTTGCG
>Ga0070741_10002411_pt1 | contig 50517 bp, 53 predicted proteins | sample Coa_R1_4_FD_66440 | JGI IMG/M metagenome (GOLD analysis project Ga0070741, IMG submission 66440) | Surface soil microbial communities from Centralia Pennsylvania, which are recovering from an underground coalmine fire - Coalmine... | ecosystem: Environmental > Terrestrial > Soil > Unclassified ... | reverse complement strand
CGCCGAGCGCCCCGGCTTCGGCACGCGATTCGATGTCGCCGAACGCCGTGACGAAGATGACGGGTGTATGCCATCGCGAGCAGCGGAGCGCGGCGAGCAGGTCGAGGCCGCTGAGCCCGGGCATGTCGAGGTCGGAGACGATCGCTCCGAAGAGGTGCGGGCGGGTGCCCCAGATCTTGGACGTGATCTGGTCGAGGACCTCGATGCCGTCGCGCGCCTCGGACACGCCGTAGCCGGCCCGCCGGAGCGCGGTGGCGATCAGGCGTCGCATGTCGTCGTCGTCCTCGGCGACGAGCACGCGGCGCGAGCGATGGCCGAGTGCGGGTTCCGTGGGCGGCGCCGACGCCGCGTCGATCGTCATGTGCGCGTTCATGGGGTCTCCTTCCCTGAGCGTCATGCCGCCGGCGTCGACGGCTCGTCCGCGTGCCGCCGCTGGGCGAACGCCCGGTCGAGCGCCTGACGGAGGTCGCCCGCGCTGATCGGCTTCGCGAGCACGGTCGTGGCGCCGAGCGCGTGCGCTTCGAAGTGCACCGTCGGGTCGTCGGACGCCGTGACGAGGATCAGCGGCGCGGGCCACCCGCCGTAGCGCCAGCCCGAGAACACCTCGATCGCCGTCAGGTCCGGCATGTTGACGTCCGACACGATCGCGTCGAAGCGTTTCGTGTGTCGGGTGCGGACGTGGCCACGGCGATCCAGTCGAGCAGCTCGATGCCCGTTTCCGCCTCGAGGACGTCGCAGCCCTCGGCACGGAGCATCCAGGCGATCAGGTGGCGCTGATCGGCATCGTCCTCCACCAGGAGGACACGGCGCGGAACCCTGAGGTCATCCATCGTCATCTCCCTCGCGAAGCTCAGGACACCGAGGACCGGTAGGCCACCGAGCGGGCGACCGCTCGAAGGTCGTTCAGCTGGACCGGCTTGGTGAGGACCATCTGCGCGCCGAGCTCGTACGCGCGCTGGCGCGTCTCCTTGTCGTCGTATGCCGTCACCAGGATCACCGGCGTCTGCCGCGGGATCGCGGGCCGCTGGCTCAGCACCTCGAGCGCCGTGAGATCCGGCATCTGGATGTCCGAGATGATCGCGTCGAACGCCTCGTCTTTGCGCGACCATGCCGTGAGCTCCGCCCACTCGAGGAGATCGACGCCGCCCGTCACCTCCACCACTTCCGCGCCGTCCTGACGGAGCACCAGGGCCATGAGCGCGCGCAGCTCGGCGTCGTCCTCGGCGACGAGGAAGCGCCGTCGTCGCACCGCGCTCTTCGACGAACCCGCGCTCAAGGGAAGCGCTGGCGGCGTCGACTGTTGCCGTTCCGTTTTCTTCGAGTCCATCTGTCGTCCCTCCCGTGTCGTTCGAAACTCTCGACGACGTACGTTGCAGCGGACGTGCCACGACGAGCCGTCGTGCGGTGGGGACGGCGCTTCGGATGCCGCGGGGCACGATGCCCCACGTGGGCGCGATCGGGCGCGTCGCCGCGAGCGAGTCCGGCGGTTCGGCGGGCGTCGGGGGCAATTCGTCGCCGGGCAAAATGCCCCGCTGCGCAGACGCCACGGCGTCAGCCGTGCGCGCCGTACTGCAGGAGCTTTCGGTAGAGCGTCTTGCGGTCGAGGCCGAGCACGCGGGCGGCGACCATCCGGTTCCCCTTCACCGCGTCGATGACCCGGAGGATGTGGCGGCGCTCGATCTCTTCCAGCGAGACGAGCTCGGCCGCCGCGTCGGCGCTCGGCGCGAGCCGCGCGCGCCCCGCGCGACGGATCTTCTCCGGGAGATCGTCGGCCGCGATCCGATCGAAGCGCGCGAGGACGACGGCCCGCTCGATGCAGTTCTGAAGCTCGCGGACGTTCCCGGGCCACGAGTACGCGAGGAGGCGCTCCGCGGCGCCCGGGGAAAGCCCGACGACCGGTTTGTTCGTCCGGGTCGCATAACGCTCGATGAAGTGCTGAGCGAGCAGCAGCACGTCGTTCTCGCGCGCTCGCAACGCGGGCAGCCAGACCTGGATGACGTTGATGCGGAAGTAGAGGTCCTCGCGAAAGCGTCGCTCGCGCACCGCCGCCTCGAGGTCCTGGTTCGTCGCCGCGACGATCCGCACGTCGCAGCTCATCTCCGTGTCCGACCCGATCGGGCGGACCGTTCGCTCCTGGAGCGCGCGGAGGAGCTTCGGCTGCAGGGCGAGCGGCAGCTCGCCGATCTCGTCGAGGAAGAGCGTGCCGCGCTCGGCGCGGACGAAGAGACCCTTCCGGCTCCCGACTGCGCCCGTGAACGCGCCGGCGACGTGTCCGAAGAGCTCGCTCTCGAGCAGCGCTTCCGGCATCGCGGCGCAGTTCACCGCGACGAAGGGCCCCGCCGCGCGCCGGCTCCGCCCGTGGAGCGCCCGCGCGACGACCTCCTTGCCGGTCCCGCTCTCGCCCGTCACCAGAACGGAGGAGTCGGCGTCGGCGATCCGTTCGAGCAGGTCGGTCACGTGCCGCATCGCCGGGCTCTCGGCGATCAGGCCCGGGAACGCGCCGTCGGCGCGGACGGCACGGCGCAGCCGTTTCACCTCGTCGCGCAGACGGTGATGCTGCACGGCGCGCTCGAGGACGAGACCGAGGAGCTCGACCTCGGGCGGCTTCGTCACGAAGTCGTAGGCGCCGGCGCGGATCGCCGCGATCGCGGTGTCGAGGTGCGCCGACCCGGTCAGGATCACGACCGGGACGTCGGGGCGATCCGTCACGATGCGCTCGCAGAGCTCGAGCCCGTGCATGCCGGACATCTCGACGTCGGTCAGGACCACGTCGACCTCCGCGGCCGACACGACCGCGATCGCCTCCTCGGCGGAAGCACGCCAGGTCACGTCGAAGCCGTTCGATTGAAGGCCGGTCGCCAGCAGACGGCAGAGATCGACGTCGTCGTCGACGAGGAGGACACGTCCGCGCATCGGTCGGAGCCCAATTGCGAACAGCAAGAGCCATGCCCCCGGCGTTGCCGCGCGCCGCGCGCTTCACTGTGGGAACCCCGTGGAGCCGACACGTCCGGACGACGCTCCGCCCGGGAGTGCGGGAGCCGACTTGCGTCGGTTCGACGGAAAATTGACGGCGTCCTCGCACGCCGGCAACCGTCGCGTCCCGTGGGCGACGGCGACGGAGCCATGGAGTGGGCCGCGCCGCCCGGCATGGTTCTTGGTCAGATCAGACCTCCCGCCACATGCGATCGCATTCCGAGCCGGAGACCGCGCAGGCGCTCCTCCGCCTCACCGAGGAGGCCGCGGAGACGCTCTCGCTGCCCGACGTCCTGGGCCACGTCTGCCGCGTGACGCGCGAGATCGTCCCGTGCGATCGCGCGGCGGTCTATCTCTCCGACGATCCGCACGAGGCGATCGCGCTGGTGGCCGATCACGGGACGCCCGCCCATCTCCCGTCGCGCTTCGCGCCGGTGCTGTACGCGGGGACGCCGATCGTGATCTCGCGCGACGGTCCACGGACGCCGGAGGCCGTCGAGGCGCTCGACGACGCGGGACTCTACGCGCTCGCCGTCCTGCCGCTGCCGGGCCGCGGGAGCGCGGCCGGCGCGCTCGTCGTCGGACGCGAGACGTCGCCGGGTTTCTCGGAGACCGCGCTCGACGTCGCGCGCGGCGTGGCGCGTCACGCGGCGCCGCTCATCGAGAACGCGCGGCTCTTCACGTCACTCGAGAAGGCGGCGGTCTTCCGGGCCGGTGTCGCGGAGCTCGCGGCCGCCCTGAACGCCTGGAACGATCGGCCGGTCATCGCGCGGCTCGTGTGCAAGCGCGGCGCGGAGCTCTTCCAGGTGACGAGTGGCGTCCTCTTCCGGCGCGCGGGCGACGTCCTGGTCGCCATGGGCGCGACCGGGCCGGAGGCGGAGCGCGCCGCGAGGATCGCGCTGTCGATCGACGACGACGACACGCCGGTCGTTCGGGCGTTCCGGGAGGCAGGGCCGGTGTTCGTCAATGCGATCGCGCCGGGCGCCGCCGCCCCAGCGGTCGCGCGCGAGCTCGGCCTGTGCTCGCTCCTCGCCGTCCCGCTGGTCGGACGTGCCGGAACCGGCGGCGTTCTCGTGTACGGGGATACCGCGCGGCCGTACGCCTTCAGCCGGGCGATCGCGGACGAGGGGATGCTGCTCGCCGCGATCGCGACCGGTGCGATCGAGCGCGCGTACTGCGCCGAGGTCGACGAGGCGCGGCGCATCGCGGAGCTGCAGGCAGCGGAGCTCACGCGCCGCGCGAAGGAGCTGACCGACGCGCGGAACGCCGCGCTCGCCGCGGCGCAGGCGAAGGCCGAGTTCCTCGCCAACATGAGCCACGAGATCCGCACGCCGATGACCGCGATCCTCGGCTACCTGAACCTCCTCGGGAGCTCCGACACGACCCCCGCGGAGCGTGCGGCGCACCTCGGGACGATCCGGCGGAACGGCGAGCACCTCCTCCACATCCTGAACGACATCCTCGACCTCTCGAAGATCGAGGCCGGGAAGATCACCGTCGACCGCGCGCCCTTCGCGCTCGTGCCGTTCGTCGCGGAGATCGCGTCGCTGATGCGGCCCCGGGCGGTCGAGAAGGGCCTGACGTTCGCGGTCGCCTGCACGGGCGCGATCCCGGAACGGATCGACGCCGACGCCACCCGACTCCGGCAGGTGCTCCTGAACCTGCTGAGCAATGCGATCAAGTTCACGGAGACCGGCGGCGTTCGGCTCGGCATCTCGGTCGCCGAGGCGCCAGCGATGCTGCGTTTCGACGTCGAGGACACGGGCATCGGGCTCTCCGCGGAGGCGATCGCGAAGCTCTTCGCCCCGTTCACGCAGTCCGACGCCTCGATGACGCGGCGATTCGGCGGGACGGGTCTCGGGCTCGCCATCTCGAAGCGACTCGCCCAGACGCTCGGCGGAGACATCGAGGTCCGGAGCACCGTCGGCGCCGGGAGCGTCTTCTCGCTCACCATCGACCCGGGCTCGCTCGACGGTGTGCCGATGCTCGAGGCCCCGGACCTCACGCCCGCACCCGAGGAGCCGGTCGCCGTCGTGGTCCCGGAGACGGACACGTCGCTCGTCGCGCGCGTGCTGCTCGCGGAGGACACGCCCGATACCCAGCGGCTCTTCGCCTACTATCTCCGGAAGGCAGGGGCCGAGGTGGACATTGCGGAGAACGGCCTTCTCGCCCGCGACCGCGCGCTCGCCGCGGCGGCCGCCGGTCGCGCCTACGACGTCATCCTGATGGACATGCAGATGCCCGAGCTCGACGGCGAGCAGGCGACCGCACAGCTCCGGCGCGCAGGCTACCGCGGACCGATCATCGCGCTCACGGCGCACGCGATGCAGAGCGAGCGCGAGAAGTGCCTCCGCGCGGGCTGCGACGATTTCGCGAGCAAGCCGATCGATCCGGAGACGCTCGTCGCGACGATCCGCCGCCACCTGCACCGATCCGAGTCGGTCGCGAGCGAGGAGCAGCCGCTCGTCAGCACGCTCAAAGGCGACGCGGAGCTGATGGCACTGCTCGACATGTTCATCGCGGGCTTGCCGGAGCGCGTCGCGGCGATGGAGCGGAGCCTCGCGGCGGCCGATTTCGAGACGTTGCGGAAGCAGGCGCACCAGCTGAAGGGCACGAGCGCCGGCTACGGCTTCGCGCCGATCGCGGAAGCGGTCGCCCGGATCGAGGCGAGCGTCCGGTCGCGCGTCGACCTGGATACGCTCCGACCACGGCTCGAGGAGCTCGCGACGCTCTGCCGGCGGGCACGCTCGGGCTTCCCGAGCGTCGCCGCGTTCTCGGGCGATTCGCCGGCCCTGTCGGCGCCTTGACGCGAATCCCATCCGGCGAACGAGGCGGCGGACGCTGGCCCGCGGCTTGCTTCCACGTCGTCACGGGTGGCTGTGCGGATCACGGTATGACGAGACGACCGGCTCGGCTCGGTGGCCTACTCGCGCTCTGGGCCGCGCTGACGGCCTCGTCGACGTTCGCCCGGGGGCCTCTGCCGCGGCCTCCGATCGATTGCGAGACGCCGCGGTGCCAGGTCGCCGATCGGATCGCGGAAGCCTGCCCCTGCGACGGCGCCGCGACCCATCGAAGCCACGTCCAGTGCGTGTCGCGCGCCGCGAAGCAGCTCGTGTCCGAAAAGCTGCTGCCGGGGCCGTGCAAGCAGGCCGTCGTCCGGTGTGCGGCGCGCTCGACGTGCGGCAGTTCAAACCGCGCGGCGTGTCGCGTGCCGTTGTCGAGTGGACGCGAGCGATGCCGGCTCAAGCGATCGACGGCGAGCTGTGGTGCAGGACGCGGCACCCTCGGCACGGGGAGCTGCTGCCGCGCCTGCCCGACGACCACGTCGACGACCAGCTCGACGTCGTCCACCGCGCCCGGCGCGACGACGACGAGCAGCACGACGACGAGCAGCACGACGACGAGCAGCACGACGACGACGCTGCTGCCGTGCGGCGGCATCTTCCCCGTGTGCTTGGGGAACTGCCCGCCCGGCCAGCAGTGCACGGGCAGTGGTCTCGGCGCGCCGTGCGTCTGTACCCCGTGAGCCGGCCGCCGGCGTCGTAGAGCGTCATCTTCTTGCCACCCCGGTCCGTCGCGGACACGTCGCCGACGCTGGGTTGCCGCTGATTTCGACACGGCGGCGGGCACCGCGGTTGCTACGGCGGGCAGGGTTGGAGCCTTGATGCTACGCGACGCGGTCGTTTCGGCGACGTGGCAGCCGCGCTCGTGGCTGCTCGTTGCGCTGCTCGCCAGCCACGCCGCGGTGGCGACCGCCGCCGGCGCCCCCGGGACACCCCAGCACGAGCTCCTGCTGTTCGACGAGACCCCGATCACGGGGGCGGCAAAACATGCCCAGTCGGCGCGGGAGGCGCCGGCGCGGGTCACCGTGATCACCCGCGACGAGATCACGCGCTTCGGCTATCGGACGCTCGCCGAGGCGCTGCGTGCCGTGCCCGGCTTCTACCTGAGCGGCGACCGGAACTACGACCACATCGGCCTCCGCGGCTTCCTCCGTCCGAACGATTTCAACGACCGGATCCTGCTCCTCGTGAACGGCCACACCTACAACAATGACCTCTACCAGCAGGCGTACCTCGGGCAGGACTTCGGCATCGACCTCGAGGCGGTCGATCACATCGAGGTGATCCGCGGCCCGGGCTCGGCGCTCTATGGCGGCAACGCGTTCTTCGCGGTGATCAACGTGGTGACGACGACCGGACGCGACACGCCGGGCGTCCAGCCGCTGGTCGAGACGGGCAGCTTCGGGCGAAAACGCGGCCAGGCGTCCGTCGGCCACGTGACGGCGGACGGGGCCGATGTCTTCGCGAGCGGCTCGGTGCTCGACGTCGATGGGCAGGAGTCGCTCTTCTATCCCGCGTACGACACCCCGGCGACGAACCACGGGATCGCGCACGACGCGGACGGCGAGCGCGCGCTCAAGTTCTTCACGAGCGCGCAGTACGGACGGTTCTCGTTCCAGGGCGGTACCAGCTGGCGCGAGAAGCACGTCCCGACCGGCGCGTTCGACACGACCTTCGACGACCCGGGTACGAAGACCGTCGATACGCGCCAGTTCGCCGAGGCCCTCTACGAGGCCGCGCCGATCGCCCGCACCGACGTGACCGCGCGTCTCTTCTACGACGGCACGGGTTACCACGGCACGTTCGTCTACGGCGCCGGCCCGACCCGGGCGAAGAACGAAGATCTCGGGACGAGCCACTGGTTCGGCGGCGAAGTCCGCGCGCGCCGGGAACTGTTCGCGGGCAACGCGCTCACGGTCGGCACCGAATACACGTACCACCCGCGCGCCGTGCAGGAGAACTTCGATCTCCCGAGCGGGCGGACGTTCCTCCACGACACACGCTCCTACGGCGTCGTCGGTGTCTACATGCAGGACGAGTGGGAGGTCCTCCCGCGCCTCACGCTCACCGGCGGCCTCCGCTACGACAGCTACTACGGACGGCTCCAGCAGGTGAGCCCGCGGCTCGGTGCGGTCTGGACGGCGCGCGACGACACGACGGTGAAGCTGCTCTTCGGACAGGCGTTCCGTCCACCGAACCTCTACGAGCAGTACTACGGCTACCCGTCGATCGGGATCCAGAACCTGGCGAACACGCGCCTCGACGCCGAGCACATCACCACCTACGAGGCGGTCCTGGAGCAGGGCCTCTGGAACCTCGCGCAGGGGACGCTCGCCGTCTACCGCTACGACGTCGACGACCTGATCGAGCAGGTCCAGCTCCGTCGCCCCGGGTTCGACGGCGTGACGCTCCAGTACCGGAACACCGGCGCGGCGGAGGCGAACGGCGCCGAGGCCGAGCTTCGCGTCCCACTCCCGCGCGGCATCGTGGCGCGCGCCGCCTACAGCGCGCAGGCCGCGCGCGACGAGGACGGCCGGATCCTCAGCAACTCGCCGAAGCACCTCGGGAGCGTCGGGCTGCTCGTCCCGCTCGGATACGGCTTCGACGCCGGCACCGAGCTCCTGATCGTCGGGCCACGACGGAACCTCGTCGGACGGCGGCTCGAAGCGGCGCGCATCCTGAATCTCAACCTCGGCTACCGTCCCCCGGGCACCGACCTTCGCGTCTCGGCCGGACTCTACAACCTGTTCGACCAATCCTATCCCGACCCGGGCGGCGCCGAGCACCGACAGGACCGGATCCCGCAGGACGGGCTCACCTTCCGCGTGCAGCTGCGCTATGCGTTCTGACGGTCGCGACGCCAAAGGACGGCAGAGCTGCCGCGCGCTCGCGATCGCCGGGCTCCTCCTCGTGCCGGCGGCGACGCACGCGGCCGCGCCGGTCGTCGCCGTCATCAAGAGCGGCGCGCCCGCGCCGTTCGAGCGCGCGACGAAGGCGATCACCGCGGCGCTCCGGCAGAGTCCGACGCAGCCCGAGGTGTTGACCTTCGACCTCGAAGGCGACGAAGCGAAGGGCAGTGCGGTCCTCGACCGCGTGCGGCGCGCGGGCGCGGACGTGATCGTCACGGTCGGTTCGCTCGCCACCGCGTCGGCCCTCGCCGCGACGACGAAGGAGCCGATCGTCTTCTCGATGGTGCTCTATCCCGAGCAGAGCGGGTTCCTGCGCAACGGCCGCGACCGCGTGACGGGCGCGTCGCTCGACATCCCCACCGACGTGCAGTTCGACTACCTCCGGCGTCTGCTCCCCGCGGCGAAGCGCGTCGGCGTGCTCTTCCATCCCGACGAGACGGGCGCGGTGGTCGAGGCGGCGCGCGGCCCAGCGGCGAAGCACGGGCTCACGCTCGTGCCGAAGACCGTCGGCGACCGGGACGACGTCGTGGCGGCCCTGCGGACGCTCATGGACGACGTCGACGTCGTGTGGGCGGTCGCCGACGGGCACGTGTTCACGCCGCAGGCGACGTCGGCGCTCATCCTGGCCTCGCTCCGACGCCGCGTCCCGCTGATCGGCCTGTCGGCGGCTCACGTCCGCGCCGGCGCGCTCGCGGCCCTCTCCTGCGACTACGAGGACGTCGGCGAGCAGACCGCGGCGCTCGCCCTCCGCGTCCTCCAAGGCGCAGCGCCCAGCAGCCTCCCCATCACGACGCCGCGCCGGGTCGGCCTCGCGCTGAACCTGCGGACGGCGGAGCACCTCGGCCTCACGTTGCCGCCGGAGGTGGCGGCCGAAGCGGCGGAGACCGTGCGCTGATGCCACGGCGGCAAATCAAGGAATGGGGCGCTTCGGCCGATAGTGGAAGCGACGTCCCAGGACGATCGTCGGCCATGACCCGGATCCTCGTCATCGAAGACAACGACGGTGTGCGCGAGGAGCTCGTCGAGATCCTCCGCTACGAAGGGTTCGACGTCCGGGAGGCCGAGAACGGCCGGCTCGGCCTCGAGCTCGCGAAGGGCTGGCCGCCCGACCTCGTGATCTGCGACCTCATGATGCCCGAGCTCGACGGCTATGCGACCCTCGAAGCGATGCGCCACGACCCGGCGACGGCGGCGATCACGTTCCTCTGCCTCACGGCGCGCGGGGAGCGGCGGGACATGCGGAAGGCGATGGAACTCGGTGCCGACGACTATCTGACGAAACCGTTCACCGTCGACGAGCTCTTGGCAGCGCTCCGCGCCGCGCTCGCGAAGCGCGCGCGATCGGCGCCCGACGCGCCGCATCCGGATCGGGGTACGTCGTAGCAGGGAACCCGTCCCCGAGGACGGAGCCACGGTTCACGTCCGTGACCGAGAGTACGCGCGACGACACGGGACGCCCCGTTCGCGGACGGCTCGCGCACGGCGTCGTCGTCCGGCTGACGCTCACGACGTCCGTGCTGATCGTGGCCACGTGCATCGTCCTGAGCGTCGTCCTCGTCCGCCGGCACCTGGCGGACATCCGCCAGGGCCTCGTGGATCGTGGACACGCGATCGGCGAGTTCCTCGCGCGCGAGGCGGAGCTCGGCGTGCTGAGCGGCGACGTCGCCGCGCTCCGCCAGCTCGCGACGGTCGCGCGCGGTCAGCCCAACGTCGTGTACTGCCGGTTCTTCGATCGCGCCGGCGCGCTGCTCGCCGCGATCGGCGACGACGACGTCGGGGCGGCGAGCCCGCCCGTCGCCGGGGAAACGTCGGAGGGCGCGCCGCTCGTCGTGACCGCGGACGTGTGGGAGTTCCGGACGGCGATCACGACGACCCCGCTGCGGCCGCAGCGTGAGGAGCTGCTGAACGGTGAGGACGACGCGACCGGAGCGGTCGCCGCACCCGGGCCCCGCGAACGCATCGGAACGGTCTCGGTCGGGATCGCGCTCGGTCAGCTCCGCGAGCAACGTCGCCTGGCGTTCGTGACCGCCGCGCTGTTCACGCTGCTCGTCGCGTTGCTCGCGGTCGCGAGCGCCGCGCTGCTGCTCCAGGGCACGCTGCGTGCCGTGGCGACCGCGGCGGCGCTCGCGGAAGAGCGCAGTCGGCTCGCCGAGTTGAAGGCGAGCTTCGTCACGCAGGCGTCGCACGAGTTCCGGACCCCGCTCGCCGTCATCCTCGCCTGCTGCAACGCGCTCCAGCGCTACGGGACGCGGATGGCGCCCGAGCAGCAGAGCCGGCGGCTCACGAAGATCCAGGGCAGCGTGCGACACATGACCGAGCTGATCGAGGACGTGCTGATCCTCGGGCACGCGGACTCGGGGAAGCTCGATTGCGTCCGGGAACCGGTGGACGTCGACGCCCTCTGCCAGGAGATCGTCGCCGACGTGCAGGCGACGACGCCCGAGACGCATCGCATCGTCCTCCGATCGGCCGTCGGCGGCGAGCGCATCATGCTCGACGCGAAGCTCCTGCGACAGATCCTCCGCAACCTGCTGACGAACGCGGTCAAGTATTCGCCCGGCGGCGGGACGGTGCAGCTCGACTCGTCGCGGCACGAGCGCGCGGTGACCTTCCGAGTGACGGACCAGGGGATCGGCATCCCGGCCGAGGATCGGGCGACGCTCTTCGAGCCGTTCCATCGCGGCGGGAACGTGGGGAAGATCCCGGGATCGGGCCTCGGGCTCGCGATCACGGCGAAGGCGGTCGGCCTGCACGGCGGGACGATCGCCGTCGAGAGCGTTCCGGGCGGGGGCACCAGCTTCGTCGTGAGGCTTCCGGAGCCGGAAGCGGACGCGCCGCCGGGTGGTGGCAGCGAGCGGGCGGTCGCCGGCGGTTCGCCCGGATTCTGAGGATCGCGCCGGGTCGGGCGTCCGCCGTGCAAACGAGCATCGCGGCGTGCTAGCGAGGCGACACGCCGGGTTTGCGCATCCTCCTCGCACTGCTCCTCGTCCTGCCGTGTGCCTCGCCCGGTGTGGCGAGCATCGTGACGCTCTACGGCGCGCGCGGGTCGTTCGGAACGCTCCGCGGTACGCTGCCGAGCGGCGGGTCGGTGGCCCGCCGCCGCGTGCGGGGCTGGCAGCTCGACCCGGGCCAGGCGGCCTTCTTCCCGGCCGTCGCCGCGGACGGGACGGTCTTCGTCGCGAATCTCCCGCAGACGTTCAACCAGTTCCTGCTGACGGCGTGCGACATGGTCGTCACGTGCTTCCATCCCCGGCGCCGTACGTGCCGCGACGCCGACGCGGCGGGGACCCGAGCCTTCGCGAACTTGCGCATCCCGACGGCGACCGGAAGCCGCTTCGTCCCGCCGGGCGACTGTGCGGCTGTCAGCGCGTTCGAAGCGCTCGGCGCCGACGTCGCGGACATCGCGGTCGTGCCCGATCCGACCGCCGGCGAGCGCGTGGTGTTCGCCTCGACGTGGGGGTCGCTCGCGTCGACCGACCCGGACGCCTTCCCGGCCTTCGGCGCGATCACGAAGACGGGCGGCGCGTGGACACCGGATGCGGCGGCGAGCCGGGGCCCGGTCGCGCTCGGCGCGTCGAATCCGCCCGTCAGCGTCGCGGCCTGTCCGAGCGCGCCGAAGCGGTGCTGCGCGGATGCGGACTGCGGCCCCGGCGGCACGTGTACGGACGCGATGTGCGGCGTCGCGGCGCTCGGCACCTGCGTCGTCGCGTGCGCGGCGCCCTCCGACTGCGGCGCGGGGCAGACGTGCGTCGCGGGCCGGTGCGAGAGCGTCGGCTGCGGAGCGCTGAACGAGATGGCGCGATTGCCCCGGTCGGGTCGCCTCGTCGTGAGCGAGTACGCCGGGAGCCGGCTCGCCGTCGTCGACACGGACGGCACGATCCTCGCGGCCTACGCGTTCCCGACGGTCCCCGCGCCGTGCGGTGGCGGCCCGGTCTCGGTCCTTCCGCGCGAGGTCGACGCCGATCCGACGAGCCCGCTCGGCGACGAGCGGTTCGCGATCGTCTTCGACACCTCCGACCCGCGCGGGCAGCCACTGCAGGAGTTCCGGTACGACGACCGGACGCGCGCGCTCGCGCCGGTCTCCGCGCCGGTCTTCACCGCGACGGCGGCCAACCCCGCGCCGGCGTGCGGCGAGACGAAGCAGGGCCAGGGCGCGCAGTACGATCATCGCGGGAACTTGTGGGTGGCGCGGTCGCGCGGCGTCGGCGGCGGGCCGCTCGGCGTCTACCTGAGGGACGCGACGACCGGCGTCCGTCGCCTCGACGGGCCGTGCAGCGCGATCGATCCCGCGACCGGTCTCCCGCGTCCGTGGGGCTCGCCCTGCACGGCGGACGTCGACGTCGGCGCGATCCCGTGGGCCATCCACGTGCTCGAGGACGCGACCAGCGGCGCGATGCTCGTGGTCGGCTACGGCGGAGAGGTCGTTGCGATCACGCCGGGCCCGAACGCGGACGGGACGCCGTTCGCCGTGCGCCCGACGATCGACCTCGGGCTCGCCCGCCTGCGCGCACCCGAGCCGGGCGCGACGCTGACCGCGAGCAAGGCCGCGATCGACGGCACGCGGCGGGCGCTGTGGGTGCCGGTGACGACCCGCGAGCCCGTCGTCGAGAACGTCCCCGGCTGCTCGTGCTTCTTCTGTGGCTGCGCGTTCGCCGTGGGACGGAGCCGGGACACCTGGCTCTATCGCGTCGACCTCGGGCGCGCGCTCGGGTCCGGACCGGCAGCGGCGGGTCGACGCGGCACGCGCTCGCGGTCCTGACGCGCCAAAAAAAAGGCGCGCGCGCCGTCGTCGGCGCGCGCGCCCGGTGCGTCGGGACGGATGCCGTCCTAGGGCTGGAACTGGTTCACGTTGAGGAAGAGCGGAACGGCCTTCGTCCGCCCACCGGATCCGACGGCGGAGAGCGTCGGGCCGTTGTTGACCTTGAGCGCCGGATGATCGAACGGTGCGCGCTCGTAGCGAACGCGGTCGTCGGTCATCGCGAGCATGAGGGCGACGAGGGCGTGCTTCTCGGCCTCGGTCAGGCCGAGCACCCGGATGTCGCCGTCCGTGAAGGAGCTCGGGAAGTCGCCGCCGCGGTCGTAGAAGTCGACGACCTGGCGGAGCGTCGCCATCTCGCCGTTGTGGAAGTACGGCCCGTTCAGCTCGACGTTCCGGAGGCCCGGCGTCTTGAACATGCCGTTCCCCTGCACGATGTCACCGCCGTCCTCGGCGACCGGCCGGACGGCCGTGTTGAGGAAGCCGCCGTTCGGGTCCCCGTTGGACACGGTCGCCTCGGTCAGCTCGGCACCGTCGTGACACTTGTCGCAGCGGCCCTTGCCCCGGAAGACGTCGAGCCCGAGCTGCTCCTCGGCGTTCAGCGCGCTCGTGTTGCCGTCGAGGAACGCGTCGTAGCGCGTCTGGCCCGAGACGAGCGTCGACTCGTACATCATGATCGAGAGGCCCCAGTAGAGCGAGAAGTTGTTCTCCATGACGGAGAAGCCGCCGACGACGGCGTTCGAGTTCCACCACTGCGGGTCGAAGGCCGCCTTGATCATGTCGGCGTAGGTCGTGTTGAGGCCGGGCTTCGAGCCGCGCGAGAGGCTGCCGAGGAGGCTGTCGGTCTTGGAGACGAGCTGCGTGTTGAGCGGCCGCAGGCCGAGCATCTTCCGGCCGAGCTGCTTGAAGTTCCGGCCGGCGCACGACATCTCGACGCCGTTGTTCGGCGGACCGACCGCCTGGGACGCGAGGCTCGCGTTCTCGAGCGCGATCGTCACCGGCGTCGGAACGCCGCCGACGATCTGCAGGACCGTGGGGTTGCTCGCATCGGTCGGGCCGAAGGGGGTCACGCCGTTGAAGACGTTGTTCGCACGGCCGTCCCAGAAGCTCCGGAAGTTGAAGATCGCGTTGACGTTGAAGGGCGTGTTCCGCCCGGTGACCTGGCGGTTCGATCCGAACGGGCCGCTCTTGTCGTCCGACGAGCACTTGTCGGCCGCACCGGCGATGCTGATGAACGTCCGCTTGGGCTCGCCCTGGGACCCCACCACGTCGCCGTTCGAGACCGGGAACTTCGCGAGCTAGGGGAACTTCCGTAGCCGGCTGCGAGTGCGCAGCGGGCCGCGAGCGCCGTCCTATGGCGTTCGCCGTGCGGTGTGTGAGGGCGACCCGCGGCTCAGCGGGTGCGCCGCGACCCGTCGTCGGTCGGGGGCCCCTCGCCGCCGAGTCCCGTCCGCGCGACCCACGCCCGGAGCCCGAGATAGAGGGCGAGGCCGACGAGCCCGGCGAGGACGATCCAGTGCTGGATCCGGGTGACGTTGTGGATGGCCCGCTCGGCGCGGTCCGTGAAGAGGAAGCCGAGCGTCACCATCGCGGGCACGAAGATCGCCGACCCCGCCGCCTCGGCGACCGCGAACCGGCTCGCCGGCACGTGGAAGGTCCCGGCGGCGAGGAACGTCGCGATGCGGAAGCCGAACATGAACCGCGCCGCGAAGACGGCGCGCGCCCCGTGCCGCTCGACCGCCTGGCGGACGGCCTCGATGCGCGCCGCGCCGAAGAGGCGCGCGACGAACGGGTGCTTCGCGACGTCCTGTCCGTACCGTCGGCCGACGAGGTAGATGATCCAGTCCGCGCAGACGACGCCGACGAAGCTCACGAGGATCACGTCGCGAAGCTTGAACACGCGCTCGTGGGCGAGCGCGCCGGCGGCGAGGAGCGTCAGGTCCTCCGGGATCGGAAGCCCGAGGCCACCGCCGACGAGCACCACGAAGAGCCCGAGGAGCGACGCGTGCCAGGTCAGGCGCCCCTGATAGCGACGGGCTCCCGGCGGGGCAAGCGTGCGGACTCACCTTGACAGCGCCGGACCTCCGGGTGTCGAAAAGCGAATGGACGACACGCCACGCTACGGGAACGTCGCGACGCGGCTGCTCCTCGAGAACGACCGCGTGAAGGTCTGGGAGATGCGGCTCGAGCCCGGCGAGGCGTCGGACCTCCACCGCCACGCGCTCGATTACCTCCTCTGCATCCTCGAAGGCGCCAGCATCGACGCCGACCGTCCCGACGGCGAGTCGCTGCACTTCCCCGTCACCCCCGGCGACGTCTACTGGGTCGAGCGGGGTGGCGCCGAGCGCGCTGTCAACCGCAGCGACGTCCGGTTCCGCGAGATCCTCGTCGAGCTGAAAGACCGACGGTGAGCGCGATCCGCCTCTTCGCCTTCACGTGCGGCTGGATCTCGTGCTCGCGCGGCGTCTTCCTCGCCGGCGAGCGCGGGAAGATCCGCGTCCCCGTGCCCGTCTATCTGATCGACCATCCCGACGGCCTCGTGCTCTTCGACAGCGGCGTCCACCCGGACGCGATCCGCGATCCGCGGGGGCGGCTCGGCGAGCTCGTCGCGAGCGTCTTCACGGTCGAGCTCCCCGCGGGCGACGACGTGGGGGGGCGGCTCGCGGCCCTCGGCGTCGATCCTGCGCGCATCCGGTACGTCGTCAGCTCGCACCTCCACTTCGATCACACCGGCGGGAACGTCCAGATCCCAAACGCCCGTATTGTCGTCCAGCGGCGCGAATGGGCGGCGGGCCACGGCGCGGACGCGATCGCCGCGAACGTCTACAACCCCGCCGACTACGACACGGGCCACGACGTCCTCACGGTCGAGGGCGAGCACGATCTGTTCGGCGACGGGCTCGTCGTCACGATTCCGACGTACGGCCACACGCCCGGGCACCAGTCGCTTCGGGTTCGGCTCGCGACGAGCGACGTCGTGCTCACCGCCGACGCCTGCTACCTCCGGCGGACGCTCGAGGCGATGCACCTTCCGCCGGTCGTGCACGATGCGGACGCGATGCGCGTGTCGATCGAGCGGCTCCGCGCGCTGCGCGCGGCGGGCGCGCGCCTCTTCTTCGGGCACGATCCGGACTTCTGGACGACGGTGCCGCAGGCGCCGGCTGCGATCACCTGACCGCGTCGACGATGCGCGTACCGGCGGCCGGCTCGAGGTCGACCGCCGTCGTCTCGAGCAGCCGCGCGATCAGCATGTAGTAGCCGACCGTGATCACGAGCTCGACGACCTCCTGCGGCGAGAGCCGGCCGAGCGCGTCGGCGAACGTCGCTTCGGACGCGCGGACGTCGCGCACGACTTCGGTCGTGAAGCGGAGGACGGCGCGCTCGACGGCGTCGAAGCACGCGGCGTCGACGTCGCCCCGCTCGAGCGCCGCGACCTGCGCCTCGGTCGCGCCGACGGCCTGCGCGATCGGTACGTGCTGGACCCATTCGTAGCGCGCCGACGAGAGCCCCGCGACGCGGAGGATGGCGAGCTCGCGGAGCTTCGCCGACAGCTTCTGCCGCCCGAGGATCGACGTGCCGAGGCCGACGAGCGGGCGGAAGTCGGTCTCGGCGTGCGCCATCATCCGGAACACGTTCAGCTGGACGGGGAGCGTCTGGAGGAGCGTCCGGACGTGCTCGGGCGCGGTCGTGGGGTCGACGTAGGGGAGACGGGCCATGGGAACCCTCCTTCAGGCCATGTAGAGGCCGCCGTTCACGTCGAGCGAGACGCCGTTCACGTACGAGGCGTCGTCGGAGGCGAGGAAGGCGATCGCCGCCGCTTGCTCGTCGGCCGTGGAGAGGCGCTTGATCGGCATGAACCATTGATACGCGGCCAGCCGTTCGTGACGCGCCGCCGGATCCTCGGCGGAGCGGCCCGAGCGGATGAGCGGGGTGTCGACGCCGCCCGGGCAGATCGCGTTCGCGCGGACGCCGCGCGGGCCGTAATCGAAGGCGAGGTGGCGGGTCAGGCCGAGCAGGCCGGCCTTGCTCACCGTGTACGCGAAGCCCGCATTGGCGCTCTTCGACCGGCCCGCGAGCGAGGAGACGTTGACGATCGCCCCGCGCCCCCGGACTGCCATGCCGGGCACGACGGCGCGGCACCAGAAGAACGCGCCGCTCAGGTTGACGCCGAGGACGTGATGCCAGCGCGCGTCGTCGATCGATTCGATGCCGGCGTAGCCGGCGTCGTCACCGATGCCGGCGACGTTCGCGAGCACGTCCGCGGGTCCGAGCGCGGCCTCGATCGCGCCAGCGGTCGCGGCGACCTCGTCGCTCGACGCGACGTCGCATCGGAAGGCGGCGGCGCGTCCGTCTGCCGGGCGGAGCATCGCCACGGTTTCCTCGGCCCCGGTCGCGTCGCGGTCGACGGCGGCGACCACCGCGCCCTCGCGCGCGAGGCGGATCGCCGTCGCGCGACCGATGCCACTCGCCGCCCCCGTGATGACCGCGACGCGCCCCGCGAAGCGCCCGCTCATGGTTGCGCGAACGCCGCGCGGAGCGCGGCGGCCGCCTCGGCGCGCGCATCGGCGATGGGGAACTCCTGCGTCGTCTTCGGATCGAGCGGCATCGCGGGAGGGCGCGAGGCTAACGAAGGACGTGCGCCGGAGTCAACGCGCATGCTAGACGGACCCCCGTGACCGAGCGGGACCAGCTCCGGCGGACGATCCTCAAGCTCCACGGCTGCGACAGCTCGCATCTCCGGTCGGTGCCGGTGTGCGAGACGGTCGAAGGGAAGACGCTCTGGGACGGCGTGGTCGAGGTGTTCTCGTTGAAGGGGCACCCGAAGGCAGGCCTCGCGTACGCGTGGAGCCAGCCGACGGAAGACGGCGGGCGGAGCTACGTGGCCGTCCTCGGGATCGGTCCGATCAAGACGGCTGCGGATGCCGTGCGCGCCGTCCTCGTCGCGAGCACCGACGGTTGACATCGAGTCGGGTCGTGCGAGAAGGACGCGCATGCTCCGCCTCCTGACCGTCGTCGGCGCGCTGCTCGTTCCGGTCGGCGTCGCGATGGCCGCCGACTGGACCCCGCGCGCCTACGCCGACGCGAGCACGATCGAGATCCGGACGACCCGGGCGGGGGAGGGCGAGCACTGGTTCCCCGTGTGGGTCGTCGTCCTCGACGATCAGGTCTACGTCCGCCTCGGCAGCCGAGCCGCGGCCCGGATCACGGACAACACGACCGCGCCCGACGTGGGGATCCGCATCGTCGGCCAGCAGTTCGACCGGGTGAAGGCCGTGCCCGCGCCGGAAGCGGTCGACCGCGTCGCCCAGGCGATGGCCGCAAAGTACTGGAGCGACGTCATCATCCGTCACTTCTCGCACCCGATGACGGTCCGGCTCGTCCCGGAATCATAGCGGCGCTGAGAACGCGCGCGCCGTGGCCGAGGGGCGCGGCGCGCTCGATCGCGCGCGTGACGAAGCGCTTCGCCGCGACCACGGCGTCGTCGAGCGCGCAGCCGCACGCGAGCCCGGCGGTCACGGCCGCGGAGAAGACGCAGCCCGTGCCGTGGATCGGACCGCCCGCGCACCGTGGTGCGGAGAGCGCGCGGTACGTGCGGCCGTCGTAGAGCACGTCGACGGCGTCGCCCGGGAGGTGACCCCCGGTGACGACCGCCGCCCGCGCGCCGAGCGCGACGAGCGCCCGGGCGGCGTCGCGCATCCCGGGGACGTCGCGCACGGGGCGACCCGTCAGCGCTTCCGCCTCGGCGAGGTTCGGCGTCACGAGGACGGTGCGCGGGAGGAGCCGGTCGCGCACGGCGTCGATCGCACCCGGCTCGAGGAGGGCCGCGCCGCTCGTCGCGACGAGCACCGGATCGACGACGAGCGGCGGAAGCGGGCGTGCGAGGATCGCGTCGATGATCGGGGCACGATGGAGCATCCCGGTCTTCGCCGCGGCGACGGTGAAGTCGTCGAGCACGGCGTCGAGCTGCCGACGGACGAACGTCGCGTCGACCGCGGCGATCGCCGCCACGCCGCGGGTGTCCTGCGCGGTGAGCGCGGTGACGACGCTCACGCCGTGGACGCCGAAGGCGGCGAAGGTCGCGAGGTCCGCCTGGAGGCCGGCGCCGCCGCCCGAATCCGAGCCCGCGATCGTCAGCGCGACGGGAGGCGTCACGCCGCCCGGCCGGACCCCGCGGACGTGCGCGGCGGCAGACCGTACGCCGCGCGCACGTTGTCACCGAGCAGCGGGTCCCGCGCCGACGGCGGAAGCAGCGTCACGAGCTCCCCCAGCTCCTTGATGTACTCCGGAGGATGGTCGGGATGCGGGAAGTCCGACGCCCAGAAGAAGCGTCGCTCGCCGACGAGCGGGATGACCCCGGCGAGCGATCGCTCGTCGGGATCGCAGGATATCCAGCACTGCCGCTGGAAGTAGACGCTCGGCTTCTCCTTCAGCGGGACGTTCCGCCCGAGGGGCGAGGCGCAGACCGCGTCCATGCGCTCGAGCCAGTACCCGATCCATCCCGCCCCCGACTCGAGGACGACGACCTTGAGCCGCGGGAACGCGTCGAAGACGCCGTACTGGAAGAACGACGTGAACGCGTGGCGCACGGCATCGGGCGCCGTCACGTTGATGATGAAGCTGAGCGACGCGTCGGTCATCCGTCCGAAGCGTCCGGGCGCGGCCCAGAACGGCTCGAAGGTCGGGTGGATGCCGACGGGAAGGCCGAGCTCCTCGGCGAGCCGGAACACGCGATGGTGATCGGGATGCCCCGGTGCCTTCCGCGTCATGACGAACGGCGCGATGAAGATGCCCTTCACGCCGTCGCGTGCGGCGCGCTCGAGCTCGCGCTCCGCCTCTTCGGGAAGACCGAGCGAGATGTGTGCGATCGGCACGAGACGGCCGCCGCCGTCCTTGCAGAAGTCGACGATCCAGCGGTTGTAGGCGCGCGTGTACGCCTGGGCGAGCGCCAGGTCCTCGCACTCGGCTTCCCAGAGCACGCCGAGCGTCGGGTAGAGGATCGCGACGTCGAGATGCTCGCGATCGAGGCGCTCGAGCCGCTCCTTCGCATCCCAGGCGCCGAGGCCGGCGTTGTCGAGATAGCCGAGCCCGGTCGGCTTCCGCGGCGGCTGGGGGATCGCGCCGATCAGATCCATGGCGCCGAGGCCGGCGGGGAGGTTCTTCCGCACGAGCTTCGAGGGGCGGCCGTCGATCTCGAGGTACTCGAGGCCGTCGCCGCCGCGCCGCACGCCGAGCGGGTGGTCGCGGTACTGGGGCTCGAGATACCGGTCCCACAGGTCCGGCGGCTCGAGCACGTGTCCGTCGGCGTCGATCGCGCCGTCGTACGCGAGCCGGTGCAGCATCGGGCGCGAGGATAGTCGACGGCCTCGGACGATGCCACCGCCCATTGACCGTGCACGGCGCGCGAGCTACGCGTGTGAGGAAATCCACGGAAAGGAGCACGATTCATGGCGATTCAGCTCGGCGACATCGCGCCCGACTTCGAGGCCGAGACGACGGAAGGAAAGATCCGGTTCCACGACTGGATCGGCGACAGGTGGGCCGTCCTCATGTCGCATCCGAAGGACTTCACGCCCGTCTGCACGACCGAGCTCGGCACGGTCGCGCGCACGAAGGCCGACTTCGAGAAGCGGAAGGCGAAGGTGATCGCGGTCAGCGTCGACGACGTCCCGTCGCACAAGGGATGGATCGGCGACATCGAGGAGACGCAGAACACCCGGATGAACTTCCCGATCATCGGCGATCCGGAGCGGAAGGTCGCGAACCTGTACGGCATGATCCATCCGAACGCGAACGACACGCTGACGGTGCGCTCCGTCTTCTTCATCGACCCGAAGAAGAAGGTGCGGGCGATGATCACCTATCCGGCGAGCACCGGCCGGAACTTCGACGAGATCCTCCGCGTGCTCGATTCGCTCCAGCTGACGGATCAGTACCAGGTCGCGACGCCTGCCAACTGGAAGGAAGGCGGCGACTGCGTGATCGTTCCGTCGCTCACCGATCCGGACGAGCTCAAGAAGAAGTTCCCGAAGGGCTACAAGGCGCTCCGGCCCTACCTCCGGATGACGCCGCAGCCGAACAAGTAACGCGCCCGTTTGGGACGGCCGGGCACGTCTGCTAAGAGGCCGACGTGCCCGGCAACCTGACGCTCGACGGCCTCGAGAACCTGGTCCGGGCCGGCGAGATCGATACCGTCCTCGTCGTCTTCCCCGACATGCAGGGCCGGCTCATGGGGAAGCGCATGGTGGCGACGTTCTTCCTCGACCAGGTTGCGCGCGGCGGCATGCACGCCTGTGCGTATCTCCTGACGGTCGACGTCGACATGACGCCGCTCCCCGGCTACCGGATGGCGAGCTGGGCGACGGGCTACCAGGACTTCCACGCCGTCTGCGATCCGGCGACGCTCCGGCGGATCCCCTGGCTCGAGAAGACGGCGCTCGTCCTCTGCGACGTCGAGGACGACCACCATCATGCGGTCGAGGAGTCGCCGCGACGCATCCTCCAGCGGCAGGTCGAGCGCGCCGCGGCGCGCGGCTGGCGCATGCTCGTCGCGTCGGAGCTCGAGTTCGTCCTGTTCAAGGACTCCTACGAGACCGCGCGCAAGAAGGGCTACCAGGGCCTCGAGCCGGCCGGCTGGTACGCGGAGGACTACCACATCCTCCAGACGACGAAGGAGGAGTTCATCCATCGCGAGATCCGCAACGGCATGGCGGGCGCGGGGATCGTCGTCGAGTGCAGCAAGGGTGAGTGGAGCCCGGGGCAGCAGGAGATCAACCTCCGGTACGGCGAGCCGGTCCCGACCGCCGACGACCACGTCATCTACAAGAACGGCGCGAAGGAGATTGCGCACCAGAAGGGCGTCAGCCTCACGTTCATGGCGAAGTGGGACATGAACCAGGCCGGCTCGAGCTTCCACCTCCACTCGAGCCTCTGGGACGACGCCGGGCGGAACGCCTTCCACGACGAGAGCACACCGCACGGTGGGCCGCTCTTCCGGCACTGGGTTGCGGGCCAGATGGCCCTCGCGCGCGAGCTCGCCTACTTCTACGCGCCGTACGTCAACTCCTACAAACGCTATCAGGCCGGCACGTTCGCGCCGACGCGCATCGCCTGGGCGTGGGACAACCGGACGACCGGATTTCGCGTCTGCGGGGAAGGGCAGTCGCTCCGCATCGAGAACCGGATTCCCGGCGCGGACGCGAATCCATATCTCGCGTTCGCGGCGACGATCGCGGCCGGCCTCTACGGGATCGAGCGGAAGCTCGAGCCACCGCCGCTCTACCGCGGCAACGCGTACGAGGACCCGGCGCTGCCGCGCGTCCCCGGAGCGCTCCGCGATGCGATCGCGGCGCTCGAGCAGAGCGCGGTCGCACGCGAGGCGTTCGGCGCGGCCGTGGTCGAGCACTACCTCCACACGGCGCGCCTCGAGCTCGAAGCCTACGACAAGGTCGTCACCACCTGGGAGCTCGAGCGCAACTTCGAGAGGATCTAATGATCCGGGGGGCCCGTCCAGTGCTCGGGCGCTTCGCGCCCTGCGCGCTTCCGATGCCCCCCGGACCCCCGGGCGCGGCTCGGCAAAGCCTCGCCGCACTTGCGCGTGATTGGTCGGAGCGCGCTCACGCGTACGTTTCGACATGGGAGGTTTCGTAATGAGGTTGGCGGGGAAGGTCGCGTTCGTCACGGGAGCAGGAATGGGGCAGGGGCGCGAGGGCGCGCTGCTCTTCGCGGAGCAGGGCGCGCGCGTGGTGGTCGCCGACGTGAACGGATCCGCTGCCGCCGAGACCGCACAGCTGATCGCGGGGAAGGGCGGCCAGGCGGTCGCCGTCACCGGCGACGTCGGCGTCGAGCGCGACGTCGAGCGGATGATCGGCGAGGGCGTCGCGCGCTTCGGCGCGCTGCACGTGCTCTACAACAACGCCGGCGTCCTCTGGAAAGACCGCGACCGCTCCGTCCTCGAGACGACCGAGGACAGCTGGGACCGCGTGCAGGCGATCAATCTCAAGGGGCCGTTCTTCGTCGCGAAGCACGGGATCCCGCACCTGATCCGCGCCGGGGGCGGCTCCGTCATCAACGTCGGGTCCGTGTCGGCACTCTGCGGATTCACCGTCGCGCAGGACTCCTACACGAGCGCGAAGGGTGCGCTGATCTCGCTCACGAAGTCGCTCGCGATCCAGTTCGCGCGCCAGAACGTGCGCGCGAACATCATCCACCCGGGCATCATCGAGACGCCGATGCAGGCGCCGTACCTGAAGGACCCCGCGAAACGGAAATCGTTCGAGGACGGCATCCCGCTCGGCCGCATCGCGCATCCGCGGGAGATCGCGCACGTCGCGCTCTTCCTCGCGTCCGACGAGTCGTCGTACGTGACCGGCGCCGAGATCGTCGCCGACGGCGGGTTCACCGCCCAGTAGCGCGCGTCACCCGCTCTGACGGCGCCGGCCGCGCGCCGCCGATGGGCCGGCGCCGTCGGCCGTCGTGAGCACGCCCGTCATCAAGCGGACGATCTCGACGACGCTCGCGCGATGCCGGCCCGGGAGCTGCCAGAAGAGAGGCACGAACTCTTCGAGGAGCGGGTCGGCCGCGACGGGGAGCGCGTCGAAGTGCTCTTCCGTGCTCGGCGTGCCCCGCGCGGGCACCTGCATCAGGCGACGCGTCTCCTTCGAGAGCTTGTCGGCGCCCAACGTCGCGAGCGAGTCCCGCATCGCCGCGTTGATCTTCATGACCGCGATGAGGGGTGTGTTGACGGCGCGTCCCGCCTCGAGCCGGCTCACGGCACCCTGGCTAACGCCCGCGCGCCGGGCCAGCGTTTCCTGCGACAGCCCTGCGAGCTCGCGCAAACGGCGCGTGTACCGGCCCATGCCACGGATCCACGCCTTCCACTCGTCGGACGCCGGTCTTCCGGACACGCGCAGAGCGTAGTGCTTGGCTGCGTGGAATTCCACGCGTCCCGGTGACGCTGCGCGCCATTGTGCGTCCTGGCCGTCCAATACCAACGCATCCAGACGACAGCCCACGACCATTGAACGAACGGCGCGTGGCGGTTCTGCTGCGCTGGCTTTTGCCAGCCGCGGCATCCCGGTCGCGTGACCGAGCGCCACGCACTCGCATCCGTTTCCGCGACCCAAGAAGCCTTGGGCGCGCTTTAATAGCCGTCGAGCCCCGCGACTCGGTGGCGGTGCCAGGCCGCGTCGCCGAACGTCATCTCGGCGGCGCGTGCGCGCTTCAGGAAGAAGCCGATGTCGTGCTCGTCGGTCATGCCGATGCCGCCATGCATCTGGACGCCCTCGTCCCCGACGAGCATGAAGGCGTCCGAGCAGCGAGCCTTCGCGATGCTGACGGCTCGTGCCACCGACGCGTCGTCGCGCCGCTCGTCGAGCATCCGGTGTGCGTGCATGACGGCCGACCGCGCCAGCTCCAGCTCGACGAAGACCTTCGCCGCCCGATGCTTCAGCGCCTGGAAGCTGCCGATCGGCACGCCGAACTGCTTCCGCGTCTTCAGGTACTCGACGGTCATCTCGAACGCCGCGCTCATGCTGCCGAGCATCTCGGCCGTGAGCCCGGCCGTCGCGCGGTCGAGAAGCCGCGCCAGCAGCGTCCCGCCCTGGTTGACCTCGCCGACGACGGCGTCGGCGTCGACGCGGACGTCGTCCAGACGGACGAGCGCCGCATTGCGACCGTCGAGCCGCGACTGGCGCTCGATCGCGACGCCGGCCGCGTCGGGCCGGACGAGGAAGAGCGTGATCCCGTCGGCAGCGTGGGCGTCGCCGGCCGTCCGTGCCGAGACGACGAGCCGGTCGGCGACGTGCCCGTCGAGCACCTGGATCTTCTCGCCGCGGAGCCCCCAGCCGCCGCCGGCGCGCTCGGCGCGCGTCTCGACGTGGTGGGGATCGTGGCGGCTGTGCGCCTCCTGGTAGGCGACTGCGAGGAGTCGCTCGCCGCGGGCGACCGCGGGCAGGTGCTCGCGCCGCTGCGGCTCGCTGCCGCCGAGGAGGATCGCGTTCGCGCCGAGGAGGACCGTCGAGATCATCGGCTCCGGCATGAGCCCGCGTCCGAGCTCCTCCATGACGCCCATCAGCTCGAGGTAACCGAGGCCGAGCCCGCCGTGCTCCTCGGGCAGTACGATGCCGACCCATCCGAGCCGTGCCATCTCGCGCCAGAGGTCGCGCGAGAACCCGTCGGCGTCGCGCGTGTCGCGGAGGCCGCGGATCCGCCGCAGCGACGATCTCCGCGCCACGAAGTCGCGCACCGTCTGCTGGAGGAGCTCCTGCTCCTCGGTCAGGACGAGATCCATCAGTCGGGGAGGCCGAGAACCCGCTTCGCGATGATGTTCAGCTGGATCTCCGACGTGCCGCCCTCGATCGTGTTGCCGCGGGAGCGGAGCCAGTCCCGCGTCATGCGGAGCTCGTCGTCGGCGAAGCCGGGGCCCTCCCAGCCGAGCGCATTCGGGCCGAGGACCTCCATCGCGAGCGACCGCCGCCGTTGGTTCAGCTCCGTGCCGTAGTATTTGAAGATCGACGACTCGGGGCCCGGCTTGTGCCCCGCCTTCGCGCCGTCGCGCGCGCGCGCGAGCGTCAGGTCGAGGCATGCCTGGTCCATTTCGAGCTGGGCGAGCCGATCGCGGATCACCGGGTCGGCGATGCGGCCGCCGTCCTCGCCGAGGTGGCGGCGTGCGAGCGCGCGGAGCTTCTCCTTGTCGTCCCGGCTCTTGAACACGTCCGCGATCATCGTCCGCTCGTGACCGAGGAGCGCCTTCGCGATGAGCCAGCCGCCGTTCACGCGTCCGACGACGTTCCGCGCCGGCACGCGGACGTCGGTCAAGAACGTCTCGCAGAACGGCGAGGCGCCGCTGATCAGCCGGATCGGCCGCACCGACACGCCCGGCGTTTCCATGTCCATCAGGAGGAAGGTGATCCCGGAGTGCTTCGGTGCCTCGGGGTCGGTGCGGACGAGGAGGAACATCCAGTCGGCCTTGTCGGCGTACGACGTCCACACCTTCTGGCCGTTCACGATGAACGAGTCGCCGTCGCGGACGGCGCGCGTCTGGAGCCCGGCGAGGTCGGAGCCGGCCCCGGGCTCGGAGTAGCCCTGGCACCAGCGGATCTGCCCGCGCACGATCGGCGGGATGTGCTCGCGCTTCAGCTCCTCGCTGCCTTCCTGGAGGAGGAGCGGGCCGATCATCGAGAGCCCGAAGCCGGTGAGCGGCGGCCGGAGGCGGAGCTTCGCGATCTCCTCGGCGAGCACCTTCGCTTCCTGCTTCGTGAGCCCGCCGCCGCCGTACTCGCGCGGCCACGTCGGCGCCGTCCACCCGCGCTCGGCCATGACGTCGAGCCACTGCTTGACGTCGGCCGGATAGCGCGCCTTCCGTCCGCCCCAGCAGACATCGTCGGGATCGGTCAGCGGCGCGTACATCGACGCCGGCGCGTGCGCGACGAGCCAGCGGCGCGTCTCCTCGCGGAACGTCTCGACGTCGGCCATCCGCCGACGCTAGTCGAGACGCGGATCTAGATCAACGCCAGGCGGCCCCGATCTGCAGCAGCTCTTCCGCCGCCCATGCGGCCTCGCGGGCGGCGTCGAGCCACACGATCCACGGAGCATCGTCGAGACCGCCGCTCGCCGCGGCATCGACCTCCGGCTCGACGCTCCCGATCCCGTCGGGGTCGGGCTCGAACTGCGCCAGTACCTCGGTGGCGTCTTCCGGGTTCATGATGGCCACCTCCTCCCCGTTGTCGGAACGAGGGTCCCGTCTACTCCTCCGTCTTCCAGATTGAAACCCCCCTGGACACAAAAGCGGAGCGCGCGCTAAGGCGGGCCGCATGACGTCGGCGAAATCGTACGGAGCTTGGGCGCTCGTCACGGGCGCCTCCGCGGGTATCGGCACGGCGTTCGCGCGGAAGCTCGCGACGCAGGGTATCAACGTCGCTCTCGTCGCGCGTCGTGCGGACCGTCTCCAGACGCTCGCCGACGAGCTCGGACGCGCGCACGGCGTGCAGACGCGCGTCGTCCCCGAGGATCTCGAGCGCGATGGCGCGGCGGAGCGCATCGCCGAGCACGTGCGCGATGTCGAGATCGGCATCCTCGTGAACAACGCGGGGTTCAGCGCGGCCGGCCGCTTCGATCGCATCCCGCGCGAGAAGATCCTCGGCATGATCCGCGTGAACTGTCTCGCCGTCGCGGCGCTGACTCACGTTTTTCTCCCGGCGATGAAGCGACGCGGGCACGGCGCGATCGTGATCGTCGCGTCGGCGGCCGCGTATCAGCCGCTCGGCCTCGCGGCGACGTACGGCGCGACCAAGGCATTCGATCTGATGTTCGGCGAGGCGCTGTGGGCGGAAAACCAGGGGAGCGGCGTCGACGTCCTCGTCCTGTCGCCCGGTCCCGTCGACACCGAATTCCAGACGGTCGCGGGCGAGACGGCGCACGCCGGCGCGACCCCCGAGAGCGTCGTCGACGTCGCGCTCGCCGCGCTCGGCCGGAAGCCTTCGGTCGTCGCCGGCTCGCTCAACAAGGCGCGCGCCTGGGGCGTCCGCCTCGCGCCGCGCGCGCAGGTCGCGCGGCTGGCCATGGGCGTCATGCGGAACTTTATCCCCGAGCCGATGCGCTGACGCGGGCGTCGATGACCCACGAGGAGCGCTTCCAGAAAGCGATCGCGTTGCTCAAGGACGCGTACCGGCATCAAATGAGCGGCGACCTCGACGGCGCGATCGCCCGCTACCAGGAGTCGCTCGCGCTCCATCCGACCGCCGAGGCGCACACCTTCCTCGGCTGGACGTACAGCTTCCAGGGGCGCCTCGACGCCGCGATCGCGGAATGCAAGGAGGCGATCGCGGTCGATCCCGACTTCGGCAACCCGTACAACGACATCGGGTCGTATCTCATCAAGCTCGGACGTCTCGACGAGGCGATCGGGTGGCTCGAGAAGGCGATCGCTGCGCCACGCTACGAGCCGCGGCACTACCCGCACTGCAACCTCGGGCAGGTGTACTGGGCGCAGGGACAGCTCGTGCGAGCGCGGAACGAGTTCCAACGCGCCCTCGAGATCGAGCCCGACTACCCGTTTGCGCAAGCGGCGCTGGCCGCGATCGAAAAGCAGCTGCAATAACTCGTGGGGGGCCCGTGCGGTGCTCGCGCGCCGTCGGCGCGCTGCGCTCCTCCGATGCCCCCCACACCCCCGTCGGCCAGCGCGGCCGCTCTCGCGGCCGGCCTCCTTCCCTGGTCGGGGCGTTGAATGCTCACCCCCGCTCGCGGGCATGATCGCGCGCTCTTCGGAGTTCATCTTCTCCCAGATGCGCGACCCGTGGCCGAGGTGGCGGACGGACCGCGCGCCGTCGGCGCGCTGCGCTCCTCCGATGCCCCCCACGCCCGCGTCGGCCAGCGCGGCCGCTCTCGCGGCCGGCCTCCTTCCCTGGTCGGGGCGTTGAATGCTCACCCCCGCTCGCGGGCCATGATCGCGCGCTCTTCGGAGTTCATCTTCTCCCAGATGCGCGACCCGTGGCCGAGGTGGCGGACGGACCGCGCGCCGCCTTCGGAGAAAAGGTCCTCCCACGGCTTTGCCGGGACGTACTCCGTTGGCTTCTTGTCGCCGACCTTCTCGGCGAGGAGCTGCTCCACGAGGTCGACGTCGTACATGCGGACGGCGTCGTAGTCGGTCAGGAGCGCGCACACCTCGACGCAGATGTAGCAGCCGATGCATTCCTGGAACCGGTCCTGCACCGGCTGGACGCCGCGCCCGGGAAGCGAGCCCGCCGCCAGGTATTCGATGCACTGCACGGGGCAGAACTCGGGACATTTCCCGCACGGGAAGCAGAGGTTCACGTCCATGAACGCGACCTCGCGCGGGCGTTTCTTCTTCTCGCTCACCTCGTCGGGATAGGGCGCGTCGGGAATGCGCTCCTCCTTCAGGCGGCGCTTGATGACGTCGATGGCGGACGGCATGAGTCGCATCCTTTCTCGCGCGTGCGCCGGGCGCAATCCTAGCCGGCCAGCCAGCGGATCAGCGCCAGCACGACGCCGACGAGCCCGCCGACGACGGCGCCGTTCAGCCGGATGTACTGGAGATCGGCGCCGACGCGGTCCTCGATCTGCGCGACGAGCGCGTCGGTCTCGAGCTTCTCCAGGTTCTCACGCACGGTGATGCCGATCTGATGGTGGTGGCGACGGAGGAGGTCTTCGGCCGTCCCCCGCAGCCAGCGATCGAACGCCGCCCGTCGCTCGGGGCTGTCGAGCAGCTCGATGATGCCGGTCTTGAGCTGGCGGTCGACGAGGGCGGCGAGCGCGCCGTGCGGGTCGGCGAGGTCCTCCTCGAGCTGCGCGCGCAGACGGACGAGCGTGTCGCGGACGAGCGGACCGGCCTCGAGGCTCTCGAGGAGCGCCGCCCGGAGCCGCTCGGCCTGCGCGAGCGCGTCGGGGTCGCCGGCGGCGAGCCGGTCGGAGAAGCCCTGGAGCGCGCCGAGAACGAGGCGGCGGAACGGATGGTCGCCGTCGCGGGCGGCGTTGCGGAGCTCGGCCGCGGCGTAGTCGCACGCCGCCTCGACGATCTTCCGCTGCACCACCTTCCGGCGGAGCACGAACGGCACGAACCGTTTCCCGCCGCGACGCAGCGTCCGCGCGGAGCGGTCGAGCCACCAGTGGAGCTGCGTCGCGGTGCGCGGTCGGCCGGCGAGATTGGCCAGCGAGGTCGCGAGCGTCGCGAACGCGGCACCACCGCTCTCGCTCGCGACCGCGCGGCCGAGCCAGGCGCCGGTCGCCGCATCGAGCCGCAGGTCGCGAAGCTGCCGGCGGAGCGCGCGGTCGACGAAGCGCGCGACCTCCTCCTCGGTGAGCGTCCGGACGACGGCGCGGAGCAGGTCGCGGAGCGGTGCGCCGAGACGCTCCACGTGCGCCGGATCACGCAGCCAGTCGACGATCGCCTCGCTCGGCGAGAAACGCGCGAGTCGCGCGCCGATCACGTCGGGCGACAGCCAGTCCTCCTCGACGATGCGCTCGATGTTGTCGATGATCGCCTTCCGTCGGGCCGGGATGATGGCGGTGTGAGGGATCGGGATGCCCAGCGGGTGCCGGAAGAGCGCCGTCACCGCGAACCAGTCGGCGAATCCGCCGACGACCGCGGCCTCGAACCCCGCCGCCACGATCCGTAGCCACGTGGCGTCGACGACCGCGAGGCCGGCGCGGCACGCGACCGCGCCCGCGACCGCGGTCGCGAGCGAGATCGTGCCGACGTGATTGCGTCGCGGCTCGGTCATCGCCGCGCGTGTGTAGCATTGACAGGGCGAGCGTGCAGGCGCAGGGAGGAGCCCGATGGATCTCGGCGTCGTCCTCCGGAACATGGGGCCACAGTCGACGCGCGACATGCTGACGGCCGCGGCGATCGCCGCCGATGGCGCCGAGGCGATCGGCGAGCTCTGGGTCGCCGACCACATCGCGATCCCGCCGGACGACGCCGAGGGATCGAACGGCCGCTACCTCGATCCGCTGGCGACGCTCGCGTACCTGGCCGGCGTGACGACCCGCATCGGGCTCGGGACGGCGGTGCTCGTCCTCCCGTATCGGCCGCCGCTCCCGACGGCGAAGTGGGTCGCGACGATCCAGGAGCTGTCGGCGGGACGGCTCCGGCTCGGCGTCGGCGTCGGATGGATGGCGGCGGAGTTCCGCGCGCTCGGTGTCGACGCGCGCCGGCGCGGCGCGCTCACCGACGAGACGCTCGCGTTCCTCGATCGCTGCTTCGCCGAGGACGTCGTGGAGGCGAACGGCCAGCCGTTCCTGTTCCGGCCGCGTCCCGAGCGTCCGCCGCTCTTCATCGGCGGTGCACCGCCCCACGCCTTCCGTCGCGCGTTCGCCCATCGCGCCGGATGGATGCCGGTCGGACTCCCGCCGGACGCGCTTCGGCCGCTCGCCGCCGACCTCCGGGCCGCCGCCGCGGCGGCCGGCGTGACGCCGCCCCCGATCGCCGTCCTGACGTCGCTTCCGCTGGCGGACCGGAGCGCGTCCCGCGACCTCCTCGCCCGCTACGCGGACGCGGGCGCGACGCGCGTCGCGCACGGCGCCCGTTACGCCGACCTGGACGCGTTTCGCGCCATGCTCGACCAGCTGGTCGCGGTCGCGTGAGAGTCGTCGAGCACGCCACCGTCTCGGCGTTTCTCGCGCGGGCGGAGGCGTGGCTCCTCGCGGCGGAGGTCGAGCGCGCGCTGATCCTGGGTCTCTGCGCGGACCTGAAGACCCAGGGCGTCGCGGGCGGACCGCCGTGCCTCGTGACGCTCGAGGACGGCGACGCCGTGGTGTCGGCCTCGATGCGGACGCCGCCGTACAACCTCGTCGTGTCGCGCGCGCCGACGTCGGCTTTCGGCGTCCTGGCGACCTGGCTCGGCGAGCGGGACGGAACGATCCCAGGCGTCGAGGGTCCGACGGTCGACGCCGGCGTGTTCGCGGAGGGCTGGGTCGCGGCGACCGGCGTTGCGGCCCGGCGGGGGTTGTCGCAGCGACTCTACGAATGTCGCGCCGTGGTGCCCGACGTCCCGCGCGTCTCCGGTGCGCTCCGGCCGGCGCGCGAGGACGACGTGCGCGTCCTCGCGGAGTGGATGCTCGGCTTCCATCGCGATACTCAGCCGCGTCCCGTCGCCGGACGCGCCGGTTTCCCCGAGACCGATCTCGGATCGCGCGTCCGCACGATGATCGGCGCCGACCGCCTGTTCGTCTGGGAGGACGCCCGCGCCGTCGCGATGGCGGCGGTCACGGGGCCGACGCCGCACGGCTGCCGGCTGAGCTACGTGTACACGCCCCCGGCGCTCCGGCGTCGGGGCTATGCGACGGCGACGGTCGCCGCGCTGACGGCGCGACTCCTCGGCCAGGGCCGCCGCTTCTGCTGTCTGTACACCGACCTCGCCAATCCGACGTCGAACGGCATCTATCAGCGCATCGGGTACCGGCCCGTCTGCGACTGGCAGCAGCACCTGTTCATCGGCGTCACGGGAGGAGCTGGAGGCCGAGGAACACCTGCACGCCGCTGAGGAGCAGCGCCGTCGCCCCGAGGATCGGATGGATCGCGCGCGCGCGGGCGTCGACCGGGACCCGCCGCGAGAGCAACGCCGCCGCCGTGAAGAGCACCGTGATGACCGTGCCGACCGTGAAATGACCGCTCGCGGCGGCGTCGATGTCGGCGCGCGCCCAGCGTACCGTCGCATAGCCGCCCATCCAGTTGACGAGGACGAGCGTGTAGAGCCACGGGCCGATCCCCGCATGTCGCCGGCGGACGATCGCCCGGTCCGGACGTGCGGTGCGTCCACGAAGTCCGAGTCGCGCGGTGTAGAGCGACAGCGCGAGCGCCACGAACCCGGTGGCGGGATGGAGGTACGGAACGACGGCCATCAGCTCGACGCGCAGCCGGCGTCACGTAGCACACCGCCGACGAACTGGGATAGGAGGACGCGATGACGGACACGCCCGACGCGCGCGTCGCGCGCATGGCCGACGCGCCATACTGCCGGCGACTCGGCATCGTCGTCGAGGCGGTGGAGACCGACCGCGTGCGCGTGCGGGTACCGTACAAGGATGAGAACTCGAATCCCGGGCGCGCGCTCCACGGCGGCGTCGCCGCGTCGACGATCCGCATCGCGGGCGTGCTCGCCGCCGCGACGGGACTCGGCGAAGGGCAGGGGCTCGACGCGGGCACGCTCGACCTTTCCGTCGACTACCTCGCGGCGGCGATCGGCGAGGACATCGTCGCCGACGCGGAGGTCCTCCGGCGCGGGAAGGAGATCGTCTACAGCGACGTCGACGTCCGGAACGGCGGCGGAAAGCGGATCGCGAAGGGGCTCGTGACGTATCGCGCCCTCGATCGTCCGCCGGCCGCCGACCGCCAGCGCGTCACGCACGTCGACCCGGCGGCAGCCGAAGCCGACGACGTCCCGCGCCTCGCCCGAGCGATCCTGTCCGTCCCGTTCATCGGCAGCCTTGGCCTCGCGATCACCACGATGCACGACGGCCACGCGATTCTCGCCATGACCCGGACGTCCGAGAAGTGCGACCACGGCGAGGTCCTGCACGAAGGCGCCCTCGCGGCGCTCCTCGACACCGCGGGCGCGATGGCCTCCTGGTCGATCGCCGGCCTCGACCTCCGCTACAAAGCCTCCACCGTCGGCATCCACGTCAGCTACCACGCCCCCGCCCGGGAAGACGTCGTCGCCGAAGCCCGCACCCAACGCCGCAACGACGAGATCTTCCTGAACCAAGTGACGGTCTCCGGCCGGGACTCCAAGCACGTCGTCGCCACCGGCACCGTGACCTACCGCATCGTCGTCCCGTAGCTCGACGCGTACCTAGTGTATGGTGGACGCGAGCCGGACGAGGCGCGCGACGCGTTCCTGCATCTGCTCGGCGTCGGGCGCGTCGGGGGCGATCGTCAGGTAGCGGCGGACGTCGTCGAGCGCGGGACCGAAGCACTCGAGCTCCTCGTAGAGCAGCCCGCGGATGCGGAGCTCGTCCGGCGAGTCGGGTGCGAGCACCAGGAGGAGGTCGGCGGCGGCGAGCGCGTGCGGCGATTCTTTTCGCTCGAGGTAGATCCGCAGAAGGTTCCGCAGCATGCGCGTGAGGATCGCGAGCGTCCCCGTCGTCTCGAGCGCATCCCGCGGAAGCGCGGACACGTCCTCGCCGTGGAGCGCGCGATAGCGCGAAAGCAGCTCCGCGTCGTCGATCGCGCGACCGCCGAAGAACGGGTCGAGGATCAGTGCGCCGGTCGCCGTCGGGACGCGGACGAGGAAATGGCCCGGGAAGCCGACGCCCTCGATCGCGAGGCCGAGCCGCGCGCCGGTCTCGATGAACACGACCGACAGCGAGATCGGGATGCCCGTGCGCCGCGTGAGCACGTCGTTCAGGTAGCTGTTGCGGGGGTCGTAGTACTCGTCCCGGTTGCCGCGGAAACCGCGCTCGCCGAAGAGGTACGCCGACAGCTCTCGCGCCGCGACGTCGGGCGCTGCGTCCGGGAACAGCCGGGGGCGGACCGCGGCCGCCAGCGTGTCGAGTTCGCGGAGCGACGGATCGGGATCGAGCGTCGGGTACGCGATCCGTGCGATCGTCAGCGCGGCGCGCGCGAGGTCGGTGCGCTCGCCGGCCGCAACGAGCGCCGCGAAATCCTCCCGCACGGTCCCCATGCGCGGGGGCCTTCTATCAGCGAGGCTCGCACAGCTCCACCACGTTGCCGTCCGGATCGCACACCCAGAGCTGCGTGCCGCCGAAGTCGAGGTACGGGATGCCGCGTGCGTCGAGCGTCTTGCGGACCTCCGCGAGGTTCTCGACCTCGAGCGCGAAGTGCGGACCGGTCGGGTCGATCCCGTCGGTCGCGTTCGCGTGCGCGATCAGGTGCACCTGGGCGCTCCCGAGCGCGTACCAGACGCCCGGCAGGCCGAGCTCCGGACGGGGCGCGGTCGAGAGACCGAGCAGCCCCTCGTAGAACTCGCGCGCGCGCCCCAGATCGCCGACGCGGATGGAGGTATGGTCGAGCGCGCGGATCCGCATGGGATGGCGATGCTAGTGCCGCTCGTGCGCGAGCACAATATGCTTGCCTCGGCCAGGGGCGGCGCCTAGAACCCGACCATGGATACCCCCGATCGCCTGAACTTCGGCATCTTCATGGCGCCCTTCCACCGCGTGGGTGAGAACCCGACCTACGCGCTGCGGCGAGACCTCGAGCTGGTCGACTTCCTCGACCACCTCTGCTTCGACGAGGCGTGGTTCGGCGAGCACCACTCCGCCGGCTACGAGATCATCGCGTCGCCGGAGGTCTTCATCGCGGCCGCGGCCGAGCGCACGCGCCACATCCGGCTCGGCACGGGGGTGTCGTCGCTCCCGTACCATCATCCGCTCATCCTCGCCGACCGGATGGTGCTGCTCGACCACCTGACGCTCGGACGCGCCATGTTCGGCGTCGGCCCGGGGGCGCTGCCGTCCGACGCGTTCATGATGGGGATCGACCCGATCCGTCAACGCGAGATGATGGACGAGTCGCTCGAGGCGATCCTCGCGCTCTTCACCTCCGACGAGCCCGTGACGCGCGAGTGCGGCTGGTTCACGCTGCGCGACGCGCGGCTGCACATGAAGCCGTACAGCCGCCCGCACATGGAGGTCGCGGTCGCGTCGCAGGTGTCACCGGCGGGCGCCCGCGCGGCGGGCAAGTACGGTGTCGGCCTGCTGTCTCTCGGCGCGACGACGACCGGCGGCTTCGACGTCCTCGGCCATCACTGGGGCGTCGCCGAGGAGCTCGCCGCCGAGCACGGGAAAACGGTCGACCGCGCCCGCTGGCGGCTCGTCGGCCCGATGCACATCGCCCCGACGATGGACCAGGCGCGGAAGGAGGTCGCGTTCGGTCTCCCCGCGTGGGCCGACTACTTCCGCCGGGTCGCTGCCCTGCCGCTCGTCGGCGAGGCGACCGAGGTCGGCGACATGGTCGACGCGATGAACGCGACCGGGCTCGCGGTCATCGGTACGCCGGACGATGCGGCGGCGCAGATCGAGCGCCTGTGGGCGAAGTCCGGCGGCTTCGGGACGTACCTCTTCATGGCGCACGACTGGGCGGACCGGGAGGCGACCCTCCGATCGTACGAGCTGTTCGCGCGCTTCGTGATGCCGCGCTTCCAGAACACGATCCCCCGGCTCGACCGGAGCCGGAACTGGGCGGCGGAGAACCGCGGTGCCTTCATCGGACGCGCCGTCGAGGCGATCGGCAAGGCGATCCAGGACCATGCCAGTGACCGGGCGGAGCGGCCGCGACGAGCGAGCTAAAGCGCACACCAGATGGCGTTCCAATCGGGACTGGATGCCGCCGGGTCGCCATGAACGCGCACCGACTCCGTGTTTTGCATGAAAAAATGCATTGACAAACTCGAGAGCCCGGGCGTAGTCGTGCGCTCACGCAGGGGAAGGACCCTTGCGCTGTCGGGATGAACCAACCACAGCCGCACGTTCTCGGTCGTCGCGGACACCCGATGGCAGACGACGTTCGCCGCTGCAGCCCCGTGGCGACCGAGGACGTCCCAACGCAGAAAGGAGATCGAAGATGCTGAAACTGCCGAAGATGCTCCTGGCCGCGGCCGCGGGCGCCTACCTGCTCGGGTTGGCGATCCCGGCGGGCGCGGGCAACCACATCGCCTGCTACAAGGGGAAGGACCCGGCGGCCAAGGGCAAGTTCTCGGGCATCTCGATCCTGTCGAACACCGGCCTGCCGTCGATCAGCGGCTGCACCGTCCAGGTGCCCGCGAAGCTCTGCTGCGACGCGGTCGACAAGATCGGTCATACCGGCCCCGGCCCGATCAACAACTCGAACAAGTTCTGCTGCTACAAGGTGAAGTGTCTTCCGAAGCCGGCTCCCACGAGCCTGCCGATCAAGGACCAGTTCGGCACCCGCACCTTCCCCACGAAGTCGCTCGCGTACCTCTGCGCGCCGGCCTCGCCGAGCGGCGCGTTCCTCGACGACTCCTCCGCGTTCTAGGAATTTTCGCTCTGCCCGCCGCCGAGAGGGGAAGCGGTCATCCGACCGTTTCCCCTCTCGCTTCTCTGGTCCCCGGCTGCTAGACCCCGCGCGTGTCGCTCAGGGACAGGGCCGCGATCGTCGGCGTGGGGCAGCTTCCCTTCTCGAAGGACATCGGACGCCCCGAGGAGGTGACGGCGCTCGAGGCGTCGCGGCTCGCGCTCGAGGACGCGGGGCTCCGGCCGTCGGACATCGACGGCATGATGAAGTGGAGCATCCAGCTCACGTCGGAGAACGCGATCGCGCGGAGCCTCGGCGTCCCGAACCTCCGCTTCTTCGGCGAGGTGGGCTACGGCGGAGGCGGGGGCTGCGGCGTCGTCGGCCACGCGGCGGCCGGGATCGCCGCCGGCATGGCGCGCTGCGTGCTCGTCTACCGCTCGCGGAACCGCGGCTCCGGCGGCCGACCCTGGGCCGGGACGTCGCGCGAACGCGACAACATCGCCGCCGAGACGAACGAGACGGCGCTCTTCTCGCCCTACGGCTTCGTTCGGCCCGTCGACCAGGTGGCGCTCTTCGCGCGCCGCTTCCTCCACGAGCGCGGCTACACGTCGCGCCACCTCGGCTGGATCGCGGCCGCGTGCCGCCGGCACGCGAGCAACAATCCGATCGCGATGATGCGCGAGCCTATCACGGTCGAGGATCATCAGCGCTCGCGCATGATCTCCGATCCCCTCCGCCTCCTCGACTGCTGCCTCGAGACCGACGGTGCGGCCGCCGTGATCGTCGCCTCGGCGGAGATGGCGCGGGACCTCCGCCAGAAGCCGGCGTACATCATGGGCGCGTCGCAGGGCATGGGGCCGCGCAACTGGACCATGAACAACTACTTCAAGGACCCGCTCCTCGAGTCGCCCGGCGCGTACGCCGCGCGCGACGTCTGGAACATGTCGGGCGTGAAGCCACAGGACGTCGACGTCGCGCAGCTGTACGACGCGTTCACGCCGCTCGTCCTCGGCTCGCTCGAGGAGTACGGCTTCTGCAACCCGGGAGAAGCGGGCGGATTCGTCGAGGATCACGGGCTCGAGCTCGGTGGACGCCTGCCGACGAACACCAGCGGCGGCAGCCTCTCCGAGGCGTACGTTCACGGCATCAACCTGATCATCGAGGCGACGCGCCAGATCCGCGGGACGTCGCTGAACCAGGTTCCGGACGCGCGCCTGTCGCTCGTCACCAGCGGCAACATGGTGCCGACGGGCGCGCTGCTCCTGCGAGGCGACTGATGGCCGACGATTTCGTCCGCCGGACGGGCGGCGCGGATTGGGTGCCCTACTGGGCCGCGGCGCGGGCGCGCGAGCTGCGCTTCCAGCGGTGCCGCGATTGCGGTCGCTGGCGACACCCCCCGGGCCCGATGTGCCCGCAGTGCAACTCGATGCAGAGCGAGTGGGCGCAGGCCAGCGGGCGCGCGAGGCTCCTGTCGTGGGTCGTCTGCCACCCGCCGGTCCTTCCAGCCTGGAAAGACCGCGTGCCGTACCCCGTCGTGCTCGTCGAGTGCGAGGAGGGCGTGCGCACAATCGGCGGCCTCCTCGGCGCGACCGCGGAAGACCTCCGCATGGACATGCCGCTCGTGGTCGACTTCGCGCCGTCGATCGACGGCGACCTCGTGCCGCAGTGGCGTCCGGGGTGAGCCGCCGATTCCGACTACGTGCTCATCGCGCGTAGCCGGCTGACGAGACGCTCCACGCCGCCGCCGGGCCACGCCTTCGACCGCTCGCCCTTCACGTACATCTGATTGAAGGGCAGCTCCTCGACATCGGCGAGCCACGGGCTCGCGCGCTTGAACTCGATCAGGCCGGGCTTGTCGAGCAGGACCTTTCCGAAACGGACGTGGCCCCACTCGGTGTCGGCGGCGAGGAACTCCTCGAGCTCCGCGCTCCACGCACCGCACGCAGGGCAATCGCTCTTCCCGATCAGGAGGACGGCGACCGGCGCCTCCACGAACTCGCGCCAGTTGGCGCCGTCCACCTTCTCGAGACGCGACATGGTCAGCCGACGAACTGCTGGCCCTTCTGCCAGTCGGCGCCGCAGAGGCCGCCGCTCTTGAGCGCCTGGACGGTGCGCAGGACTTCCTTCGGGCTCCGGCCGACGCTCAGGTCGTTGATCGCGACGCTCCGGACGATGCCCTTGTCGTCGACGATGACGGTCGCCCGGTAGGCGACGCCCTGATCCTCCTTCAGCACGCCGAACGCGCGCGACACCGCGTGGTTCGTGTCGGCGAGGACCGGGTGCGTGACGTCCTGCGGGAACGTCTTCCGATCGGCGAACCAGTTCTTGTGCGAGTAGAACGAGTCGGTGCTGACGCCGATGATCTCGGTGCCCTCGTCCTTGAAGTCGCCGCCGAGCGACTGGAAGCCCTTGATCTCCGTCGGGCAGACGAACGTGAAGTCGAGCGGGTACCAGTAGAGGACGTGCCACTTGCCCTTGTAGTCGCTGTTGCTGATCGTCTTCTGCTCGCCGCGGAGGTACGCGAGCCCGCTCCACGCCGGCTCGGGTTGACCGATCGTCGCCATCAGAGGTTTCTCCTTCGAGGGTTAGTTGGAACGCACCAAGCTAGTCGCTTCCGCCGTCGCGTCAAGACCCAGGCCCGCTCCCATGAGGTCGACGAAGTTGTCGCAGTAGAAGCGCTGCTTGGCCGGCTCGGAGAGTCCGATCATGGCATCCTCGAAGCGACGGAGCGGATTCCGGCCGCCCTCGACGTGTGGGTAGTCGGACGAGAAGAGGCAGACCTCGTCGCCGGCCTGCTCGATGATCCAGCCGACCGGCTCGTGCGGGTACGGCGTCACCCGGACCTGCCGGCGGACGTACTCGCTCGGCCGGAGCGTCAGGCGCTGGAGCCGCTCCTCGTTCTTCCGGAACGCCTCGAGCGCGCAGTCGAGCTGGCGCATCCAGCTCGGCAGCCAGACGGCGCCCTGCTCGATGACGCCGATCTTGAGCCGCGGGAAGCGCTCGAGGATGCCGTCGATGACGAGCGTCGCGAGCGTCTGCATCGGCGGGAAGGGGATCGCCATGAAGTCGACCGAGCGGAAGTTCTCCGCGCCGCCGTGGAAGTCGGGGACCGGCGGGAGCCCGTTCGCGAAGTACTGCGGATCGAGGAGCCGGCCCCCGCCGCCGACGTGGAACACGATCGGGATGCGTGCTTCCTCCGCGATCGCCCACACCGGAAAGAGTCCCGTGTGGCTCGGCGAGTGGCGCGCGGGGCAGGCCGACGGCACGAGCAAGGCCTTCGCGCCCATCGCGATCGCTTCCTCGGCCATCGCGCGGGCGAGCCCGAAGTCCGCGAGCGGCACGTAGCCGACGGCGAGGAGCCGCCGATCCGCGGAGCAGAAGTCGACCATGGCGCGGTTGTGCGCGCGCGCGAGGCCGTACGCGAAGGTCGGGTCTGCCTTCTGCTCGGCCTCGAGCAGGTACGGATTGAGGAACGTGTTGAAGACGAGCTGGCTCGAGAACCCGAGGAGGTCGAGCGCCCGGCCGCGATCCTCCTTCGCGAAGGATCCGAGCGCGGACCAGTTCTTCCGCAGCATGATCTCGCTCTCAGCGCGGTCCCGGTCGGCGGGATCGAGACGGCGGCGGCGAACCTGGTCGATGAGCGACTCCTCGCCGGGCCGGACCGCCGCGACGAAGAGCGGCTGCAGGCGCGCGCGCACGTCCGGGTCGGCGTACGGGACGAGCCAGTCGGGGGTTTCTACGACGTGCGAGTCGGCGTCGTGGAAGGTCCGGCCTTCGGCGTACGGCATGAACGTCCTCCGCTCGTGTTCTCGCCCGGAACGGAGCGGTGTGGCAAGGGGATGGACGATGGCGACGATCGGCATCGACCTCGGCGGTACGAAGATCGAGGGCGTCGTGCTCGACGACGCACTCGCCGTTCGCCATCGCGTCCGCGTCGCGACGGAGCGCGAGCGCGGCTACGAGCACATCGTCGGGCGGGTTGCCGAGGTCGTCGCCGCGCTCCGCGCGCACACGCCCGAGGCGCAGGTCATCGGCATCGGGACGCCGGGCTCGGTGTCGGCGCGGGACGGGACGCAGAAGAACTCCAACACCACCTGTCTCAACGGCCGGCCGCTCCACGCCGATCTCGAAGCACGGCTCGGCCTCACCGTCCGCATCGAGAACGACGCGAACTGCTTCGCGCTCGCGGAGGCGCTCGGCGGCGCCGGACGCGGCCACCGGATGGTCTTCGGCGTGATCCTGGGCACGGGCGTCGGTGGCGGAATCGTGTACGACGGACGGGTCTGGAGCGGGCCGCAGCACATCGCCGGCGAGTGGGGCCATCACGCGATCGATCCGATCGGGCCGGCCTGCTACTGCGGACGCCGCGGCTGCGTCGAGACGATGCTCTCGGGGCCGGCGCTCGAGACCGCGTACCGCGCCGCGGGCGGCGCCGTGTGCGCCGCGTCAGAGATCGCCGCGCGCGTGGTGGACGGTGACCCGACGGCGGCCGCCGTCCTCGACCGCTACTGCGAGCGCTTCGGGCGTGCGCTCGCGAACGTGGTCGACATCCTCGATCCGGACGTGATCGTCCTCGGCGGTGGACTCTCGAACCTGGACGTCCTGTACGGGCGCGGGCGCGACGCCGTGGCGCGCGAGGTCTTCAACGACGAGCTGCGCACGCCGATCGTCCGGAACCACCTCGGCGATTCCGCCGGCGTGATCGGCGCGGCGCTGCTCGCGACGTAAGTGCGGTCAGCGGTGCGGCTCGACCGACGCGATCGTCGCGTCGAAGCCGGTCTTCGCTGCCGCAATCGTCGCGGCGGGGCCGACGGCCTTCAGGAACCAGGGGCCGTCCTCGCCTTCGACGACGGCGGCGAGCATGCGGTAGCCGGGCTTCGACGCGCCGCCCTCACCGCCCATCGGCGCGCTCCGATACGTCCCGGCGAGGTCGACGGCCGTCACGCGAAGTCCGTTGACGGTCCGGATGGTGACGACCGCGGCGTCGCGCGACGGCCGCCCGTCGGGCTGGGTGAACTGCCCGTACCACCGGTCGAGGTTGTCCTGCGCGCCACCGCCTTTACCCTTGCCGAAGAAGAAGAGGACGAGCTCCCCGTCTTCCGGATCGTCCTTCGCGCGAGGGATTTTCCACTGCGCCGCGCGCACGTCGGACGGCGCGGGCGTGCGCGCCCACGCCGTGGGCACCGAGAAGCGGAGCCCCGCGGCCTCGGTCCGCGCGCTCTCGCCCGCGAGCGCCGGGGTGGCGAGAAGGAGCACGAGGATGGCGAGAACGCGACCCAAGACTTCTTGGGTCGCGGAACCGGACGCGAGTCTGTGGCGCTCGGTCACGCGCGACCGGCGCGCCGCGGCTGGCGAAGCCAGCGCGGCAAAACCGACACGCGCCGTTCGTTCAAACGTCGTGGCCTCGTCTCCATCCGTTTCGGATTGACGCCCGTCCTCAACCGGCGTGTTTCTCTGCCGCGCTGGCTTTGCCAGCGGCGGCATGCCGGTCGCGCGTGGTCGTGACGGAACACGCTCGCGTCCGTCCCGCGTCCCAAGAAGTCTTGGGGCGCGCTCCTAGCACGAGCCGCGTCAGCTGGGAAGAGTTGCGCGTCGCGGGCGTCCGAACGCCATGAGGAACATCACGCTCTTCCCGGCGGCGTGCGGCGAGAAGAACGCGGTCACGTCGTCGTCGAAGAAGGTAAGGCCCGTCGCCCCGATCCGGACGCCGAACGCGGTCAGATACGTTTTGCCGGCTTCGATCGCGGCCTCGAGCTGCGCGGCGCGGTAGCCCCGGTTGCCGTAGCGCGCAAGGACGGGCTCCAAGTCGACGAGCCAGAAGACGTCGAACGCCGCGTCGGCGGGGAGATCCTGTCCGAGCCCGAGGTGTCCGGCCTCGCGACGAAAGCTTCCTTCCCGCAAGAGGACGAGCCCGTCGGCGCGGCGATCGAAGTGGTACGTACCGGGCGTGAGGCCGTCGACCGCGTGGACGAGGAGGTAGACGTCCGGGTGCGTCGCGACGTCGATCGGGACACCGCGCGTCGCGGAGCGGAGGATCGTCGACAGCGCCGCGAACGAGACGGGCTCGCGGCCGAACGTCCGCGTCGAACCGCGGCGCAGGATCACGGTCTCGATCGGCTCTGCCACCGCGACGTCCGGCGCCAGCGGGACGACGGGACCTGGTGCGTCGCGGAACGACGGAGCGGGGAGGGTGCCGCGCCACGCCGCGACTTCCACGTCGCTCGCGAGCGATGACGCCGCGTGCGCGCGCCCGATCTCCGGGTAGTCGACCTCGCGCGACGACGGCGGCAGCGTGACGTAGGCGAGCGGCGGCGCCGGCGGCGCCGCCGCGGGCATCGGCGCGCCGGCGCCGAGCGGCACGAGCGCAAGCGCGACTTCGCGCACGGTGTCGACGTCGAGGAGCGCGTTCACCCGATCGTCGACGAAGCCGACGACGACGCGCGCCGGCAGCGCATGGGCCGCCGCGACGCCGAGGAGGTTCGCCGCGAGCGTTCCCGCGTCCCAGAACGCGTGGCGATACGCCCGGGCGCGATACTTCCACGCGTTCCGCCAGAACGTCGTCGTCGCAATCAGGACCGCCGGTGTGCCCGCGATCGCCGGGTCGCCGCCCGTCGCCTCGACGAGGGCGGCGCGAAAATCTCCTGTGCGCAGCTGGCGGAGCGCAAAGTCGTGCGGCCCGAAGTGGTAGACGCCCGCCTCGAGGTCGGGCAGCGCGCCGCACACGAGGTAGAGATCGATGTGATAGAGCGCGCCCGTGCACGCGGCGGCGCGGAAGTAGATCTCACCGCCCGAATACGTCCGGCGCCGGACGATCCCCGCCGAGAAGTAGAGCAGGCGTGCGAGGGCCGCCCGATCGAGTGACGGACCGCTCCCGGACGCCGTGCCGGGATCCGCGATCGCGGCGAGCGCAGGCCGGGTCGAGCTGGCGAAGTCGCGCGGGAGCGGGATCGCCGGCAGATCGGTGTACACCTTGAACGGCCGCGGCATCGTCTCCCAGTCGAGCGTGTGGCGGGTGTGGTAGACGCTCGCGACCGAGTGCTTGGTCGCGTCGTGGTAGCCCCGGATGGCGTCGACGTCGCGGTTTTCCATCCGGCGAGTATAGCGCCTTGACGGCCCGGGACCACGACGATACCCGGGATGCATGGATTTCGGCGTCGCCATGTTCCCCACCGACTACGCGATCCGCGTCGACGAGCTCGCGCGCGTCGTCGAAGCCCGCGGGTTCGAATCGATCTGGTTCCCGGAGCACACGCACATCCCGACGTCGCGGCTGAGCCCGTGGCCCGGCGGCCCGGTACTGCCGAAGGAGTACTGGCACACGCACGACCTATTCGTCGCGCTCGCGACCGCGGCGGCGGTGACGACGCGACTCCGGGTCGGCTCGGGGATATGTCTCCTCGTCGAGCGCGATCCGATCACGACCGCGAAGGAGGTCGCGAGCCTCGACGCGCTGTCGGGGGGACGCGCGCTGTTCGGCATCGGCGGCGGATGGAACGCCGAGGAGATGGAGGATCACGGCACGGACTTCCGGCAGCGCTGGCGCGTGCTGCGCGAGCGCGTCCTCGCGATGAAGAAGATCTGGACCGAAGACGAGCCGTCGTTCGAGGGCGAGTTCGTTCGCTTCGGGCCGTTGTGGTCGTGGCCGAAGCCGGTGCAGCGCCCGCATCCGCCGGTCCTGCTCGGCGGGCACGGCCCGCGCGCGCTCGCGCGCGTCGTCGACTACTGCGACGGATGGCTGCCGATCAGCGTCCGTGCCGGCGACATCGCTGCGGAGATCACATCGCTCCGGCGGCTGGCGGAGGAGAAGGGACGCGATCCGGCGACCATCTCCGTCTCCGTGTACGGCGCACCGCTCGATGCCGACGGCGCCGCGCGGCTTCGCGATGCGGGTATCGGGCGGGCGATCTTCGCGCTGCCGGCGGCCGATCGCGACACCGTGCTACCGCTCCTCGACCGCGGCGCCACGGTCATGGCGGCGCTGCGCTCGTGAGCAGGACCGCCGCGGCGCCGGTCGCCGCGATCCGGTCCGCGACACGCATCGAGCCGCGGACGGCGCCGACGGCGAGCATCTCCTCCATCGCCTGCCGGTGGCCGAAGAGCGCCCAGACCCGGCCGTGGCCTCGGTGGCCGGCGTCGGCGAGCGTCGAGCGGAACGCGCTCTCATCCACGAGCGGCAACGTGAGGACGACGGCTGCGTCCGGACGCGGGACGTAGAATCGAAACGCGCTCATGGCGCCGGGCGCGACCCAGATCGCGTCGCCGGGCCGGCGGCGCGCCAGGACTTCGTGCAGGACCGGCCGGACCTCCTCCCGCTCGAACGGCGCGGTCACCGTGTCGCGCCACGTGCCGGCGAGCGGCCACGCGAACGCGAGTCCCACGACGATCCACCCGAGCGGCCGCGCGCGTCTCGGCAGGGCGTCGACGATCACCCGCGCCGCCGACGCAAGGAGGAGCGCCGTCGGCGCCAGGAACACGAACGCGATCCGCGCCGGCCCGTACGGATATCGCCCGGCGAACGACGCGCTCGCCATGAGGACGTGCCACGCAATGGTAAGCGCCACGAACCAGCCGTCGCCCCGTATGACGAGGCGGACGGCGCCGGCGATGACGAGCGCGATGAGCACGTACATGCACCAAGCCGGAAGCGTCGCCATCCGGACGATGCTGTCGGTGTGATGGGGGACCTCCGTCCCGAGGCCCCACGTCGTCGCTTCGACCGCCGAGCGCGCGGCCGCCGCCGCGACGGTCGAGAAGGAGCCGTGCGGCAGGAAGAAGAGGTGCCAGTATCCCGTCAGCTCCGGCGCGCCGGCGAGCTGTCGCTCGAACACGAGGCGCAGCCACGCGAGCGCGATGACCGCACTGGCGGCCGCCGCGGTGACGTAGCGGCCCGGCACGCGGCGCGCCGTCGGAACGAGGACCAGAAACGCGCCGGCGCCGAGCAGCGGGCCGGTCGGGGTCAGGCCGGAGCCGATCGCGACGGCGAGGACGAGCGCGGTCCATAGTCTCACGGACGCCGGCGCGCGGCGGATGTGGAGGATGATCCAGGCGAGCGCGAGCGCGACGCAGAGCTCCCCGGCGTACGCCTTCATCTCCTTCCCGTAGTAGACCGGGATCGGCAGGAGCCCGACGATCGCCGCCGCAACGCACCCACCGGCGGTCCCCGCCAGCACGCGTCCGAGCCGCCACGCGAGGACGACGGCGGCGATGCCGAGCAGCGCGGGCACGAGACGGACCGCGATCTCGTTCCGACCGAACGTCATCGTCGACAGACGGATCAGCGCGGCGAGGACGAGGGGGGTGTTCCCGACGTGCGCCACGTCGAACGGTCCATCGAGGAGCGCCACCGCCGCCCACGCCTCGTCGAACCACAGCGACCGCCGCCCGAGATCGACGAGCCGCACGAGCGCGGCCGCCGCGACGATCGCGATGCCACCGAGGTCCCACCGGCTCAGCATGTCGCGCCGGCGTAGTATCGTGCCGTCCGACGCGTCAACCGCGCTAGACGTGCTCTCCGCGCCCCGGTAAACCCGACGGGACTCGTACCGCAATGAACGATCGTCCATTTCGAACTGGAAGCTTCGACCACGCCAACGTTTGCCGCGCCGGCTCCGCCGGCCGCGGCACGACCCTCGCACGATCCACCGGACGCTCAACTCTCGGATCCGCGCGCCGACCCGAGACGAAGTCTCGGGTCGGAATAAAATGAATTTAGGCCTCGCCGGTAAGCGCGCGATCGTCACCGGATCGAGCAAGGGGATCGGGAAGGCGATCGCGGCGGCGCTGGCGGCGGAGGGGGCCCGCGTGACGATCTGCGCGCGCGGCGAGACGGCGCTTCGGGTGGCGGAAGCCGAGGTCCGCGCCGGTGGCGGCGAGGTCCTGGCGCTCGCCGGCGACCTCGGGACCGACGGCGGCGTCGACGCCGTCTGGCGCGCGCACGTCGCCGCCTTCGGCGGCGCGGACATCCTCGTGAACAACGTGACCGGCGGCCCTGCGCCGCGAGACGTCCTCGAGGCGACGGACGACGACTGGCTCGCGAGCTACGCGATGAACGTCGTCGTCCACGTGCGATTCATCCGGCGGGCGCTGCCCGGGATGCTCGAGCGCGGCTGGGGGCGCATCGTCAACATCTCGTCGACGTCGGGACGGCAGCCCGACGACCAGGTGCCGACGTACGGGCCGGCGAAGGCCGCGCTCATCAATCTCTCGAAGCAGCTCGCGAACGTGTACTCGGCGCGCGGCGTGCTGACGAACTGCGTCTGTCCCGGGATTACGCGCACCGAGGCCGCGATGGCCGCCGCCGTCCGGCGGACGGGCCGCCGGGACGAGGATCCGCGGCGGGTCTTCGACGAGTACTTCGCTGCGCGCCGCCCGTTGCCGGCGGGCCGCTTCGGCGAGCCGGAGGATACCGCGTCGCTGGTGGCGCTTCTGTGCTCGGACCTCGCCTCGTGGATCACCGGGACGTGCATCGACGTGGACGGCGGGTGGGTGAAGTCGATCGTGTGAGGTCAGTCCGCGTCCTCGGTGCGATCCGCGACGTCGCGCCCGCGGCGTGGGACGGCCTCGTGGGCGACGGCTCGCCGTTCCTCGAATGGCGATGGCTCGCCACGCTCGAGGACTCGGGCGCGGCGACGGCCGAGACGGGATGGTCGCCCAATCATCTGACCGTCTGGGAAGGCGAGCGGCTCGTCGCCGCGTGCCCCCTCTACCGGAAGGACCACAGCCTCGGCGAGTTCGTCTTCGACCAGAGCTGGGCGTCGGCGGCGATGCGCGCGGGGATCGCCTACTATCCGAAGCTCCTCGTCGGGGTGCCGCTCACCCCGGTCACCGGCGCGCGCTTCCTCACCGCGCCGGGGACGGATCGCCCCGCGCTCGTCGCGCTCCTCGCCGCGGCGCTCGAGGAGGTGTGCGCGGCGGAGGGCATCTCGTCGGTGCACGTGAATTTCTGTCTGCCGGACGAGGCTGCAGCGCTCGGCGCCCGCGGCTGGCTCCGCCGGACCGGCTGGCAGTACCACTGGAGGAACGAAGGGTTCGCGTCCTTCGACGACTACCTCGCGAGCCTCCGGAGCAAGCGGCGGAATCAGGTACGGCGGGAGCTCCGGGGCCTCACCGAGGACGGCGTCGAGGTCACGGCGTACACGGGCGACGACATCCCCGACGAGCTGTTCCCGCGGATGTTCCGGCTCTACAAGACGACGATCGACAAGCTGCCCTGGGGACAGCAGTACCTGGATGCGCGTTTCTTCCGCCTGGCCGCCGAGCGTCTCCGCGAGCGCCTCTGCTTCATCGTCGCGCGGCAGCGCGGCGAGGTCATCGCGGGGACGTTCAACGTGGTGAAGGGCGATGCGCTCTACGGCCGCTACTGGGGCGCGGTGCGCGAGCTCCGCTACCTCCACTTCAACGTGTGCTACTACGCCGGCATCGAGTACGTGATCGCGCGCGGCCTCCGCCGCTTCGAGCCCGGCGCGGGCGGCGACTTCAAGCTGCTCCGCGGATTCGACGCGACGCCGACGGAGAGCGTGCACTGGCTCCGCGATCCGCGCCTCGCCGAGGCCGTGCGCCGCTTCCTCGTCCAGGAGCGACGCGCCGTCGCTCGCGAGATCGGGTGGCTCACGGAGCAGACGGCGCGCCGGCGCGATCGGGAGTAGCGGGTGCCCCGACGAGCGCGGCGCTCCGCGTGCAGATGTCCTTCAGGTACGGGATCCAGCTGACGCCGTTGCCGTCGACGTTCTCCAGGTGATCCTCGCCGGGGTCGTCGTTCAAGCGCGTGACGGTCATCGGACCCCCCGGGGGATAGGGCCACACGAAGAAGGACTTCCAGTCGACGCCGTGCACCGCCATCCGCCGGCTCCCGCCGCGCGCTGCGGGGATCTCGCTGTAGACCATGTTCTCGCCGAAGACGCGGGGCGGGTCGTGGAGGAGCGCCTGGCTGAGGTCGCGCCCGTGCATCCACGAGGGCGCCGCGATGCCGAGGAACGCGAGAACGGTCGGCGCGACGTCGACCCCCGACGATACGACGGTCAGACGTCGGCTCGCGGGAATCAGGCCCGGCGCCCACCAGAGGAACGGCACACGGACGTCCTCCTCGTACAGCTCGCCGTGGCCGGTGTGCTGGTGCTCGCCGAACGCCTCGCCGCGGTCGCTCGTGACGATCACGATCGTGCGGCTCCGGAGCGGCACCGCGGCGAGCGCGGCGAAGAGCGGCGCGAGCGCGGCGTCGGCGTAACGGACGTCCGCCGTGTAGAGGTCCGCGTCCGTGCGGGCTTCGTCGCGATGCGGCGCGGACGGCGCGTGCGGCTGGTCGATGTGCACGAAGAGGAAAAAAGGCGCCGGCGGGTGACCGGCGAGCCACGCCAGCGTGCGGCCCACGGTGTCCTCCACGCGTCCCACCGGTTGCGCGAGCGTCCCGGCGGTCGCCTGGAACGACGCGAACCCGCGTCCGAAGGTCGCCTCGTCGAGGCCATCGCCCTCGGCGATCGCCACGGTCGCGTAGCCCTGCGCGCGCAGCAGCTCTGCGAGCGACGTCAGCCGGGAAGGCATGCGCGTCGTCGGGGCGTCGGTGACGCCGTGGACGCACGGGTAGACGCCCGTCAGCATCGACGCATGCGCGACCCGCGTCGAAGGAGCGACCGTCAGGGAGAGCGTGAAGAGCGCTCCCTCGTTCGCGAGGCGATCGAGCGTCGGCGTCGGCGCGCCGCCGTAGCAGCCGAGTCGATCGGGGCGGAGTGAGTCGATCGAGACGAGGACGACGTTCCGCCGGGTCGTCGACGCCGTCTCCGACTCCCGCCTGGCGCCGCAGGCCGCCGCGAGGAGCGCCACGAGCCACACGGCGACGCGGAGGCGGCTCAAACGGGGGCGGCCGGCGGCGCCGCCGTCTTCACCGGCGCGTAGCGGAAGACGAGGCCGTCCGGTCCGGCGTCGATCTCGACGCGCCCACCGTCCTTGAGCCGCCCGAAGAGCATCTCGTCGGCGAGCACGCGCTTGATCTCGCGCTGGATGAGACGCGCCATCGGGCGGGCGCCGAAGGTCGCGTCGTAGCCGCGCTCGGCGAGCCAGCGACGGGCCTCGGGCGAGAGCTGGACGGTCACGCGGCGGGCGAGCAGCTGCGCGTCGAGCTCGGTGATGAACTTGTCGACGACGCGCTCGACCGCCTCCGGCGTCAGGGCCCCGAACTGCACGACGGCGTCGAGGCGGTTCCGGAACTCGGGGCTGAAGAGCCGCTCGAGCGCCTTCCTCCCCTTGTCCTGGTTCGATCCCTTCGCGAACCCGATCGGCGGCGCCGCCATCTCCTGCGCGCCGGCGTTCGTCGTCATGATCAGGATCACGTGCCGGAAGTCGGCCTTCCGGCCCGTGTGATCGGTGAGGGTCGCGTGGTCCATCACCTGCAGGAGGATGTTGAAGAGATCGGGATGCGCCTTCTCGATCTCGTCGAGGAGCAGGACGGCGTGCGGCGTCTTTCGGATCGCGTCGGTGAGGACGCCACCCTGATCGAAGCCGACGTAGCCCGGCGGTGCGCCGATGAGCCGCGAGACCGTGTGCTTCTCCATGAACTCGCTCATGTCGAAGCGCAGGAACTCGACGCCGAGGGCG
>Ga0070741_10002410_pt1 | contig 50581 bp, 37 predicted proteins | sample Coa_R1_4_FD_66440 | JGI IMG/M metagenome (GOLD analysis project Ga0070741, IMG submission 66440) | Surface soil microbial communities from Centralia Pennsylvania, which are recovering from an underground coalmine fire - Coalmine... | ecosystem: Environmental > Terrestrial > Soil > Unclassified ... | reverse complement strand
CGCCGACCGCGAACGACCTGTCCGCGGCACGCGGCTTCGCGACGGCGACGCTGCTCGGCAACGGCAAGGTGCTCATCGCCGGCGGCGGCGCCTACGATGGCACCGGCGCACTCGCCGCGGCGGATCTCTACACCCCGTCAGCGGGCACGTTTGCGCCGACCGGTTCCATGAAAGCCGCGCGCAACGGCGCCACGGCGACGCTGCTCAACAACGGCAAGGTGCTGATCGCCGGCGGCATCTCGGCGGACGGCTCGACGCGCCTGGCGAGCGCCGAGCTCTACGATCCCTCGACCGGGACTTTCACCTTCACGAGCGGCGCCATGCATGCGGCGCGCGACCTCGCGGTCGCAGCGCTCTTGCCCAACGGCACCGTGCTGATCTGCGGAGGCGGCGACGGCAGCGGCGTATCGCTCAACAGTTCGGAAATCTACAACCCGACCACCGACACGTTCACGACGAGCGGTACGATGGTCGCGCGTCGCGACGATGCGACGGCGACGCTGCTCTCGAACGGCAAAGTGCTCATCGTCGGCGGCATCGACAACGACGTGCCGATCGGCAGTGCCGAGATCTACGATCCCAGCACCGGCAAGTTCACGGCGAGCCAATCCAGCATCACGCCGCGCCACTTCCACACGGCCACGCTGCTGCCCGACGGTACCGTGCTGATCGTCGGCGGCGTCGACAGCAATACGAACGTCAACACGCTGGCCGATGCCCAAATCTACAATCCGGCGACCGACACCTTCACGGCAGCGGGCTCGATGGCCACCGCGCGGTACTACCACACGGCGACCTTGCTGCAGAACGGCCAATTGCTCGTTGCGGGCGGCTACAACGATTCGGGCGTGGTCGATACGGCCGAAATCTACGGCGGTGCGCTGCCCGACGAGATCTTCGCGAACGGCTTCGAAAGCCCGTAAGCGGGGAACGCCCATGTGCGGAATCGTCGCTGCTGCAGCGCGCCGTGACGTCGTAGCCACGCTCATCGACGGCCTCAAGGCGCTCGAATACCGCGGCTACGATTCCGCGGGCATCGCGCTCTTGACCGAACGCGGCCTCGAGCGCGTGCGCGCCAAAGGCAAGGTGCAAGAGCTCGAACGCCTGCATGCGGCGCAGCCGATCGCCGGCTTCACGGGCATCGCGCACACGCGCTGGGCGACGCACGGCGCACCGAGCGCCGTCAATGCGCATCCGATCACCTCGTGCGACGACGTCGCCGTCGTGCACAACGGCATCATCGAGAACCACGACGAGTTGCGCCTTGAGCTCGCCGCGCTCGGATACGAGTTTGCGAGCGAAACCGACACCGAAGTGATCGCGCATCTGATCGAGCACTTCCATGCCGCCGGCGCGCGCCTCATCGACGCCGTGCAGCAGGCCGCTGCGCGCCTGACGGGCGCCTATGCGATCGCCGCGATCAGCAAGCGCGAGCCGGGCTGTCTGGTCGGTGCGCGGCGCGGCAGCCCGATGGTGATCGGGCTCGGCGAGGGCGAGCAATTCATCGCTTCGGACATCCATGCCTTGTTGCCGCTCACGCGGCGGTTCATCTATCTCGCCGACGGCCAGTCCGCCGAGGTGACCTTCGACGGCGTGCGCCTCTTCGATGAACGCGGCGAACGCGTCGAAGGTGCCGTGACGCTCGCGCACTTCGGCGCCGACGCGGTCGCACGCGGCAGCTATCGGCACTACATGCTCAAGGAAATCCACGAGCAACCGCAGGCGATCGCCAATACGCTCGAAGGCCGCATCGCCGGCGGCCGCATCCTCACCGCGGCGTTCGGCGTCGGCGCCGAGGCGCTGCTCGCCCGCGTGCGCAACGTGCATCTCGTGGCGTGCGGCTCGAGCTACCATGCTGCGGCGATCGCACGCTACTGGATCGAAGCGCTCGCCGGCGTGCCGTGCAGCGCCGAGATCGCCTCGGAATTCCGCTACCGCGATTCGGTCGTGCCCGCCGACTCGCTGTTCGTCGGCATCAGCCAATCCGGCGAAACCGCCGACACGCTCATGGCGCTCCGACTCGCGCGCTCGCGCCGTTATCTCGCCACGCTCGCGATCTGCAACGTGCCCGAATCCTCGCTCGTGCGCGAATCGGCGCTCGCGCTCATGACGCGGGCGGGACCGGAAATCGGCGTGGCATCGACCAAGGCGTTCACGACGCAGCTCGCCGCGCTCGCGATGCTCGCGCTCGAGCTTGCGCGTCGCAACGGCATGCCGGCGGCGCGCTACGCCGAGCTCGTACGCGAACTCGAAAACGTGCCCGCCACCGTGCGCGCCGCGCTCGCGCTCGACGAATCCATCGGCGCGCTCGCCAGGCGCTTCCTCGGTCGCGGTCATGCGCTGTTCCTCGGCCGCGGAACGCAGTACCCGGTTGCGCTCGAAGGCGCGCTCAAGCTCAAGGAAATCTCGTACATCCATGCCGAGGCCTATCCTGCCGGCGAGCTCAAGCATGGACCGCTCGCGCTCGTGGACGAGAACATGCCGGTCGTCGCAGTCGCGCCGAACGACCGCCTCATCGAGAAGCTGCGTTCGAATCTCGAAGAAGTCCGCGCGCGCGGCGGCGAGCTGCACGTGCTCGCGTCGGCCGACGTAGCGGCGCGCATTCCGCGCGGGCGCGGCGAGATCCTCGTGCTGCCCGCCTGCGGCGAATTGGCGGCACCGATCGCGTTCACGGTGCCGCTGCAGCTCCTGGCCTATCACGTGGCGGTGCTGTGCGGGACCGACGTCGATCAGCCGCGGAATCTGGCTAAAAGTGTAACTGTGGAATAGTCGTGCCCGGAGCGACACAAGAGCGGGAACGCTCTTGTTCGCGTTTTACCGCGGATGTCGAATTCGGCTCTTGTTCGCCGATTCTGTTCTAAGAGCATGAATCCCGTCTTCTCCGGGCTCGCGTGAGAGCGGAAGCCGGCACGGGGAATGTCACCGCGCGATCGCGAACGGGTCGGAATACGCCACCGGACGAGCCCACGTCATGCGCGGCGGAATCGCCAGCGGCGAGCGCGATTCGCTCGGCGGGAGCAGGCGATCGTATTCGTTCTTGACGACCGCGTAGCACTCGCAGGTGCGCTTCTCGAGGCCGGGCCGATCGAGCACGAGGATACGCCCGCGCTTGTAGCGGATGAGACCGGCCATTTGCAGGCGACCCGCGGCCGCGGTGACGCCTTCGCGGCGAACGCCCAGCATGTTGGCGATGAGCTCCTGCGTGACGACGATCTCGTTCGATTTCAGGCGGTCGAGGCTCAGAAGCAGCCAGCGGCAGAGTTGCCGATCGAGCGTGTGGTGGCGGTTGCATACGGCCGTCTGCGCGGTTTGCGTGATGAATGCTTGCGTGTAGCGCAGCAGCAGACGCAACACGGGGCCGCCGCGATTGAATTCCTCGAGGATGAACTGCGACTTCAACCGGAAGCCCATGCCGCCGTTCTGTACGACCGCGTCGTTGGTTGTCGTGCCGCCGCCCATGAACAAGGCGAGCCCGACGATGCCCTCGCTGCCGACCACGGCGATCTCTGCGGAAGCGCCGTCGGCCATGACGTACAAAATCGACACGATCGCGCTCGTCGGGAAGTAGACGTAATTGAAGCGGCTGCCGGACTCGTAGAGGATCTTGCCGACCGGCATCTCGACGCATTCGAGATGAGGAGCGAGCCGCGAGAATTCCGCTTCGGGCAGCGCGGCGAGCAAACGGTTATCCAAAGGATCTGACGCGGTCGGCATTACCACCCTCCATGGCGGGAACGCTGCTGACGCGACAGCGGACCCGAAAACGCAAAACCGTGAAACCCGCCACAAAATGCATCACAGCTCGTTCATGCAGCGGGCACAGGCGATATACAAGCACTGTGCCACGAAGCGCAGGCGTTCAGCTTGTGACCTCGTTTACGCATTGCGTGCTCGCAGCCGGCGCGTGACGTTGCATGCAATGTGCGCGTTGAATTGTCGTGAAAGAAAAATTACACGCGCACCGCGTAGCGAATGCCTGAAGCCGGTTGCGGAGAGCGCTCGCCTCCGTGCGTTCTGCATGATGCGCCGCGAGCTCGCTTTGGACGATGCACGGTATACAAGTACACATGAGGGAAAACCCTGGATTTGCTTAGGTTTCGTTCAGTATTTCGTTCAGCAATCGTCCAGCGAGCGATGCGCCGAGCAGGCGCATGAGCGTGGCGCGGAACGTATCGACGAGTTCGACGTGCGCTGCGGCCGCTACAGATGGCGGCTGTCGTGCGAGCGCGTCCGCGAGCGCAATGAATACGTCGCCTTCGCGCGCATCGAGTTTGCGCAACCAGGGAAACTGCGCCGATTGCGAGCGGACGCTGCGCAGGAACAGTGCCGCGACGCTGCCGTGGCCGAGCACGGGGGCGAGCGCCTCGTCGAGCGCGCGCCAGACGGCAAGCGCCTCTACGTCGGTGAGCGACGATCGGAGCGTCCTTGGCGGTTCGCGCTGCATCGTTCGATGGATCCTCGCGCTCGCGGACAGCAGCTACATGGCGAGGTATACAAAGCGTGTGCCTGATCTGCGCCGCGCCGCGCGAGCACTATGTGCCCTAACGCACCGATTCCGCTGTGACGCGCGGCTAATTTTCGCCAGCACCGCGGCGATTGCGGTGCGGCGAACGCGCAGGAGCGCGGACGCGCAAGAAAGGACTTTTGCAACTTACGTCACGCCAAGGAAGGATCGCATGCACATTCGGTATTCCCGGTTCGACCGCATTTTCGCCCGCAAGGTGACGTCATGCGCGCGCTGATCACGGGTGCGGCCGGATTCATCGGCGCCGCGCTCAGCGAGCGCTTGCTCGCGCGCGGCGACGAAGTCATCGGTCTCGACAACGTCAACGCCTACTACGACGTCAGGCTCAAGGAGGCACGCTTGGCGCGCCTCATGCCCCAGCCGGGCTTCCGTTTCGTGCGCGGTGCGCTCGAGGATCGCGACGCCGTCACGAACGCGTTTCGCAACTACCGGCCGGCGCGCGTGGTGAATCTCGCCGCGCAGGCGGGCGTACGCTACTCCCTCGAGAATCCGCATGCTTACGTCGACAGCAATCTCGTCGGCTTCATCAACATTCTCGAAGCCTGCCGGCATCACGGCGTCGAAAGTCTCGTCTACGCCTCGTCGAGCTCGGTGTACGGCGCGAACCGCAAGCTTCCGTTCTCCGTGCGCGACCCGGTCGACCATCCGGTGAGCCTCTACGCCGCGACGAAGAAGGCGAACGAGCTCATGGCGCATACATACAGCCACCTGTTCGGGTTGCCGACCACGGGCCTGCGATTCTTCACCGTCTACGGCCCATGGGGCCGGCCGGACATGGCGCTCTTCCTGTTCACGCGCAAGATCCTCGCAGGCGAGCCCATCGAGGTGTTCAACTACGGCGAACACACGCGCGATTTCACCTACATCGACGACATCGTCGAAGGCGTCGTGCGCACGCTCGATCACGTGCCGCGCGGCGATCCGGATTTCGATGCGCTCGCGCCGAACCCGGGCTCGTCGGCCGCGCCGTATCGCGTATACAACATCGGCAATCATCGGCCGGTGAATCTCGGCCGCTATATCGAAGTCATCGAGGCGTGTCTCGGGCGCAAGGCAGAAAAGATCTTGAAGCCGCTGCAGCCCGGCGACGTGCCCGACACGTGCGCCGACGTCGAGGAGCTCGCCCGCGACGTGGGCTACGCGCCGTCGACGCCGGTCGAAGTGGGCGTCGAACGCTTCGTCGCGTGGTATCGCGATTATTACGGCGTCGAGCGCAAGGAGCCGGCGCTGAGCTTCGGATGAGGTTTGCGGACGCGCGCGCCGCTATGCAGTCAGGAGCGGCGCGCGCTGGAGACATCGACTGGACATGGAGATGAGAGATATGTCGACACGTCGAATCACCTGTGCGACGGCCGTTCGGACGGCTCTCGCATGCTGTGTGCTCGCCGCCGGCGCGGCGTTCGCCGCCGAAACCGCGATGGCGCCGACCTCCCCATTGCCGGTGAGCGCCTATCACATCGGCGTCGACGATCTCGTGCAGGTCTCGGTCTGGCACAACCCGGATCTTGGCGCGACAGTGCCGGTGCGTCCCGACGGCAAGATATCGCTGCCGCTCGTCGGCGACGTCGATGCCGCCGGACGCACGCCCGAGCAGGTCGCGGCCGAGGTCAAGGACAAGCTGGCCGCCTACATCCGCGATCCACAGGTAGCGGTGATCCTGACGGAGCTCCGCAGCAATGAATACCTTTCGCGCGTGCGCGTGACCGGCGCCGTGCGCCAGCCGGTATCGATCACGTATCGCCAGGGTATGACCGTGCTCGACGCGGTGCTCGCCGCAGGTGGCCCCAACGAGTTCGCGGCTCCGGATCGCGCGGAGCTCTATCGCAAGGACGGCCGCGGAACGAAGTCGTTCGACGTGCGCCTCGGCAAGATCATGAAGAAGGGCGATCTCGACACGAATTTTGCCGTGCAGCCGGGCGACATCATCACCGTGCCCGAGCGCGCGTTCTGATCACGAGGGCAAGGACGCATGAACACCGCAATGATGCTCAACAGCCGCGAATTGCCGGCGATCCTCTGGACCGAGGCGCGGCGGCGGCACGCGACGATGGTGCTGCTGTTCGCGGCGATCGCCGCGGCAGGCCTTGCGGCGGGGTTCCTGTGGCCGAAGAAGTATTCCGCGTCGACGACGATCCTCGTGCAGGAAAGCAACATCATCAAGCCGCTCATGGAAGGGCGCGCCGTGCCGACCGCGAACGCCGACCGCGCCTCCATCGCGCGCGAGGTGATCTTCAGCCGCAAGATCATGGAGGACATCCTGGCCACGGGCGGCTGGATGGCCAGCCATCCGAGCGCGCTCGAGCAGGAGAAACTCATCGAGGACATCGAGAGCCGCACGACGATCACGAACCTGCGCGAGAACCTGATCCGCATCGAGTACCACGATTCCAATCCCGAGCGCGCGTTCGTGGTCGCCAAGCGCCTGGCCGATCTCTTCATCGAGGAGAGCCTCGCCGCCAAGGAGCGCGAGAGCCGCGAAGCCTACCAGTTCATCTCGGGCCAGGTCGAAGACTACCGGCGCAAGCTCACCGACGCCGAAGACAAGCTCAAGCAGTTCCGCCGCGGCAACGACGACGCGCGCCCCGGCAGCGAAACCGACACCAATACGCGCATCAGCGAGCTGCGTTCGCAGATCGAGAATGCGCGCATGGAGCTCATGGAACAGCGCTCGAAGGAGCACTCGCTCGAAGAACAGCTCACGGGCGAATCCGAGATCAGCGCGGTGCAGACGCGCTCCGGGCAGATCCGCGTGCGCCTCGCCGAACTCAGGACCGAACTCGACAAGCTGCTGCTCACGTACACCGACCGTTATCCCGACGTCGTCCGCGTCCGTCACGAAATGCAGGATTTGCGCGATCAGCTCAAGAACGCCGAGGCGCAGCGCGTCGCGCAGAAGGCGAGCGGCGCGCCGGTCGTGCTCGAGGACGCCGTACAGTTCAATCCGCTCCACGTGGAATTGCGCAGCAAGCTCGACGAGATGAAGCGCAACATCGCGGCCACGCAATCGCGCATGAGCGCCAGCGAATCGATGCTGCAATCGGAGCTCGATCGCAGCCGCAGGATCGCCGATTCGGCCAACGTGCTGTCCGAGCTCACGCGCGACTACGAAGTGAACCGCGACATCTACCAGGATTTGCTCAAGCGGCGCGAGAACGCCCGCGTATCGATGAATCTCGACGCCGATCATCGCGGGCTGACCTTCACCATCCAGGAGCCCGCGGCGTTGCCGCTGCGGCCGCTCGGCTTCCGGTTGCTGCATTTCGGCGTCGCGGGCCTCGGGCTCGGGCTCGCCGTGCCGCTCGGCCTGCTGTTCGCGCTCGTGCGCTGGGATCCGCGTCTGCGCTCGGCGAACCAGCTCGAGCAGGTCACGGGTCTGCCCGTGCTGGCGAGCGTCCCGCCCTACACGAACGCCGACGACCGCCGCCGCACGCGGACGCGCGACACCGCGATCACGCTGTTGTTCGTCGCCGTCATTGCCGCGTATGGATTGACTCTGCTGCTGAAATGGACGTCCGCATTATGAGCTCCGACGGAAACACCAAGGTGCAGGAACGCGTCCGCGACGTCGCCGTGCTGTGCGGCGGATCGCTGACGAACCGGACGGCCGCGAGCCGCTCCATCGCGCACATGTTGCAGCCGAAGGCGCTCGCGCCCGATGCGCTCGAACGGAGCAAGCTGATCCACCGCGGCGCGAGTGCGCGCGTGCACGCCGACGCGTTCCGCGAAGTCCGCACACGCTTGCTCGCACTCGGCGGCAACGGCAATTTCGTCACGCTCGTCGTGGCCGTCAGCCCGGGGTGCGGCGCGAGCTTCGTCGCGCGCAATATCGCGGCGGCGTTCGCGTTCGACGAAGCGAAGACGGCGCTGCTCATCGACTGCAATCTGCGCTATCCCGCGCAGCATCTGGCGCTGGGGGTGGGCGCCGCCCACGGCGGGCTCATCGACTACCTCGAACACCCGAATTGCGGCATCCCGCACGTGCTCTACGGCACGGGCATCCCGCGCCTGCGCTTGATTCCGGCCGGCCGGCCGCGCGAATCGACGGCCGAGTATTTTTCCTCCTACCGGATGCGCGCGCTGATCGATGCCTTGCGCACGCGCTATCCGGACCGCTACATCGTGATGGACGGGCCTGCACTCAAGGGCTCGCCCGACGCTCGGATCCTCTCCGAGCTCGCCGATTTCGTCGTCATCGTCGCCGCCTACGGGCGCGACACCGCAACGTTCATCAACCAGGCGGCGGCCGGCCTCGATCCGAGGAAAGTGGCGGGAGTCGTCTTCAACAGCCCGCCGTAGGCTCAGGAGCGGAGAGGCCCATGCCGCCCCGTCATCCGCTCGTTGCAGCACTAGGCTTGGCGCTTGCCGCATGCGCGCCCGCCGCGTGCGCATTCGAACTCGGCTATTCGCTGGAGACCGCGCTCGGCCACAGCGACAACGTCGGTCAGAGCGCGATCGACCCGGTCTCGCAATCGATGCTGATCCCGCGCCTCGACTTCACGTTCAGCGAAGATGGCGCCTATCTGCGCGCGAATGCGGTCGGCCAGATCGAATACCGCGACTATCTCGGCGGCGCGTTCGACAACGAGGTGCGCGGCCAGCTCACGAGCCAGGCGGTGTGGATGATCCTGCCGTACCGGCTCAGCATGGACTTCGAAGACTATGCCGCGGTGCAGCCGGTCAACGTGCTCGCATCGAACGCGCCCAACAATCAGCAGCAGACGAACGTCTTCACTGCAGGACCGACGTTCAACTTCCATCTGTTCCAGACGCTCGACGGCGAGGCCGATCTGCGTGCGACCAACAGCACGGCTTCGGTCACGCACGAATTCGATTCCAATCGCACGCTCGGCGCCTTGCGGGCTATCCGCAAATTGAGCGCGCTCGACGCGCTCTCCGCGAACGTCGAAGCGCAGCACGTGCATTTCACGGATGCGTCGGGAGGCCCCGACTACGATCGTTACGACGCCTACGCGCGCTACCAGAGCAAACTCGCCTCGCTCGATCTCGATCTCGCCGCAGGCTGGTCGCGCATCGACTTTTCCAAGCTCGTGCCAAGCCATTCCGGCGTGTTCACGCGCGACACGCTCGCCTGGCATGCGAGTGCGAGCAATACGTTCTCGATCGGCTACCTGCGCCAGTTCACCGACGCCTCGCAGGATATCGCCTACGATTCGACGACGCTGTCGTCGATCGCGCCCGGCGGCGCGGTGCTCGCCGGTTCGACGCCGGTCACGTCCGAGGTATACCGCGAGAATCGTGTCGACGGCAGCTGGGAATACCAGGACGCTCGTTTCCACGTGCGTGCGGCGCCGTATTACCGCACGTTCCACTATCTGATCGACCCCACGCTCGATCAGAAGGCGCACGGCGCGACCGCCGGCGTGAGCTATCGCATGCGTCCGCTCTGGACGCTCGCCTTCGATGCGCTCGAGGAGACGCGTCGCTATTCGTTCCTTGCGCGTCGCGACGAGGATTTGCGCTTCGACCTGAGCTTCACCGACCAGCTGACGCGCCAATGGAGCGTGCGTCTGGACCTGATCCGCAACGAGCGCAACAGCAGCGCGGCCGACCAGGGCTTCCGCGAAAACGTCGTTTTCCTGACCTTGATCTTCCGACGCTGATGGATACTCTCGAACGCGAACCGTTGCGTCTCTTGATACTGACCGATACGGCGATCCTCGGTCCGGGCGGTAGCGAGCGCTTTCTGCGCAACCTCGTCGCACATCTGCCGCGTACGCGTTATTCGATCGACGTGCTGCAGCTCGCCGCGCCGCCGCGGGAACGGGTAGGGACGCTCGACGACGGCGCCGCGCGGCTCATGTACCGGCCGATCGACGCGATCTATGCGCCGCGCGGCTTGGCCGCATTCTGGTTCGTGCTGCGCCGCGCGCTGCGCGGGAACTACTCCATCCTGCAATCGCAGCACGAAAAATCGGATCTGATCACCGCGTTTCTTCCGCGTTTCATCCGCGCGCGGCGCATCTCGAACCGTCGCGACATGGGATTCCAGAAGACCGGCCGCTTGCGCGCGCTGTTCCGCCGCGCCAACGCACGCTTCGACCGCATCGTGGCGCCGAGCCGCGCGATACTCGACGCGCTTGTCGCCGAGGAGAACGCCGATGGACGGCGCTGCACGGCGATACCGAACGGTGTCGACACGCAGCGCTTCCGGCCTGTCGACGCCGCCGCGCGTACCGTATTGCGCGATGCGCTCGGTTTCGACGATGCCGCATGCGTGATCGGCTGCGTGGCGAGCTTCACGCCTGTGAAGTGCCACACCGTGCTCGTCGAGGCGTTCGCCGCGCTGCATGCACGGCACCCGGGCGTCCAGCTCGTGCTCGTCGGCGAAGGCCCGCTGCGCGGCGCCATCGAGGCGCAGATAGCGGCGCTCGGGCTCGCCGGCAGCGTGCATTTGCTCGGTGCGCGCGCCGACATCGAACGCATCTTGCCCGCGCTCGATGTTTTCGTGCTCGCTTCGAGTACCGAGGGTCTCTCGAACGCGATACTCGAAGCGCAGTCTTGCGGCTTGCCCGTGGTGGCGACTGACGTCGGCGGCAACGGCGAGCTCGTGCGGGAAGGCATCGACGGCCGACGCGTGCCGCCCAACGACGTCGCGGCGCTCGCCGGCGCACTCGCGGAACTCGTCGCGGATGGGCAACGCCGCTCGGCATTCGGCACGGCGGCGCGCGAGCGCGTGGAGCGGGAATTCTCGATCGCGGCGATGGTGGCGGCCTACGAGAAACTCTACGGGGAGCTCGCGTATGTGCGCTGATTTCCGCGTCTTCCATGTGCGTTCGAGCGCCGGTCTCTACGGCGCCGAATACGTGATTCTCGGCCTCGTGCCGGAGCTCGCCGAAGCGGGGATCGGCTGCACCGTGCTGTGTCTCGACAACCAGTACATGGCGACGCAGCCGCTCGCCGACAAAGCGCGTACGCTGCGTATTCCGTGCGAGCGCATCCCGTGCCGCGGCAGGTTCGATTTCGCCACGGTCGCGGCGCTCCGTCGCGTGATCGCCGAAAACCCGCGTGCGCTGCTGCACGTTCACGACTACAAGAGTGCGCTCAACGCGTGGCTGGCGCGCGGGCGGAGCCGCGTACCGATCGTCGCCACGTCGCACGGACAGTTCTCGTCGACCGCTAGCCTCCAGCTCTATCATCGATTGGAGCTGTCGCTCATGCGGCGCTTCGAGCGCGTCTGCATCGTCTCGGACGCGATGCGCCCGAAGCTCCTCGATGCGGGAGTGCGCGCCGAGCGCTTGGTGCTCATCGAGAACGGGATCGACACGCGGCGTTTCCGGCCCGAGGTCGCGCCGGTGCCGCGCAGCGCTCTGGGAATCGCCGACGGCGCGGTCGTGTTCGGCGCGGCGATGCGGCTGACCGAGCAGAAGAACCCGCTAGGCCTCGTCGACGCGTTCGCGCGCGTCGCGGCCGAATTGCCACATGCGGTGCTCGTCGTCGCGGGAGACGGTCCGCTGCGCGCCGAGACGGCGGCGCGCGCCGAAGCGCACGGCGTCGCCGGACGCGTGCGCCTGCTCGGCGCGTGCGACGATCTCGAACGCATCTACGCGACGATGGACGTGTTCGTGCTGCCTTCGCTGTACGAAGGCCTGCCGCTCGCGCTGCTCGAGGCGATGGCGGCTGCGCGGCAGGTCGTCGCGACGCGCGTCGGCGAGGTGCCCGCCGTGCTCGCCGGCACCGAAGCGATACTGGTCGCCCCGGCCGATATCGACGCGCTCGCCGGCGCGATGCTCCGCGCCGCGATGCATTCCCCGCCGGCGGCGTCGCTGCGTGAGCGGGCCGTCAAGCGCTACTCCGTGGCGCGCATGGCGAAGGTGTACGAAGAGGTGTATCGCGACGTTTGGAGGTGCCGTGAACTCGCCGCTGCCTGATCGCCCGGCGAGCGCGCCAGCCTATGCAGCGCGGGTTCGCCTCGCCGAGCCTGCACTCCCGGCGAAGCCGCGGCACAACTGGTTTCTCTACGCGTTTCTCGTGCTGCTGCCCTTGCAGAATCTGCAAACGGGTTACATGCCGAACCTGGGCGGCGGGCTCAACTTCCTCAACGTCGGCTTCGGGCTCGCGATGCTCGGCGCGCTCGCCTGCCGCGGCGGGATCGCGGCGCGCGCACCCGTCCATGGCTGGATACTCGCTTACGCGACGTACGCGGTGTTCTCGCTGTTCGTCGGTTTCGCCAACGTGAGCAGCGAGACGGAGGAGCACTTCAACATCCTCAAAGACGCGCTGCTCGCGGTCATGCTCATCTTCGTCGTGGAAATGAGCGTCACCGACTGGACCACGCTCAAGCGCACGATGGCGGCGATGCTGCTGCCGCTACCGTACATGTTGCGCGTGACCTGGGATCAGCACGCGAGCGTGAACCGCTGGCACTACAGCGACGCCTTGCGCATCTCCGGCACGTTCTCGCTGCTCGGCGCCAACGAATACGCCGCGTTCTGCGTGACGATGGCAGTGGTGGCGTTCGCGCTGCTGCTCGCCGGCAAACTGCCGCGCCGCTGGCGCGTCGCTCTGGCGGCGGCGGTCGGCATGATGGGGATTTGCGTCATGTGGTCGTATTCGCGTACGGCCTACATCGCGTTGCTGCTCGGATTGCTTTCGGTGGTCCTGCTCTGGCGCGCGCGCTGGAAGATGATCCTGCCGCTGTTCCTCGCCGCGCTCGTGCTGCCGAACTTCATGCCGGCCTCGGTCGTCGAGCGTTTCGACAGCACCACGATAGAGGAGGGCAAGCGCGACGAGAGCACCGAGATGCGTTTCGAGTTCTGGCAGATCGCGTGGGACAACTTCACGCAGCATCCGGTGTTCGGCAGCGGCTTCCATACGTTCCACCACCACGAGATCAATCCGTTCAACATGGATACGCACAACTTCTTCATGCGCGAGCTGACCGAGAAGGGCATCGTCGGCTTCTGCATCACGCTCGGCATGCTGCTGTCGATCCTGCGCGTCTGCTGGCGCACGATGGCGACATCGCCGCCGGACAGCCTGGCCTACGCGCTCGGACTCGGCATGGTCGGAGCGTGGCTCGCGCTCGTGGTGGGCAATTTCTTCGGCGACCGCTTCACGTATTACCCGGTGATCGGTTACTTCTGGACCTGGCTCGGCCTCACGCTGAAAGCGCGCGAATTCGCCGGAACTGCGCGCGAAACCGCGACGGAAACACCACGGGCCGTGCCGCCATTGCGCGAGTACGCGCGACCGCGGAGCTATGCCGATGGCTGACGACCTCCTGCCCGTGCTGATGTACCACGGTCTGCATGCCGATCCTGCCGCGCGCGGCGTGTTCGATCCGGTGTACAGCGTCGATCCGACCGATTTCGCGCAGCAGCTCGGGTGGCTTGCGCTATACGGCTATCGCACCGTGCGCTTGCGCGACGTCGGCCATCAGCCGCGCGGCTCGCGATGCGTGGTCCTGAGCTTCGACGACGGCGACATTTCTTGGATCGACACGGCGCTGCCCTTGCTGCGCGAGCGGCGCATGGTCGCCGAATTTTTCGTCACGGCCGACTACGTGGGGCGACCCGGCATGCTTTCAGCGGAGGATCTGCACACGCTCGCGCAGGCCGGCATGGGCATCCAGTCGCATGGCTTGAGTCATCGCTACCTCGACGAGCTCTCGCTCGAGGAGCTCGAAACGGAACTTCGCACGAGCAAGCGCCGGCTCGAGGCCATGGCGGGCGAGCCGGTCAGTGCGCTCGCGCTGCCGGGCGGCCGCGGCGGCGAGCGCGAGCTCGATGCGGCGCTCAAGCTCGGCTATGTCGATCTGCTCAACTCCGAGCCCGGCTGGAACCGCGGCTGGACGCGTGGCCGTTATCTGCAACGGCTGCCGATCACGCGCGGGCTGACGCTCGACGAATTCGCCAACCTCGTGGCCGGCCGTGGCGTCATGCCGCGCGCGATGCAGGCGCGCTATCGTGCGCTGCTCTGGGCCAAGCGCGTGCTCGGCAATCGGCGCTACGAGGAAGTGCGCAAGCGGATGCTCGCGCAATGAGCGCCGCGATCTTCTGGATCAGCGCCGCGATCATCGCGTACACCTACGTGGGTTACGCGGTGCTCGTGGCGCTGTACGCGCGCCGCCACACGCAATTGCCGCTGCAGGCGCCGGCCACGCCGGCCGTCACGGTCGTCATCGCTGCCTACAACGAAGCGCGCCGCATCGGCGAGCGCGTGCGCAACGTGCTCGCGCTCGACTACCCTGCCGACAAGCTCTCCGTCGTCGTGGTCAGCGACGGCAGCGAAGACGGCACGGAGCGCGCCGCCGCCGTCGGCGATGCGCGCGTTCGCGTGGTATCGCTGCCGCACAACGTGGGCAAGGCGGCAGCGCTCAATGCCGCTTTCGTCGCCGTCGAAACCGAGTACGCGGTGTTCAGCGATGCGCGCCAGCGCTTCGCGCCCGATGCGCTGCGCCGGCTCATGGCGCCGTTCGCCGATCCGCGCGTCGGCGCGGTGACGGGCGAGCTCGAAATCGCCGAACGCATGCCCACAGGCGCCAAAGCGGCCACCGATGGACTGTACTGGCGCATGGAGAAACGGCTGCGCGAAGGCGAGGCGCGCGTCGGCTGGCTGCACACCGTGACGGGTGCCGTCTATGCGCTGCGCACCGAACTTTTCCGCGCGCTGCCGGCGGGGCTATTGCTCGACGACATGTGGATCCCACTGCATGTCGCGTTCGCGGGACGCCGCATCTGGATGGCGCGCGACGCGATCGCCTACGACGAGCCGAGCGCGAGCGTCGGGGAGGAATATCGGCGCAAACTGCGCACGCTCGCCGGCAACTGGCAGCTCATCGCGCGCATGCCGCGCCTGCTCGATCCGCGGGCGAATCCCGTGTTTTTTCCATGGCTTTCGCACAAGCTGCTGCGCTTGGTCGCGCCGTGGGCGCTGGTCGCCGCCTGGTGGAGTTCGGCGCGCGCCGAGGGCGCGATCTACGAGTTCGCGTTCTATGCGCAGACCGCAGCGTATGCGGGCGCGGCATTCGCGCTCGTCGCGCCGCGAATCGCCGCGCGCATTCCGTTGCTGCCGACGGCCGCGAGCTTCGTCGTGCTCAACTTCGCCGCTCTGCTCGCGCTGCCGGCGTGTCTCGCCATCGACGCGGGCCGTCTCTGGAAGAAGCACTGATGGCGCGCGTGCTCGCCCTGACGGCCCGTTTGCCGTACCCGCCGCGCGAGGGCCATCAATTGCGTTCGTGGCACCTGCTGCGGGCGCTCGCCGAGCGGCACGACGTGACGCTTTTGAGCTGCCTGCGCGAGGACGATGCGCCGGACGATTGCGCCCCGCTGCGCGACATGCTCGCGCGGCTCGAAACCGTGCCCATCCCGGCACAGCGTTCGCGTTACGCGCTTGCGCGTGCGCTCGTGCGCGGCGCCGTGGGCGTGCAGCCATTCGTCGTCGAGAAGTATGCGAGCGCGGTACTGCGCAGGCGCACCGCCGCGCTCGCGGACGCCGCCGACCTGATCCACGTCGACATGCTGCCGCTCATGGCCTGCCTCGACGACGTGCCGCGGGCGCTTCCGGTCGTGCTCAATGCGCACAATGTGGAATATTTGCTTTTGCGGCAACGCGCGAACGCGGAGGAACATCTGCCGCGGCGGCTATTCCTGCGCAGCCAGGTCGGCAAGCTCGAGCGCTTCGAACGCGCCGCGTGTCGCCGCGCCGACGCCGTGCTCGCCTGCTCCGAAGACGACGCCGGCGAGCTTCGCGCGCTGGCCGGAGAGGCGCGCGTGACCGTCGTGCCGAACGGCGTCGACGTGCGGCGGCTTCATCCCGTTCCGCATCCGGCCGCGGCGCATCCGCCGAACGGCCAGCAGCTCGTATTCGTCGGGCAGATGAGTTGGTTCCCGAATCGCGAAGGCGTGCAGTGGTTTTTCGCCGAAATCCTGCCGCGCATACTCGCCGCACGGCCCGACGCGCGCTTCGCGCTGGTCGGCAAAAGCGAGGGCGTCGATGTGCCCGATGCATTGCGCGCGCACGTGAATCTCGCGGGTTTCGTCGAGGATCTCGCCCCCCTCGTGCAGGAGTCCGCGGTCTACGTCGTGCCGCTCCGGAGCGGCAGCGGCACGCGTCTGAAAGTGCTCGAGGCGATGGCGTTCGCCAAGCCCATCGTCACGACGCGCATCGGCGCACAAGGCATCGATCTCGTCGACGGTGAGGAAGCGCTCTATGCGGACGATGCCGATGCATTCGCCGCTGCGGTGCTTGCGTTGCTGGCCGATCCCGCGCGAGCCGCGCGCCTCGGTGCGGCGGCGCGCCTCAAGGCACAAGCGCGCTACGACTGGGAAGCGATCGGCCGCAATGCGCTCGAGGTCTATGCAGGCCTGCTCGCGGATCACGACCCGCTCGCCGCGCGCAGCCGGTACGCGACCTCGCCCACGAGCTCGTGGATCGCCGCCTCGGCCTTGGCGAGCGCCGAAGCCTGCGGAAGGAAGTAGCCGAGGCCGCCGGGCGGCAGGTACCGGCGATCGCTGGCGTAGAGACAGGGGTCGAAGCCGTTCGCGCGAAATGCGAGCGACGCGCGCGGCAGATGCAGGGCCGAGCTCACGAGCCAGATGCGGGAGGGCAGCGCAGGCGTCGACGCGTGCAGTTGCTCGGCGTTTTCCCACGTGGTCTGCGAACGCTCCTCGCGTCGAATCGACGCCGCGGGCACGCCGAGCTGCTCGGCGTAGCGGGCGAGCAACGCGCTCTCGGCGATCCCGAAAGGTCCGCCGCCGGCGAAGACGAGCTCGGATTGCGGAGCACGTCGCCACAACTCCACGCCGGCGATCGTGCGCTTGAGGCTGTCGCCTGCGAGTGCCGCGAAGTCGGTCTCGCTCGTCGGCGCGCGGTCGAATCCGGCCGAGAGCACGACGATCGCCTGCGGCAGCGGTGCTGTGCAGGCGTCAGGGTCCGGCACGCGCGACTCGACTTGCCAGACGAGCGCGTTGGCGCCGAGCGGCGTCATCGCGAGGATCAGCAACAGTTCGACGAACGTCAGCGAGAACCTGAGCGCACGCGGAAGGCGCCGCCCGCCCAGCGCGAGTGCGAAGCCCAGCAGCAGGGCGGCTCCGAGGGGGAAAAACAGCATCGGCGTCCTTGTGTGCGCACGTCCTTGCCGGAGAGCATACGCGAAACGGCGCCGGCGAGGGTTGCCCCTGCCGGCGCCGCCTGTACGATCGAGTGGGGCTGCGCAGCCCGTCGATCGATTGGACGACTACTCGAACGTGCCGCTGAAGATCGAATCGTCGCTGACGCCCTGGAACTGGATGGCACCGACGTCGTAGCCGCCGAGCGTGGGCCGCGGCGCGCCGCGTTCGTCGATAGGCAGCGTGCCGACCGACGTCACGGCCGCGTTGATCACGGGGCTGCCGCCGAGCGGGGTCGGGTCGAAGGCGGTGAGGCTTTCGCTCGCGAGCTTCGGATCGGTGCCGCAGATGTTGCCCGTTCCCGGGGGACAGCTGTTGTCCTTCACGTTGTAGGCGAGATTGCCGGCATAGCTCACGGGCCACGTCGACGGGCCGCTGTCCCAGTAGAAGAGACACGACTGCGGTTGCGGGCTCTGGTCGGACTTCATCCAATCGGGCTCGCCGATCAGCACGTTGTTCTGCAGCGCGACGCTCGAGGTGGAATCGCCGTTGATCGCGAGCACGAGGCAATCGCCCTGGCCGATGATCGAGTTGTAGCGCACGAGCGCATGCAGCTTCGGCTGGATCGAGAGCACGAGCGCATTGCCCATCGCGCGGCAAAGATCGCCCGCGGTGTTGCTGCCGCCCGAGTTGTCGCCGCTCATGTTGTCGATACCTTCGAAGTACGAGCAGTTGCCGACGATCACGGAGTTCTCGACGGTCGGTGAACCGGCGAGCTTGATCTGGTTGCCGGCGTTGCCTTCGGCGTGCGAACGCTGCACGCTGATCGTCGCGGTGGTGTCGGCATAGAGCAGGTCGAGGCCGTCCTGCGTGTTGTGGTGGAAGTACGAATCCTGAATGATCCAGTTGCCGCTCGTCGTGGTCTCGCCGAAGCCGTCGCCGTAGCCGCCTTCCTGCTGGCCCCAGCAGCCGACGATCTGCTTGCCGGGATAGGTTTCGCCGCAGCCGTTGAAACCGACTTCGATCGACTGGAACAGCATCGTGCCCGAGTCCGAGGAGCCTTGCGACTGACCGAGGTCGCCGTCCCAGCCGCTCCAGCCGTTGGCGATGAGGCGCACGCGCGTGACGGTCCAGTTGCTGAGGCGCCCCGCGAGGATGCCGCGGTTGGCCATGCTATGGATGTAGAGGTCGGTGAGCTTCACGTTGCTCGAATCGGACGCATAGATGCCGTGCGACGCCCACGGGCCGTACGGCGGCGTGGAACGGTTGCAGGCGAGCGGACTGTTGCCGCCGAGGTGCGACTCGATGCATTGACTGTGGTCGGTGATTTCAAGGCAGGAAACGTTGACGTTGCTGCTGCTGACGAGCGAGACGACTTCGGACGAATGCTCGCTGCCCCACAACTGCGGTGCGGCAGGGCAGCCCTGATTCCAGCCCGCGCCGAGGATCTGCGTCGGCTGGGCGGCGGTGCCGCTCGGGATGGGCGCGAGGTGGCAGTCCCACGACCAGCCCTGGTTGCAGGCCGGATACGACTTCGCGCCCGGCGCATTGAGGCCCATTTCGTAGCTGCCTGAGCCGATGATCAGCGTGTCGCCGCCATGCAGCGGGGTCGGCGGATTGGCGCCGTCACCCTGCGGCGGCAGCGCGTCGAACGGATGATGCCAGGCGCAATTCTGCGCCGAGCCCGAGCCGGGGTAGGGCGTATTGCTGAGCCCGTTACATTGGGCCGTGGTGCCGCCGTCGGCGCGCACGTAATACGTGGCGGCCACGGCGTTGTCGAACAAACATGCGAGCAGCAAGGCAAAGCCTAGAAGGAAGATTTTCATAGGTCGAGAAATTTTCGGAACGCTCTGGGTTGATCAAGGATCCGTTAATCGCCTGCTAAATTTTGCGTACAGCGTCACGCTGCCGAGCGAAAATCGCTCGGCACAGGTCGAGTAAAAATCCTTTTACGTGCGCGCGGATGCCTTGGGAGACGCGCTAGTGCTTCGATGCGTGTGCAGCGCCGCCGTCGAGCACGCGCGTGGCGTGCTCGACGGGTGGCTGCTTTGGATCAAAGATTAGAGGTCTGGGTAGACGAGAAATCTTTACCGGGGCGAAGCTTTGCACATTCAGCTGTCAGTTAGCAAGTTTTATTTTATTCATATTGATGAATAAGACTTCGCCTCAAGCAAGCTCGTCAATGATATTTTAATGACAGCCTGACGATTTGCTTGCGAATGGCCGAGAAGCACATGTTCGTGATCTCCATTTGTCGGCCTTCGTTGAAACGTATTATTGGAAAATATGTACGGCACGTGAATACGTGTGAATACATATTAGCTAAAATAGCATCCAGTATTTTATGGAAGCGTCCGCTTACCAGGTCGGAACGGCGGCGGGCCAGCCGGCGAGCAGGGCGAGACAGCGCAGCGGCTTGTGGCCGCGATGCAGGCAGCGGCGGAAATAGGCGCGGGCCCAGCGTGCATGCCGGGTTGCGGCGAGACAGCGAGCCATGCGGTAGTTCGCGGCATCGGCTGCGTTTGCAAAGACGCGTGCATAGCGGGCGGCCGATGGGCGACGCGCGAGCGACGTCACGATGTAACGTTGACGACGCGCCATGGTCGTGATCGGGCGTCCGCGCGAGATCTGGTCCGCCCGTCCCGTATCGCGTAAGAAGCCGATATGGCCGAGATACGCGCCGGGTCCGACGAGGCACAGCCGCGCAAAGAACTCCCAATCGTTGAAATAGCGGAACCGCTCGTTGAAAGGCCCCGCGGCCAGCGCGGCCTCGCGGCGCATCACGAGCCCGCTCAGGTAGAACAAATCGCCGAACAGGATCTTCGGGAAAAAATCGCCATGCAGCAGCGGCGCGCTGTTGCCGTCGGGTAGGGGAAAGCTCTCGGCGACCAGCGGCGTGTCGCGGAATCTCGCATGCGACCAGCCGGGCGAATCGCCGGCCACGACCCTGTCGATGCGAGGCTCCGCCCCGGGGGGCGTGCTGCCTTCGAGGCTCACGAAGGCGAGCTCCGGATGCCGCTCGAACGCCGCCATCGCGGCGGCGTGGCTGCCCGGCAACCAGCAATCGTCGGAATCGAGAAAGCACAGGAATTCGCCCGTTGCGCGCGCGAGACCTGCGTTGCGCGCGGCACTCGCGTTGCGGCGCGTGGAGCTCACGAGCTCGATGCGCGGATCGGCTTCGCTCCGGCCACGGATCGCTTCGGCGGTGCCGTCGCTCGAGGCGTCGTCGACGACGACGACTTGCAGCGCCTGCGTCTGCGCGAGCACGGAGTCGAGCGCGCGCAGCACGAGCTCGCGACGGTTGTGGGTCGGGATGACGATGCTCAGATTCGGGTGAGCCATGTCTGACGGTCCTGTCCGCCACGCATGCTGCCATGCCGGAACGTGCGCCGTTCGTACGCCTGCGCACGGACGAACCCACGGGGTCACGGCGCAGGATTGCCGTTCGACGCCGCGGCGGCGGCGCACGAGGAAAGGACGTGAGGCGCGACAGGACGATACGCGGGCAAGGATGCCGGGTGCGCGGAGATCGCCATGGCTGACGGCGCGCGCGTGGGCGTGGCGACGCATTACGTGCGCTACGCGCTCGGCAACGTGCTCGTCATGATCGGTGGCTTCGTTTCGTTCCCGATCATGACACGCCTGCTCGATACCGGGCAGTACGGCATCTTCGGCTATTACGATGCGTGGCTGCTGATTCTTGCCGGGCTCTTCAAGCTCGGCGCGCAGCACACGATCCTGCGCTTCTATCCGCACACGGGCGGTGCGCCCGCACTCGCCAGGTTCGGCGCGAATTTCGTACTGCTGCCGTTCCTGCTGAGCGGCGCGCTGTGGCTCGGCGCGCTGCTCGTCTATGGCGGGATCGTCGCGGCCGCGCCGCCCGAAGCCGCGCCGATCGGCTGGATCATGCTGCTCCTGCTGCTGCCGACGATCTGGATCAGCTATGCCGGTGCGTTCGCCTACGCGGAGGAGCGCTCCGACGTGTCGGTGCGCATCCTCGTCGGCCAGCGGTGGGCCGAGGTGTTCTCGATCCTGCTCGTCGTCTACTTCATCGAGCGCAGCACGCTCGGCGCGTATCTCGCGCGCGTGTTCGTGGCGACGGCGCTTGCGTGCGGCCTCACGTTCTGGCTGCGCCGGCGCCTGCCGATGCGCTGGCGCGACATCGAGCTCGCTGCGTATTTCGACGGCTTGCGCTACGGGCTGCCGCTGGTCGCGAACGAGATCGCGAGCAATCTCCTCTCGTTCGCCGACCGGCTCATGCTGCGACAGATGCTCGGCAACTTCGCCGACGTCGGCGTGTACACGATCGGCTACGGTCTCGCGCTCAACATCAACAATCTGTTCAATTTCGCGCTCTACAACGCCTACACGCAGGTCAGCATTCGCGAATACGAGACCAAAGGGCCCGAAGCCGTGCTGCGCACCAAGCGCGAGGTGCTGCACCTCGTCGTCTACGTGTGCGCGGCGATGGTTGCGGGTCTCGTCTGCGCAGGTCCCGACGTGCTGCTGCTCATGGCAGGCGGCGACAAGACCACCTCGGTGCCGGTGTTCGTGGTGACCGGCATCGTCTACGCGCTCGATGGCCTGTTCGGCATCTGCGGCGCGGGATTGCTGCTGCTCAAGCGCTCGCGCACGGTGCTCGCGCTGACGCTCGGTTCGGCGCTGTTCAACGTCGCGCTCAATCTCGTGCTGATTCCGCGCTTCGGCGTGATGGGCGCCGTGTGGGCCACGACGGCGAGCTTCGCCGCGCTGAACGTGGCGCGCTATTTCATGTGTCCGCGCAACTTGCGCGCGTTGCCGGATCTTCGCGCAGCGGTCACCGCGACGGCGCTGGCGGCCGTGTGCATCGCTGTGGCGCATGCGGACGCGCTCGAGGCCGTGCGCTCGCATGTGCTGCATTTCGCGATGGTGGCGGTGCTCATGCTCGCGCTGTTCGTCGCACCCGCGATGCTGCTCGACCGGCGCCTGCGCGAAGCAGCCGTGCACTACTGGCACTCGCGGCGGGCGGTCGCAGCATGACGCTCGCAGGCGCCGCGGCGACTGGAATTGTGGAGAAGTATATTCCGAACGCAAGGGAGTGATGCCATGGAACAGGGACGAGCGGTGAATGGAAGGCGGGCGATCCTGGTCACGGGCGGCGCCGGATACATCGGCAGTCACGTCGTGCTGCGCCTCGTCGCGGCCGGCGAAGTCGTCGTCGTGCTCGACGATCTGAGTACGGGATTCGCCGATGCCGTGATCGGCGCCGATCTCGTGGTTGGCGACGTGGGCGACATGGTGCGCGTGGCGCGTCTGCTCGAGCAGCGACGCATCGATACGGTCATGCACTTCGCCGCGCGCACGATCGTGCCGGAATCGGTGGCCGACCCGCTGCGCTACTACGGCAACAACACGTGCGCGACGCGCAACCTGCTCGCGTGCTGTCTGCAGGCGGGCGTGGAGCACATCGTGTTTTCGTCTACGGCGGCCGTCTACGGCGTGCCGGCCGGAGGCATTGCGCGCGAAGACAGCCCGACCGTGCCCATCAATCCTTACGGCACCTCGAAGCTCATGAGCGAATGGATGCTGCGCGACCTCGCCGCGGCCGGCGGACCGCGCTACGTGGCGCTGCGCTATTTCAACGTGGCCGGCTGCGACCCGCAGGGCCGCATCGGCCAGTCGACGGCGAAGGCGACGCTGCTGACCAAGGTCGCCTGCGAGGCGGCCGTCGGCAAGCGCCCGCACGTCGCGATTTTCGGTACCGACTACGCCACTCCGGACGGCACGGGCGTGCGCGACTACATCCACGTCGACGATCTGGCGCGCGCTCACGTCGATGCACTCGCCTACCTCCGCGACGGCGGCGTTTCCGCGACGCTCAACTGCGGCTATGGGCACGGCTATTCGGTGCGCGAGGTCGTCGCCGCCGTCGGACGCGCGAACGGTGCGCCGATCGCGACGGTGGAGCACGCGCGTCGCGCGGGCGACCCGCCGACGCTGATCGCCGATGCACGCCGCATCCGCGACGTCCTCGGGTGGCAGCCGCAATTCGACGACATTGACGTCATCGCGCGCACGTCGCTCATGTGGGAGCGCAAGCTCGCCGCGCGCTCGCAGAGGAGCCCCGACTATGCGCTCGGTTAGCGTCGTCGTCCCGACTTACAACTGCGGCAGCCGCCTCGGCCGCGCGCTGCGCTCGATCGAGGCGCAGACCTATCCTGCGGACCGCATCGAGATCCTCGTCGTCGACGACGGGTCGACGGACGACACGGCCGACGTCGTGCACGAATTCGCGGCGCAGGCGCGCGTGGAGACGCGCTATTTCCGCCAGGAGAACGCCGGCCCTGCGGCCGCGCGCAACCGCGGTCTCAATTTCGCCTGCGGCGACACGATCGCGTTCCTCGACGCCGACGACTGGTGGGAACCGGAGAAGCTCGCTCGCCAGGTGCCGCTGCTCGACGACGCGGTCGCGTTCGTCTACTGCGACTGCGCGTTCGTCGATGCCGAGGGCCGGCCGCTCGCCGATTACGTGCGCCGCGTCGAACTCGTCAGCGGCGACATCCTGCTCGCCTTGTTCTGCGATTTCTTCATCCTGACCTCGTCGGCCGTGCTCGCGCGCGCGGCGATCAACGAGACCGGCATGTTCGACGAGAAGCTCGGCGTCGGCGAAGACTACGAATTTTTCCTGCGCCTCGCGCGGCGCTATCACGCGGGCTGCGTCGCCGAAAAACTGCTCGTACGCTGCGTACGTCCGGACAGCCTGAGCCGCCGCGACTACGCGCTCGACGCGCGCGTCGACCTCGCGACGCTCGAGAATTTTTTGCGCGACAATCCCGAGTTCGCGCGCAACCACCGGCGCGTCGCCAGGCGGCGCATCGCGCGCTACCGCTACGACTTCGCCTACCGATTGCTCGCCGACAACCGGCGCCGCGAGGCGATCGTCGAGCTGCTGCGTTCGCTGCGCACCGAATTGAGCGTGGGCGCCGCGCGCACGCTGACGCGCGCCTTGTTTCCCGCACTCACGGTGTCCTCCGCCGTGCCACGCTGATGCTCGCCGCCATCTTCTCCGCCCTGCTCGTCGCGCACACCGCCGCCGCGGACGCGGGGACGGTGTACTACGTGCGGCCGGACGGCGGCAGCGCCGATCAATGCGACGGTCGGCACGATGCGCCGTACGCGCACGGCGACGAGCATCGCGCCTGCGCGTGGCGGCACCCGTTCGAGGCACTGCCGCCCGGCGCGGCGCCGCGCATGAGCGGGGGCGACACGCTGGTGATCGCCGCGGGCAGCTACGCGATGGGACGCGGCGCGCCGGGTACGGATGCGCTCGCCGCCTGCCGCGCAGATTGGCCCTGGGACTGCCACGCCGCGGCGCCGCCGAGCGGACCCTCACCCGCGCGTCCCACGCGCATTCTCGGCGCCGGCTTCGACACCGGCTGCGCGCATCCTCCGGAGCTCTGGGGTACCTCGCGCACGAGCGCCGTGCTCGACCTCTCGGGCAGCGACAACCTCGAGATCGCCTGCCTGGAGATCACCGACCATTCGAGCTGTATAGAATTCCACAACGCAGCAACCGACCGGGACCGCTGTGCGCGCGACGCGCCGCCGTACGGGGCCTGGGCCTCGGTCGGCATCAATGCCGTACATGCGCTGCACGTGACGTTGCGCGACCTCGACATCCACGGGCTCGCACACGACGGCGTCCGCGCCGGTGGCGTCGGCGATTGGACGCTGGAACGCGTGCGCATCGTCGGCAACGGCTGGTCCGGCTGGAACGGCGACGTCGGCGACGGTATTGCATCGGCGAGCGGACGCATGCTGTTCCGCGACGTCGAGATCGCCTGGAACGGCTGCGGCGAGCGTTACCCGGGTCGCGAACGCTTCGGTTGCTGGGGCCAGCAGGAAGGCGGTTACGGCGACGGGCTCGGCACGGCCGACACCGGCGGCGAGTGGCGTTTCGAGCGCGTACACGTCCACCACAACACGCAAGACGGCATCGATCTGCTGCACGCGCAAGGTGCGACGGTGGCGTTCCGCGAGGTGCGCGCCGAAGCGAACGCCGGCAATCAGCTCAAGGCCACGGGCACCGTCAGTCTGCGCGATTCGATCGTCGACGGTTCCTGCACCGCGCTCGGCGAGACGGGCCTCGATTCGGACGACCTCTGCCGCGCGCTCGGTAACAGCGTCGCATTGCGGGTCGGTGGCGGCGAACGCGTGGAAGTGCGCGACAACACGATCGCCGGCGAGGGCGACTGCCTGGTCATACTCGAGTGCGCGGGCGGCGCGTGCCGCAGCGCGAGCGCCGTCGTGTCCGGTAACCGCCTCGAAGGCCGTTTGCGCGCCGATCGAGAATCCCGCGCGCCGTGCTCGCTATGGATCGGGCCCGATCTGCGCGGCGCCGTCGTGGCGTTCGAGCGCAATACGCTGCGCGCGACGCGTTCGCGCGGTTGTCCCACGGCGACGACCGATTGCAGCGGCAACGTCGCTCCGTGAACGGAAATTTTCTGCGTTCGCTGGCGCACAGAAACGGGGTCTGCGCGGGCGTATCCATGACACGGCGGATCGCGCGCACTCGCCGGAAGGGCGGGTGATACCGCAATCCTCGCGGCGTTTGCGCGATCCGCTTTTTTTGGCGGCAGGCGGCTGCCAGAGCGCAATCACCAGGAAGGCAGGGTACGGACATGGACGTTCAGCGCAGCGCGAGTCCGCGCAAGCAGGGCCCGGCAGGAGCCGGCATCGGCACCGTGGAGCGACTGCGGCGCCTGAGCCGCAATGCTGCTCGCGTCCGCCGCGCCCGCGCGGCGCCGCAACCCGCAACGCCGACGACGGCGAGCTCACCCCAGCGTGCCGGAAATTTGCGCTGGCTGCGCCAGCAGTCGCGCCATTGGATGATGTCGATCGGCGCAGTCGATGCGATGCTGCTCGCAGCGGCGGTCGGCGTCGCCGCGCAGTTGCGCTATCCCGCCGATGCCGCCGCGTACGCGACGGCGGCGGAGAACTTGTTCTGGCGCGCCGCACTGTTCGCTGCCGCGATCGTGCTCAGCATGTTCGCGCTCGGCGTGTATCAGCCGCATTCGCGCGAGACCGCCAAGGCGTTGCTCGTGCGCCAAGCGGTGGCGTTCGCCATGGGCACGCTGCTCCTGACGATGCTCTACTACGTGGTACCGCAGGCCTACATCGGGCGCGGCGTGCTCGCGCTGGCGTTCGCGCTGGGCCTGGTCGCCGTCGCGGCCTGGCACGTCGTCGCGGGCCGGCTCATGGACGCCGAGTCGCTGAAACGGCGCATCCTGATCTTCGGCGCCGGCCACGGCGCGGCCTTCGTCGCGCAATGGATGTCGCGGCGCTGCGACTGGCGCACCGCGAGCGTCGTCGGCTTCGTGCCTGTCCCGGGCGAGAGCGTGAAGATCGCGCCCGACCGCCTCGTGGACGTCGGTGCCACTGCGCTGCACGAGTGGGCCGCGGGCGCTGAAATCGACGAGATCGTCGTCGTGCCCGACGATCGCCGCGGACGCTTGCCGATGGACGAACTGCTCGAATGCAAGCAGCGCGGCATCGAAGTCACCGATCTCGTGCGCTTCATGGAGCGCGAATCGGGCCGCGTGAAGCTCAGCGCGCCGCCATCGTGGCTCGTATTCTCGGACGGCTTCCACGCATCGCCGCTGCGGCTCGCTTCCAAGCGCGCATTCGACATCCTGAGCGCCACGATCCTGCTCGCGCTCGCCTGGCCGTTCATGCTGCTCGTGGCGTTGGCGATACGCCTCGAATCGGGTCCCGGCCAACCGATCCTCTACAGCCAGGAACGCGTCGGCGAGCGCGGTCGCGTGTTCCGCCTCTACAAGTTCCGCAGCATGCGCACCGATGCCGAGATGGGCGGCGCCGCGCGTTGGGCGAGCGAGAACGATCCGCGCGTCACGCGCGTCGGCCGGGTGATCCGCAAACTGCGGCTCGACGAACTTCCGCAGCTGTGGAACGTCCTCGCCGGTTCGATGAGCCTGATCGGGCCGCGGCCCGAGCGTCCGGAATTCGTGGCCGAGCTGGCGAAAAACATCCCTTATTACAATTTGCGGCATTGTGTAAAACCTGGACTGACCGGATGGGCGCAGCTGCGGTACCCGTACGGCGCGAGCGTCGAAGACGCCGCGGAAAAGCTCACGTTCGATCTGTTCTACGTCAAGAACCACAGCTTCCGCTTCGATGCCTTGATTTTCATCCAGACGGTCGAAGTGGTCTTGTTCGGACGCGGAGCGCGCTGACGCCGCGACGAAACCACAGGGGCCGGACATGATGATCGACCAGACGCTGCTCGCCGAATACCCGCTCGAAGCGCCTGCGGCGCCGGCCCGCATCGCACGCCGTGCCGGGCTGTCGGTGGCGGAATTCCGCCGCACCCATGTCGTTCCGCGTATACCGGTCGTGCTCACCGACGCCGCGCGCGAATGGCCGATCTACGGCCGCGGCACACCGGAGTATTTCCGCCGAGTCCACGGCGATCGTCCGGTGCGCGTGCTCGGACGCACGTGCCGGCTCGCCGAGCTCATCGAGCGGCTGGAGCGCTCGACCGTCGAAAATCCGGCGCCGTATCCGTGCAAGTTCGAGATCGCGAAGGAGTTCCGCGAGCTGCTGCCGGAGGTCTCGCCGCGTTTCGCCCACAGCTTGCCCGACCGCCAGACGAGCGCGCTCGTGCCGCAGCGCTTGTTCGCTGGCGTCAACAATCTCGAGATCTTTTTCGGCGGCGCCGGCGGCAGGTTTCCTTACCTGCATTACGACGTGATGCATCTGCACGCGTGGATCACGCAGCTCTACGGCGAGAAGGAGTTCGTACTGTACGCGCCAGGGCAGGAGCAGTTCCTGTATCCGCGGCCCGACCTGCCGTGGCAGTCGAGCATCCGCAATCACCACGCGCCGGATTATGCACGCTACCCGCTGCTGCTCAATGCGCGGGCGCAGAAGATCGTGCTGCGTCCCGGCGAGACGCTGTTCCTTCCATGCGGCTGGTGGCACACCGCGCGCAGTCTCGGTGTGACGATCTCGATCGCCTTCGATCAGCTCGGACCCGACAATTGGGACGACTTCCGCAACGATGTCGTCGCCGAACGCCGCAATGCCGGGCATGCGATCAAGGCGTCATTGCTCGACACGTACCTGCGTGTCGTCGATGTGGCGCTCGCGATCGGCGAGCGCTTCGGGGCGGGCCGTCGCGCGACGTGGGGCACGCGATGAATTCGGCCGCCGACAACCTGCTGCTCGCGCCGATCCTCGCACAGGCGGCGCTGGCGCCGCGCGAGATCGCCGTGCAAGCGAGCGGCGACAGCCTCTCGTACGCGGGTTTGCTCGCGGCCGCGGCCTGTTTCGCCGAGAGCTTGCGTCGCGCCGATGTCGGTCCCGGCGATCTCGTCGCCATCGGCGCGGAGCGCTCGCCCGAGACGATCGCGCTGATCCTCGCGATCGTCGCGCGCGGCGCCGCTTATTTGCCGCTCGATGCGACTCAGGGCGAGGAACGGATCGCTGCCATGCTGGAGGACGCGCCGCCGAAATTCGCGATCGCCGACGACGCGTTGCGCCGCCGCCTGCCGCCGAACGTGCCGCAACGCGACCGTGCGGCGCTCGTGTCCCTGCGTGCCGACCTGCCGCTCGAACGCTCCGGTCCGCTCGCGTACGTGCTGTTCACTTCCGGTTCGACGGGACGGCCGAAAGGCGTGGCGATGCGCACCGCGGCCGTCGCGCGATTGCTCGATTGGCACCGCCGCCACCCGCGCCTCGGCAATCCCGCGCGGACTCTGCAGTTCGCGCCGCTCGGATTCGACGTGTCGTTCCAAGAGATCTTCTCCACGCTGGCCACGGGCGGCACGCTGATCCTGCCGAGCGAAATCGAGCGTCGCGATCCGTGGGCGCTCGCTGCGCTGATCGGACGCGAACGTGTCGAACGCGCCTTCCTGCCGTGTGTCGCGCTGCATGCGCTTGCCAACGGCGTGGAGGCGGGGCGCCGACGTTTCCCGCTCGGCTTGACCGACGTGATCGTCGCGGGCGAACGCCTGCGCATCACGCCGCAGGTGCGCGCGTTCTTCGCCGCGCTCGGCGTCGGCACGCTGCACAACCATTACGGGCCGACCGAGACCCACGTCGTGACCGCGCATGAGCTCGACGGAGATTCTTCCACCTGGCCCGAGCTGCCGCCGATCGGGCAGCCTCTGCCGCATGTGCGCGCGCGCATCGCCATGCACGGCGCGCCCGCGACCGATGCGGACGAAGGCGAGCTGCTGCTCGGCGGCCAATGCCTGGCGGCCGGCTACATCGGGCAGCCCGAACTCACGGCCGAGCGCTTCGTCGATATCGCCGGGGAGCGCTGGTACCGCACCGGCGACCGCGTGCGGCGCAATGCGAATGCCGAGCTCGAATATCTCGGCCGGTTCGACGACCAGCTCAAGATTGCCGGGCACCGCGTCGAGCCGGCCGAGATCGAGGCCGTGCTCGGGAGGCACGCCGAGATCGCGCAAGTCGCCGTCGTCGGCGAGGAGCGCGCATCCGGCATGCGGCTCGTAGCGCACGTCGCCGCGCGCGCCGGGGCCGACGCCGCGGAGCTCGAACGCGCATTGACCCGCCTTTGCGAGCGCACCTTCCCCGAGCCTCTGCGCCCGCAGGCATACGTCTTCCATGCACTGCTGCCGACCACGCCGAACGGCAAGATCGATCGACGCGGACTCGCGTCTGCACATGCCGACGCCGCGCTCGAATGGCCCGAGGGCGCGCCGCTCGACATCCAACTTCGCGAGCTGTGGCGTCAGCTGCTCGGACTCGCACGGGTCGATGCGCATGCGAATCTGTTCGAGCTCGGCGCACGTTCGCTGACCGTGGTGCAGGCGCTCGCGGAGCTCCGCCGGCACGGTCACGTCGTCAGCGTCGCGCAGATCTACGAGCACCCTACCGTCGCCGCGCAAGCGGCGCTGCTCGACGCCGCGGCGGAACGCGACGTCGTCCACATCGGCATCGACCAACTGCGCGGCGCTCAGCAACGCGCCGCGCTTGCGCGCTTCGCGCGACCGGCGGCGCCCTGAGGAGCGGACGCATGGATGGGGTTGCGATCATCGGCATGGCGGGCCGTTTTCCGGGGGCGGCGTCGGTCGACGACTTCTGGCGCAATCTCGTCGCCGGCAACGAGAGCATCGCGCGGTTCGCGCCGAGCGAACTCTCGCCGTGGGTGCCAGCCGAAGCGAAGGCGCATCCGCGCTACGTGCCTGCGCGGGGCGTGATCGCCGACGCGGACCGCTTCGACGCCGAGTTCTTCCGGATCACGCCGCGCGAAGCGCTGCTCACGGATCCGCAGCAGCGCGTGTTCCTCGAGCTGTGCTGGAACGCACTCGAGCATGCGGGCATCGATACCGAACGCTATCCCGGCCGCATCGGCGTCTATGCCGGCGTGTCGAACAACGGTTACCGCAAGCTCGTCGAAGCGCGTTCTGATCTCGTCGATGCGAGCGGCGAATTCGCCACGATGCTCGCCAACGAAAAGGATTACGTCGCGACGCGCGTCGCGCATCGCATCGGCCTCACGGGGCCCGCGGTGAGCGTCTACACCGCGTGCTCGACGTCGCTCGTAGCCGTCGCACAAGCGTGGTACGCGCTCATGAGCTGGCAATGCGACGCCGTGCTCGCCGGCGGCATCAATATCGTCGTGCCGCAGGAATCGGGCTATGTGCCCGTCGAGGGCGGCATGGAATCGAACGACGGACACTGCCGGCCCTTCGATGCGGAGGCCAGTGGCACCGTATTCTCCTCGGGCGGCGGGGTGGTCGTGCTCAAGCGCCTGGCCGATGCCATCGCCGATCGCGACACGATCTTCGCCGTGATCCGCGGCGTCGCCGTGAACAACGATGGCGCCGAAAAAGCGAGCTTCACCGCGCCGAGCGCGAGCGGTCAGGCGGCGGCCATCAAGCTCGCGCTCGAAACCGCCGACGTGCCGGCCGACACGATCGGCTACGTCGAAGCGCACGGCACGGGCACCGTGCTCGGCGATCCCATCGAGGTCGAAGCGCTCGCGCGCGCCTATCGCGAGCATACCTCGGCGCGGCAGTTCTGCTGGCTCGGCTCGGTCAAAGGCAACATCGGTCATCTCGTGAGCGGCGCCGGCGTCGCGGGGCTCATCAAGGCGGCCCTCGCGTTGCGCCACGAAACGATTCCGCCGACGCTGCATTTCCGCCGTGCGAATCCGGAAATCGATTTCACCTCGACGCCGTTCCGCGTGGCCGAGCGGCCGGTCGCGTGGCCGCGCGGTGCGGCGCCGCGGCGGGCCGGCGTGAGCTCGTTCGGCGTCGGCGGCACGAATGCGCACATCGTGCTCGAAGAGGCGCCGCCGCCGCCCGAACGCGCCGCATCGCCGCGGCCGGCGGTCGTGCTGCCGCTGTCGGCGAAAACCGACGCCGCACTCGCGCAGCGTGCGGCCGATCTCGCCTCCGCGCTCGCCGCCTTCGAAGATGCCGATCTCGCCGACATCGGCTGGACGCTCGCGACCGGGCGCCGGCTGCTGCCCGTGCGCGGCGCCGTCGTCGCGCGATCGATCGCCGAGGCGCGCGAGCGTTTACGCGCGCTCGCCGCGCAGAGTGCGATCGATCGGCCGCGCATCGTCTTCCTGTTTCCAGGGCAGGGCTCGCAGCACGTCGACATGGCGCGCGAGCTCGTCGACACGGAGCCGGTGTTCGCCGAGGCGTTCGCGCGCTGCTGCGCGATCGCCTCGCCGCTGATCGGCCGCGACCTGCACGCGCTGATCCTGCCTGCGCCGCAGGCGCGCGACTCGTCCGAACTGCTGCTCGCCGAAACGCGTTACGCGCAACCCGCACTGTTCGCGATCGAATACGCGCTCGCGGAACTCTGGCGTTCGTTCGGCATCGTGCCGGACGCGATGATCGGACACAGCATCGGCGAGTACGTCGCAGCGTGCATCGCCGGCGTGTTCGCGCTCGAGGACGCGCTGCGGCTGGTCGTCGCACGCGGAGCGGCGATGGACGCACAGCCGCGCGGCGCGATGCTCGCGCTGCGCGCCACCGAAGCGGCGCTTGCGAAGTGCCTGCCCGAAGGCGTCGAAGTCGCGGCCGTCAACGCGGCCGATTCGGTCGTCGTCGCCGGCACCGAGACCGCGATCGACCGCTTCGCGGAAGATCTGAGCACCGCGCAGATCGCCGGCACGCGCCTGCGCGTGAGCCACGCCTTCCACTCGGCGCTCATGGAAGCCGCGCTGCCGGTATTCCGGCGCGCGTTCGACGGCATGCACGTCGCGGCGCCGACGATACCGTTCTACTCGTGCGTGAGCGGCCGTCCGATCGGCGCCGCCGAGGCGCAGTCGCCGGATTACTGGTGTCGGCAGATCCGCGCCCCTGTGCGCTTCGCCGATGCCGCAACGCATGCACTCGCCGATGCGAGCTCGATCGGGCTCGAAGTCGGTCCGGGCCAGGCGCTCGCGGGTTCGCTCAAGCGCAGCGCGGACCTGCGCGCGCGCGTCGTCGCTTCGCTCGGTCCCGCCCGCGAACCCGGCTCCGCCGCCGAACACGTCGGCCGCGCGCTGGCGGAGCTGTGGTGCCGCGGCGTTGCGATCGACTGGAACCGCTACTGGCATTCGACGTCGCGCCGGCGCGTCCCTCTGCCAGGTTATCCGTTCCGCGGCCCGCGTTACTGGATCGAGCGTGAAAATGCACCCGTGCACGCGGCGCCGAGCGAGCGCGTTGCTGCATCGGACGGCGCATCGCGAACCACATCCTCGCTCGTCGCGGGCTTGCGCGAGCTCGCGGCGTCCTTGTCGGGCGGCGCGGCCGGCGAAATTCGCGACGATGCGCGGTTCTTCGAACTCGGTCTCGATTCGTTGGCACTGACGCAATTCGCGCTCGAGCTCGAAAGGCGTCATGGGCTCAAGCTCAAATTCCGGCGCCTCACCGAAGATCTCGACACGATCGCGAAGCTCGCCGCGGAGATCGAACGCATCGCTCCGGAAAAAGCCGGTTCGGCCGCGGCACCTTCGAACGCGCAACCGGACACGAAAACGCCGGTGGCGAACCGCACCGGCCCGCTCGTTCCGTTCGGCGCGGCCGCCCGAATCACCACGCGCAGCGATGCGCAAGCGAATCCGCAGCAAGCGGCATGGCTCGCGGCGTTCATCGGACGCTACACGCGCCGCACCGCGCAGTCGAAAGCTTTCGCCGACGCGCATCGTGCGGCCATGGCCGATCCGCGCGTGGTCACTGGCTTCCATCCGCTGTGGAAGGAGCTCGTGTATCCGATCGTCGTCGGACGCTCGCGCGGCGCCCGTCTGTGGGACCTTGACGGCAACGAGTACATCGACCTCCTCAACGCGTTCGGCGCGAACTTCTTCGGCTACCAGCCGGACTTCATCAAGCAGGCGCTCGCCGAGCAAATCGACGCGGGATTCGAGATCGGCCCGCAGCATCCGTTGACCGCCGAAGTCGCAGCGCTGATCCGCGAACTGACGGGTGTGGAGCGCGTAGCCTTCTGCAATACCGGCTCGGAAGCCGTGATGGGTGCGATGCGCATCGCGCGCACGGTGACCGGCCGCAAGACGATCGTGGTCTTCAAGGATTCCTACCACGGCATCTTCGACGAAGTCATCGTGCGCGGGACACCGGAGCTGCGCTCGATCGCGGCGGCTCCGGGCATTCTTGCGAGCGCCGTCGAGAACGTGCTCGTGCTCGACTACGGGAGCGAAGCCGCGCTCGCGACGATCCGTGCCCGCGCGCACGAACTCGCCGCCGTCATGATCGAGCCGGTACAGAGCCGCAATCCCGAGCTCACACCGCGCGAATTCGTCCGCGCGCTGCGTGCGATTTGCGACGAGGCCGGCTGTGCGTTGATCTTCGACGAAGTCATTACGGGCTTTCGCATTGCGCCGGGTGGCGCACAGGAATTCTTCGGCGTGCGCGCCGACGTGGCGACGTTCGGCAAGATCATCGGCGGCGGCCTGCCGCTCGCGGCGATCGGCGGCGCGGCCGCATGGATGGACGCGCTCGACGGCGGCGCTTGGCGCTTCGGCGACGACAGCCGCCCCGAGGCCGGCGTCACGTATTTCGCCGGCACGTTCGTGCGACATCCGCTTGCGCTGGCGGCGGCGAAGGCGTCCTTGCTGCACCTGCGTGAGCACGGCGCGGCACTGCAGCGGGAGCTGAATGCGCGCACGGCCGCGCTCGTCGTGCGTCTCAATGCGTTCTTCGATGCCGAGTTCGCACCGATGCGCGCGCTCGCGTTCAGCTCGCTGTGGCGCATCCGCATCGACGCCGATCAGCCGTTCGCGGAGCTTTTCTACTACGCCCTGCGCGAGCGCGGATTGCACGTCTACGCGCAGTTCAACTGCTTCCTGAGCCTCGCGCACGGCCAGGCCGAGGCCGAGGCGATCGCCGAACGCATCGAAGCGGCGACGCGCGAGCTGCTCGACGCGGGCGTTCTCAAGCGCAAGGCCGTTCCGGTGCCGCAGCGCCGCGCCGCGCCAAACGCGCCGAACTTGCCGGCTCGACGTTCGGCCGTGGTGACGCTGCCGCGCGCAACCCACGATGCAGCAGAGGCGCCCATGACGGACGCGCAGACGGAGAAATGGATCGCCGGCCGCTTCGGCGGTAACGCCGATCTCGCATTCAACGAGAGCCAACTGCTCAAGCTCGACGGCCCGCTCGATCGGGATGCGCTCGAACGCGCGATCGCCGCCGTCGGCGCGCGCCACGAAGCGTTCGCGATGACGTTCGCCGAAGACGGCGGCGCGTTCCGCATCGGCACGAAACGCCCGCTCGCGACCGCGTTCCTCGATTTTTCCGGCCCCGAAGCCGAGGCGCGCCTCAACGCGCACTGCCGCGACGCATTGCGCCAGCCTTTCGATCTGAACACCGCGCCGCTCGCGCGCGTCGAGCTCGTCCGCCTCGACGCCGAACGGCACGCGCTGTTCGTGGTCGCCCATCATCTCGTCTTCGACGGCTGGTCGGCGGCCGTGTTCTTCGGCGAGATCGCCGAGGTCTATCGCGCATTCGTCGAAGGCCGTGCGCCGGCGCTCGAGCCCGCGCAGTCGTTTCGCGAGTTCGCGCTCGAAGAACGCGAGCGCCGTCGCAGCGAGGCGGCGCAGGCGGCGCTCGAGTACTGGAAGACGCTCTACGCCGATCCCCCCGAGGCGCTCGCGGTGCCGATCGACAGGCGGCACCCGCTCGGCCCCGATTTCTCCGCGGACACTGTCTTCCATGATCTTCCGGCCGAGCTCGCGACAGCGTTGCGCGGCTACGCTCGACGGCACGGTATAACATTATACTCGGTGTTGCTCGCCGCGTTCGGCGTGCTGCTCATGCGGCTTTCGGGTCAGCGCGAGTTCGCGATCGGCATTCCGTTCGCGGCGCAGGCGCTTGCCGATCGGCGCGTGATGGTCGGCGACGGCGTGAACACGTTGCCGCTGCGCTTGGACATCGATGCGGACGCCGGATTCGTCGCGCTCGCCCAGCGATGCCATCGGCTGCTGCTCGATGCGGCGGACAATCAGGACCTCACGCTGCACACGCTGCTCAGCGCGCTCGGCCATCGTCAGCGCGCCGAGCGCGGCGTGCTGACCGACGTGATCTTCAACCTCAATCCGCGCGTGCCGGCGCTCGATTTTCCCGGGCTGCGCCATTCGCTGCGCGATTTCGCCAAGCCGGCGCTGATCAAGTATTTGTTCTTCAATCTCAACGAGCGCGGCGACACCTTGACGCTCGACGTCCATTATCGCACGGCGCTCTTCGATGCTGCGACGATCGTGCGTTGGATCGGCCATTACCAGACCTTGCTGCAGGCGATCGTCGCCGGTCATGCGGGACCCGTGGCGCTGCTGCCCGTGCTCGACGCTGCGCAATGGCATGCGCTCGTGCACGAGCGCAACGCGACGGCACGCGAGTTCGAGCCGGGCGCAACGGTCGTGTCCTTGATCCGCGAGCAGGCGCGCCGCACCCCGCAGCGCATCGCTCTCGAATGCGAGGGACAGACGTTGCGCTACGGCGAGCTCCTCGCGCGCGCCGAGACCATGGCGCGTGCGCTCGCGGCGTCGGGCATCGGCGAGGGCGATCTCGTCGGCCTCTGTACGACACGCACCGCCGACATGGTGGCGGGTTTGCTCGGCGTGCTCGGTTGCGGCGCGGCTTACCTCGTGCTCGACGCGAGCCATCCCGAAGAGCGTCTGCGCTTCGTGCTCGATCATGCGGGGGTGCTGCATCTCGTCGTCGGCGATCGGGCCGATCTCGCGCCGATCCTCGCCGAAGGCCGCAGCGTGCAGACGCTCGGCGAACTCGCCGCGAGCGCGGCCGACGCAGACCTGCCGCCGGTGCGGCCCGGCGCGCTCGCCTATGTCCTGTATACCTCGGGGTCGGCCGGCGCGCCCAAGGGCGTGCGCGTGCTGCATCGGAATCTCGCGAATTTCCTGCTCAGCATGCGCGAGCGGCCGGGACTGCATGCCGACGACGTGCTGTGCGCGGCGACCGCGCTGTCGTTCGATATCGCGGGGCTCGAGCTCTACCTGCCGCTCACGGTCGGCGCGCGCGTCGTCGTCGCGACGGATCGCGAGCGCGTCGATCCCGACGCGCTCAAGGCGCTCTTGCGGCGGCATGGCGTCAGCGTGCTGCAGACGACGCCGTCGTGGCTGCGCGTGCTCGTCGGCAACGGGCGTCCGCGCGAGCTGGCGCCGCTGAAGCTGCTCGTCGGCGGCGAGGAGCTGCCGCGCGATCTTGCCGAGGCGGTGCTGCCGAACTGCCGCGAGCTCTGGAATCTCTACGGTCCGACCGAGACCACCGTGTGGTCGACGCTTTGCCGCGTGACGTCGGGCCATGGCGGCGTGCCCATCGGCATGCCGATCGCGAACACGCGGATTTATCTGCTCGATGCGCATCGCCAGCTCGTGCCGCCCGGCGTGCGCGGCGAGATCTGGATCGGCGGCGCCGGTGTGGCCGCGGGGTACCTGAAACAGCCCGAGCTCACGGCGGAACGCTTCATGCCGGACCCGTTCGTCGGCGGTGCGGAACGTGTCTACCGCACGGGCGACCTCGGTTCGTGGCGCGGCGACGAGCTCTGCTTCCACGGCCGCATCGACCACGAATTCAAGCTGCGCGGCTTCCGCGTCGATCCGAGCGAGATAGAAGCCGCCGCACTCGGCGAGCGCGGCGTGCGTGCGGCGGTCGCGACGCTGCTCACTGCGGGCGATGGCAACAAACGCCTCGTGCTTTACGTCGTCGCGGCGGGCTCCGGTGCCTTGCGAGCGCAAGACCTGCGCAACGCCTTGCGTCGGCGCTTGCCGCCGCACATGGTGCCTCAACACATCGAGTTCTTGGACGCTTTGCCGCAAACGTCGCACGGCAAGATCGACCGCAAGGCGCTGCCGGCGCCGGCGCAGCTCGATCGGCCGACGGAGACCGGCGGCAACGGCGCGGAAGTGCCGGGCAATGCGCTCGAGCGCTGCCTGCTCGAGATCTGGCGCGATCTCCTCGGCATCGGCGATATCGGCCTCGACGGCAATTTCTTCGATCTCGGCGGCGACTCGCTGCTGGGCGTCGAATTGTTCCAGCGCGCGCATGCGAAGACCGGCGTGAATCTGCCGCTCTCGACGCTGCTCGCCGCGCAGACGGTGCGCGAACAGGCGCGGCTCTTCCGCGAGGCCGGAGCGCACGACGCCACCGAAACCTCAGCGCCTGTGGCGACGGCGACGCCGGCGGTCGACACCTGGTCGCCGCTCGTGCGCATACAGCCGGGCGGCAGCGAACGACCGCCGCTGTTCTGCGTGCATGCACTCGGCGGCAACGTGCTCAATTACGTGCCGCTCGCGCGCGCGATCGGCACCGACCAGCCCGTGTACGGATTGCAGGCCGTAGGTCTGGACGGCATCACGCCGCCGTTGACCTCGGTCGAGGCGATGGCGGAACGCTACCTCGGCGAAATCCGCAGCGTCGTCCCGCACGGCCCGTACTATCTGTGCGGCGGCTCGATGGGTGGACTCATCGCGTATGAAATCGCCCAGCGCCTCGCGGCCGAGAACGAACCCGTGGCGTTTCTCGGCCTGTTCGACACCTACGGTCCGGGCACCGATCCGCTCGAAGGCGCAGAGGGGCGTCTGCTCAAGCGCGTATACGGCCGCTGGCGCGATCGCTGGACGCGCGTGTCGGCGCTCGATCCGAGCGGCCGCCGTCATCTCGTCGGCGACGCCGTGCAGCGACGCATCAGCCGCGGCTGCGACGCGGTGCGCTCGGCGTGGTATCGCTGTCTCGGCACCGCGCTGCCGCACAACATCCGCTATCGCGAACTCGAGCGCGTGCACATGCGCGCCGATCTGGCGTATCGGCCCAAGCCCTACTTCGGACCGCTCACGCTGTTCCGCGCATCGGTGCCGTGCGAACGCGGGTCGCGCTCGCGCACGCTCGGCTGGGATAGCGTGGCGCTCGGCGGTCTCGACGTCGTCGATTTGCCCGGCACGCACGACACCCTCGTCGAGCAGCCCGAGCTCGCGAGCGCGCTGCGCGCCACGCTCGACCGCGCACTCACGATCGCAAGCGGCGCCGCGCCCGCGCCGCGCATGGCGGTGTCGCCATGAACGCGCCGCTCGTCAGCGCCATCGTTCCCACCTACAACGGCGAGCGCTTCCTCGGCCAGGCGCTCGACAGCGCGCTCGCGCAGACCTTGCGCGACCTCGAAATCGTCGTCGTCGACGACGGCTCGACCGATGCGAGTCCCGCGATCGCCGCGGACTATGCCGCACAGCATCCCGGCATCGTGCGCGTGATCCGGCAGCAGAACCAGGGGCTGTGCTATGCGCGCAATACGGCACTCGCGGCGGCGCGCGGCCGCTATCTCGCCTTGCTCGATTGCGACGACGTCTGGCTGCCGCACCATCTCGCCGATTGCGTCGCGGCGCTCGAGCGCCGGCCCGATGCGGCGCTCGCGCATGCGAACGTGATCCGTATCGACGTGCACGGCAACGTCATCGGCCGCGCGCCGCGTTATTGGCACCGCATCGACGCCGACGCCTTCCTGGCCTTGTTCCTGCGCCTGGAACACGTGTGCTGTCCGACCGCGGTGTTCCGGAGAGAGGCGATCGAGCGCGTGGGCAATTTCGATGCGCAGTTCAACCGGCTCGGTTGCGAAGACCGAGATTTATGGCTGCGCATCGCCACGTTCGCCAAGCTCGTCTATCTCGACGACGTGCACGCTCACTATCGCTTGCACGGCGCGAACATGAGCTTCGATTTCGAGAAGATGCTCAAAGCCCGCGTGCGCCTCGTCGAGAAGTTCAGCACCACGTTGCACGGCCAGTCCCTGCGCCGCCGCGCGCTCGCCGCCGCGCATTGCAATCTGGGCGACGAACTCATGGATGCTGCGCGCCGTCGCGCTGCCTTTGCCGCCTATGCGCGAGCGTTCATGCTGCATCCGGTCGAGCAGAAAGCCGTGCGCGGCATGCTGCGCAGCCTGCTCAAGCCGAAACCCGCGATCGTCGCGGTGCAGTGAACGCAGGCGGGGCAGCCGTTTCGCGATGTGTGGAGCGTAGTCTGTGCGCCGGCTACACGCGGCCGGTTCAATAACTCGCGCGTGAAAACAACACGTCGGCCTGGTCGCCCGGGGCGAAATCGGCGAGCGCGAACGGGTGCTTGCCGGGCCCGCGGCGCAGGTAGGTTTCGACGCCGTAGTCGTTGTCGAAACGATACGCCGAATATCCGTGGCGCTGCATCGTGTCGAAGATCTCGGCGCGCGTGCGTTCCGCCTCGGGCGTGAGCGAGGCGGCGATCTCCATGACGATTTCGGCGTCGGGCCGCAGCCGGTCGAGCAGCGGCGCGAGCCCGCGCAGCACTTCGACCTCGGCGCCTTCGACGTCGATCTTGATGATGCGCGTGCGGCGGACTTCGTCTTCGCTGAGCACCTCGGAGAGCGGAACCGCCTGCACGTCGACGGAATCGCCTGCGCGCGCGACGGTCGTTGTCTTGCCGATATTGCCGGCGTGCCCGGGAAACAGCTTGATCGTGCCGCGTGCAGCCGCGGCGGCGACTTGCACCGTGCGGATGTTGCTGCGCCGGTTCATCGCGATGTGGCGCTCGAGGATCGTGTGGATCCAGTGCGCGGCCTCGACCGCTACGACGCGACCGTGGTCGCCGACGAGCCGCGAGGCGAGCAGGGTGTAGTGGCCGATGTTCGCGCCGATGTCGACGAAGCAATCGCCAGGACGCAGCTGGCGCGTCAGCCACGCGCTGATGTTCGGTTCCCAGGTGCCGAAGAAATAGAGATGGCGTTGGATCAGGTCCTCGGTGTTGCCGGTGACGACGTCGCCGAATTGCGTGCGGCACGTGAACGCGCGCGGACGCCAGTGGAAGGTCTGCCACAGCCACGGTTTGCCGAGCGCGACGGGTGCGTAGCGTATCCACGCGCGTGCGGCGGGCGTGAGTACGTCGCCGATCCTCCTGCGCAGCGTCGCTTGCATCGAGCCTCCTTGCAGTGAAGAGATCAGACCGCTGGCGATGTCGTGGCGGAGATGTCCTGCTCGACGAGCGGCCGGGAAAGATGGAAGCCGAACCGCCCCGGACCGCTGCGCTTGGCGCGGTACATGGCGGCGTCGGCGCGCTCGATGAGCGTGGAAACGTCGCGTCCGTGCTCCGGATACGTCGCGATGCCGATGCTTGCCGACAATTTGAGGCGCTTCCCGCCGCAATCGGCGGGCGCCGAGATCGCGGCGAGCAGCTTGCGCGCGATGATCGCCGCGTCGGCCACCTGCGAGATCTCGGGCAGCAGCACGAGGAACTCCTCGCCGCCGTGCCGGCTCACGGTGTCGGAATTGCGCAGCACCGCGCGCATGCGCAGCGCGACGAGCTTGAGCGCCTCGTCGCCCGCGGCGTGACCGAGCGTGTCGTTGATGCGTTTGAAATCGTCGAGATCGACGAATAGCAGGGCCAGACGCGTGCCGTGACGCTGCGCCAGAGCGATGGCGTTTTCGAGACGGTCGCGCATGAGCACACGATTCGGCAAGCCAGTGAGCGGATCGTGCTGGCTCGAGCGCGTGAGCTCGCCGAGCTTGCTCACGGCGGTCTCGGCGACTTCCTCCGCGTGCAACGCGGCAAGGATCAGTTGTTCGTTCGCTTCGGCGAGCATGTTGCCGGGGCCGGTGCCGTGGAGATCGTCGCGCATCTGCGCGAGCGTTTGCCTGAGCCGAACGAGCCGGCTCAGCAAGCCGTCCGCTTCCTGACTCAGCATCGAGAGCTTGCCCATCGTGCCGTTCATGCGGCACCTCCGTCTCGAAGCGGGGATCCGTGCATGTCCATGCGTCCCTCCTGTGCCACTGCGCGCGAGCGCCCGGCAGGGCGATTCTCGTCGCCTCGCCGAGCACGCTGCGCGGCATCTCGCAAGCGGCGTGCCACGGCCGGAGCCGCGTTTTTCCGCTTCGTGACGAGGCGTTCGTACGCACATTGCACGACCCGGCGAAACCGCGGATTGCATATTGCAATCGCCTATTCAGCCGAGGTTTGCGCGAATGCGCTCTGAGCACTACGGTGCTTAGCGCTACGGTCGAGCTCGCCTTCCCCAGCAATCCGAATTCGCCGCGCATCGCGTAAGGGACCTCGCCGAGGCACTCATGTGATTCCGCTTGCCGCTGCGCGCAAACTCGCTTGGCGTCACACCGAACGTGCGCCGGAATGCGTAGGTAAAGTGGCTATGGCTCGAAAACCCGAGCTGCGCCGCGATGGCGGCCGCGTTGTACCGGCACTCGCCGAGCAGGTCCAGCGAAGCCCGCAAACGGAGTTGTTGCAGGTAAGCGTGCAAGGAACAGCCGACCAGCCGCGCGAAGCTGCGCGACAGGTACGCGGGAGAGCAGTGGACGTTGCGAGCGAGTTCGACGAGCGAGTGGCGAGCGCTGCAATCCTGCGCAAGCAGGTGCTTGGCCGTCTCGACGATATCGTATCGACGCGCGCCGTTGCGACGCGGCTTGCGCTCGGCAGGCCGCGCCGCCGGCGTCGTTTCGAGCATCACGGCCGAGACCAGCCGCAAGGCCGATTCCTCGAGCGCCAACGCATCGGGCCGGCTGGCATTCGCCGCTGCGAAGAATCGGCGTTGCGCGATGAATGTGGCTGCAGAAACGGGAGCGACAGCACGCACGAATACGCTGTCCGCGGAATCGGCGAGCTGCGGCGCATGTTCGCGCGCGATTTCGCGCAATAGCGATGGAGAGATCGCGATCCAGTCGCAATGCACGCCTTCCGTGCTTATCGCGCCGCGCTCGTAGCTGTCGCCCACGTCGAGCAGGTTGACCGTGGCGGGGCTGCACACCTCGGCGGTGCCGCGGCTCGACCGCAAGTGTACGGAGTATCGCGAGAACACGACGTACGGGCAGGTTTCCGGCCCGCCGCCGCGGAATTGCGGGTGGTCCACCGGGCAGACGTATTCGCCCACACCGACGAGCGGCGTCTGTGCGATCAAGCGGTCGACCGGTGTCAACTCGATCTGCAAATCGCTCCGCCTTCGCTCGAACGCAGGCGGTGAAACCGCTTGTATGTCGCTCACGAGTTCGCGTCCGTCTGTTTCATTTTCATGCTACCGCCAAACGCCGCAATTCCTCGTGCCGGTGGTCATGCCGCACATTCGGACAAATCCGTGATAGCCGGCGAGACTACGACTGATAGGCTGGGATAACCGACGCACCGGAGTTCCGCATGCCCGCGAAAAACATGTGCATCGCCGCGCTGGCGATCGCTTTCTGCGCGACCAGCAGCTTGGCCGCGACGCCTATCCCGTCGTGTACCGACCCGGCGTACCGCGGTTTTGATTTTTGGCTCGGCGACTGGAACGTGCACAAGTCCGATGGCGCGCTCGCCGGCCACAATCGCATCACGCGCGAATACAACGGCTGCGTCATCCACGAGCACTACACGACCGAGCACGGCTACAGCGGCGAAAGCCTGAACATCTACGATGCATCGCGCAAGGTCTGGCACCAGACCTGGGTCGACAACCGAGGACTGCTTTTGCTGCTCGACGGCGGTTTGCATGACGGTGCGATGGTGCTCGAAGGCCGGACATCGAACGCGGCTGGGATCGTCGTCAGGCAGCGCATCACGTGGACGCCGAACCAGGACGGCAGCGTGCGCCAGCTATGGGAAACGGCCGAAGGGGCGGGCGAGTGGAACGTCGCATTCGACGGTACGTACACGAAGAAATAGCAAGACCTCTCCGCTGCAGCGGAACGTCGAGCAGGGCCGCCGTCATCCGCACGGCGCGATCCGGCATGGACGCGCGTTGCGGGTTGTCGTTCCGTGGTCTAGCATCGAACGCTCGCGCCGGCCATGGAGACACGAGTGACTTCGACCTCGCGGTTTCGCGCATGTCCCCTTTGCGAAGCCATCTGCGGATTGGAGCTGCGCTACACGGATGGCGTTCTGACAGCGATCCGTGGCGACGAGGCCGATCCGTTCAGCCGCGGTCACATCTGTCCGAAGGGCAACGCCATCCTCGATCTCGAAGCCGATCCTGATCGCCTGCGCGAGCCGCTGCGCCGCGTCGGCTCCGAATGGACGACGATCGGCTGGGAGGAAGCGTTCGCGCTCGCCGGCGAGCGGCTCGCCGCGGCACAGCGCGAGCACGGTGCGGGTGCGGTGGCGGTGTATCTCGGCAATCCGAACGTGCACCACTTCGGGCATATCGCGTATTTGCCGGCGCTGCTGCGCCTCTTGCGCAGCCCCAACGTGTTCAGTGCATCGTCGGTCGATCAATGGCCGCACCAGCTGGTCGCTGCGCAGATGTACGGGCACCAGTTCATGCTGCCCATTCCGGATATCGATCGCACGAGCTATTTCCTGATGCTCGGCGCCAATCCGGTCGCTTCCAACGGCAGCCTCATGACGGTGCCGGACGTGACCGCGCGGTTGAAGGCGCTCACCCGGCGCGGGAAGTTGGTCGTTCTCGATCCACGCCGCACGGAAACTGCCGAGATCGCGAGCGAGCATCACTTCATCCGGCCGGGCAGCGATGCATTGTTCCTGATCGCGGTTCTGCAAGCGCTGCCCGCGCCGCGCGTCGAGGCGTATGGAGAGCGCTTGCGCGGACTCGAGGAAGCGCTTGCGGCCGTGCGCGCGTTCGACGTCGGCGATGTCGCGCAGCACACGGGAATCGACGCGCAGACGATCGCGCGGCTCGCGCGCGAGTTCGCTGCCGCGCCGCGTGCGGTCGCCTATGGCCGCGTCGGACTCAGTACGCAGCGCTGGGGCTCGCTGTGCCAATGGCTGCTGCAACTGATCAATCTCGTAACGGGGAATCTCGATCGCGAAGGCGGCGCGCTGCCGAACGACGCGGCGATCCCGATGACCCGTCCCGGGACGTCGCGCGGCACGTACGGCCGTTGGCGCAGCCGCGTGCGCAAGCTCGCGGAATTCGCGGGCGAGCTTCCGGTCGCCGCGCTCGCCGAGGAGATCGCGACACCCGGCGAAGGTCAGGTTCGCGCGCTGCTGACCGTCGCCGGGAATCCTGTGTTGTCCACACCCGACGGCCGCGCGCTCGAACGCGCGATGAGCGGACTCGATTTTTACGTGGCGATCGACATCTACCTCAACGAAACGACGCGACACGCGGACCTCATCCTGCCGCCGGCGTCGCCGCTCACGCAGTATCACTACGATCTGGTGTTCAACGCGCTCGCCGTGCGACGTGTCGCGCGGCTCAATATCCCCGTGGCGGAGCGCAGTGCCCGCGAACGCGCGGACTGGGAAATCATCAACGGTGTTGCGGGCGCATTCGCGCGCGCCGCGGGCCGCGAATGGCAGGATCAGCCGCCGCCGCGTGCATTGATCGAGGCCGGGCTCGCGCGCGGCGAGTCGGGCCTCACATTGCAGGATCTCGAGCAGGCGCCGCACGGCATCGATCTCGGACCGCTCGAGCCGTCGCTGCTGCGCCGCCTGCAAACGGAATCCGGCTGCATCGAATGTGCGCCGCCGCTGCTGCTCGAGGAATTGCGACGCTTCGCGGCGGATCGAGCGCTGCCGCACGCGGATGCGCTCGTGCTGATCGGCCGTCGCGATATCCGCAGCAACAATTCGTGGATGCACAATGCACCGCGCTTGATCAAGGGCAAGCCGCGCCACCACCTGCTCATGCACCCGTCGGATTTGAGCGCACGCGGCATCGGCGACGGCGCACGAGTGCGCGTGCGTTCGCGCACCGGCAGCATCGAAACGGACGCTCGGTCGAGCGACGATGTCATGCCCGGCGTGGTGTGCCTGCCGCACGGTTTCGGGCACGGTCGCGCCGGCGTCCGGCTGACCCGCGCGCAAGCGGTCGCGGGCGAGAGCTACAACGATCTGAGCGACCCGCTCGCGCTCGATGCCGCCTCGGGAAACGCCGCGTTGAACGGCATTCCCGTCTGGGTGGAGGCGATTGCGTGAGTCACCCTTCGAGCGCGACGCTCGTCAGAAATCCATGAAATACCCGCCGTTGACGGGAATGTTCGCGCCGGTGATGAAGCCCGATTCGTCGGCGGTTAGGAAATCGACGACGCGAGCGATCTCCGAAGGCTCGCCAAGGCGGCCGACCGGGATGTTGGCGATGATCTGGCTGCGCACGTTCTCGGGGATCGCGGCGACCATCGCGGTGCGGCAATAGCCGGGCGACACGCTGTTCACGGTGACGCCCTTGCGCGCGACTTCGCGGGCGAGCGCCATCGTGAACCCGTGCATGCCGGCCTTCGCGGCGGAGTAGTTCGTCTGTCCGAACTGGCCCGTTTGGCCGTTCACCGAAGAGATGTTGACGATGCGTCCGAAGCCGCGCTCCGTCATGCCTTCGACGACGTGCCGGCAGGTGTTGAAGACGCCACCCAGGTTGATGTCGAGCACATCTTGCCACTGCGGTTCGCTCATCTTGCGCAGCGTCACGTCGCGCGTGATGCCTGCGGCGTTGACGAGGATCTCGATCGGACCGTACTTGCCTTCCACGGCTTCGATCGTCGCGGCGCACGCGGCGAAATCGCCGACGTTGATCGGCTCGAACGCGATGGTGCCGGCGAAGTCGGCGATTTCGCGCTCGAATTCCGCTACGCGTTCGGTGCGGCTCGCGAGGTCCGCAGCGACGACGCGCCGCCCCGAGCGGGCCAGGTGCTTGCAGATTTCCGAGCCGAGGCCACCGATGCCGCCGGTGACGAGCGCCACGCGCTGTGTCATGGGGTTCCCCTGTTTCATCGCCTGTTGCCTGGGTTTATCGTGCAGCGCGGCCGATGTCGCGCTGCAGCAAGCGGGCGATGGTAGAGGGGGTATCGAGGCCTGTCAAACGCGGTGGCGCGTCAGGACTTCGGTTCCTTGCCGCCGGGGTCTTTGGTTCCCGTCGCGCCCTTCATCGAACCCGCCGCCGCATTGAGGAAGCCTTCCTGCACCGATTTCCACAGGTCGAGATTGCGCTCGGTGAGCCCGTTGAGCATCGACCACGGCGTCTGGCCGAGAATGTTGTTGAGCTGACTGCGGAACTTCTGTTGCTGGTCGAGGAAGATTTGCAGGCTCTTCTCGAGATAGCTGCCCATGAAGCCCTGCATCGAATCTCCGTAGAAGCGGATGATCTGCGACAGCAGCTGCGTCGTGAACATCGGCTGCCCGGTTTCCTCGTGCTCGGCGATGATCTGGAGCAGCACGGAGCGGGTCAAGTCGTCGCCGGTCTTGGCGTCGCGGACTTCGAACTCCTCGCCGTCGATGACGAGCTGCCGCACTTCTTCGAGCGTGATGTAGCTCGAAATTTCGGTGTCGTAGAGACGCCGATTCGGATATTTCTTGATGATGCGAACTTGTGCCATGCCGCAAAGTTAGCAGATTGTGCCGCGGCGCACCAGCGCGGTTGCTGCGCAACATTGTCGCACCCGCACATGAAAAAGCCCGGATCGCTCCGGGCTTCGTTTTTCGTCTTTCCGCCGCTTCAATGGCCGTGGGCGTTCGATGCTTCGGCCGCTTCCTTGAGCTCGCGGTTCACTTCGTCGAGCAGCTCCTTGGCTTTTTGCGCGTGGCCGCCGAGATCGAACTCGTTGGCCTTTTGCGCGGCGACGATGTGGTTGTACGCCTCGGTGGCGGCGCGCTGGGCGGCCGCGATGTTCGGATGACGCGCCGCACTGACGTTGTTGGCCGGACCCGCGGCCGCAACGGCGGCGGCGAGCGCCAGAGCGACGGAACAGACAGCAAGAGCGATTCTTACCATGACCAACCTCCTCGATTGACGTGGAAACAGGACCTACCCCGAACCGCAGCGCTGCACGTTTTTGGCGCAGCGCGGATGAAACCGCTACCAGCCCATGTACTGTCCGCCGTTGATGGCGAGATTCGCGCCCGTGATCCAGCGTGCTTCCTCGTTGACGAAGAAGGCGACCGCGTAGGCGATCTCGTCGGGCTCGCCGAGGCGGCCGACCGGGATTTGCGCGGCGATCTTGTTGCGCACATCTTCGGGCACCGCCATGACCATCTCGGTGGCCACGTAGCCCGGCGACACGGTGTTCACGGTGATGCCGAACTTGGCGTTCTCCTGCGCGAGCGAAATCGTGAAGCCGTGCATGCCGGCTTTCGACGCCGCGTAGTTAGCCTGTCCGTACTGGCCCTTTTGGCCGTTGATCGAGCTGATCTGCACGATGCGCCCCCATTTGCGATTGCGCATGCCATCGATGACGGGGCGCGTCATGTTGTAGCAGGAATTCAGGTTGGTGTTGATGACTTCCTGCCACTGCAGGGCCGTCATCTTGTGGAATGTCGTGTCGCGCGTGATGCCGGCATTGTTGACGAGAATGTCGATCGGTCCGAGCTTCTGCTCGACGCCTTTCACGATGCCTTCGGCCGAGGCGACATCGCCGACGTCGCCCTTGACGAGCAGCGCCTCGACGCCTGCACTTTTCAGCTGATCGGCCCAGGCCTTGGCCTTGGCCTCGTCGCGGTAGTTCGTCGCAACCTTGTGACCCAGTGAGGCCAGGCGCTTGATGATGGCCGTGCCGATCCCGCCCGTGCCGCCCGTGACCAACGCTACGCGTGCTGACATGATTCCCTCCATTGCGTCTTGATTGTTGCGGCCCTGGGTGCAGACCGCGGCTCTTGGCCCGGACGATTGTACACAGGTCAGGCGTCGTTGTTTTCGCTCGCCGGGCGCGAGTCGCGCGTGAGGCGGGCGACATCGAAATCGGCGATCGCCCGTGCGAGCAGCGCGTCGACGCGCGTTGCGGGGGATCGCGGCAAACCGAGGAACGCCAGCGCCGCGCGCAGCGCCGGCACGGGCTCGCGAGCATCGACGGGACGCGCGCGATCCTGCTTGGAGAGCTTGCGTCCTTCGGCGTCGAGAACGAGCGGCAGGTGCAGGTAGGCCGGCGTCGGATAGCCGAGCAGGCGCTGCAGATGGATCTGGCGCGGCGTCGAGTCGAGCAGGTCGGCGCCGCGCACGACTTCCGTGATTCCCTGCGCCGCATCATCGACGACGACGGCGAGCTGGTAGGCGTACCAACCTTCGACGCGACGGATCACGAAATCGCCGACGTCGCGGCGCAGGTTCTGCACTTGACGTCCGAGCAATGCATCGTCGAAAGCGATCTCCTCATCCGGCACGCGCAGCCGCCAGGCGGGTGCGCGTGCGGGGTCCGGCGCCGCGATGCAAGGACTTGGATGCAGCCCTCCCGTCGCGGCGAGCTCGGCGCGGCTGCACCAGCAAGGAAACACGGTGCCGATCGACTCGAGCGCGGCGAAGGCACGGGCGTAGGCCCCCTCACGTGTGCTCTGGTACAGCACGGGCTCGTCGGATTCGAGCCCGAACGCGGCAAGGGTCACGAGGATCTCCGCCGCCGCCCCGGGCATCTCGCGCGGCGGATCGAGGTCTTCGATGCGCACGAGCCACGTGCCGCCTTCGGCGCGCGCCCGCAGCCAGCTCCCGAGCGCTGCCACGAGCGAGCCGAAGTGCAGTGGCCCGGTCGGGGAGGGGGCGAAGCGGCCGCGATAGGTCATCGGTCAGGGGTGGTTCCGGCTTGAATTCGGCCGAGTCTACTCAACCTTTGCCTCGTGCGGACGCGCGTCCTGGCGCGTGCGCCGGCGGACGAACCAGAGAGGCGAATATGTTACGTATCGTTCTTTTCCTCGGCACGAATCTGGCCATCATGATGATGCTCAGCATCGTCGTGTCGCTGTTCGGGCTCGACCGCGTTGCGGGCATGAACCTGCAAAGCCTGTTGCTGCTCTGCGCGGTGTTCGGCGTGGGTGGCGCGTTCCTCTCGCTCGCGATGTCGAAGACGCTCGCCCGGATGTCGGTCGGTGCGCAGGTCATCACCGAGCCGCGCGGCGAAGCCGAACAATGGCTGCTCGGCGTCGTGCGCCGTCACGCGCAGAACGCCGGCATCGGCATGCCCGAGGTCGCGCTCTACGACTCGCCCGAGATGAACGCGTTCGCGACGGGCATGAGCAAGAACCATGCGCTCGTCGCCGTGAGCACCGGACTGCTGCGCAGCATGAACCGCGACGAGATCGCCGCCGTGCTGGGACACGAGATCACGCACGTGGCGAACGGCGACATGGTGACGCTCGCCTTGATCCAGGGCGTGCTGAATACCTTCGTGATGTTCCTCGCCCGCGTGATCGGCGGCGTCGTCGACAGCGCCATCTCGGGCGACCGCGACAACGACCGCGGCGGCGGCATCGGTTATTTCGTGATCGTGATGCTGCTGCAGTTCGTGTTCGGGCTCATCGCGACGATGATCGTCATGTGGTTCTCGCGCTGGCGCGAGTTCCGAGCCGATGCGGGCGGCGCGCGCCTCGGCGGCCGCGCCGGCATGATTTCGGCATTGCAAACGCTGGGCGGCAGTCATGCCGAAGGGTCGCTGCCCAAGGCGTTCCAGGCGTTTGGGATTGCCGGCGACGGTGCGATCGCGCGCCTCCTCGCGAGCCACCCGCCGATCGAGGAGCGCATCGCCGCGCTGCGCAATGCGGCGTGAACGGCGTTCGTGCGGCGAGACGGCCCGCGACTAGGCCGTCTCGTAGGCCATCACCTTTTCGGGTTCCTGCAGGAA
>Ga0070741_10002409_pt1 | contig 50587 bp, 68 predicted proteins | sample Coa_R1_4_FD_66440 | JGI IMG/M metagenome (GOLD analysis project Ga0070741, IMG submission 66440) | Surface soil microbial communities from Centralia Pennsylvania, which are recovering from an underground coalmine fire - Coalmine... | ecosystem: Environmental > Terrestrial > Soil > Unclassified ... | reverse complement strand
GACGCTGGCCCCGACGCTGGCCCCGACGCTGGCCCAGACGCTGTCCCTGACGCTGTCCCTGACGCTGTCCCTGACGAGAGCGCCGGGATCGACCGTCGCCGTCTCGCCGCCCGCGCGCGCGGCGGCCGCAATGCGCTTTACCAGCTTCTCGTCAAGCACGATAGCGCGCGTCAGCCCCATAGAGAGCGGTGAGCCGCACCACACGATCTTCTGCGGCGGTTTCTGGCCGCCGAGCCGGTACATCTCGCGAATCGCCGCCTCGGCCGCCGGCCGATCGGCGGGATCGGTGCACAGCCCGATCTTCAGCCACTTGTCGACGAACTCGGGAAACCGCGCCTTCTGCTCGTCGGTCAGCACGTTGACCTTGAGGCCCTTCATGATGTCGCTCTTCACAGTTCTTTACCTCCCGTCTTGTGGATTGCCGCACTACCGACGCCGCGGCGCCGCGATCGCACGGCACCGTCGGCGCCATGAAGATCATCGCAGCCTTCGCTCTGCTCGCTTCCGCAGCGCTCATCGCTCCGGCGGCGGCCCAAACCAAACCCGCCCGCAACTGCGGCGACCTGCCGGCCACCTTCGACGGCCTCGTGTTCGAGGGTGACGGCGACACCGTCTATGGCATGGGCGCGCCGCACCCGTTCCGGCTGTGGGGCGTGCAGGCGCCCGAGCTCAGGCCTGACAAAAAGATCGAGACCGTGGCCGGTATGCGCGCGCGCGCCGCGATCGACGAGCTGCTGGCCGGCGCGCACAACCACGCGACCGCCGTGCCGCGCAAGTTCGACCACTGGTGCCGGGTCGTGGCGACGGTGCGCCTGGCTGAGGGGCCGGACAGCGGCAAGGACCTGGCGCTCGAGCTGGTGAGGCAGGGCCTGGGCTACGGCTTCTGGCTGGCCGACGGCAGGGATCCGGCCGAGAGCCGGGCGTTCGTCGACGCCGAGCTGCAAGCGCGCGCCGCGCGGCTCGGCCTCTGGAAGGAGTGGCTGGGGGAGAAGCCCTAGCGCGAAAAACGCCGGCGAGACATGCGGGCTCATCCGTCGAACTCCCCGCTGGCTTCATCGACAACACCGGGCCAGCCGCCGCCCTGGACGACCGCCTCGAGCACACGGTGCCCGCGCCACAGCGCGCCCTCATAGACGCGCTCGTCGATCCAGCAGCGATGCCGCTCCGGATCGACCAGGCCGATGCCGTGGCGGCGCGCCGCCAGCGCAAAGGCCTGCGGGTCGTAGTCGGCGCGGCCGAACTCCCTGAGCAGGGCGGCGACGCGGCTGGCGAGATCGTCGGGCAGCAGACGCTCGGTCACAGTGCCTCCGGCAGCTCGTCGAGCATCTTGTCGTCGAGCGAACCGCCGGCCGCCAGGTGCGCGGCGATGGCGGCGCGGCCGTCGGCCTCGTCGTCGGGATCGTCGAAAGGCAGCTTTTCGCCGTCGAGCTGCTGCTGCCAGTCGCCGTAGGTCGGGGCGCAGGGCTCGCAAAGGATCGCGCCCTCGCGGTCGTAATGTCCGCGCTCTCCGGCGAACAACAACCGGTCGCAGAACTCGCAATGGCCGGCGAAAGCGACGCCATGCTTCTCGAACAGGGCCTCGATCTCGCCCTGGAGGTCCCGCTCGACGGTCCGCAACGGCTCCATCTGCTTGCTGACGGCTTCCAGCTTCGCCTGCAGCGCCATGAAGGCCGCCGCCATTTCCTTGCGAACGGCCTCGTCGGGGAAAAGCGTGGCGGTCATCAGCTCATCCCCAGCGCGTGCTTGTAGGTGTCGAGCAGGCTTTCCTGCTCGGCGCGATCGGCGGCGTCGAGCTTGCGCAGCTGCACCAGCTTGCGGATCGTCTTGACGTCGTAGCCCACGCCCTTGGCCTCGCTGTAGACGTCGCGGATGTCGGCGCCGACCGCCGCGCGCTCCTCCTCGAGCTTCTCGACCCTCTCGATGAAGCCCTTGAGCCGGCCGACATTCATGCCGCCCGGCCGGTTGCGGCTCGGACCCTGCGGCTCGGCGAGCGGCAGCTGGTTGTGGTCGGTGCCGACGGCGCCGTCGGCGGCCGGCACTGTGCTGGGCGGCGGCGGTGGGCTGATGGTCACGCTCTTGTCTCCGAAGATGATGGTTGCCGAGCCGCCGTCGCTTGTGACGGCGCCGCGGAAGTCCTTGATGGCGCGCTGCACGCGGCGGTCGAGGAAGGCCGGGATCTCGAGGTCGTCGTCAGGCACTGGTGTTCTCCCGGACGATCCAGACCACGGCATTGCGGCCGCTGAGATTCTTGCGGCGCTGGCCGCTGTCCTCGATCAGGCAGAGCGCCTGCAGCTCGCTGAAGCGCGGGCGCACCGACAGCACCGACTCAGCCAGCTGGGCGGCGCATTCGTCGGCGGTGAGGCCGGCGCCGCCCCAGTCGCGCACCAGGGCAAGGACGCGATCGCGCAACAGCGGCGCGGCGGTGGCCATCGAGCGCGCCGCCTCGGCACTCGTCTCGGGCCCCTTGCTGCCCGGCGCCGCGGGGTAGCGCTCGAACAGGTCGGGCGTGTCGCTCACGCGATGAACTCTGCCGCCCCGGCCGCGCGCGTGGCCTGGCGGAAATGCCGGTCGATCTCGCCGTCGCTGAAGCCCTGGCGCTCGAGGTCGGCGCGCGTCACGTTGCCGTTCATCGACATCAGCTGGCGCACGGCGTCGGTCATGCGGCGCAAGGTGAGCTCGCGCACGCGGGCGCGGCCGGCGGCGATCGCGCCCCGGCCGGGCTTGCGGCGTGGCGCCAGGTGCAGGGCTTCGTCGGCGGCGCGGGCGTCTGTAAGGCTCATTGCGGTAGCTCCCTCAAGGTGCGGACGAGCTCGGCGCGGCCCTTGGGATGGCTGAGCGCGAAGATCTCGGCCGGGAAAATGCGACCCACCAGGCGCGGGAAGCGGTAGCCGTCGCGCGTCGTCTGATGGCGCACCTCGCAGACCTGCACGCGGCCCGCCGGCGTCCAGCGGATCGGCAGCACGGCCGAGAGCGCGTCGCTGGCCGCGTCGCGGTGGACGAGAATTTCCTTGTTCATCGAACACCTCGTGCAAGGGGAACCGTGCGGGGCCGCGCCAACGGCTGCGCCGTTGCGCTCACCCCGCCGGCGCGTGTGACGCGCCTGTTCATGGCAGCACGCGGGACGGCGGCGGGTTGTCGAAGCGCGCCGTGACCGGGCGGACGCGAGCCCCACGCTTCGCCGAAGGCGAAGCGACCGGCTCGACGAAGCGAAAGCGCGCGGCCCTCACGGCAATATCCGGTCGGGAATCGACGGCGCCAGCCTCGCGGCGATCGCGCGCTTTCCTTCGGGATCGAGCGGATCGTCGCCCTTGCCGGCCCATGGCAGCGCGTTGAGGACGGCGCGGTCGATGATGCGATAGCTGCGCGGGTCGACGAGATCCCACGGATGGACACCGAACACGCCGGGCGTCGGCTTGCCGGTCTCCTGCACGCGGATGGTGCGCTTGCCGCCGGTCCGCGCCAGTAGCAACACGGGATCGTAGGTCTGGTTGGCGCCGCTGCCGCGCTTCAGGAGCGCCCTTGGACGCTGATCGGGGCGGCCGTCGGGTGAGAGAACTTCGTCGCTCATGCTTGCCTCCGGCGGCGGCGTGCCGTGCCGGCCGGCACCTTGAGCAGGCGGCCGACCGCGACCCACACCGCGATGGCGGTCTCGAGTTTGGCCAGCGCGCGGCGCGCCTGGGTGCGGCGGCCGGTGCGCACGGCATCGCGGATGTGGACCCGCGTCTCGCCCAGAAGGTCGCGAAGGGCGCCCAGCGTCGAGCGCTCGGCGGCGCTGAGGTGGTTGCCGCCGGCCAGCGCCGACGGCGCGAACAGCTCGGGCCCCGTGTGCCCCACCGACAGAAAGCGTCCCCGGCTCATCGAATGGCCCTTCGCTGGTGTCCACGCTGCCCGGCCGTGACGTCTTGGGGGCGTCGGAGGCCGGGCAGCGCAGGGTCCTGAACCCGCGGGCGTCACCCCCTCAGGAGACGGTCCGCGGCCGTCCCCCACCACGGGCGACGATGGGCCCCAGTGTCGTCATAAAAGACGACGTGTCAAGCGACCGTCGTTAAAAAAGACGACAAGGGCTTGTGGACAGCCGCCCGGTCGACCATGTTCAATGCACGCAAGGAGGGCATAAACATGCGCTTTTTCTGGGTCATCAGCGTGATCGGCGCGGTGCTGGGCGGCCTCGCGCTCGTGTTCAGCCTTGTGGGCGCGTCGAGCGGCCCGCAGCAGACCTACGGCTTCGTGTTCGCCATCGGCCTGGCAGTCATCCCCTACGTTCTCGCCCGTGCCGTCGAGGCCTTCGCCACTGAAGACTGGCGCAAGGATGTGCTGGCGGCGCTGGCATCGCAGGAGTCGACGACGAAGCGCGCCACCGAGAACCTTTACGCCGAACTCGAGGCCATCCGCCGCCAGAACGAGGCCATTCCGGTTTTCAAGAGCGCGCCGGCCGCCGAATAGGGGGCGCTGGTGCCCTTGACGGGTTGCCGCCGTCTTGCAATCCTCAACTCAAGGGGAGGGCAGGATAATGCAAAAATCCGTCGTTTTGGCCATGCTGAGCGCCGCGCTGCTGCTGGCCGCATGCTCTGGCGAGCCGGTGGTTGCCGACATCTCACAGGACAAGGTGATCCTGCAGGGGAATGGCGCCAAGCCGGAGCAGCTGATGGCGAAGGCCAACGAATCCTGCTCCATGTATCATCGCCACGCGCAGGCGCTCAGCCAGCGCTGCGGCGACGAATACTGCATCCAGAAATACTATCTCTTCGCCTGCCGCGACTAGAGCTGCCGTCAGGTCGCGTAGATCGCCGCGGCGATCCGGGCGACCCATTCGAGGCGCTGGTCCTCCAGGGTCGGGTGCGCGGGGTTGATGCTGACCAGGTTCCAGCGATCGCGCCGGCTGCCGCGCTGCAGCTGCTTGACGAGGCGCGCGCCGTCCTTGATCTGCGCCACGACGATGCGGCCGACCAGCAGCGCTGGCTCGCGGTGCTGGCGCGACGGGAAGATGACGTCACGCGGCCCATAGAGCGGCCGCATGGAATCGCCGTCGACCTGGAAGGCCTCGTCGGCATCGGCGCCGGGCGGGACGGGCGTCCGGCCAAGATCGGCGTCGCCCTCGATCGGGAAAACGACCTCGCCGGCGCCGACGCGGCTCGAAATCGGCACCCAGCGAGGCGCGCCGGGATCGCCGCGCAGCTCGGCCGCTACAACCTCGCGGCCGAGCAGCTCCGAGGCGCCCGCCGCCAGACGGGCATAGGTCTTGTCGCTCATGCTGGCCGAGCGTCCGGCGAGGAAGTGCCGTACCACCGATTCGCTCATGCCGGCCGACTTGGTCCAGGTCTGGACCTCCAGCTCATGCGTGTCGATGAACGACTGCAGGGTGCGGCGCCGCTCGGCGGCGTTGTAGGAGCTGTGGCTCGGCATGGCGCGGATTGTGGATAGATCGTCAGAAATGACGACCGGATAACAAACCGACCGCTCGCTTGACGTGTCGTCAAAAATGACGACACTAGGGCGCATGCCGGTCACGCCGACCATCGACGCCGTTCTCGACCGTATCCGCGCCTACGCCGTCGCCGAGAAGCTGGCGCCGGCCACCCTGGCCCGCCTGGCCGGCATCTCGGAAGTGGCGACGCGGGGCATGCACTCGACCGACTGGAGCCCGCGCATGCATTCGATCCGGGCGCTGTCGCGGCTGATCCCGCCCGACTGGCAGGAAGGCGACGCGGCGCGCGCCACCGAGCCCAAGGAGAAAGGGGTGGGCGTTGCGCCCCGATCCAAAAGCGGCGCGGCCAAAGGCGAGCGCCAGCCGCGCCCCGCGCCCGGGCAGGTCCAGGGGCAGGTCTCGTAGCGTGGCGGCCGATCTCCTCAGCGAGCGCGAGGCCGAGCGCCTGATCGTCCAGCTCGAGACGCTGGTCCGCACCCTCAACCGTTTCAGCGCCCGGCGGAAAGGCCGCCGTTAGCGCATGCGCAAGCCTCTCCGCGCCAAGCCTCGCCGCGGCGGCCGCTGTGGCATTTCCGTGACCCGCCCGGCCACACGCGCCCAAGGACGCCGCCTCGGCGCCGCCGTGCTGGCCCTCAGCCGCGCGATCGAGCGCCTCGCCCGATCGGCCCGACAGGCGCGCGCATGAACCAGCTTGTCCCAACGCCATCGCGAGCCCCCCGCCCGGTTTGCAACCGAACCTTGTGGGGCTCGTGTGTCCGGCGTTTGTCGGCGAGGTAAAGAATTGTGAACGCGAGATACACCCAGGGAGCGCGCGCACGGCAAGTCATGGGGCTCGGGAATCTTCTGTGTCGGACCCGAGCAGTACACCCCCGGATGCAGGCCGGTCCCGATTGCACGCTCCACCTGACACCGGCAATGCCGGCCAGGACGTCCGCGGCCGCGGGCGCTCCATCGGGCCGGGATGCGCGCTCGCCTGTCGTGCTGCAGCACGGCGTCGTGCGGTTGCCGGCCGAGGGTGGGGCACTTTCCGGAGCGGCGTCATGAACGCCGCCGGCTGGGTCCTCGTCCTGCTGCTGCTCGACCTGCCGGCACCGCCGCCGCGCAACACGCCGTGGTCGCGGGTCGAGCTGTGGACCTACCAGAGCCGACAGGACTGTCAGGACTATGCCCAGCGCATCGCGCCGGGGCTGCAGAGGGCGCTGCTGCGATGCGTCGAGCGCAACGGGGGAGATCATGGGAGCAGGGGACCGAGAGCAGGCTTCTGAGCCGCGCGCCGCAGTCGATTGCCGACGAGAAGGGGGAAGCATGAACACGACCATGACGTTCGCCGTGCTGCGCGAGGCCAACACGGCCCGGCTGCCGCGGTTCAAGAACAGGCTGGGCCTTCCGGCACACTCCAAGTCGGACGGCTCCGACTGGGTGCTCTCGACCTGGTGCAACGCCGTGCTGGGTGAACTGGGCGAGCTCGCCAACCTGATCAAGAAAGTCGAGCGGGGCGACCTCACGCTCGACGAGGCGCGCGAGGCGCTGGGCAAGGAATGCGCCGACGTCGCCACCTATCTCGACATCCTGTCGTTCCGGCTGGGCGTCGATCTGGGGCAGGCCGTGGTTGATAAGTTCAACGAGGTGAGCCGTCGCGTCGGCGCCGGCGTGTTCATCCGTGTAGCATCGGGGGACGATGCTCGCCGCGAGAGTGTCGAGGTCGAAGCGTGAGCGAACGCTCCGGCGACTGGCAGCTGATGGCGAGCGGCCGCAGGGTGTGGCCGCTCGACCCGCGCCCCGAGGACATCGACATCGGCGACATCGCCCATCACCTGTCGCGGATCTGCCGTTGGAACGGCGCGACGAGGCGGCACTACTCGGTGGCCGAGCATTCCTATGCACTGGCGCTTCATTTCCGCCTGCAGGGTAACCTGGAGCTCGCGCGCTGGGCGCTGCTGCACGACGCCGCCGAGGCCTACACCGGCGACATCGTGCGGCCCCTCAAGCGCGCGATCGACATCGGCCATATCGAGCGCCGCCTCGAGCGCGTGATCTGGCCAAAGTTCGGCCTGCACGGTGAGCTGCCGCGCGAGGTCCTCCGCGCCGATACCGCGATCCTAGGCGACGAGCGCGATCAGCTTTTCGAGGACGGGGGCGCGCACGCCGCCGCCAAGCGGGCGGGCGAGACCGGTATCGGCGTCGCGCTCTGGCAATTGACCGCGCCGGAAGCGAAGGCGTTCTTCCTCGCCGAGTTCAGCCGCCTTTTTCTTGAGACCAGATCGTGAGCCGCACGCTGCTCTTTGGCGGCAACGACGCCGTGCCACCGGCGCGCATCGGCGGCCTGCCCAAATCCTTCGACGTGCAGGTGCAGGACATCGCCTCGGCAGCGCACAAGCGCGGGGTGATCCTGCTGCACAGGGACGCAATCGTGGGCTCGCTCGAGGCGGCCGATCTCTGTCGCACCATGCGCAGCGCCCGCGAGAACACGCGCGGCGACCAGCACCGCTTCCGGCATGTCGCCCAGCTGGTCAATGGCGTTCATGTCCGCCTCGGCCAGAAGGGAGCGGTGAGCGTGAGCCGCAGCGCCTGGGGTTTGCTGCAGGGCTACAGCCGGCCCAAGGCGGCGAAATGAGCACGACGGCGAAACCCAAGCGCCCCTATCGCGTCAGCGATGAGGTCGGCCGTCCGCCCGACCCGCCGTTCGTGCGGGCCCGCGTCGAGATCGAAACCAGCATTGCGCTGGTGCTGGCGCGCATCGCCCGCGAGGCCGTGTCCGTGGCGCCCGACGTCACCGCGCGGCGCGTCGTGGCCGCGGTGTTCGGCCTTCCGTCGATCCTGGCGCTGGCGCAGTCCAACGATCCGAACGCCCGCCAGGCGCGGGCGCTGCTGGCGTGGCTGTTCGGCCGCTTCCCGCGGCTCGGCGGCACGATCCCCGACGCCGAGCGCCTGACCGCCGATCATTATTCGCTGCAGCGCTTCGATCGCTACTACGCGCGCTACTGCCTGGTGCTCGACCAGCTCGGGCTGCTGAAGGGGGACTAGATGGGCGATCTCACCGACGAAGAACGACGTTCGCTGCGCGCGCGCTACGAAGCCGCGGCCCATGCGATGCAAAGCGGCGCCGCCATCATGCTGGACGGCGGTTCGACGCAGGCTACGCCCAAGCATCTGCGCGTCGGCGTCAACACGGCGATGGCGGACCAGGGCAGCCTCGCCCGGCTGCTGATCGCCAAAGGCCTGATCACCGAGCGCGAATACTACGTCGCCATCGCCGAGGGCATGGAGCGTGAGCGCGATCTCTACATCTCCACGGTCCAGGCGCTGCTCGGCACCGACAAGGTGTCGCTCGGATGAGCGAGAAGCCACGCACCACGCTTTCGGACGGCACCCAGGTCTATCCGGAGCACCGCAACCTCAAGCCCAACGGCCGGCAGGAGGGCTACGTCGTGCTCGCCGCGGAAGAACGGGCCAAGGGTTTCGTGCGGCCCGTGCGCCGCACCTACATTCATCTGAAATGCGGCGTCGCCACCACGATGTCTCACACCATCGCCGAGACTTACGCGCGCGACCCGAAGTTCTACAGCGGCACGTTCTGCTGCGGCTGTCGGGCGCACTTTCCGGTTGGCTCCGACGGCGAGTTCGTCTGGGACGGCACGCAGGAAAAGGTGGGCACCTGATGATCGTCGTCGAACGAACGTGAGCAGGGGGGGGGGTATTTGACCGCTGGCCAGCTCACTAGCGCGCCGCCGAAAGGCTCCCGCGGTCTCGGCGGGGCGCGCGGCTTTGCGCGCGAGAAGGACGACTTCTATCCCACGCCTGCCTCCCTGGTGACGCCGCTGATTGAGCGTTGGCGCCACCAGTTCGACGACGGCGTGTGGGAGCCGGCATGCGGCGACGGCGCCATCTGCAGGCTGCTCGAGGCCGCCGGCATCCCGTCGATCGGCAGCGACCTCGTCGATCGCGGGCATGGCGAAGCGCGCCGCGATTTCCTCATGGAGCTCGCACCGCCTAAAGGATTTCACGCGCTGATCACCAACCCGCCGTTCCGCCTGTGGCGCGAGTTCGCGCAGCACGCGACGTCGATGGATCTGGGCTTTATCGCGTTGCTCGGCCGCCTGCAGCTGCTCGAAGGCAAGCGCCTGTCGGCGCTCTTCCAGGAGACCAAGCTCGCCGAAGTCATGGTAAGCGCCGGCAGGGTCAACATGCTGCCGGCCGGCGCCGTCGACAAAGGTCACAACGGCATGATCGCCTGGGCGTGGTTCATCTGGGTGCCCTATGCCGCCTACCAGCGCGAGCCGCGCATCGTGTGGTTCACGCCGGAGAAGGCGCCATGACCGGCGCGCGAACCGACGCGCGGAAGCACCGCCGTTCGCTCTGGAACGGCGGCGCCCGCTACGTCAACGGCCACCAGATCGCAAGCGTGAGCTCGCGCCCTTTGCCGAAGCGCAGTGTTAGCCAAAACAGGGGTGCCATGAGGGCCTCCGCGTTCGGGCCGCAGTCGACCGCAGCCTTGTTGGACTGCGTGAATGACGTCACTCGTGATTTCGCTTGGGCTGTCGCTGCGGAAGTTCCCTTGTCGAAGCTCCATGCCGAAAGGCTGCGGTTGGCTCCGATGTTCACTTCCCTGCTTGGCGATGCCGGGCGCAACTCCACGATACAGATCGCGGGCATTCGGTCAAGCGATTTTACCAGCGGTTGCGGTGTCCGATGAGAAAGATCCTCGTCGCCGATCTCTTCTGCGGCGCCGGCGGCTCGTCGACCGGCGCGCGCCAGGCGATCGAGCAGCTCGGCCGCACGATGGACCTGGTCTGCGTCAACCACTGGGACCGCGCTATCGAGACCCACAAGCGCATGCACCCCGAGGCGCGGCACTACTGCCAGGACGTGGCCTCGGCGCGGCCGATCGAGTGCGTCCCGGAGGGCCGGCTCGATCTCCTGATGGCCTCGCCCACCTGCACCTATCACAGCCGTGCCCGCGGCGGCCGCCCGACGTCGGACCAGCAGCGCATGGATCCGTGGCACGTCGTCACCTGGCTGACCGAGCTCCGGGTCGAGCGGCTGCTGATCGAGAACGTGCCGGAGTTCGTCGACTGGGGCCCGGTCGATGCCCGCACCGGCCGCCCGCTGAAATCGAAGAAGGGCCAGTATTTCCGCGAGTGGATCGCCACGCTCGAGCGGCTGGGCTACGCCGTCGACTGGAAGTTCCTGAACTGCGCCGACTATGGCGACGCCACCACCCGCCGGCGGTTCTTCCTGCTGGGCCGGAAGCGCGGCCGCATCCGCTGGCCCGCGCCGTCGCACACCCGCGAGCCCGCGCACGACCTGCTGGCGCCGCTGCAGAAATGGCGGCCGGCGCGCGAGTGCATCGACTGGAGCCTCAGGGGCAACAGCATCTACGGGCGCAAGTTCCCGCTCAGCGTCAAGACGCTGCTGCGCGTCTATGCCGGCGTGACCCGCTTCGGCTGGCCGTCTCGCTACGAGGTACGGTTGCGGCGCGAGCTCCTCAGCCGAGGCGTCGAGCCGCCGGCGATCAAGGCGGTCGGCAACGGTCGCAATCCGGAGCCCTTCATAGACGTGCTGCGCAACAACAACCGAGCACGCGGGCTGGACGAGCCGGTCGCCACGGTCAATGCGCAGGGCGAGCACCATGCGCTGGTCGAACCGTTCCTGCTCGGCCAGCACTTCGAGCGCCGGCCGCGATCGACGGACGAGCCGCTGCGCACGGCCACCGGCATCGCCCGCCAGGCGCTGATCGAACCCTTCATCATGGCGCAGGGCGAGGGCGGCATGGCCCGCGAGCTGCGCGAGCCCATGCCCGCGATTCCGACCGGCGGCGCGCATGCGCTGATCGCGCCCTACTACGGCTCGGGCTCAGGCAAGACCTGCAAGAGCGTCGACGAGCCGCTCGACACCGTGACGGTGCAGGACCGCTTCGGGCTGATCGTGCCCATCACCCACGCCAACGGCATGAACCGCGTGCGCGACATCACCGATCCGCTGCCGACGCTGACGACGGCGAAGCGCGGCGAACTGGCCTTCATCACGGCGAGCTACGGCGAGCGCGACGGACAGCTGCCGAGAATCCACGACCTGGAATTGCCGCCGCCGACCATTGCGGCCAGCGGCTCCGTCCGCATGGCCGAAGCGGACGAGAGCGACGACATCTCCTACCGCATGCTGCACTGGCGCGAGCTCGCGCGTGCGATGAGCTTTAGCGATGCCGACAGCGACTACGAGTTCGCCGGCACCAAGACCGAGATCACCAAGCAGATCGGCAACGCCGTTCCGGTGCGCACCGCCCGCGCCCTGGTCGGCGCGGCGCTGTGGGACGTCGCCCAATGAGCCGCCGCAAGTCGTTCGTCTATGACATGTACCCGCAGGACTTCAACGACGGGGTCAAGGGACTGCCCGACGAGGTGGTCGGCGTGTATGTCAAACTGATCAACCTGATGCGCATCGAAGGCGGTCCGCTGCCGCCGCGCAAGCTCAGGCTGGCGCGCGCCGAGTTCGACGAATGGATCCGCGACAAGCTCGGCCACAAGAACATCCGCACCTGGCTGCGCGCCAAGCGCGTGCTGCTGGGCGACCCCGACAAGCTGGTCGAGCTGCCCGACGGCCGCATCGCCAACCCGCGCACCGAGCGCGATCTCGCGAAGCGCCGTCACGACGACGACGACAGCTCGGCCGGCGGCAACGGCCAGACCGTGCTGCCGTTCCGTGCGCCGTCGGCGGCGGCTGTGCATGAAGCTGTGGACGACGTTGGGGATGAGCGCGGGACGGATGGCGAGCAAGTCGCCGCATCGGGCGATGATCGATCGAACTTCGGGCGAAGTTCGGGCGAAGTTCGACCGATCCGGGCCGCCAAGTCATTGAAATCGCCCGGTTTCCGGTGCGCCTCTCCTTATCCCTGTATCCGTATCCCTCATGAGTCTGTGGCTGCTGTCATGACGGTTGCCGCACGCGCGCGAGGCGATCCGCGCGCCGTTGCATGAGGCTCGGCAAATCGGAGTTGGGGCAGCAGCGGAGCGGAAAATGGCCAAGGTCGCGGTGGTGGAGACGAATCTGGACGAGCCGGTCGAGGTGATCGGCGGCAGGCTGGCGGGCAGCTACGTGCGGCGGGCACGAACGCGCTTCGTCGAGGAAAAACCGGCCGTCCTGCCGATGCCGCCACGCCTCGGCGATCGCTGGGAGCCGCTCACCGTGCGCGCCCGGCTGCAGCGCATGGCCGAGGTCTTTCGCCGCGTGCCGCACGATCCCGACACGCGGCCCGGCCAGTACCGCTCGTGCATGCCAACGCCGGTGCGCGAGATCTTCAAGGATCAGCCGGCCGAGCCGATGCGCGTGCCGGTGAGCCGCGCCGAACTGGCCGCGGCGAAGCAGGTGCTCGACAGCCTGATCACGCTCACCTGGGAGCAGCGCGTCACGGCGTGGGCGATCGCCAACAAGCTCAGCGATCGGCGGCTGGCGAAGGAGATTCACTGCAGCCATCCGACCGCATCTGATCGAAAAAATGCGCTGCTGCGCCAATTGGCGGCCGACTGGAACGCACGCGGCTGGACGCCCGACGATTTTGACCTCGAGCACGCGCGGTCACTTATCCGCAGAATTATCGATTGAGCGGTTACCAGACTTTCCAAAATTCGTGTAGCTTCCTGTCACGCTCGCGCGAGGTGCGACAGTCCACATGATCAAGCTGGACGTGCGCACGAACTTCCCCGAGTTCCTCAGCAAAATCGACAAGACGCGCGCCGATCAGCTGCCCCAGGCGATGGCATGGACCTTGACCGAGGTCGCCAAGCGCGGCCGCGATGCCGTCATCGCCGAGATGCAGCGCGTGTTCGACCGGCCGACGCCGTACACGCTCAATTCGCTCTACGTATGGGGCGCGACCAAGAAGAAGCTGGTCGCCGAGGTCGTGATCAAGGACGACCAGAACAAGGGCACGCCGGCGTCGAAGTATCTCGCGCCCGAGATCGAAGGCGGCGAGCGTTCGTTCAAGCGCTTCGAACGATCGCTGCAGCTCGCCGGCCTGCTCCCGTCGGGCATGTACGCCGCACCGGGCCACGAAGCGCCGCTTGACCAATACGGCAACATGCCGCCGCAGCTGCTGGTGCGCATCCTGAGCGATCTCAGGGCATTTCCCGAGGCGGGGTACCGCGCCAACCGGAGGCTCTCCAAGGCGAGCACGTTCTTCGTTGCGCGGGCAGGCTCGCACCTAAAGCCGGGCATCTACTGGCGGCTGCCCAACCGCATGCTGGTCTGCATCGTGGCGTTCGTGCGAACGCCGCACTACAGCGTGCGGCTGGCGTTCTACCCGCTGCTGCAGCGGACCGCGGCCGCCGAATTTCCCCGCGTGTTTCCGCTGATGTGGCAGCGCGCGCTCTCGACCGACCGCGGCGCGCGCTAACTCTACTCCCTCGCAAGACCTGGCCGCCCTAAAACGCCGGGTCCTTCCAGAGGGAGGGCCCGCCTGCGAGTAATTCGACCCGCGTCGGGGTTGTGGTTTTTCCCTTTTTCGAAATCGTCGATTTTTCTTGTTCGTGTTGAGGTCGCATGCTGGTCAACAAGGCCGAGCTGGCGCGCGTGTTCGGCGTCAGCGCGCCCACGGTAGACCGCTGGATCGTCGACGGCTGCCCGATCGTGAAGGGCGGCAGCAACGGCGTGGCCTACGAGTTCGACACCGACCAGGTGAAGGACTGGAAAGACCGGCGCGAAGCCGACGACAAGCGCCAGGCGGAGGAGCGCGAGCAGGAAATCCGGCGCATCCAGTCGGAAATGTTTGCCGCGGACGAGCCGCTCGGCCCCGCCGGCATGAGCCAGGCCGAGATCCGCACCTATCTCGAGAACCAGCAGCGCGTCGAAGTGCTGAAACGCCAGCGCGGTGAACGCCTCGACCGCGCCGACGTGCTGAACGACTACCAGGCCGTCTTCAACGTCGTGCGCCAGCACACGCTCGGATGGTCGACCACCGTGGGGAGGCTTCTTTCACTCGATGCCGCGCAGCAGGCTCTCGTCGAGCGCCTGGTGCGCGAGCTCCTGGGCGACATGATGCGCCAGATCAAGGACCCGGCCTTGCGGCCAGTGCTGAGAGATGCAGCTTGACCTCCAGCAGTTCCGCCTGCCGCCGCTGCCCCGCGCCGCCGAAGTGCGCGCGATCGCGGCCGACATCCTCGAGCCGCCGCCCGACATCGACGTGGCTGAGGCCGCCGAGCTGCACCGACACCTGAGGAACCCCGGCGGCGGCTATTCCGGTCCGTGGCGCAACGCGATCGCGCCCTACCTGGTCGAGCCGATGCGGGCCTGCACCGACCCCCGCTTCGGCATCGTGGTGTTCGTGGCGCCGGCGCAGTCGGGCAAGACCGAGATCGGGCTCAACTTCGCGGGCTACGCGATCGAGACCGACCCGGCCGACTTCCAGATCGTGCTGCCCGAGAAGCAGCTCGCCGAGGATTTCTCGGCGCGCCGCATCGGCCGCATGATCGACGCCTCGCCGGCCTACGAAAAGCGGCTGAAGGAGCGCAAGACCTTCTCGGCGACGTTCGACCGCTGCATCGTCAACCTCTCCTGGCCGACCTCGACCAACGCCTCGTCCAAGCCGGTGCCGTGGAACTGGCTCGACGAGCGCGATTCCATGGCCGACGACGTCGACGGCGAGGGCGATCCGGTCGCGCTGTACGACAAGCGCTCGCAGACCTTCGGGGCGCGGCGCAAGACGCTGGTCACCAGCTCGCCCAAGCGGCCGCCGAAGAAAGGCGCGCCCAAGCCCGTCGGTGCGCACGAAGCGCCGGCCTGCGACGGCGTGCTGGCCCTCTACAACGAGGGCACGCGCAAGTTCTTCTACTGGCCGTGCCGCGAATGCGGCGATTTCTTCGTCACCCGCGCCCAGGATCTGCAGTGGCAGCCCGGGGCGAAGTCGACCGACGAGCTGATCGAGGTGACCTTCGCCTGCCCGCACTGCGGCGGCGTGCACGGCGAGAGCGACCGGCGCGAGCTGTGGGCGCGCGGCGAATGGCGCGCCGAGGACGCCAGCCGCTTCACACGCATCGATTCCTACTGGCTGTTCGGGCCGCAGGCCAAGTTCATCACCCTCGAGGAGCTGGTGCGCAAGCGCCTACGCGCCGAGGAGAAGCTCGGCGCGATCGGCAGCGACACCGACCTGCGCACCTGGTGGAACGTCGACGCGGGCGAGGTTTACTTCCCGGCGAGCGACGACGAGACCGGACTGGCGGCCGAGGATCTGCGCGCCGCGGCCAAGGAACTGCCGCTCGCGGTCATGCCGGAGCGCGCTTCGGTGCTGATGGCCTCGATCGACGTGCAGAGCGACCGCTTCGAGTTCCAGCTCACCGCCTTCGGCCGCGATTCCGAGTCCTGGCTGATCGATCACCAGCGCCTGGTCGCGGTCTCGAGCGACGGCAAGCCCATCACCACCGGCGGCGGCGCCGGCGGCGCGGTCAGCCTGCAGGGCAGCGAGCCCTGCGACCCCGCCCACCGCCAGGATCACTGGCAGGCCCTGGTGCCGGCGGTGTTCGATCGCGTCATCCCGCTCGAGCTGGACCCGGCCAAGGGCCTGACGCCGCTGATCGTGGTCATCGATACCGGCGGCCCTTCGGGCGTCACCGACAAGGCCTACCGGTTCGCCCGCTGGCTGCGCCGCGAGCGGCCCGACATCGCCCCGCGCGCCATGTTCATCAAGGGCCGCGGCGGCCGCAATCCGGTGCGCGTGGCGCGGGCGCAGTGGGATCCCAAGATCACCGCGACGCGCCAGGCCAACCGCCGCGGCGTCGATCTCTGGCACGTCTGGGTCGACGAGCTGAAGGACGCGGTCGCCGCGCGCCTGCGCCGCTTCGTGAAAAGCGGCGGCGAGCCCGGTCCCGACCGCCTGCATGTGTCGGCGCTGCTGCCGGAAGCGATCTTCCAGCAGCTCTGCGCCGAGACGCGCGACGGCGAGGAGTGGGTGAACGAGCGCCGCGTCTCCAACGAGGCGTGGGACCTCGCCGTCTATGCGCTGGCCGGCTGGCTGCGCAACAACGGCGACAAGATCGACTGGGACGACCCGCCGCGCTGGGCCCAGCCATCCGCGATGGCGACCCCCACCAGCGCCGCCGCCAAGGCGAAAACGGCCGAGCGTCTCCCGGTCAAGCCTGCGCCGCTGGCTCCCCAACAGCCGGCGGCGCGGGCGCCCATTCCGTCCCGGCCGCCGCGAACGGGCGGCTGGGTGTCGGCCTTCATGCGTAGAGGATTCTAGATGGACTATCCGAAGCGCGAACCCGACATCGTCACCATCGGCACGACGTGGGCGTGGCGCCGCGACGACCTCAACGACGACTTTCCCGGCGGTTCGGGCGGCTGGACGCTGGCCTATACGCTGAGCCAGAACGGCCAGACCGCGCTGCAGGTCAACGGCGCCGCCGTCACCTATGATGGCGAGGGCTACCTGATCAAGACCGCGGCGAACCTGGCCGCGGCCGCTGCAGCGGGTCTCTGGACGATCACCGGCCAGGTGACCAACACGGGCACCGGCGAGGTCTACGAGGTCTATCGCGGCACGGTCCGGCTCCTGCCGGCGCTGGGCAACAACGTCGACGGCCGCACCTACTGGCAGATCACGCTCGACAACATCGAGGCGGTGATCCAGGGCCGTGCCACCAAGGACCAGATGGCCTATACGATCGACGGCCGCCGCCTCGATCGCACGCCGATCGCCGAGCTGCTGCTGTTGAAGGACGACGCGCGCGCCGAGGTCGAGCGCGAGCGCCGCGCCCTGCTGCTGAGCCAGGGCCGCGATCCCAAGCGCAAGATCGGCACGCGCTTCGTCGGGCCGACCGGGCCGTTCTCCTGGCCGTGGCCGTTTTGAGGAGGCCCTGAATGTGGCCCTTCACGCGCGCCGCGGCGCGCCGCGCCGCCGTCGAGCGCATCGCGCCCACGGTCAAGCTCCTGCCGGTGGCCCAGCAGGCCGGCAAGCGCAGCTTCGTGTCGGCGGTGCCGACCGAGCTCACCGCCGACCTGCCGACCTCGATCTTCGCCATCAACGCGGCGCTGCGGTACAACATCTACGCCATGCGCAGCCGCAGCCGCTGGCTGGCGCGCAACAACGACTATTACCGCGAGTGGCTTCGCAGCCTGCGCCGCTCCGTGGTGGGCGCCAAGGGCTTCGGCCTGCAGCCCACCGTCAAGCAGCCGCCGGCGGCGAAGGCCGAGGCGGGAGCCAAGCCGCAGCCCGACGTCATGGCCAACCGGCTGATCCGCCAGGCCTTCGACGAGTGGAGCGGGGCGGCGACCTGCACGGTCGAGGGCAGCATGGATCGCCCGCACCTCGAGCGGCTCCTGATCACCCTGCTCGGGCGCGACGGCGAGTTCCTGCTGCGCAAGGTGCGCGGCGCCGACGTCGGCGGCCGCTTCGGCTACAGCCTTCAGGTCATCCCGATCGACCTGCTCGACGAGCAGCTCAATGTCGGCGTCGGCGGCGCGCCGCCGTCCAATCCCGGCGGCAACGTCGGCTGGGCGCAGGACCATGAGATTCGCATGGGCGTGCAGCGCGACAAGTGGAAGCGCCCGTTCGCCTACTGGCTGCGCACCTGGTACCCGGGCGACGACCCCGGCATGGCGGCGTTCCAGAACGTCGGCCGCTGGCAGGTCGTGCCGGCCGACGAGATCGAGCACGTGTTCGAGCGCGAGGACGCGGCGCAGGCGCGCGGCTTTCCGCGCGCCGCATCGTCGATCACCCGGCTGAACCAGATCGGCGGCTACGAGGACGCCGTCGTCGTGGGCGCCCGCGTCGGCGCCTCGAGCATGGGCTTCCTCGAGGGCCAGAACACCGACGAGGTGAAGGGCGACACGACCGGCGCCGAGGGCGAGCTGCTGAACGAGGTCGTGCCCGGCACGGTCGCCAAGCTGCCCAATGGCGTCACCTTCAAGTCGTTCAATCCGAGCCAGCCCGCCTCGACCTACGCCGAGGGCCGCAAGGGCTTCCTGCGCGGCGTCGCGGCCGGCATGGGCGCCAACTACCACTCGATCGGCAAGGATTACGAGTCGGTCAACTTCTCCTCGCTGCGCGCCGCCGCCATGGACGACCGCGAGGAATGGAAGATCCTGCAGGACCTGCTGCTCGACATGTGGCGGCGCATCGTCAGCGACTGGCTCTCCCATGCGCTGCTGCGCGGCGCCATCAATCTGCCGCTCGGCAAGTTCGACAAGTTCAACGATTTCACGCTGCATCCGCGCGGCTGGGACTGGGTCGACCCGGTGGCCGAGATCACCGCCGCCGCCACCGAGGTGGCGCTGGGCGTCAAGAGCCGCCGGCAGATCTGCGAGGCGCGCGGCCTCGACTTCGACCAGATCATGGACGACCAGGGCGACGAGCTGCGCGTCGCTAAGAGCAAGGGCGTCGACCTCTGGCAGCCCGAGCCGCGCCTGCCCAAGGGCGTCACGGCGACCACGCCGCCGGAGACGGTGGCCGGCGCGCCGAAGCCTGTCGACCCGCCGGCGGCCTAGCCGCCAACCGCGTCAAGTTCCGCGTGACCATTTTCAGGAGAAACCTCATGTCCCAGATCGATCTCGTCGACAACGTCCTCGCCAAGCACTCGATCGACCCGCAGGCGCTGGGCTCCAGCGCCACCGTCACCGGCGCCTCGGTCGACCTGTTCGGCTACGACAGCGCCATGGCGCTGTTCTCGGCCGGCGCCTGGACCGACGGCACGCACACCATCACGCTCGAGGACTCGTCCGACAATTCGAGCTTTTCGACGGTCGGCGCCGGTAGCCTGCAGGGCTCGATCACCAACATCACCGGCACCGGCCAGCAGAACGCGGTGCAGCAGGTGGGCTACATCGGCAGCAAGCGGTACCTCCGCGCCAAGGTCGTCAGCAGCGGCGTGACCACCGGCCTCGCCGGCTTCGCCGCGCTCATCGTCAAGGGTAACCCCAAGGTCTACCCGGCCTCTTAAGTCTGCCCCGCGCTCTCGGCCGCCCCACCAACCCCGCTCGCGCGGGGGCCCGATGAGGAGTTCCTCAATGCCGGATGGTTCCGTAATTCGCATGAAGCGCCAGTATCGCAACGTCGTCGTTGCGCGCGGCGCGGTCGACACCGACAAGCGTACGGTGTCGGTGAGTTTTTCCTCCGAGGAGCCGGTCGAACGGTTCTTCGGTGATGAGATTCTGGGGCACCAGCCCGGAGAGGTGGACCTCTCCTTCATCGGCAGCGGGAACGCGCCGGTGCTGGTGAACCATGATCCCGACCGTCAGGTCGGGGTCGTCCAGAGCGCGACGGTGGCCAACGACCGTGGTCAGGCGGTGCTCCGCTTCGGCCAGGGCGACGCGGCCAGCGAAGTGTTCCAGGACATCGTCGACGGCATCCGCAGCAACGTCTCGGTCGGCTACGAGTACGACGAGATGGTGCTGGTCGCGGATGACGACGGCGACCGTTCGTACCGCATCACCAACTGGCGACCGCTGGAGATCTCCATCGTGGCCATTCCCGCCGACCCGACCGTCGGCGCGAACCGGGCCGGCGAGCAGGAGCGTGCCGTGCGCGTCGTCGAACCGCAAAAGGAGCAAAGGGCCATGCCCGAAGTCGTTCAGACCCCCCAGACCGTCCCGCCCACCGTGCCGCCGACGGTCGCCACTCCGCCCGTCAACCTCGACGAGGTGCGCAACCAGGCGCGCCAGCAGGCGCTCGACAGCGAACGCGAGCGAGTCAAGCAGATCAGCGAGCTCGGCGCCCGTCACAACCGCAGCGACCTCGCCCAGAAGGCGATCGCCGAGGGCAAGAGCTTCGCCGACTTCCAGGGCCTCATGCTCGAGGCGGTCGGCACCGCCAAGCCGCTGAACGCGATCCCGTCCGAGGTCGGCATGTCGGCGCAGGAGCGCAAGCGCTTCTCGCTGTGCCGCGCCGTGATCGGCGCCGCCGATCGCGCCGCCGGCCGCAAGCCCGCGATCGACGACGCCTTCGAGATGGAGGTCAGCGACACCATCGCCAAGCGTCTCGGCAAGGCGCCGCGCTCGATCTACCTGCCGATGGACCCGTTCCTCGAGGGCGTGATCCCGGCCGGCCAGGAGCAGGCCGTGCGCATGGCGCTGATGGGCCAGCGCACCAACCTCAACGTCGCCACCGGCAATGCCGGCGGCTACTTCGTCGCCACCGAGCTGCTCGCCGGCAGCTTCATCGATCTGCTGCGCAACCGCATCATGGTGGCCACGATGGGCGCCACTTTCCTGCCGGGCCTGGTGGCCAACATCACCATTCCCAAGCAGTCGGGCGCCGCGACGGCGAACTGGCTGGGCGAGGGCAGCGCTGCCACCGAGTCCCAGCTCACCGCCGCGCTGGTGTCGCTGTCGCCCAAGACGGTGCATGCCATGACCGACTATTCGCGGGAAACGCTGCTGCAGAGCACGCCGGCGATCGAGGCGCTGGTGCGCTCCGACCTGATCGCCGTCATCGCCCGCGCCATCGATCTGGCGGCGCTGTCGGGCTCGGGTTCGTCCGGCCAGCCGACCGGGCTCGCCAACCAGTCCGGGCTCACCGTCGAGGCGGTCGGCACCAACGGCGGCACGCCGTCGTGGACCAACATCGTCAACATGGAAACCGACGTCGCCGCGGCCAACGCCGACTTCGGTTCGCTGGGCTACCTCACCAACGCCAAGGTGCGCGGCAAGCTGAAGCAAACGGCCAAGATCGGCTCGACCTATCCGGTGTTCATCTGGGAGAACAACCCCGGCTATGGCCCCGGCTTCGGCGAGATGAACGGCATGCGCGCCGGCGTCTCCAACCAGTGCCGCAGCAACCTCACCAAGGGCAGCTCGTCGGGCGTGTGCTCGGAAATCTTCTACGGCAACTGGGCGGACCTGCTGATCGGCGAATGGGGCGTGCTCGACATGCTGGTCGACAACATCACCCAGGCGGCCAATCGCATCATCCGCATGCACGCCTACGAGACGGTGGACGTCAACGTCCGCCACATCGAGAGCTTCTCGTACTGCGCCGACGCCACGACGACTTAGGCGCGAGGCGCTTAAGTCGATCCATCCCACAGGCGCGCGACTGCGCGCACTCTCACTGCCGGCCCTTCGGGGCCGGCAGTTCCCCATGACCACGGCCCGGGCGGCGCGTGGTCATCGGGAACTGCAAACCGGGAGTTCACTATGAAGATCAGGCTGCTGCGTTCCGTCGTCACCTCGCAAGGCGTGCACGACGTCAACGAGTACAGTGAGAAGGGCAAGCCGACCGGCGGCACGCGCGAGGAGATCGTCGAGATCCCCGACGCCGAGGCCCGGCCGCTGATCGCCCGCGGCATCGCGGAAGCCGTCTGATGGCCGCCCTCACCATCACCGCCGCCAACGTCGCCTGGGTAAGCGGTCCGGAAAAGGGCGACCAGGTCGCGGGCGAGGCCTTTACCGCCGGCTCGCAGGTGTATTTCAACGTGCCGGATGGCAAATGGTACAAGGCCAAGTGCAATGGCACCGTGAACCAGGCCGGCCAGGACGGCCTCGGCATGGCGCTCGGCTCGGCCGACGCCGCCGGCGCGCGGGTCAGCATCGCCCAGCCGGGCGCGATCGTGGCGATCGGCACCGGCACCGCGGGGCACACCTACTATCCCGGCGCCACGGCGGGGCAGCTCGTCGAATGGTCGGATCTCGTTGCGACCAACAAGGCGGTCCCGGCCGCGGTCGGCGTCGGCAGCAACCAGGTCCTGCTGCTGGGCGGCAGCTACAACGCGGGCTCGGTTCTCTAGTCACGACCGCAGCGGCCTCATCGGGGCCCCGCATTCGCGGGGTTGGTGGGGCGGCTGCGAATGCGGGGTAACAGATGGCCGTCGAGACTGACGACGATCGCGCGGCGCTGCTCGCCGACTTCGGCCAGGCGGGCAGCTATACGCACGCGGGCGCGACCGTCTCGATGACCGGCATCTTCACCGGACCCTATGTCAGCCACGCGCTGGGGCACATGGGCGTCGAGTTCGAGGGCGGCAATCCCGCCTTCCTGGTGCGCTCGATCGATCTGCCGGCCGGCGCGGTGCAGGGCGACACGCTCGTCACCGGCGGCACGACCTACAACGTGCGATCCGTCCAGCCCGATGGCACCGGCATGACCAAATTGGCCCTGGAGCTGATGTCGTGAATCGGGATCCCCGCGCGAGCGGGTTGGTCGGCGGCGCGAGCGCGGGGCAAACATGACGACCCATGTCCGGCAACAGATCCGCGCCAAGGCCGTGTCCCTGTTGAGGGGCCTGGCCACGACCGGGCCCAACGTCTATCCCGGCCGCTCCTGGCCGACCGGCGCGGCACAGCTGCCGGCGCTGCTGGTCTACACCCGCACCGAGCAGGCGCAGGACGCCACGATGATGGCGCAGACCCTGCAGCTGCGCACGGTCGAGCTGGTGGTCGAAGGGCGCTGCCGCACGGCGTCGCAGGAACCGGACGACGAGCTCGACGAGATCGCGCTCGAGGTCGAGACGGCGCTGCTGGCGTCGGGCGCCTTCGGCACGCTGATCAAGTCGATCGAGCTCAAGCGCTCCATTTCGGCCTCGCTCGCCAGCCAGGACCGCCGCTCGGGCGAGATCGAGCTCACATTCGACATCGAGTACCTGACCGCGGCAGGCGCACCCGCGACGGCCCTCTAAACTCAGGAGTGACAGAATGGCCCTGCATCATGGCAAGGATGGCGTCGTCAAATCGGGCGCCAACGCGATCGCCTCGGTGACCGCGTGGAAGTTCACCGGCAAGATCGACCTCGTCGAATCGGCCGTCATGGGCGCGACCAACAAGACCTACCTCGAGGGCCTGACCGACTTCGACGGCACGGTCGACTGCTACCTCGATCCGACCGACGCGACCGGGCAGGAGACGCTGACCGTCGGCGCGTCCGTCACGCTCACGCTCTATCCGCAGGGCGTGTCGGCGACGGCCAACTGGGTGATCAGCGCCATCATCACCCAGCTCGACGCGCAGGCCTCGATGACCGAGGTCGTCAAGCGGTCCTTCACCTGGAAGGCGACCGCTGCTCCGGCCTGGACGGCGTAAGAGCGCGAGCGAAGCTCGCGACGGCGGGGAAAGCGCGACGCGCAGCGTCGTCGCGACTCCGCTCGGCGCAGAATGAACAGGGGAGGCTCGAATGGAACCAAATGTGCTCGGCGAAGCGATCGCCGCCGCCGCCCGCGCCGATTTCGACGCGCGCGGCCTCGGCAAGGTCGAAGTGCCGGAATGGGCCGTCGCCGGCCAGCCGACCGTGATCTACTTCCGGCCGATGACGATCTCGGAGCAGTTCGAGATCTCGTCCTACCGCTCCGAGGACGGCCCCAAATACGGCATGGTCCGCACCATCGTGCTGAAGGCGCTCGATTCGGACGGCAAGCGGCTGTTCACCGTCGAGCACGAGCGCGTGTTCCTCGAGCAGGTCTCGTCCGACGTGGTCATGCGCGTCGCCACCGCCATCGCCAAGGGGGTGCCGGTCGGCGAGGCAAAAAAAGACTCCTAGCCGATCCAGATCGGCAGACCCTGTTCGCGCTGGCGGACAAGCTCCGCATGCTGCCCGGCGACCTCGCCCGGCGCCTCACCCGGACCGAGCTCGCCGAGCTGATCGCCTGGGAAGAAATCAAGCGCGAGCGGGACCAGCAGTCTGGCGATCTCGACGACCTCGAGTAGCTGTTCATCGGGGGCCCCCGCGCGAGCGGGTTGGTCGGCGGCGTGAGCGCGGGGAAAAATATGGCCAACGAGACGTACGATTTCGCCCTGACCGCGCAGGATCTGTCGGGCCCGGCATGGCAGAGCCTCAAGCGCCAGGCGCAGGAAGCCAAGGCGCAGGTCGAGGCCATGGGCACGCCGCTGCAGGGCCTCGTGGGCTACGCCCAGCAGGCCAAGGCCGCGTTCGAGACCTTCATCGGCGCCGAGGTCGTGTCGCGCTTCCTCGAGTTCAACAACCAGGTCAAGGAAGCGTCGGCGCTGCTGGTGCGCCAGGCCGATGCGCTCGGCCTCAACACCGACCAGCTGCAGGCCTACCAGATGGCCGCGCGGCACAGCCAGACCAGCACCGACGAGATGCAGAACATCCTCGCGGTGTTCAACGGCCGCATCGGCCAGGCGACGCAGGGCAACAAGCTGATCATCGACGCCTTCAACCAGCTCGGCGTCAAGATCCTCGACGTGCACGGCCAGCTCCGGCCCTTCACCGACATCCTGACCGAGACGTCGCGGGCGCTGGTCGCCGAGTCCGATTCCTCGGTGCGCGCCGCGCTCACCAAGGAGCTGTTCGGCCGCGCCGCCCAGCAGGCGACGCCGCTCCTGCGCGAGCTCGCGCTCGGCGTCGAGGCGCTCGACCAGGCCAGCAAGCAGACCGGCCAGACGATCGACAAGGAAGCGATCGAGACCTTCCAGAAGCTCAAGGAGCGCAGCGAGCAGCTCGAGGCGCAGATCCGCTCGCTCTATGCCAGCTTCGCCGCGCCGATCCAGCTCACCGCGATGGAGAAGGTGACGGGCTGGATCGACCTGTTCCGCCAGAAGCTGCGCGATGCGAAAGCCGACTGGCTGACCTTCGTGGCGTTCCTCGCCAATCCCGGGGGAACCATCGGCGGCATTCTCGCCTCGCCGTCGCCGGTCGACCAGGCGCGCAAGCACATGGCCGATCTTCAGGGCCAGATCGACCGCAACCAGAGCGTCATCGATTCGACGCCCGACGCGCGCATCAAGGCGCGCCGGCAGCGCGAGAACGACGAGCTGCGCCGCCAGCTGCAGGACCTCGTCCAGCAGGCGGCCTCGGGACAGGGTGTCACCGACGCCATCAACAACATGGTCGGGCCGCCGCAGGCGGGACCAGACGTCGTGTTCGGCGGCACGACGAACCCGAAGCCCGTAGGAAGCGGCAGCAAGCGCGACCGCATCGGCGAGGAGCTGGCGCAGCTGCAGGGCCAGACGAAGGCGGCCGAGGAAGCCTTCAACCGGCTGAAGGCCGCGGCGCAGCAGGCGATCCCGCTCGCCGACCTGCAGCGCGAGGTCGACCTGCAGAAGCAGATCGGCGACGAGCTGGCGCGCATCGGCAAATACAACAAGGACGATCCGCGCATTGCGCAGGTCAAGCAGCTCGTCACCGCGCACGAGACATACAACAGCCAGCTCAAGCAGCTCGAGGAGGCGCTCAAGACCGCCGACCAGACCGAGCGGCAATACGGCGACGGCCAGCTCGCCTTCCTCGAGCAGCAGAAAAGGCTGAACGACGCGCTCGACACCGGGCGCCTCTCGATGGACGCCTACAACCTTGCCATGAAGCAGCTCGCGCTCCAAACGGAGGAGACGCGGCTGAAGAACATCGGCCTGCAGGGCGGCGTCGAGGGCCTCGCCGCCGGCTGGCAGTACGCCATGCTGCAGTACCAGCAGGCAGGCAAGTCGTTCCAGGACGGCCAGCAGCTCTTCCAGGGCATGCTCAACCTGATGGACCAGGGCGTGCAGCAGTTCGTCAGCAAGGGCAAGGTGAATTTCGACAGCCTGCTGGCGTCGTTCCTGTCGATGGTGGCGCAGATGGAGCTGAAGGCTGCGACCTCGCAGATCTTCAATGCGCTGGGCCTCGGCGGCGGTGGCGGCTCCGGCAGCGGAGGCGGCGGCATTCTCGGCGGCCTGCTCGGCCTGTTCGGTCTCGGCGGCAATTCAAATTCGGGCGGCTTCGCCACGGTCGGCTCCGGCGCCGGCGTCACCGACGGCGTGCCCAATTTCACGGGCATGGCCGGCGGCGGTCAGCCGCCGCTTGGCCAGGCGACCCTGGTGGGCGAGAACGGCCCCGAGCTGTTCGTTCCCAACTCGGCCGGCCAGGTCGTGAGCAACAAGGACCTGAGCGGCGGCGGCGACGGCGTGACCATTCGCCAGAACCTCGTGTTCGGCTCCGACGTCGATCGCGGCTGGCTGGAGAATCGCCTCGCGCGCCACAAGCAGGAGACGGTGGACGCCGTGCTCGCCGCCAAGCGTCAGGGCGGCCGCAAGATGGCCGCCGCGTTCGGCGGCAGGTAACCATGTCCGGGTCCGGTTTCACCTATCCGCTCGCCTTCCCGACCTACACGGGCGTCAAGGGCGCGACCATCCGCTACAACAAGGTGGTCGGGCAGAGCACCTCGCCGGGCTCGCTGGTGACGCAGGTCTATGAGTGGCCGGGCGAGCGCTGGGAAGCCGACATCCAGCTCCCGGTGATGACGCGCGCCAATGCCGAGCAATGGGCGGCGTGGCTGCTGTCGCTGCGCGGCCCGGTCGGCTCGTTCCTGATGGGCGATCCCTCGGGCGCCGTGCCGCGCGGGGCCGCTTCGTCGGCCTCCGGCTCGCCGACGGTGTCCGGCACCAACAGTGCGCTGTCGCGCACGCTCGCGATCGCGACCACCGGGTTGGGCAGCGTGTCGAACTGGCTGCTGCCCGGCGACTGGATCCAGCTCGGCAGTGGCGCAACCACGCGGCTCTACAAGAACCTGACGGCGGCCAGCCTGGTGGCGAACGCCGTCACGCTCGACATCACGCCGCCGCTGCGCGTCGCGCCCAACCCCGGCGATCCCGTGGTCGTCTCCGGCGCGCTCGGCAAGTTCATGCTGAGCAGCGGCCAGGTGCAGCATGCGATCGACAATGCCCTGCACTTCACGCCGGCGACGATCGCGGCGGTGGAGGATCTGCGATGAGGTCCCTTACGGCGGCCATGCAGTCCGCCATCACCGGCGGTTCGGTCACCCTGGCGCTGCTATTCCAGGCGAGCTTCACCAGCGGCACGGTCTATGTCTGGACCGGCATCGGCAATCTCAACTGGAACGGCCAGATCTGGCAGGGCATCGGCACCCTGATCGGCTTCGATCGCGTCGACGAGACCGACGACGTCAAGGCGCAGAGCGTGGTGCTGACGGTCAAGGGCGTCTCGCCGGCCGACGTGTCGACGGCGCTGGGCGAGCTCGCCAACGGTCAGGCCGGCCTGATCTATCTCGCCTGCTTCGACAATGCCGGCAATCTGCTGGCCAGCCCGCGCGTGATCTTCCGCGGCCGCCTGGACGTCGGCGAGATCGACGATTCCAACCCGCAGAGCCCCCAGATCAACCTCACCTACGAGCACGAGCTGGTCGACCTCGAGCGGCCGCGCGAATGGCGCTTCACGCACCAGCAGCAGCAGCAGCTCTATCCCGGCGACAACGGGCTGCAATACGTCGCCGGCCTGCAGGACGTGGAAATTACGTGGGGTCAAAATTGATTTTTAGCCCCGCGCTCGCGCCGCCCGCCAACCACGCGCCAAGCTCCGCTTGCGCGGACTCGACGCGGGGGCCCCGATGAGTGTACTCGCTCGAACGAACGGCTGGCTGCCGCGGCTCAACGCCTTCTTCCACGAGCATGCCGACACGCCGTTTGCCTGGGGCAGCCACGACTGCGTCACCTTCGCCGCCTCGGCGATCGAGGTGCAGACGGGGCGCCGCATCTGGGCGCCCGACTGGAAGAACGAGGACGAGGCCGTGAGGCTGGCTGTCTCGCTGCGCGGCCTCGAGGCGGCGGCGAGCGCGGTGCTCGGGCCGCCGATCTCGAACTGGCGGCTGGCCCGTATCGGCGACGTTTGTTTGGTGCGCAGTGAGGGCAAGCCCGCGCTCGCGGTATGTACGGGGCAGACCCTCGCGGGACCTGGACCGAAGGGGTTGAACCACCTGCCGCTCGATGCGGCCGAAAAAGTGTGGAGGGTGGGATGACGCTCATCGGGGTCCCCGCGCGACCGGGTTGGCCGGCGGCGCGAGCGCGTGGCTAAAAAGTGCCGCCGGTCGTAGGCGCCCTGGTCACCGCCGCCCTGACTTCGACCCTCGGCGCCACTCTCGCATCCGTCGTCGGCGCCGTCATCTCGGCCGCGCTGTCGTTCGTCGCCCAGGCGCTGCTGACGCCGCCCGCCTCGAGCGCGCAGCGCCAGAAGCCCGAGCGCCAGCCGATCGACAACAAGGTGACGATCCGCCAGCCCGCTGGCGCGCGGCCGATCGTCTACGGCAACACGCGCGTGGGCGGGACCTACGCCCTGATCCATTCCGACCAGAACAACCAGAACCTCTACCTGGTGATCATGCTGGCCGGCCACGAGATCGAGGCGGTCGACCAGATCTGGTTCGACGATGCCATCCTGACCTTCGACGGGTCCGGCTGGGTGACGGGCGGCACCTGGGTCGGCCGCTCGCCGCCCGGCAACGACGTCACCAAGTTCAACAACCTCGCGCGCGTCACCGTCCACCTCGGCACGCCGACGCAGGCCGCCGACGCCAATTTCCTGAGCGAGATCCCGAGCGTGTGGGACGCGACCTGCCGGCTGCAGGGCATCGCCTACCTCGCCGTCAAGCTGGTGTGGAATGCCGAGACCTACAGCTCGGGCATCCCCAACATCACCGCCGTGGTGCGCGGCAAGAACGACATCTACGACCCGCGCACGGCGACGACCGGCTACTCGAGCAATCCCGCGCTCTGCCTGGTCAACTATCTCTGCGATCCGACCTACGGCGTCGGGGTGAGCTATGCGAGCGGCATCGACGAGCCGGCTCTGATCGCGGCGGCCAACGCCTGCGACCTGCAGGTGAGCGGCGGCGGCGCCAGCGGCAGCGGCACCGAGGCGCTGTTCTCGGCCGACGGCGCCTCGCTCAGCTCCGACACGCCGCAGGTCATCATCGGCAACCTGCTGGGCGCCATGCACGGCAAGGTGGCCTACGACGGCAATCTGTGGCGCGTGCTGGCTGGCGCCTACCAGACGCCGGACAACTCGTTCACCGACGACGACCTGCGCACCTCGAGCCGCGGGCCCAAGATCCAGACGCTGACGTCGCGCCGCGATCTCTTCAACTGCGTCAAGGGCACCTACATCGGCGCCGACCAGAACTGGCAGCAGGGCGATTTCCCGCCCCTGATCAGCCAGCCCTACATCACCGCCGACGGCGGCCTTCAGGTCTACAAGGACATCACGCTCGCCTACTGCAACTCGGCGACGCGCGCCCAGCGCATCGCCCAGATCGACCTTCTGAAGGCGCGCTGGCAGATCGTGGCGACCATGCCATGCAAGCTCTCGGCCTGGCAGGCGCGCGCCGGCGACACGGTCTACTGGACCAGCGCGCGCTATGGCTGGACCAACAAGCCGTTCGAGGTGAGCGAGGCGCAGCTCACGATCGAGCACGGCAAGGAAGGCCCGCAGCTCGGCGTCGACCTGACGCTGCTCGAGACCGACCCGTCGATCTACAACCCCTCAAGCTCCATCCTGGTGCTGCCGCCGGCCAGCGCGCACACCAACCTGCCCGACGCCATCAACGCCGGGCCGCCCAGCAATCTCAGTGCCACCGAGCAGCTCTACGTCGCGCGCGACGGCGGCGGCGTGAAGAACAAGGTGGTGCTGAGCTGGACCGCCTCGCCGGACGCCTTCGTGACGTCGGGCGGCGGCTACCTGGTGCAGTACCAGCTGCAGGGCGCGAGCTCGTGGATCTCGCTGCCGGTCACCAGCGCCACCTCGGCCGAGATCCCCGACGTCGCGCCGGGCACCTACAATTTCCAGGTCGCCTCGGTGAACTGGGCCGGCAACGCCTCGACGCCGATCACGCTCGCCCAGGCGATCGTCGGCCTCAATGCGGCGCCGGTCACGCCGCAGAGCTTCTCGGTCAATGCCATCGGCGGCGCCGCGCTCTGCCGCTGGTCGCTGCCCACCGACCTCGACGTGCTGCAGGGCGGCTTCATGGTGATCCGCTTCTCGGGGCTCACCAGCGGCGCCACGTGGGACCAGGCGGTGTCGATCGGCGAGGCGGTGGCGGCCAATGCCATGGCCTGCGTTCTGCCGCTCAAGACCGGCACCTATCTCGCCAAGTTCCAGAACAGCAACGGCGTCTATTCGCTGTCGCCGGCGAGTTTCGTGTCGAGCCAGACCTCGATGTGGGCGTTCACGGCGCTGGGCAGCCTGGTCGAGAACCCGGCCTATGCCGGCGTCATGACAGGCGTGGCGCTCGATCTGGACGACGGCCACCTGAAGCTCGACAGCGCGCAGTCGTTCGACAGCGTGAGTTACGTCGACGGCATGGCGTCATGGGACTATCCGGGCGGCGTAGGGGCGAGCGGAACCTACGCCTTCCATGCGCCGCTCGACCTCGGCTCGGTGCAGTCCTGCCGGCTGACCTCCGTGCTCGCGACGCAGGTCTACGACGTGATGGACGAGTTCGACACGCGGCCGGGCGACGTCGACGACTGGCCGACATGGGACGGCACCGTGACCGGTGAGGAATGCGACGCGCTCCTGACCGTGCAGACGACGCAGACCAACCCGTCGAGTTCGCCGACCTGGAGCAACGCGCAGCGGCTCGATTCGGCGGAGTTCAGCGCCCGCGGCTTCGAGTTCCTGCTCACGCTGTCGAGCAGCGACGGCAATTACAACATCGGCGTCTCGACCCTCGAGGCGATCGCGGAGGCTCCGTAAATGTCTCAGGCTACGAACGTCATCCCAGGCGGCGCAGGCGTCGGCGGCCTGACCACGCGCACCAACATCAACAACGCGCTGGCGGCGATCGTTTCCGGGCATGGCGGTTCCTCCCGGCCGTCCTATGCCGTGGCGGGGATGCTGTGGTGGAACACCAGCTCGCCCAGCGCGACAGTATGGACGCTCAACGCCTTCGACGGCACCAACGACGTCTCGCTGGGCACACTCGACACGGTGGGGCACGTCTGGTCGCCGGCCGGCGGCACGGTGAACTATGCGCTGGCCTCGGGCTTCGTGAACAAGCTGCGCAACGGCAGTTTCGTCGCCTGGCCGAACGGCACCTCGGGCACGATCGCGGCTGCCGCCACCGGCTCGCCCGCGATCGCGGCCTCGGGCTGGGCCGTCCAGGCGACCGGCGCCAGCGTCACCTTCGCCCAGGTGCAGAGCGGCAACAATGGCGCGCCGCAGAGCCTCAAGGTCACCGGCAACACCAGCGTCACCGACGTGATCGTGGGCCAGCGGATCGAATCGAGCGACGCCGCGCCGCTCGCCGGCAAGGTCTGCACCTTCCAGATGGCGGTGTTCAACAACACCGGCGCCTCGATCACGCCGACACTGCGCACGCGCTACGCCAACACGACGGACAGCTGGGGCGCGCCGGTCACCGACCTCGCCGCGACCAACCTGCAGGCCTGCCCGAACAGCGCCTGGACGATCGTCTCATATAGCTTCACCGCCAATGCCAACGCGGTGAACGGCTACGAGATCGAGGTCGATTTCGGCAACAATTTCTCGACCACCGGCAAATACGTGCAGATCTCGGCCGCCGACCTGCGCGCCACGCCGGGTGTCTCGACCGGGCTCAATGCCAGCCCGCCGGTGCCGGAGTTCATGTCGACGGCGCAGGAGCTGGTGCGCTCGGCGCGCTATTTTCAGACCAGCTACAACAACGGCGTGGCGCCCGGGACGGCGACGCGGGCCGGGCTGCAGAACTTCGGCAACAACGGCTCGACCGGCGCCACCAACGCCAGCGGCTTCACCTTCGCCGTCCACATGCGCGCCTCGCCGACCATGAGCTACTGGGACGGCGCCGGCAATTCCGGCAAGTGCAGCCGCTACACCTCGGGCGCGTGGACTGACAATGCCGGCGCCATGGCGACCCTGCAGGGCGGCGAGGCGGGGGTCGTGGTCACCACCGGCGCCACCGCCAACGTGACCGACTTCGCGCACTTCACCGCGTACGCCGACTTCTGGTGAGGGAGGGTTGAATGGCCGCAGCCTACCGTCTGGCGCCGAGCGGCGTCGTGCGCGCCAGCGATGGCGCCTTCATCCCGGCCGACCTGGCCAACGCCGACTGGGGGCGCTACCAGGCATGGCTCGCGGTGCCCAACACGCCTGACCCGGTGCCGGCCGCGGCGCCCAAGGACACCTTCAATCTCGCGATCGCCGCCGGCCTCGCCGTCACCTCGAGCGGCACGCCGGCGCTCAACGCCACCTATGCGCTCGACCGCGACGCCCTGTTCAACATCACCAGCGAGCAGGTCTATATCGCCACCAAGGGCACCTTCACCAACGGCGGCGCAACGCGCGCCTGGCTCGACGCCGCCGGCACGCCGCACGTCTTTCCCTCCGTCGCCGCCTTCACGGCCTTCGCCGAGGCGGTGGCGCAATATGTCGACTCGCTCAACACCGCCCTGGTGACGGCCGAGCAGGGCGGCACGCCCGCCTGGCCGGCCGCGGCGGCAAGCATTCCCTGAGCGCCGCGATGGACAAGTTCAGCCTTTCCGACTTCGCCGCCTCGGCCGCGCCCTACCTGCCGCCGGCCTTCGGTGCCCTGGTGGGCCTGCGCTGGGCGCAGAACCAGACGCCGCTGCAGAAGCTCACCGGCTTTGCCGGCGGCTTCGGACTCGGCGTGTGGTTCGGGCCCGCCGTGGCCGAATGGTTCTCGCTCGGGCCGCGCGCCACCATCGCGGCCGGCATCCTGATCGCCGTCGTCGGCATGGACGTGATGGGCGGCATCATGGCGGCGGCCAAGGCGTTCGGCAGCGACCCCATGGGCACACTCACCTCGTGGTGGAGCGCGTGGCGGGGCAGAACGTGACCTGGGGCGAAGTCCTGATCGGGCTGGGCCTGGCCTATTTCCTCTTCCGCGAGCTCCTGCATCAGGCCTGCCGGTCGGCCCACAAGCGCCGGCTGGCCGAGCAGGAGCGCGAGCCATGATCGACCGCAACAAGTTCTTCGCCGCCGCGCGCGTCAACCCGTTCGGCGGCTTCATGACCGTCGGCCAGGTCGAGGGCTGCACCGCACTGCTCGACGAATGGGAGGCGCGCGTGGCGTCCGGCCAGATGGCGGGTGACGTACGCTGGCTGGCCTACATGCTGGCGACCGCCAAATGGGAGACGGCGCACACCATGCAGCCGGTCGAGGAATATGGCCGCGGCGCCGGGCGTCCTTACGGCCGGCCCGACCCCGACACCGGCCAGACCTACTACGGCCGCGGCTACGTGCAACTCACCTGGAAGTCGAACTATCAGCGCATGGCGCTGATCACCGGCGCCGACCTGGTGAAGCGCCCCGAGCTCGCGCTCGATCCCAAGGTCGCGGCGCAGATCCTGTTCGAGGGCATGGGCCGCGGCATGTTCACCGGCGTGGGCCTGCCGCGCTACTTCGGCGACGGGGTCGACGACCCGGTGAACGCGCGCCGCATCATCAACGGCACCGATCATGCCGACGACATCGCAGCGATCCACGCCGCCTTCCTGGCGGCTCTCACAGGAGCATGAACATGGTCGACAATCTCTCGAAGGACGCTCTCGCGGCCGCCAACGACGCCAAGGCCGCGGCGCTCACTTTCGGCCAGGCGCACTGGACCTGGATCGCCGGCGCCGCGCTGCTGCTCGGCCTCGTGGTCGGGCACTTCGCGTGAGCTTTTGGTGGCAGGCCTTCGGCTGGGGCTTCGGCGCCGGCGCGGTCGGTGCCGTCGTCGCCATCGTGGCGCTGATCTTCTTCGGCGTCCTGGGCGGCAAGCTGCCGGGGCCTAACTGATGCCGTCGCTCGGCATCCTGCTGAAGGCCGCGCCGTGGGTGCTGTGCGCGCTGCTCGGCCTTGGCCTGCTGTGGTGCCGCGGCCAATACGAAAGCGAGGTCGCGGCCCGCGCCGCCGACCAGCTCGCCGCGCAGCAGGCCGTCGCGGCCAAGCAGGAAGAAGCCAAGAAAGCCGCCGACGCGGCGATCGCCGCCAACCAGCGCGCCGACCAGGTCCGCGCCGAGACCCACACCGTCTTTGTCGACAGGATCCTCCATGACGCGCCTTCGGCTTGTCCTCCTTCCGCCGCTGCTCGCGATGCTGCTGAGTTCGTGCGACAGACCATCGCCGCACGTCCAGCTGGCGGTCCCCCAGCCCAGTGAGGCGCAGCTGCAGGGCTGTCCCGATCCGAAGCTGTCGCCGCCCGGCACGGCCGACGACCAGGCGCTGCAGATCGACAAGACCGAGATCGCGAACTGGGGCGCCTGCTACTACGACCGCTTCTGGTCGCTGGTCGGCTGGGTGCGCCGGGAACTGATGGACCACCGCAAATGAAAGGCATGGCGGCCATGTTCGTGCTGGCCATGATGCTGATCGGCCTTGCCGTCGTGCTGGCGAGCGAGCGCCGGCCGCCGCCGCTGCATCGCCCGATCGGCTGGATCATCAAGCCGATCGGCACGTAGAGATTTCACGAGCTCGCCGGCGCCCAGCGCCGTCGAGGATGCCCGTGTGGGCGTTTCCTCCCTGAACTGTGACGCCCGCTGCAGATCTACCCCTGCAGCGGGCGCTTTTTTCGTTGGTGGAGGGTGCATATAGAGGTGTGGAACAGGCGGCGAACGGTTGCCCCACCGTTTCCCCCGCGCATTGCCGTCAAAGCCCGTTTATCCCCGTCAATTCACGGCGTGTTCTCGCCGCGCGCCGAAGCGCCTGACCTTCATAAAACGCTGATTTTATTGGGTTCGGAGCTGGCGCTCCCTACGGGATTCGAACCCGTGTTTCAGCCTTGAGAGGGCCACGTCCTAGGCCTCTAGACGAAGGGAGCGTCGAGGCAGGCCGCGAGAGATAGTCCATGGGCCGTCGGGGCGCAAGCGCTTCAGGCACCGCCTCCTCAGGATGAGGCTATTGGGGTTTCCGGCCCGTCACGCGCGACAGCACGCCCGGCACGAACGGGTGGACGGCTACGTCGCGGAAGCCGGCGCCCGCGAGATAGCCCTTCACGTCGCTCTCGGTGTGGGCGATGCCGGTGCTGCCCTGCACCGCTTCGTTCAGGCCCCACAGGGCGGCCGAGAGCGGCCCGCGGCGGTCGTCGTGCAAGGTCTCGCCGATCAGGTGCATCTCGCCGCCCGGCTCCAAAGTGGCGAAGGCTTTGCCGACCACCAGCTTGATCAAGCCTGGCTCGTATTGCGGCAGGTTGCTCGCCATCACCACGACATCGACGCCGGCGGGGAAAGGCGTTTCGGTGAAATCGCCGGGCAGGGTCTTCACGCGGTCCTGGGCCTTGTTGGCGGCGATGTAGTCGTTGGCCACGACCGTCACCGGCGGCAGATCAAGCACGATCGCCTTCAGGCCGGGGAACCTCTCGGTGGTGGCCGTATAATTAACAAAAAAACCGCCGCCCAGGTCGAGCATCAGCTTGCGGCCTGCGAGATCGACGGTGCGGCTGAACAGGCGCGCGGCGCCCATGCCGATCGAGTAGGTGGCGGCGTGGTAGCGCCGTGCATCATCGACCGAGAACTCGACATAGGCGCCGAGCTTGTTCTCCTGCTTGCGGCGCAGGCGCTCGGCCAGTTCGCCGAAGGCCGTCCAGCGCGGCTTGGTGAACAGGATCCACGGGCCGGCATAACGCTCGCCGTCCTTGACCAGGAAGCGCTGGACGTCGGGCGCGTTGACGTAGCGCTCGCCTTGCCTGTCGAGCAGCGTGAGCGCCACCAGCACCGTCAGCAGCCGCTCGGCGTTGCGCTCGCTGATCCCGGCCGCCTTGGCAACCGCCGGGATGGTGTCGTGGCCGTGGGCAATCGCGGTGAAGATTTCGAGCTCGACGGCGGCCATCAGGGCGGCACTTTCCCAGTAGGCCGTCGCCATCTTCTGCAGGCGAGTCGTATCGAGGCGCGGTGTCTGGGACAGGGCGGGGGGCTTCTCGGCCATGGACTTTCCTCCGGTTTGGCCGATCATAGCGCCATTATCTGGAGGAACCGCGCATGGACATGCATATCGCCGAGAATGCGCCGATCACCGGCGTCGACGTCTATTCGATGTCGCCGGAGGAGGGCGAGGCGGTGTTGCGCCGCCAGCTCGCCGCAGCGTATCGGCTGGTCGACTATTTCGGCTGGACCGAGCTGATCTACGGTCATCTCACCGCACGCGTGCCCGGCGACAAGCCGCACTTCCTGATCAACCCGTTCGGCCTCAACTACGACGAGGTGACGGCGTCCAACCTGGTGAAGATCGACGTCGACGGCAACAACGTGGGCGAGGCCAAGCACCCGGTGAACTATGCGGGCTTCGTCATCCACTCCGCGATCCATATGGCGCACCAGGCACGGCATCGCTGCGTGATGCACACCCATACCCGCGCCGGCATGGCGGTGGCCGCGACCAAGGAGGGCCTGCTGCCGATTTCGATGAACGCCACGGCGTTTCATGGCGCGCTCGCCTACCACGACTACGAGGGCGTCAGTCTCGAAGTCGACGAGCGGCCGCGGCTGGTCGCCGATCTCGGCGACAAGACCGCCATGATGCTGCGCAACCACGGTCTGCTGACGACGGGCCGCACGGTGCCCGAGGCGTTCATCCGGCTCTATCGGCTGGAGCGCGCCTGCCAGACCCAGATCGATGCCGGCGCGGCGGGCACCATCGCCGTGCTGGGCGACAACGTCGCCGGCAAGTCGCACGGCCAGCTCGAAGGCTTCGCCGACAGCGACACCGGCGGCATGGGCGAGCTCGAGTTCGCGGCCCTCATCCGCAAGCTCGACAAGATAGACACGAGCTGGCGGCACTAGGAATTTCAACCACTTGCACGGTCTCCCCGAAAAGGTGGGGCGTGGGGCGGGAAAGTGGGAAGAATCGCCTAAAAGCCTTGTGGCATCGGCATCCGAGGCTTCCCACCAGGGTGGGAAACCCGGGAATGCCCCTACGCCCTGAATTGCGTCCGGTCGGTGCCTGAATAGAGCGCCTTGAGCGAGCGTTCGGTCGCGTCCCGGTGTGCCGCAAGCGCGGCGTCGTCGAGGTCGGCCTGCGGGCTGGGCTCGAGATCGAAATGGCCGTGGGTGTCGCGGCCACGGACAAGGGTTGCCGAATCGCGCACCTTGAGCTGGCGCACGTGGGGCGGGATGTAGCGGATGGCGAAGCCGATGCGGCGGTCGGCCGTCGTGTTCGGCCCCGAGCCGTGCACCAGCAGCACGTGGTGCAGCGACATCTCGCCGGCTTTCAACGCCACGTCGACCCCCGCGCCGGCGGGCACGTCGACCGCGATCTCCTGGCCGCGGGTCAGCAGGTTATCCTTGTCGAACGTGTCGCGATGCTCGAGCTGGTTCTTGAGGTGGCTGCCCGGCCAGAACTTCATGGCGCCGCTCTCGACCGGTGCGTCGGCGAAGGCTACCCATGCCGTGATCACGTCCGAGGTCGAGAGGCCCCAATAAGTCGCGTCCTGGTGCCACGACACGAATGACGGCGAGTTGGCCTCCTTGATGAAGAAGGTCGTGCTCCAGCACAGGATGTCGGGACCGATCACGTCCTCGACCGCGTCGAGAATGGCGGGATGGCGGATCAGGTCGTTGGCCCAGGTGAACAGCAGGTGCACCTTGTGCCGCATGGCAGCGGCGATCGGGCCGCCTGCCGTGCCTTCGTAGGCCTCGAGCCGGTCGCGATAACCGTGCGCCTGCTCGCGCGACAGCACCGGTATCGGGAAATAGAAGCCGTCACGACGGTATTGCGCGACCTGGTCCGGCGACAGGCGCTTGGTCATGCGAATTGCGGCAGCTTGTGCGCAGTCACCGCCGGCGCCGGACCGTCGAAGCGCTCGATCTCGACCAGGCAGGTCTGCGCGATGCAGCCTTGGCTGAGCTTGGACGCGCCGATATCCAGTGTCAGGGCGTTGGGGTTGCCGTGCTTCTCCAGCGGACGGTTGGAGCCCAGCTGCTCGGGATCGAACCAGGCGCCGGTCGAGAGCCGCACCACGCCGCGGCGGATGCGATCGCTGAGCCGCGCCGAAGCGAGGCAGGCGCCGCGATCGTTGAACACGCGCAGGAGGTCGCCGTCGGCAATGCCGCGTGCCCGCGCATCATCCGGGTGGATGGTGACCGGCTGGCGGCCCTTCACCTTGGTCGCCTTGGCGTGCGGGCTGTGGTCGAGCTGGCTGTGAAGCTTGTCGGCCGGCTGGTCCGACAGCATGTGCAGGGGATAGCGCTCGGCCTTCTTCGAGCCCAGCCATTCGGCCGGCTCGAGCCACGTCGCGTGGCCCGGGCAGTCGTCGTAACCGAACGAGGCGATCTTCTCCGAGAAGATCTCGATCTTGCCTGAGGGCGTCTTCAGTCGGCTCGCCTCCGGATCGGCGCGGAAGCGGGCCAGCATCACGGGCTCGCGCTCCTCGCCCTTGGCCTCGGCGATGCCGGCCTGCCAGAACTCCTCGAACGAGGGAATGGCGACGCCAGCTTTGGCCGACTTCGCGCGCGATTCGGCATAGAGATGCTCGAGCCACTGCATGGTGTCACGGCCTTCGGTGTAGATCTCGCCCGCGCCCATGCGCTTGGCGATCTCGCCGAAGATCCAGTAGTCGTCGCGCGCCTCGCCGATCGGCTCGCGCGCCTTCTTCATCGCGATCAGGAACGGCTCACGGGAGCCATAGCCGATGTCGTCGCGCTCGAGGCTGGTCGTGGCGGGCAGGACGATGTCGGCCGTGCGTGCGGCCGGCGTCCAGAACTGCTCGTGGAAGATGATCGTCTCGGGCTTGCGCCATGCCACCATCAGGCGGTTGAGGTCCTGGTGGTGATGGAACGGATTGCCGCCCGCCCAATAGACCAGGCGGATGTCGGGATAGGTGATGTCCTGGCCGTTGTAGGAGATCTTGCCGCCGGGATTGAGCAGCATGTCGGTGAAGCGTGCGACAGGAATGAAGTCCTTCACCGCGTTGGTACCTTGGGGAAGCGTCGGGCCCGAATATTTCGGGAAGCCGCTGCCCATCAGGTTGACCGGACCGTAGCCGACGCCGAAGCCGCCGCCCGGCAGCCCGATCTGGCCCAGCATGCAGGCGAGAGTCACCAGTGCCCAGAAGGGTTGCTCGCCGTGATGGCTGCGCTGCAGCGACCAGCCGATCGAGACCGTCGTACGTGTCGCCGCCATCTCGCGCGCGAGCGAGCGGATGCGGCTTGCGGGAATGGAGGTGATCTTCTCCGCCCATTCCGGCGTCTTGTCCTTGAGCGAAGGCGCGAACTTTTCGAAGCCCACCGTGCAGCGCGCCAGGAAGTCCTTATCGTGCAGGTTCTCGGTGTAGAGCACGTGGCACAGCGCCAGCATCAGCGCGGCATCGGTGTTCGGCCGGATGGCGAGCCACTCGACGTCGCCACCATTGTCGAGATCCTCGGCCGTGGGCGTGACGTTGACGAACTTCACGCCCGCCTCGCGCATCGAATAGAGGCCGCCCTTCACATGATGCAAGGTGGCGCCGCCGGCGTTGATCTGGCTGTTCTTGCGTGGCACGCCGCCGAACGTGACGAAAAGCTTGCAGTGCTTGGCCAGCACGTCCCAGCTCGTGTGCATGGACATCAGCTCTTCCATGGTCGCCACGATGTGCGGCATCAGCACGCGCGCGGCGCCGAGGCTGTAGGAATCCTGATGGCGGACATAGCCGCCGATCGAATTCAGGAAGCGATGGACCTGGCTTTGCGCGTGATGAAAGCGGCCGGCGCTCGACCAGCCGTAAGAGCCGCCGAAGATCGAGCGGTTGGAATGCTGCTTCTTCACCCGCGTCAGTTCCCTGGCGACGAGATCGAGCGCCTCCTTCCATGAGACTTCGACGAACGGTTCCTGGCCGCGCTTCTCGGATGCCGCGCCAGGACCCTTCTCGAGCCAGCTCTTGCGCACCGCCGGCCGGCGCACGCGCAGCCGGGCGACCTCGTCGGAAAGCATGTGCAGGCCGATCGGCGAGGGATCGGGGTCCTTCGAGAAGGGATGCAGCCGCACCGGCTGGCCCTTGTCATCGTACTCGACTTCGTAGACGCCCCAGTGGGCGGTGGTGAGGGTACGCTGATGTGTCATCCCGCAGCCTTTGCAACAGCCAGGAATTGGTCGACGGCGGCCGGGTCGGTGTCGAAGGCCGTCACCAGCCGGAAGGCGCGCTCGCCGGGCCGGTCGGACGGCCAGGGATGGTACTGCGCCCCGGCCTCCTGGAGAGCATCGTGAATGTGGGCCGGCAGGACAACGAAGATTTCGTTGGCATCGACCCTATATAAAAGCTGGACGCCCTTCAGCGTGGTCAATCCCGCCACGAGCCGGCGCGCCATGGTGTTGGCGTGCCGCGCATTGGCAAGCCACAGCCCGTCGGTGAAGTAGGCGTCGAGCTGCGATGACAGCAGCCGCATCTTGGAGAAGAGGTGACCACCGCGCTTGCGGCGGAACTCGAATTCCTTGGCCAGCCCGGGCTCGAAGAAGACCACGACCTCGGCACCCATCGCGCCGTTCTTGGTCGCGCCGAGGCTCAACACGTCGACGCCGGCCTGCCATGACAGTTCGGCCGGCGAGCAACCGACGAACGAAAGGGCGTTGGCGAAGCGGGCGCCGTCCATATGCAGCTTAAGGCCATGGCGCCGCGTGCAGGTCGAGATGGCGGCGATCTCTTCCGGTCCGTAGACCGTGCCGCACTCGGTCGCCTGCGTGATCGACACGGCGGCGGGTTGCGGATGATGCACCACGCCATAGACGTCCTGCGCCAGCGCGTCGGCGAGCTTCTTGACGTCGATCTTGCCGGCCGGCCCGTCGATCAGGTTGAGCTGCGCACCTGCGGTGAAGAACTGCGGCGCGTTGGCCTCGTCGACGGCGATGTGCGCGGCCGGATGGCAGAAAATCGCGCCCCAAGGCGGCGTGCAGCAGGCGAGCGCCAGCACGTTGGCGGCGCTGCCGGTCGCCACCGGGAAGGCCACCAGCTCGTCACGCTGGAAGATGAGGCGCAGGCGGTCCTGGACGCGCTTCGTCCACGGATCGGCGCCGTAGGAGAAGGCGGAGCCCGAAGTGAACGCCTGCCCCACCGCCTCGATCACCGCCGGATGGGCGCCGGTTTCGTTGTCGCTACGCAAATTGATCAATGGCCGGCTCCTGGCGGGAATTCGACGGTGCCCAGCAGGGCGCCGTTGCGGGGATCGATGACGTAGGCGGCGGCTTGTCCGCCCTGTAACTCGACATGAACGACGACGCGGTCGCCGGCGCTGGTCATCGACACGACGTGCGCGCCGGACGGCAGGGCCACGCGGACGTTGAAGGGCGCGGCTGGCGAAGCACTGGCATTGGGGTTAGACATGCGGCGGGCGATTTCCGCCGCGATCACGATGAAGCCCACCACGATCAGCAGGCCCATCACGATGACCAGCACCTTCAGCCAAAGCGGTGCTGCATTCGGAGCAGGGGACGGCAAGAAATCTCCCAGGGCCGGACAATGAGCGAGGCCGGTCGACACACCGTGACGATCGACGAAAGCCTGGCTGGCGAGCGGCTCGACCGCGCGCTGGCGGCTGCCTTGCCGAGCCTCACGCGCAGCCGCGTGAAGGCGCTGATCGAAAGTCGCCGCGTGGCGTTGGCTGCCCCCGGTGGAGGGGCGGGGGCGACACTAGAAGAGCCGTCCCGCAAGGTCAAAACGGGCGAGCGGGTCGTGATCGACATCCCGCCGCCGGAGCCCGCCACGCCCGCGGCGCAGAAGATCGCTTTGGACGTTCTCTATGAAGATTCAGACCTGCTCGTGCTGAACAAGCCCGCCGGCATGGTGGTCCATCCGGCTCCCGGAAATGCGGAAAATACCCTGGTGAACGCGCTGCTTGCGCATTGCGGCGCGAGCCTGTCGGGAATCGGCGGCGTGCGCCGGCCGGGCATCGTTCACCGTCTCGACAAGGACACGTCGGGCGTCATGGTCGTGGCCAAGAACGACAGGACGCACACCGCCCTTTCCAGGCTGTTCGCCGCCCACGATCTCACCCGCATTTACCAGGCGCTGGTCTGGGGTGGGCCGCTGCCGAAGAAGGGCACGATCGACGCCCCGATCGCGCGCCACCCGGTCGACCGAAAGCGCATGGCCGTGCGCAAGCCGGGCGGCGGCAGGAACGCACTCACCGACTATTGGGTGGAGAAGACCTATGGGCCCGCACTGACGCCGATCGCGAGCTTGTTGGGTGTCCAGCTTCACACCGGCCGCACGCACCAGGTGCGGGTGCATCTCGCCCATATCGGCTGCCCGGTGGTGGGCGATCCGGTCTATGGCAGGCAGTCGCGAACGAAGGCTCGGAACAGGCCCGCTGCCGCATCGTTAGAATCATTCAAAAGACAGGCCTTGCACGCTGCCGTCCTCGAGTTCCGTCACCCGGGTACCGGAAAGGTGATGAGGTTTGCCACAGAATTGCCCCAGGACTTCAGGACGTTACTGGCAAGCCTGAACGGCGTTAAGTAATCCCCCTGATATCCTAGTGGATTAGTAGGATTTTCTTGACCCGGGACAGGCCCGGCTCGTAGAGTCGGGTTAGCAGTCGACGGGGCAGAGTGCTAAACGCCCGTTCACTACCGTACCCCAAGCGTATCCAGAAAGGGGGAGCTCCTATGAGTGCTGCCACCGCAAACCTTCCCGCCCTCTCGCCCAACCTCTCGCCGGAGGGCAACCTCAGCCGCTACCTGAGCGAGATTCGCAAATTCCCACTCCTGGAGCCGCAGGAAGAATTCATGCTGGCCAAGCGCTGGCGCGAACATGGGGATTCCCAGGCGGCGCACAAGCTGGTGACCAGCCACCTCCGGCTCGTCGCCAAGATCGCCATGGGTTACCGCGGCTATGGCCTGCCGCTGGCCGAACTCATCTCCGAGGGCAACGTCGGCATGATGCAGGCGGTCAAGCGTTTCGACCCCGACCGTGGCTTCCGGCTGGCCACCTACGCCATGTGGTGGATTCGCGCCTCGATCCAGGAATACATCCTGCATAGCTGGTCGCTGGTGAAGATGGGCACCACGGCCGCACAGAAGAAGCTGTTCTTCAACCTGCGCAAGCTCAAGGGCCAGATGCAGGCGATCGAGGAGGGCGACCTCTCGCCCGAGCAGGTCAAGAAGATCGCCACGCGCCTGGGCGTGCCGGAGGAAGAGGTGGTCAACATGAACCGCCGCCTCGCTGCGCCCGATTCATCGCTCAACGCCGCGGTGAAGGCCGAGGGCGACATGGAGTGGCAGGACTGGCTGGTCGACGAGACGCCCAACCAGGAAGCCCGCCTGGGTGAGAATCAGGAACTGGGCCAGCGCAAGCACATGCTGGCGCAGGCGCTGAAGACCCTGACCGATCGCGAGCGCCATATCATCGTCGAGCGCCGCCTGGTCGACGAGCCGAAGACGCTCGAGGACCTGTCGGCCAAATACGGCATCAGCCGCGAGCGCGTGCGTCAGATCGAAGTGCGCGCCTTCGACAAGCTGCAGAAGTCGATGAAGAACATGGTGGTCGACGCGGCCAACGAGTCCTCGCGCAAGGCCGTCGAGCACGCCGCGGCGCGCTAGCGCCGGATCGGATCGCTAGCGGAAATTGCGGAAACTGTAGAAAGTCCCGCGCCGCCGGTGCGGGACTTTGCAATTGCCGCCGCGTAAGCCGCCGCGACCTTGCGCTGGCCGCTGGCGCTGAGATGACAATGGTCGGCCTGTCGATCGCCGGCATCCAGTAGCGCGTCGGCATTGACGCCCAGGAACACCGAGCGATTGTCGACCAAGGCGGCCTGCGCGCGTTCGAGGTCGGTGCCGTCGCCCTGCGCCGTGCCGCAGATCGTGGTGATGCCGATGAAGACCGGGGCGTCGACGCCGGCATCGCGCAGCGTGCCGAGCAGGGAAGCGAACGACGCGCGATAGGCCGCGCCCGAGGTGCCGAGATCGCGGTCGCTTTCGCCCTGGTGCCAGATCACTTCGGTGACCCGATAGCCGGTGGGAAGTGCCTTCAGCACGGCGAGAGCGTGCTCGTTGAGGTCGCCGCCCTTCTGCCAGCGCACGATCGGCGTGCCGCCGACGGCGGCGGCCACGATCAGCACGCGGTCGTAGAGCCCATCCTCGATCAGGCGGTCGGCAAGCGGCGTCAGGAACTCGCCGCCTTCTCCGGTCGCGCCGAGCAGCGGCGAAGCAGCGACGTAGCATTTGCCGTCGAAGACGTTCAGCACCTTCTCGGGATGGTTCGTCACTTCGCGGCTGGCGCCGTGATTTCCCGCATTCGACTGGCCGATGGCAAGAATAAGCGCCGTGCGGGCATCCTGGACCGGGCAGGCGGTCTCGACCTTGCCTGGAAAGGCGATAAGGCGACCCGTCCGATCGTGTTCGGGCGCGCTGATATCCGCCGCATTGCCCTGATGGATTCCGACCATGCACGCCGCCAGAGCCGCAAAAAGTGCCAGAAGCCGCTTGATGTGAATGTTCCTGCCCAACCCGCCCGGTTGGTACGCGACGGCCGGCTCAATAGAAAGAGTTATAAGGCCGCAGATTAGGTTTTTCGGGCCTTTCGGGACCTTTCCGGGAGGTAGGGCCTCCTGTATAGGTTCGGCCCACCATGCAGGCCCAGAATATCGCCATTGTCGGCGCCACCGGCGCGGTCGGAGTGGAAATCCTCCGCGTCCTGGAGCGGCGGAACTTTCCCGTCGGCTCGCTCAAGCTTCTCGCCTCGGCTCGCTCGGCCGGAAAGACGCTCGAGTTCAAGGGCAAGCCGTACAAGGTCGAAGAGCTGAAAGCCGACGCCTTCAAGGGCTGCGACATCGCCTTCTTCTCGGCCGGCGCGACGCGCAGCCGCGAGTTCGTGCCGGCCGCCATCGCCGCGGGCTGCGTCGTCATCGACAATTCATCGGCCTTCCGCATGGACCCCGGCACGCCGCTGGTCGTGCCGGAGGTGAACGCGGACGACCTCAAGCGCCATAGCGGACTGATCGCCAACCCCAACTGCACGGCGGCGATCCTCGCCGTCGCGGTCTATCCGATCCACAAGGCCGCCCGGGTGAAGCGCATCATCGTGTCGACCTATCAGTCGGCGTCGGGCGCCGGCGCCGCTGCCATGCGCGAGCTCGAGGACCAGACGCGCGAGTACGGTGCGGACAAGCCGATCACCAGGAAGGTGTTCCCGCACCAGATCGCGTTCAACGTCTTCTCGCACAACACCAAGGTGGCCGAGAACGGCTACAACGAGGAAGAGAACAAGGTCGTCGAAGAGACGCGCAAGATGTTCCATGAGCCGGATCTGCTGATCCAGCCCACCTGCATTCGCGTGCCGGTGCTGCGCGCGCACGCCGAGGCGATCACGCTCGAGCTGGAGAAGCCCCTGTCGCCCGCCGAGGCGAGGAAGATCCTCGAGACCGCGCCCGGCGTGAAGGTGGTGGACGATCCTGCGGCGAATCATTTCCCGATGCCGCTCGAGGCGTCGGGCGATCTCGACGTCCATGTCGGCCGCATCCGCAAGGATCTCTCCAATCCGAATGGCCTGGTGCTGTGGGCGGCGGGTGACCAGCTGCTGAAGGGCGCTGCCTGGAACGCGGTCCAGATCGCCGAGGAACTGGCCAAGCTGCAGCCGCGGGCGCAGGCCGCCGAATAGCCGAATCTTTTCCGCCGATGCCATCCATATGCCGCTACGATGGCGGCATGAGGATATGGCGGCGGGCATTCGTCTCAGGTCTTGGCGCGACCGTCGCAGGGGCGAGTACGGCTCGCGCTGATGGCCCCACGCACACGATCGGCTTCTTGAGCACCGGCGCCGTCGAGGCGCTCACCAACGCGTTCTTCAAGGGTTTGGCCGCTGCGGGCTTCCAGGAAGGCCGCAACCTCGTCGTGGTGAGCCGTTCGGCCCAGGGTCAGTTCGACAGGCTCCCTGAGCTCGCGCAGGAGCTGGTGAACCGTAGGGTCGAGGTGATCTTCGCCAGCGGCGGGCCGGTGCCGGCGCGCGCCGCCAAGGGCGCCACGACGACCATTCCCATCGTCTTCGCCTACGGCGGCGATCCGGTGGGCGACGGGCTGGTGCCGAGCTTCAATCGACCGGGCGGCAACGTCACCGGCGCCTCGTTCATGGGCGCCTCGTTCACCTCGAAGCGCTTGCAGGTGCTGAAGCAGCTTCTGCCCAAAGCCACTGACGTGACGCTGATGCTCAATCCCAAGACGACCATCGCCGAGGGCCAGATCCGGGATGCCAATGCCGCGGCCCCGGTGCTGGGGCAGAAGATCCAGATCATCAAGGCGGAAGGCGCGGACGCAATCGACGCGGCGTTCGCCGAGATGGACAGGCGGAAGGTCCAGGCGCTGCTGGTCGGTGTCGACCCGACCTATGGGCTGGTGTTCCGCGACCGCATCGTCGGCCTGGCCGCCAAATACAGGATCCCGGCGTTCTACGATTCGCGCGACTATGTCGAAGCGGGCGGGCTGATCAGCTATGGCAGCGTGTTGACCGACACCTGGCGGCAGGCCGGCCTCTATGTCGGCCGCATCCTGAAAGGCGAGAAGCCCGCCGATCTGCCGGTGGTGCAGCCGACCCGCTTCGAGACGGTGATCAACCTCAAAACCGCCAGGGCACTCGGTCTCGAGGTTCCGCCGAGCCTGCTTTCGCTGGCTGACGACACGATCGAGTGACGGTCAGCGCAGGGCGGCGACGCTGCGCGACTGCATGACGTAGGCCCTGGCGTGGTTCAGGGCGTCCTCTTCGAAGGCATGGCGCTCCTGCAGCGAGACATGGGGAACGGCGTAGGCTGCGAGCCTTTCGGTCGAATCATGGCAGGAGGCGGCGGCGTCATGCGCGATCTTCTCCGGATCGGCGGACACCGTATTCAGGCGCGCCACGTTCGTCCTGAGGCAGCTCTCCTGGGCGGTGCGCAGGCTATCGACGTTCTTGAGCGCGACATTGGTCGGCAAACTGCAGGCGCCGAGCAGGAACAGGAAGAAAGCCGGCAAAATGTGACGCAACGCCATCTGACTACGCTCCTGAGGAACCACGAAGTCCTTAGTACGCAGTCGCGGCGACGAACGTCCCTGCGACAGAAGCAACTCCGGATCGGAGTTTCCGGATTTTCCGCATTTTCCGCTAGTGATTCGCTACCGCACACAAGATGGAATCAGCAAGGAGCCCGACCGGAAGCAAGAAAGGCAGCCATCACGAGAGACGGACAGATTGGAGAGATGGATAGATATCAGAGAGAGATAGATGAGAGAGTGAGAGAGGAGAGAAGAAGAGCATGTAGAGATACGTATCTTACGGCTTCTCCTCTCTTGCCTGTCTTATCCTGCCTGGCTCTTCTGTCATCATATGAGCCTGCCGAATCACTAGCGGAAAATGCGGAAAATCCCGAAAAGCCCTTACCGGCATTTGCGGGTTGGGGAAGCCCAAACCACTAGCGGAAAATGCGGAAAATCCAAAAACCCTTTGCCGGTATTTGCGCATTTTCCGCTAGTGCTCCGCGGTCGTGATCGCCTCGTTTGCGGAACTCCCGCGCAAGGCCGCCTTACCCAAACCGCTTCAGCCGGCCTAAACTCGGCCCGCCGAAAGGGGAACGCTGGATGGATATGCGTGGCGCTTCTGCCGCCAAAAGCGCGCTGGAGCGTGCCAAGAGCCTGCAGCCGCTGATCGACGCCCATGGCGCCGAGATCGACCGCCGCCACGAGGTGACGCCGGAAGTCGTGGAGGCGCTGGTCGAGAACGACATGCTGCGGCTGCTCCTGCCTCGGAGCCTGGGCGGGCAGGAAATGGACCTGCTCGAATACTGCAAGGTCAACGAGGCGCTTGCCTGGTCCGACGCCTCGGTGGCCTGGTTCGTCAACCAATCCAATGTCTCCTCGGCGACGTCCGCCGCTGCCATGCCGCACGAGGCGGCGCTCAAGCTGTTCGGCGGCCCGCGCGAGGGCCTGGCCTGGGGAGCGCGTCACAACAACAGCAAGGCGATCCGGGTCGAAGGCGGCTACCGCCTGACCGGCACCTGGAGCTTCGCCAGCGGTGGCCGCCACACGCGGCTGCTCGGTGCGCACAGTGCCGTGCAGAATCCCGACGGCACGCCGCACATGCGCTATGGCCGGCCGGACGACCGCTCGTTCGTGTTTCTGCGTTCGGACGCCAAGATCACCGACGACTGGCAGGTGCTGGGCCTGCGCGGCACCGGCAGCGACAGCTACACGGTCGAGGACCTGTTCGTTCCCGAGGCGCACGCGCCGGCGCGCGACGTGCCGGAGGAACGGCGCGAGCCCGGGCCGCTTTACGTCATCGGCTCGACGCTTCTCTACGCATCAGGCTTCTGCAGCGTCACGGTCGGCTTGGCGCGGCGCATGCTCGATACCTACATCGAGCTGGCACGCGGCCGGCAGAGCCGTGCCGCGAACACGGTCATGGCCAGGAACAACGCCATCCAGCGCGAGGTCGCGGTGCTCGAGGCCCGAGTGTCGGCGGTACGCGCCTTCCTGCACGAGGCGGCGGCCGCGGTCTACGACGCCGCATCCAACAACGCGCTCGACGTCGACAGGCGCATGCGGCTGAGACTCGCCACCACCTGGGGCATGAACGAGGCAACCGATGTGTCGATCGCCTGCTATCGCGCCGCCGGCACCGGCGCGATCCTCGAGAAGGGGCCGTTCGAGCGCCGCTTCCGCGACGCCATGAGCGCCAGCCAGCATTTGCAAGGCATGTGGCCGCATGCCGAAATGGTCGGGCGTCACCTCATAGGCACCGAAAATAAGGTGCAGTTCGTTTAGAGGCCGTCGCGAAACAGTAATCCGTTCGCGAAACACACTTCCCCACTTCAGCCCTTTTTTGGTCACAGGAACAAACACGGTGGGTGCGTAAGCTCCTCCCCGAGATGGGGGGAGAAAAGGCTGATGGACTTCGAAGCGGCCATTCTCATGGCCATCGTCCTGGGGTTTACCCTGCATCTGCAGGCCGTCCGTCCGCAGACGGCCAATTCCGAAAACTGGCTGACCTATCTCGCAGCCCACCCGACGCTCTGCACCGAGACCGACATGGGCCGGCCGTGCACCGACCTCGTGCTGGTGCCGCAACAGCAAGCACGTGCCGAGGGGGAATGACGATGGATATCGACATCGCCATTCTGCTGGCCATCGCAATCAGCGCGTTGGCGAATTTCCAACCGCACCTGCCCGCCGTATCGGCACGCTGGCTGACGCACCTGTCGTCGCAGGAAATGGCCTGCGCTTCGACACACGCCGGCTGCTTCGCCGATACCAAACCGTCGCGCTGGGCCCGCCACTAGCTCCGGACCATCACCTCGATCAGGGTGGGGCCTGAAGTCGTGGCGAGCGCCTTCTTGAGGGCAGCCTCGAAGCCCGACGCCGTGTCGACCCGCTCGGCCGACACCCCGAAGCCTTGCGCGAGCTTGCAGGCGTCGATCGGCGGATCCTTGAAATCCATGCCGATCGGCTTGTCGTTGCCGTGGAACGCCTTCAGCCGGTTCTTGAGGATCTGGTAGCCGCCGTTGTTGAGGATGACGAACGTCATCGGCAAATGCTGGTTGGCGGCGCTCCACAGCGCGGTGATCGAATACATCGCGCTGCCGTCGCCGATCACGGCCACGACCCGGCGCCTGGGTTCGGCGATCTGCACGCCGACCGCCGCGGCGATACCCCAGCCGATGCCGCCGCTCACGTTGCCGAAGAAGCTCTTGCGGTCGCGGTAGGGATAGAAGCTCGGCAACGCCGTCGCGGTCGTCAGGCCTTCCTCGACGATGATCGCATCCTTCGGCAGGGCATCGGCGAGCTTGGCCATCACCCAGTCGCCCGGCAGCGGCTGGCCGGCGACGGGAGCGGCCAGCGCCTTCAGCCGCTGCGTGCGCTGGGCCGACCAGTTCCTGGTTTTGAGCCCTTCGAGGGCCTTTTGCGCATTTTGCGCTAGTGAATGGCCACCGAGCTTCCTGAGGACCGGGATCAGCGCCCTCAGCGTCTCCTTGACGTCGGCGCGCAGGGCGATTTCAGCCGGGAAGTTCTTGCCCATCTCCCAGTCGCGCAGGCCGATCATGGCGACCTTGGTCGTCTCCGGCAGCGGTTCGACCGGGCTCATGACGGACATCTGCAGCACGTCGGCGCCGACGCAGAGCATCAGGTCGTGCTCCGACAGGATCGAGCGCACGCGCTTCTGGTCGCGGTTGAGCGCGCCCATGTAAGCCGGATGCTCGCTGGGGAAATGCGCCCCGTGGCCGACCGTCTGGTGCCAGACCGGGCAGCCCAGCGTCTCGGCAAGCTCGCCCGCTTCGGCGAAGGCGTCGGACGTCACGATCTCATGGCCGGCCAGCATCACCAGGTTCCTGGCGGAGAGCAGGCGCCTCGCGAGCTGCTCGAGCGCGGCATCGCTCGGCCGCACCCTGGTATCGACGCGCGTCACCTCGCCCAGATCGATCGCTGCCTCGTTGTTCAGGATGTCGCCGGGCAGGGAAATGAAGACCGGTCCCGTGGGCGCCGTGGTCGCCACCTTGGTGGCGCGGCGCAGGATGCGGGGCAGGTCCTCGATGCGGTTGACTTCGGTGGCCCATTTCACGACCGGCTGGGCGATCGGCACCAGCGGCGCATAGAGCAGCGGCTCGGTG